>Ga0210377_10001988_pt1 | contig 18199 bp, 16 predicted proteins | sample PLM4_65_b1redo_FD_155480 | JGI IMG/M metagenome (GOLD analysis project Ga0210377, IMG submission 155480) | Groundwater sediment microbial communities from an aquifer in East River, Colorado, USA - PLM4_65_b1 redo | ecosystem: Environmental > Terrestrial > Soil > Riparian zone | place: USA: East...
GGACATGGCCCGGGATGATTTCCACGTAGGAGTTGGCCACGCCGATGAACGGCTTGCCGAAGTCGGACTCGGAGAGCCCCACCGCCCGCAGGAGGCTTCGGTGGCCCGCCTTATCATACCCCTTCTTGATCGTGTCGCTGCGCATCGCACCCCTCCAGAACGCCCGCGGCTGCTCGCGCGCGGATGGGACAGTTTCTCGGGGTCAACCCGCCACCTTCCCCTTCCGGCCCAGCGCTCGAATCACGTTCCTGGGCCACCCGAATCAGGTGCGCGAACGTACCATGTTTGCCCGCGCAGGGCAAGACTCTCGGCCCTCGCGTTGGCAATCAGGCAATTCGTCGATCCGGCAATCTGGCGTTCCCTGGTTGCCAAATTGCCTGGTTGCCTGATCCCCATCTCGGCTCTCTGCTCTCATCTCTCGGCTCGCCCACTCACTACCGCCGGGATCCGGCCCGCCCACGGTGCCGCGGCCTCGAACGCCGCCGCAGCTCGCAGCACGGCCGCCTCCTGTCGCCGCCGCCCCACGATCTGCAGCCCGACGGGCAAGCCGTCCCGCGTGAAGCCGCACGGGACCGAGATCGCCGGCAGCCCCGTGACCGTGATGCCATAGGTGAGGAAAAACCACTGGGTGTAATTGTCCAGCGGCTCCCCGTTGATCTCCGTGGGATAGGGCTGTTCGACCGGGAACGGCGGCACGGCCACGGTGGGCAGGATCAGGATGTCGTAGCTCTCCAGGAACGTCCGGACCCGGTGCCAGAGCAGCGTACGAAGCCGCTCGCCGCGGCCGATCGCCTCCGGGGTCAGGCGCAGACCCTGCTCGATGTTCCAGACCAGCCCCTGCTGCATCTGGTCCTTCCACCGGGGGAGCTTTTCCGCGTGGAGCGCCACCATGCTGAGCCCGCGCGTCGCCAGCACGATCTCGTTGACCTCGCCGAAGTCGGGACACGCGGCCTCGACCCGGGCCCCGAGGGACCGAAAGGTCCGGGTCGCTCCCTCGGCGATGCGTGCCACCTCCGCGTCCACGGGGATCAGCCCCTTGAGGTCCGGGGTCCACGCGACGCGCCAGCCCTTCACTGACGGCCTCCTGACGGCCTTCAAGAACTCCCGCGTGTCCACCCCATAGGAGAGCGGCGCCCGATCGTCCGGGCCGGCAATCACCGAGAGCATCAACGCCGTGTCGGCGACGGTCCGAGCCATCGGGCCTTGTACGCTGAGGGAGTCCCAGGCCAGCTCCCGCGGATAGACGGGGACGAGACCCGGGGTAGTGCGGAAGCCGACGACGCCGCAGAAGGCCCCAGGGATCCGGAGGGAGCCGCCGAGATCGGACCCCTGGGCAAGCGGGCCCATGCCCGTCGCCAAGGCCACGGCGGCGCCGCCGCTCGAGCCGCCGCAGGTGAGAGCGGGGTTCCATGGATTGCGTGTGGCGCCGAACACCGCGTTGAACGTGTTGGCCCCGGCACCGAACTCGGGCGTGTTGGTCTTGCCGACCACGATGGCCCCCGCCCTCTTCAGGCGCTGAACGATCAGCGCGTCCTCGTCCGGGACATGGTGCTCGAAGATCCTGGAGCCCCAGGTGGTCCGGATGCCCTGCGTGGGCGTGTTGTCCTTGAGGGAGACTGGCACCCCGTGAAGGGGCGGGAGCGCGGCCCCTCGCCTGAGGGCGGCCGTCGCGGCCCGCGCGGCGCGGAGCGCGGACTCCCGGGCGAGCGTGACGTAGGCGTTGAGCTGCGGATTCACCTGGTCAATGCGCGCCAGAACGGCCTGCATCACTTCCAGGGGCGAGACCTTCCGTGCCCGGAACAGGCGGACAAGTTCGATGGCAGGCGTGAAGCAGAGATCGCGGTCAGGCACGAGGAACCTCCAGCGCTGGCCGAGGGTGAACGGCGCATGACGGCATGGGCTACACCCTGGATGCATCCCTTGGGGGGCGCCACCTCAAGGTCACGGCACGAACGGCCAGCCGCCGCTGTTGGCCTGGATCAGGTCCACTTGCTGCGCCCCCCTCCGCACTTGGACCGGGCGGAACCAGGTGAACGTCTGACTGCCGACGACAAATCGTGCGTACAGGTAGACTTTCCCGGCCGGGAGTCCTGGCAGGACGTAGTGGCCGTCCGCATCAGTCTGTACCTGCTGCGCCTTGTGCTTGTCGAGAAGCGACTCGCCCAACACACCGTGCTTGACGGCGACTTCCCACACTCGCTTTTTCGCCTGGAACAACACGTTCTCCGCGGCGCGCATCTGCCTCCACAGTTCCTGCACCCGGGGCGATGGCCCGCGAGACCTGTCCCGTCTACTCGCCCGCGAGAGAGCCGCGCCCCGGGCAGCCAGTGCTTTATCCCACTCCAGCTTGGCATCCTCGGCCGAGGACGCGGCCGCCTTCTGCGCGTGCAGGGCGGGATCGAGTTCCGCCTGGAAGGCCGCAATGGCAGTGGCCCATTCGCTCTCGAAGGCCCGTATCGATGGGACCGCGCGCACCTCGATACGGGCGGCCCGCTTGACGTCCCCGGAGGGCGTCTGGACAAAGATATCACCGAAGATCGCCCCAGAACGGGAACAGGCGGCAAGGACCAGGACACCGGCCATGACCAGGCCTTTGGCTTTCATGATCGGAGCCCCTTTCTCACCTTGCCTGCGGTCACCCGGTCCCGGCGTCCCCGCGACTGCGGCCCAGGCGAAGCTGTCCAGAGATCGCGGACGGAGCGTGGCAGATGGGCGGGCCGAGTGTGGCCCCCCGGGCGAGCATTTCGACGCGCACCTCCGTCGCTGTGGGGTCGGCGTCCAGTTTGCGGTCCCGTGCTGATGATACACCTCGGTGGTCGGCGGAAACACTTCTCACGCGCCATCAGGATGATGGCCGTGACCGGTCGGGCCTGACCCTATTGCTCGCTCTTGGTCCACGAGTGCCTAGCGACGCTCGCCGAAAAACAGAGTCACAGCGAAGTCCGTTTCCTTTGGCTCCGCGAAGGCTACGCCGTGGTGAATTCCCTCGCCGCTCGGAGCCGTCCAGACGACCCGGCCCTCCACTGCCAGAGGGCCGCGCTGCGTCTGGAGGACGAACTCGACGTCGGTGCCCGGCACCACTTCTACGGGCAACTCTATCATCATCCCTCCCGCACTGACGTTTTGCACCAGTCCGTGCAGCGCTTCCCCATGGACTTGCGGCGCCCGAGCGATGGCCGGAATCGAGACTGGGACCCGCACATACCGTCGGTTCCCGGCGGAAGGACTCCTCGGGGAAACGGTCTCATCGGCCACCAGGGTTCCCCTTTCTGTACCGGACGTGTCGTCCAAGCTTTCCCGGTGCTTCAGAACTTGTTTCCGCAAGGCCCGCGGTCGGGCCGGCCCCCCCTGTTCACTTCTGAAACGCCGAGGGGGCCCGTTGCTCCGGCGTGCCGTTCTATTCCTTCAGGCCGCCGGCGGTCAGGCCCCGCACGATGTGCCGTTGGACCAGCAGGATCAGCAGCAGAATCGGCAGCGTGATCAGGGTGGCGGCGGCGGACAGGCCGCCCCAGTCGATCTCGTCGCTGGTGATGAAGTTGAAGACCGCCACGGGGAGCGTCCTGCGCTCCGGCCCCGTGAGGATCAGGGCGAAGATGAAGTTGTTCCAGGAGAAGATGAAACTCAGGATCACCGCCGTGGCCAGGGCCGTCCGGCAGACCGGCAGGGAGATCCGGGTGAACACCCGCCAGCGGGAGCAGCCGTCGATCCGTGCGGCCTCCTCCAGCTCCAACGGCACGTCCTCGAAGGCCCCGATCATGATCCAGACCACGATGGGCAGCGTGATGACCAGGTGGGACAGGATCATGCACAGGTAGGTATCAATCCACCCGAGCCTCTGGAACAGGATGAAGAATGGGACGACGTAGCTCAGGTGGGGAGCCATGCGGGCGACCAGGATCCCCAACGCGATCCCTCGTTGTCGATAGCGGGCGATGGCATGGGCGGCGGGCAGGCCGAGGGCCAGTGCCGCCAGCGTGGCTCCGCCGCTCACGATGACACTGTTCTGGATGAACGTCCAGAAATGGTTGGCGACAAAGACCTTGCGAAAGTTCTCAAGGGTTGGCGTGAAGATCCACAGGGGCGGGTAGGCGGTATTTTGCACCTGGGTCTTCAGGGCACCCATGACCATCCACAGGAAGACGAAGACGAAGGGGACGCAGATAGCCACGACTCCCGCATAGTAGCCCGCCGTCGCCGCGATCTTCGAGACGGGTCGGGTGCGACCTTGCGACCTCAGTAGCTCCACGACCGCTCCCGCACGCGGATCAAGAGCAGGTTCACCGCGAACACGAAGATGATCAGGATCACGGCCAGCGCCGAGGCATAGCCGATGTGGAAGTACTTGAAGCCGGTCAGGAACACGTAGACGTTCAGGACCTCGGATGCATTGTTCGGCCCGCCCTCGGTCATCACGTAGATCGTGTCGAACGTTTTCAGGGAATCCATGGTCCGGAAGATCAGGGCGACCGCCACCGAGGGCCGCAGGAGCGGCAGTGTGACATATCGGAAGAGTTGCCAGCGCGAGGCCCCGTCAATCCGGGCCGCCTCGAAGGGGGTGAGCGGCAAGGATTGCAGGCCGGCGTGGAGGATCAAGACCATGAATGGGGTCCACTTCCAGATGTCCATGAAGATCAGCGACGGGAGCGCCGTCCGGGGGTGCCCAAGCCACAAGAGCGGCTTTATGCCGACCAGCGACAGGAGATAGTTCAGGATCCCCAGGCTGGGGTTGAACATGATCACCCAGATCAGGGCCACCGCCACGGGTGTCGAGACCATCGGGAGGAGCATGACGGTGCGCACGACGCCTCGGCCGCGGAAATCCCGGTGGAAGTACACGGCGATTGCCATGCCCACGACCAGCTCCAGCAGGACGGTGAGGAGCGTGAACTCCACCGTGATCCATATGGAGTTCCAGAACCGCGCGTCCTTGCCGAAGATCTCCACAAAGTTTCGGAGGCCCACGAATTTCGGCGGCGTCGCGCTGGACACGAACCAGGTCTGCAGACTCATGTAGAGGTTGAACGCCAGTGGGAAGATGATGAGCAGGGCGATGCAGAGCGCGGCCGGCAGCGGCAGCAGGTGCCCGAAGTGCCGCTCGAAAAACGCCCCGGGCCTTGCAGCCCGGGGCGCGCTCGTCGCCACTGTCGTGTCGATCCGGAGATCGGTTCGATCGGTCATGACCGGCTTATTTCCCCTCCGTCTTCTCCATGATCTTCGCCATCTCGACGGCGGCCTTGTCCGCGGCCGCCTTCACGTCTTCGCCCAGGATGGACGAGACGATCACCGCCCCGACCTCGTCCCGCACCTCGGACACGGCCACGACCGGTGGATTCCACTCGGTGCTGGCGATTTCCAGGCTCTTCAGTGAGGCCTCGATCCAGTCCTTGTGCTTCTGCTCCGCCAGGAACTTCGGATCCTTCCAGGCGGAGGCCCGGACGCTGGGCGCCCCCTTCATGTGAATCTTGAGGATGGTGTCCTTGCTCGCAGCCCACTGGACGAACAGGTACGCCGCCTCCTTCTTCTTGGATTTGGATGAAACCGCCATGGACCACACCTCCATGGTCGGCCGCCGGGCGGCAGGTCCGGCCGGGAAGAGCGCGTAGCCCACCTTGCCCACCACCTGTGACTTGGATGGGTCCTCGAAGAAGAAGATCCGATTGGAGACGTCGGTGTACATGGCCGCCTTGCCCTGGACGAACAGCGAGACCGCCTCGTACCAGTGGTAGTTCACGGCGCCCGGCGGGCCGTAGTTCCGGAGCAACCGGCCGTACAAATCGAAGGCCTTGATGGCCTCCGGGCTGTTGATGGCCGGCTTCCCATCCTTGGTGAGCCAGGTCCCACCCATGCCGAAGAGGTAGGGGGCCCACTGGGAGGTCGCGGCGGCCTTCTTGCCGCGCAGCACGATGCCGACCACCTTCTGGCCGCCATCCTCGGTATTGTGCAGCTTCTTGGCCGCCTCTTCCAGCTCCTGAAAATTCTGCGGGACCTTGATCTTGTGCTTGTCGAAGAGATCCTTCCGGTAGTAGAGCATCGTGGTCTGCTGGGTTGTGGGCAGCGCCACCAGCTTCCCGTCGTAGGTGTTGCCGTTGAGGGCCGGCTTGCTGATATCGTTGAGGTCGAAGGCCGGGTCCGTCAGGCGGGGATTCTTCAGGTACTCGTCCAGCGGCTCGTACCAGCCGGAGCGCCAGAACTTCAGCCCCTCCTGGGCCGTGGCCGTGTGGATGACGTCCACGGCCCCGGTGCCTGCCGCCAGCTCCAGCAGCACCTTCTGGCGATACTGATCCTCCGTGAAGGTCTCGTACATGACTTTGATGCCGGTGAGCTTCTCGAACTCGGGGACCTGGGATTGGATCGTCTCGCCGGACACGTTCTTGTTGGCCATGACACGGATCGACGTGCCCGCGAAGGCCTGCCAGTCGAACTTCTGGGCGGCGCTCATGCCCGGGAAGACCAGCAGGGAGACGAGGAAGACAGCGAGCATTAGCGAGGGACACACAAACCGTCGAATCATGGAACTCCCTCCTCTTGAGAACGCATGGGTCAGCATCCGACCCTAGACAGCCGCCGTTGGACCGAAGGCATGCGTGGCGGAGACGCTCGCGGTCGACCGGAACAACCCACGCCCCAGGCCAGCGGCCCCGTATGACGTTTTCGAGAACACTCCTGTCAGGCTCCCGTACTGCATTTGAACCCTTATGATACCGATCTCGCTCTGCCAAGTGAAGCGGCGGGGAGCAGAGGTTGGCAACCCCGGACAATTGCTCTTAGACCACTTACAAATCAACATGTTGCAAGAGGGCCCCAACCTCGGTGGCGGTTCTGGTGGCGGTTGGACTAGGTTGACCGGCCTCCACAGCCGCTCGGAGGTCGGCCCGCATGATATGGAGATATTGCTCACTCATCTTGAAGGTTCTGCCGAACACAACGGGTAGCTCCCGTATTGCGACTAAGTAGAGTCGCCATTCCACGTCTCTCAGCGGCCTCGCTCTTGACAAGCCGGAAAACTGGCCTAGCATAGCCTCATTCGTCCTCCGGGGAGTAGGCCACAACCACACGTCATGAAAACGTTAGTTGCTATACTCATGACCATTTTACTCGTCACGGGACTCAGCGCCTGCGCCTCCCATGAGATCAGACCGATGACGCCTCAGCCCACTGGCGCTTATCAACTCCGGCAAACTGCCGGTGGCGTCGAGATCGCGGTTGATCCGATGACCACCAAAGCCAAAGCCGAGGCCGCATTTACCATCGACCTGACTGAGCAAGGGTATGCTCCAATCTTGTTGGTAATGGAAAACCGATCCAGCGATAACGTGCTCGTTTTAAAGGATGCGATTGAGCTTGTCGATAGTCGCGGCAACCTGCGCAGGCCCGTTACTGCGGAGGTCATGGTCGAGAAGTTCGAGCACAACAAAATAGCTTACGCCTTACTGGGCTTCGGGATCTTCTCGTATATGTCCGCCGAAGAGGCGAACAAGAAGATGCGGGCCGACTGGAGCAGTAAAGAGTTACCGGCAGAAAAGGCCCTGCTGCCGAATCGGAAGCTCCACGGGGTTGTCTATTTCGACTTGGGGCCGGGCCTTTTCACTTTCCCTAATTCGACCCTGACGATCCCGCTTCAGAACCTCAAAAGCGGAGAGAAATTTCCTGTATCATTCCGAATACCCTAGAGGACGTCAGGGGCTAACTATCCCAGGACGGAAGACTTGCCGCTTCAGAGCGCCGGGGGCCGCCTCGGCGCTCGTGGTGTTTCTGGTGCCGGTGTGCTCCCTGCGTTGGCCAGGTCCTCGCTTCCACGTATCCAGTAGGCATCTTCTGCCACATGGGTTTGGGGTCAGGCAGTCCTCTTGACCTCTTGATCCTGAACAGCATGACCTCCCTGTGCATTCGGCGAGACGAGCTGCGGCGTTGCGGGAGGCGTTCTGTCAGGAATGTGGTGGAGTGAAGTGGACGCGGCCCCGAGTGGCCTGGCCTTCTTTTCGAAGAACCTATCGCCTCTACACCAAGACGGGGAGATGTGGGGCGGGGTCTGATGCGGAGTTGGTCCGGAGGAAGGAGCGACGGAGGTCTCTACATCAATGCGATACCTCGGCCAGGGCAGGCGCCCTCGCGGCCTGCTGCTGCCTGCGCTTCCGAAGGGCCCGACGGACGGCATCCCAGACACGAATGCCCAGCAGGAAAGCCAGGATCGCCGTATAGGCGTACTGATCGATCCGGCCCTTCTTGGCGAGCCACAGGAAGTGGAGTGCCGCCAGTATCCCGGTGACGTATACGAGCCGATGGAGGCGCCGCCAGGCGGCCCCGCCGAGGCGCTTTACCATGCCGCTCGTGGACGTGACCGCCAGCGGCACGAGCAGGGTCAACGCCAGCATGCCGACCGTGATGTACCGCCGCTTCACGATGTCCGTGAGCATCTGGTCCCAGTTGAAGAAGTGATCCAGCACGATCCAGACGTTGAAATGCAGGCACGCGTAGAAGAAGGCGAACAGCCCCAGGAGGCGCCGCAGGCTGATCTGCCACGAGATCCCGAACAGCACACGGAGGGGCGTCAGGGCCAAACTGGCCAGGAGAAGCCGGAGCGTCCACTGCCCGAGCCAGTTGGTGACGAAACTGATCGGGTTCGCGCTCAGATCGCCGTTGTACGCCCGATGGGCGAGAATCACCAGCGGGAGGAGGCAGACGACCCAGACGCCGGTTTTCAGGACAGTCCGGCTTTTGCGAGTCACGCGGGGACACCCCTATGAATAAATGACCAATGTCCAAATCCCAATGACCAATTCGAACTGAGTTCCCTGAACGCATTGGTCATTTGTGATTGGTCATTGGTCATTAGTAGTACTTTTTCAGGTCCATCCCCGTGTAGAGCGAGGCAACCTGATCGGCATAGCCGTTGAACATCAAGGTCTTGCGCCGGAGGAACTCACCGATCCGTCGCTCCGTGGCCTGGCTCCAGCGGGGGTGATCCACTCCGGGGTTGACGTTGGAGTAAAAGCCGTATTCGTTCGGCGCGGCCTTCTCCCAGGCGGTCTTGGGCTCCTGACTCACCAGACGGATCCGGACGATGGACTTCGCGCTCTTGAAGCCGTATTTCCACGGCACGACGACGCGAATGGGCGCGCCGTTCTGATTGGGCAGCATCTGTCCGTACATCCCGAAGGTAAGGAGCGTGAGCGGGTGCATCGCCTCGTCCAGCCGCAGCCCCTCCACATACGGCCACTCAATCCCCGAAAGGCCAAACAGGCCCGGCTTCTGCCCGGGAAATTGCTCGGGATCGAGGAGCGTTGTGAACTCGACGAACTTCGCCTGGCTCGTCGGCTCGACCCGCTTCAGGAACGACGCCAGGGGGAACCCGATCCACGGGATGATCATGGACCACCCTTCCACGCAGCGCAGCGCATAGACCCTTTCCTCCAGCGGGAACAGCTTGAGCAGCTCGTCAATCTCGTAGGTCTTGGGCTTGGCCACGTGGCCGTCCACCTGGACGGTCCAGGGCCGCGGCTTCAGCGTGTGGGCGAGGCGTGCCGGGTCGTCCTTGTCCGTGCCAAACTCGTAAAAGTTGTTGTAGGTAGTGGCGCTTTCGAACTTCGTCGCGGGGTCTTTGATGCTGAACGCCTCGTTCCGCGTCGCCTTCAGAGGCTGGCCGGTTGGCGTAGCTGCCCTGGCGGCAGCAGCCGGCAACAGCGCCAGCGCCGCCGCACCCAGCATGAACTCCCGCCGGTTGAAATAGAGCCTCGGCTCCGTTATCTCGGACGCCTTGAACATCGGCGCACGCTTGATCAGCATATCCTCTTCCTCCTGGCTTCGCCGCCCACCCCTTAGGATGCTCGACACGAGGTTGTCGGTTCTCGCCTCCAGGCTCCCGGCTCTAGGCTCTCAACAGGATGAGGTTCATCATCCGACCGGTTCGCGGTTTCTCTGCCCGATGCGAGAAAAACAGGTCCGTTCGGCAGGCCGTGCACAGGCTGACGTCGGCGATCCGGTCCGGGTGAACCCCGGCCGCCTCCAGGATGGCGCGGTTCACGCCGGCGAGATCGAGCCGCCAGCGGGCAGGCCGGGTCGCCACCGCATGGGCTTCCCAGGCGGGCAGGGCACCCGCCATGGCCTCCGTCACCGCCGCATCCACCTCGTAGCAGCACCCGCGGATTCCGGGGCCGATGGCCGCCCGGCAGTCACCGGGGTCCGTGCCGTAGGCGGCTGCCATGGCCTCGAGGGCACGTGCCGCGATCCGCCTCGCCGTGCCCCGCCAGCCGGCATGCACGGCCGCTGCGGCCCCCTGCACCGGGTCGTGGATCAGGATCGGGAGGCAGTCGGCCGTCGAGACCACCAGGGCCAGATCGGCGAGATTCGTCACCAGCGCATCGTACGCGTAGCCCTCGTCCAGGAGGAGGTTCGGGAATCCCTGGCGGGACACCAGCGCCTCGCCCACCGTCAACACGCCGTCTCCGTGCACCTGCTTGACCCGGACCACCTGCGAGGGCTGGATATCAAAGGTCCCGAAGAACCGGCGCCGGTTCTCCTCGACGGCTTCGGGATCGTCTCCGACGCTCATCCCCAGGTTGAGCGTGGCGTAGGGCACCCGGCTCACGCCGCCCTGCCGCGTGCTGAAGGCATGCATCACCCGGTCCGAATCCCTGAAGATGTTGGATTGGATCAGGGCTAATGGACTGGTGGCCTGGTGGACTGGTGGACTGGTCATGCCAAGGATGCCTTCCACTTCACCACCCGCTCGGGCAGGATGCCCAGGGCGCGTTGATATTCGGTTTCCAGCCGTTCACGCTTCGTGCCCACCTCGAAATGATCCCAGGGAAACCGCTCCGTGAGCGGTCGCTCCCGGCAGGCGTAGAAGTCGGGGTTGCGGAGCCACTCCCGGAAGGCGCGCTTCCAATCGCCCCGGTGCGTGAGTGCGAGCTGCAAGAGGTCGGACACGTGCCGGTCGCCTCGCGCCAGCACCGCCTGGAGGTGGGCCCACTTGGGGACATCGTGGGTGAACCGAATGCCGACCCGCCGAAGCTCCCGCCGCAGGGAGTGGATCTTCCCGTCCAGCGCCCGCACCTCCGCCATGGCGCACCACTGGAAGGCTGTCCAGGGCTTGGGCACGAAGCTGCTCACCCCCACGGTCAACTCCGCGAGGCTCTGGGGGTCGCGGCGTCTCTCCAGGATCCGGTGCCGGGCCGTCTTGGCCAGGCGGATGATGGCCTCGACGTCCTCGGCCGTCTCCGTCGGCTGTCCGATCATGAAGTACATCTTCACGCTGGGGACGCTGGAGTCCGCGATCAGGTCCACCGCCTCGAACAGGCGCTGGTCGCTCAGACTCTTGTGGATCACGGTTCGGAGCCGTTCCGTGCCGGCCTCGGGCGCGATGGTCAGCGTCCGCGAGCCGCTCTCCAGGAGGCCCTTGACCAAGCCAGGGCTCAAGCTGTCGGCGCGGACCGAGGAGAGCGAGACATCCACTCCCCTGGCGCGCAGCGCCGCCATCAGGTCGTCGATCCAGGGATAGTCGGAGACGCAGGCCCCCACCAGGCCGATCCGCCGGCCGTGCTGGAGCGCCGTCTCTGCGGCGCGCAGGATCGCGTCGATGTGCCGGTGCCGGATCGGGCGGTAGATCTCGCCCTCCATGCAGAAACGGCACCCCCGGCCGCAGCCCTTCCCCACCTCCAGGAGGGCCATCTTGCCGAACTCGGTATTGGCCGTTCGGACCATGGAGACCGTGTCGTACGCGTCGGTGTTGAGGAGGCGCCGCTTGCGCACGGGCAATGGCGCCCCATCGTAGGCCAGGACCTCGGCCACAGTGCCATCTTCGTGGTACTTCACATCGTAGAACCGCGGGACGTAGATCCCCTCGACCCCCAGCAGCGCCCGGAAGAACGTTCCCCGCGCCGCCTCCGGCTGCCGCTCCGCCTCGCGGACCTGCTGCCACAACTCGAAGACCTCGTGGCTGGACTCCTCCCCCTCGCCCAGGAAGAACCAATCCACGAAGGCTGCCAGGGGCTCCGGGTTGGACCAGGCGCAGACACCTCCCATGGCGACGAGCGGGTCGCTCGGGCCCCGCTCGGCTGCCCGGATCGGTATGCCCGACAGCTCGAGGATCCGGAGCATGTTGAGGTAGTCGTTCTCGTAGGTCGTGGAGAAGGCCACGCAGTCGAACTCGGCCAACGGCCGTTGGGATTCCAGGCTGAGGACGGGGACCCGCAACCGCTCGTGCTCCGGGAGATCCTCGGGGTCGGGCAAGAACGCCCGCTCGCACACGATGTCCGGACGCTGGTTCAGGTGCCAGTAGATGGTCTGAAACCCGAGGTTGGACATTCCCACGTAATAGGTGTTGGGGAAGACCAGGGCGATACGGACGCGCCCCCCCCAGTCCTTCGTGACCGTCCCCGTCTCCTCGGCCAGGCGCTCGCGCGCCTTCTCTTTGAATTGCCAGATCATGCTCTCATCCTGGAAAGGCCCTCCGGCTCCCCGGCCCGGACGCGGACATCATGCTACCAGCGCAACTGAGGGACTTCAAGGTGTTTGTACCTTTGTACCAGGCGGACTGCAGAGGAGCGGAGGCACTGGCGTGCAGGGGGGCATGGGGCAGGACTGGAGGGCGGTGACCCGCGGGGCCTTCCCCGCCAGCGCGTCGGTACCCAGGTCCACGCTTGCCGTTCCTGAACCTCCACGTGCCCAATTTCTGCTCGGCGTGACCGTCGCTTGACGCGGGATGATGGCGTTGGTACTCTTCGACGGAGGACTCACACCTGTTGCCACCGGGCATTCGGGGTGGCCCAGTGCTACAACCGGTCGGGTGGCTTCGTGGCTCACTCGCGACGAGGGATAGGGCACGCAGGAGAGGGAGAAAGCCGATGGTTCCGAATAAGATCGTGGCTCATTACCAGGATGGCCGGATCCTCAAGGGGTACACGGTGGACTTCCTCCCCACCAAAATAAACTTCCACCTCACGCCCGCCGACGCTCCCCAGCAATCAAAGCCTCTGGAGGTATGGGTCGCTCAGCTCAAGGCCTTATTTTTCGTCAAGAGCCTCGCGGGAGGCCCTCAGCCGCACCAGCGCCGCCAGGAGTTCGAGCCTGGAAAGCCTGTGGTGGGACGGAAGGTCCGGGTGGCCTTCAAGGACGGAGAGATCCTTGTGGGCACTACTCAGGGGTATGATGCCAGCCGGCCGGGGTTCTTTATCTTCCCGGCGGACACCGGGTCAAACAACGAGCGGATCTTCGTAGTGAGGGGGGCTACCCAGCAGGTGTCGTTCATCTAACCCCAAGGAGTGTCCGGCGATGTCGGTCCGCCTCCTGCTAGGATCACGCAATCGGCAGAGGTGCAGAGGAGACAAGGAGCAGGGAGACAGGGGACGACGGAGCAGAAGGGATCGGGCTGGAAATACTGGGTGAAATAGAAGTCATCCGCCATGCCAAGCCATGAGTCAGCGGTCACCTGGCGGATGGGGACCAAGCGGTATCACGGTGGAAAAGTCCGCATGTTTTCAAGTGGCAAAGCGACACCCCGCCAATGGCGGATCGAATCGCAATAACCGTTGGCCGGTTGTCAGTTGGCCCGTTTCAGTTGCCTGTTGGCTGTCCTCCGCTAGTCCGCCTGCCGCCAAAGACCACGGCAGACGAGCCTAATCAGCCTGGCGCCTCAAGAACGTCGGGATATCCAGGATTTCCTCGGTGACCTCCTCGATGGCCAACTGAGAGCCGACAGCCTTCCTGCTCTTGCGGAGAAATGTGCCGCGATCCGGGGCTGGCGCAGTCGCTCCCGCCTTCGGCGCGTAGGCCCGGAGGTCCGTGACACGCGGGGACTCCTCCACCGCCTCGGCCTGCGCCCCATCGAAGCCGGTGGCGATCACGGTCACGCGGACCGCTTCTCCCATTTCATCCTCGAGGACATCCCCGAAGATGATGTTGGCGTCCTGATCCACCAGGTCGTGGACGATCTTGGACGCTTCATTCAACTGGTAGATCGGCATCGTGGAGGCATGGGTGAAGTTCAGGAGGACGCCGCGGGCCCCCTTGATGGAGACGTTCTCCAAGAGCGGGCTGTTGATCGCCTTCTGCACCGCGTCGACGGCGGCGTTGTCGCCTGAAGCCTCGCCGATCCCCATCATGGCCATGCCACGCTCTGACATCACGGTCCGGACGTCGGCGAAATCCACGTTGATGTAGCCGGGTTTCACGATGATGTCGGCAATGCCCTGGACCGCCTGGCGGAGGACATTATCCGCCATGGCGAAGGCCTCCTTCACGCCGGTGTTCTTGCTGGCATGGTTGATGAGCCGCTGGTTCGGAATGATGATCAGGCTGTCCACGTTGGCCTTGAGTTCCTCCAGGCTGCGCTCGGCCTGCTCGTTGCGTCGCTTCCCTTCGAAGATGAAGGGCTTCGTGACCACGCCCACGGTCAGGATCTCCATCTCCTTCGCCAGGTTGGCGATGATGGGCGCCGCGCCACCGCCGGTGCCGCCCCCCAGGCCGGCGGTGAGGAAGACCATGTCGGCCCCCTGGAGGTGCTGGAGGATCTTGTCGGTGTCCTCAATCGCCGCCTTGCGGCCTTTCTCCGGGTCTGCCCCCACCCCCAATCCCTTCGTGAGCTTCTCCCCGATCTGGAGCTTGAGGTCTATCGGCGCATGGCGCAGCGCCTGGACGTCGGTATTCACGACGATGAACTCCACCCCGGTCATGCTGGACGTGGCCATGCGGCTGACAGCGTTGGACCCGCCGCCGCCGACGCCGATCACTTTGATGTTCGCCATCATCTCCGAACCCACCTCCAGCCGGATCGTCATGCGCTCTCCTCCCTTCTCGAGATGGGCCGTCTTCGACGGCCTGATCCCTGACCCGCTGCCCCTGGATTAGAAGATCTCCCCGAACCACTCCTTCATGCGAAGCACCACCTTGTCGAAGATGTTCCGATCCGTGACCTTCCGGAATTTGCGGCGGCCGCGGTGGGCGGACCCGTAGATCCCCAGGCCGACCCCCGTGGCGTACATGGGGCTGCTGATGACGTCGGTGAGGCCCCCCACCCCCCGCGGTACGCCCCGGCGCACCGGCATGTCGAAGATCTGCTCCGCCAGCTCCGGCACCCCCTCCATGATGGCGGAGCCGCCCGTTACCACCACCCCACCGTTCACTCGCCCGGTGTAGCCGGACCGCCGCACCTCCCGGTCGACGAGCATGAACAGCTCCTCCAGGCGGGGCTGGATGATCTCGCACAGGGTCTGGCGTGCCAGGACCCGGGGCCGCCGGCCCCCCACGCTGGGCACCTCGATCTTCTCGTCCGGCCGGGTCATGCTGGCGAGGGCGCAGCCGTATTTCCGCTTGAGGGACTCGGCCTCGGGATGCGGCGTGCGCAGCCCGATGGCAATGTCGTTGGTGAGCAGCTCCCCCCCTACCGCCAGGACCGCGGTGTGGTAGATGCTCCCCTCCACGAATACCGCGACATCGGTGGTGCCGCCGCCCACGTCCACCAGGATGCACCCCAGCTCCTTCTCCTCGGGCGTGAGCGTGGCCTCGGAACTGGCGAGCTGCTGGAGCACGATATCCTGCACCTCCAGCCCCGCCTTGTTGGCGCACTTGATGATGTTCTGGGCCGAGGCCACGGCCCCCGTCACGATGTGCACCTCGGCCTCCAGGCGGATCCCGACCATCCCCAGCGGTTCCCGGATGCCACCCTGGTCGTCAATCATGAACTCCTGCGGCAAGACGTGGATCACCTCCCGATCCACCGGCAAGGCGACCGCCTTGGCTGCATCGATGACCCGCTCGATGTCCCGGGGGGCGACCTCGCGGTTCTTGCCCGAGACGGCGATGACGCCACGGCTGTTGATCCCCTTGATGTGGCCGCCGGCGATCCCGACGAAGGCCGACCGGATCTCCACGCCGGCCATCAGCTCGGCATCCTCCACGGCCCGCCGGATGGAATCCACCGTGGCCTCGATGTTGACGACCACCCCCTTCCGCAGGCCCCGGGACGGGCTGTGGCCGATGCCGATGATGTCCACGGCGCCGTCGCCGTTCCGCTCGGCCACGATGGCACACACCTTCGTCGTGCCGATGTCCAGACCAACAACCAGACTGCTGTCCTTGGCCATCCCCGTCACCTCCCTCGACGTCCCCGCCGCAAGATCGGCCTCGCATCAGGCTCCACTGCACCTTGGGCGCGGTGGGCTTCGCCGCCCTCCCGCATCACGGACGCACCGTGGTCCCTGCTGCCGGCATGAAGACCACCCGGTCCCGGAAGCGGAGATCCACATCCCTGAACCGATCGAGACCCTGGCCGCTGGCGGCGAGCGCCGCCCCCAGCCGTCGCAGTTGCCCCTCCATGTCCTGGGCATGCACCCGGATGACCGGCATCTGCTGGCCCAGGTTCACCCGGTAGCTCCCGTCTCCCCCGATGGCGATCTCGTGGGCTCGCTCGCCCTGGAGAGCATTCGCCAGTTGGAACTGGCGCCAGACGGAGAGGCCCTGCGCCATTTCGGAGCTGAGGATCCGCTCTCCAATGGCGACGGCGCGCGGGCTGGCGGCGCGCAGCGTCGGGAGGGTGGGCAGTTCGTCCGCTTCCAGCTCCGTCAGGATCACGCCGTCGGCGCTCAGCAGGTAGCGCCGGTCCGCGATGAAGACCGCCTCGGGCATGCGCTCGACGACGCGGATCGCGAGGGAAAGCGGGAGCCGGCGGCGGATCGAGGCCTCCTTGATCCATGGATTCTCCAGGAGGCGCCCCGCCAAGGCGGCGAGGTCCACCTCCAGGATGCTGGTCTCAGGCGCGAGCCGGAGGACAGCGATGACCTCTTCCTTCGCCACCTGGAGATTGCCCTCGACCTGGATCTCGGCCACCCGAAAGTAGGGCAGGCCGACGACGGCCCGGTATCCTTCCCACGCGCCGACACCGACACCCGCGAGGACGAGCGTTACCCCGAAGAACTTGAGCAACCGTGCCAGGCGTGGAAACCGCTCGCGCCGCCTGGCCCCACGACCGCCGCTCCACCTGGAGGTGTGGTAGTCTCGGATCATGTGCACTCCGGAAATTGGAAATTGAAAGCTGGAAACTGGACGCAGCTCAATCGCCGATTCCAACTTCCATTTTCCAGTTTCAGCCTTCCCCCACGACCCGGATTTCCGGCTCCAACTCGATCCCTGCCGTCGCCCGGACCCGCTGCTGCGCCAGCGCGATCAGTGCCAGGACATCGGCTGCCCGCGCGTCTCCCAGGTTCACGAAGAAGTTCCCGTGCTTCTCGGAGATCATGGCGCCACCGATCCGGGTGCCTTTCACCCCCGCCGCCTCCACCAGCCGGCCGGCATAGTCGCCCGCCGGATTCTTGAAGATGGAGCCCGCCGACCGGAACTCCACCGGCTGGGTGGCGTTCCGCCGGACCAGCCAGCGGGAGATCCGCTGCCGGATGAGGGTCGGATCGCCCGGCGCCAGGGCAAAGGTCGCCCGGACGATCACCGATCCTCTGGGGAGGCCCGAGAATCGGTACGCGAAGGGGACCACATCCCGCGCAAGGATCAGGTCATCCCCCTCCACTGTCACCAACTGCACGCGGGCCAGGTGGTCGGCCACGGACCCATCCCATGCCCCGGCGTTGCCCCAGACCGCCCCGCCGACCGTGCCGGGGACGCCGCTCAGAATCTCGAGCCCGGCGAGGCCCTGCTTGCTACAGAAGGCCAGCAGCCGGCTGACCCGGACGCCAGCCCCGGCCGTCACCTCGGTCCCCTGGCGCTCCATGTCCTGGAGCCCGCTGGGGAGGATCACCATCCCCCGGATCCCCCCGTCCCGGACGAGGGTATTGCTGCCACTGCCCAGGGCGAACACCGGAAGCCCCTTGGACCGGGCGAAGGCGAGAGCTGCCTTCAGGTCCTCTGCATCCTCGGGGATCACCACGAGGTCGGCGGGCCCCCCGATTTTGAAGGACGTGTGACGCGCCATCGGCTCGTGGGATAGCACCTTCCCCCGCACCTTGACACGCAGTTCTTCCGCAAGGCCCTCGAGTGCAATCACTGCCGCTCGCGCCGGGACACTGGAAAATGGAAAATGGAAAATGGTAGCATCTAGTCTGGCAACCCCCGTTTTCGATTCCCAGTTTCCGATTTCCAATCTCCCGCTTCGAGTCTCCGCACGATCTCCTCCCCGATCTTCCAGATATCCCCCGCCCCCAGGATCAACACCATGTCCCCGGGGCGGGCCACCGCCAGGACGGCGTCCACCAGCTCC
>Ga0210377_10001989_pt1 | contig 18195 bp, 44 predicted proteins | sample PLM4_65_b1redo_FD_155480 | JGI IMG/M metagenome (GOLD analysis project Ga0210377, IMG submission 155480) | Groundwater sediment microbial communities from an aquifer in East River, Colorado, USA - PLM4_65_b1 redo | ecosystem: Environmental > Terrestrial > Soil > Riparian zone | place: USA: East...
CCAGCCAGACAGCCGGGACTACTAACGCACAGTTGAGCAAGGCCGCTGCTACACGTAACGCGGGCATCATGGGCAGCGCCAACAGGCCAGCCAGCAGGACATGTCCGCACGCATACGCGCCTCAATCTTGACCACCTCACCAGGGCGCAAGGTATCACGCCAAGCGCGACTCACGGACAGGTATAGCCCGTCCGTGGTGCACTGCAGGCGCACCCGTCCTTTGCGCTCTACCACACGAAAGGGCAGGATTACGGATTGGTCGCTCATGCGTACACCATGCCGTTATCCCCTATGTACAGATCCACGTTCCCGAACGCCGCTGCGGCATCCGTTAGGCGCTGGCCTATGACACCCAAGCCTCTATCCCAGAAGCCCACCCCATGCCCGCACCTTGTCAGCCAGAAGTCATGCCCCGCCCGTTCCCATATAGACCATATCGAATCGCGCGCATAGTCACCATATCCGGACGCGCATTCGATTAAGGTAGAGTTTGCCGCCAAGAAGGCCACACAATCGGCGCGCATCTTGGCCAGCGTTTCGGGTGCTAGATCATCCGCGCCCTTTTCCGCGTCCATGTATTCGGCTGATTCGCCGCTACTAGACCAAAGGGCTGCGACGATGTACGCCTGCAGGAATTGCTCAAGGTTCGCGCTCATGGTCGCACCAAGGCTTTGCGCCTTGCCTCTAGGTCGCGTTGTGTAAACCTAAACCGCACCGACAGGCGATATCCCAAGCCCGTAAGCTCCTTAAACAGGGCCACGCATTCATCCGGCGCGGCGGGTACCGTATCACCAAGGTCCGCGCTTCCGTGGCCATGTTGCCCGGTGCGCATATAGTTCATGCACGTATATGGGTCGCGCGTTCCGGGCTCTTGGGGAAACAGTGCAATGACTTCGCCCGTCTTGAACTTGCGGAATATAACTGGCGTCGCGTGTTCATCGTGTTGTGTGTTCATGGTTGCACCAGATAGACGCCAGTGACCGTGTGTCCTGTGCGCAGACACCACAGAAGCATCGCACAGGCTTCGGACCATCTCTTGTAATTGCGTACTTCCGTTTCGCCGCCCTCTTTAGGCAGCCATTTAATTGAATAATATTGTGTTCTCACGGCCGCACCTCCACATAAACACGCACCCTACACACGCCGCGCTTGTCCGGATGACTAACACGCGCATCATCCGGCACGATGACACCCGGGACCAGGCGCGCCAATTCGCGACAGCGCTCCCGATGCCCGGCTAACACCAGGCGCGCCGTCTTCACGGTCTTGCGCGACGCTCTTCTGCTTTTCGGGGTGCTGGTCATGATTGCACCCCCAGAAAATCCGCGCGGTGCTTGTCCGCGTTCCACTCCTTACCGGCACGCATTGGCATAATACCGGCCAGTATGTGCGCCCCGGTTCGGATAATCGCGCACCCCATAGCTGCGTCGGGCTCAATGAACACACGCGAATCCTTGCAGTCTCCAATGTCATCAAACGCGCGCCTGAACGCCTCCATATATTCGCAATCAAAGTATTGCACCGGGATGGGTTCACCCAGCTGCACCGCCCTTGGCAGTAGCGGACGCATCCAATCAGGGTATTGACGGCTGCAGGTGTACGGCCGTGAACCGAGCATTGTCTCAGTAATGATTACGCTGGCGCGTGGCTTCTGTCCTTTTATCGCCGCCTCAAGCTCGCCGCGCGGCGCGGTAAACCCTTCGTCCTCAAACGTGGGGATTTTCAAGGCCAATATACAGTGGCCATTCGTTGCCACTGCGAACCCTGCTGGATGAAAGTGGATGCCTGCCAGGTTAGGCCGGAAAACATCGTTGCCCGCGATTCGCAATAGGCCCTTGATCGTTCCTACAGGAAGGGAGACGTACTCATTCGTTTTCATAGTGTTTGTGTCCATTGGTTCACCTCGTCAATTGAAAGTGGATGTTAAAGGCAAGCCAGCAGCGCGGCGCGCAATGCTGATTGATTCGCTGCGTTGCGCATCGTTTCCCACTCGCTGAGAGTGAGCCCGCGTGCAATTACACAGCCGTTAATGTTGCGCACTGTGTAGCCGGACCCTGAGACATAGATAGCCGTCATGTTTATTACCTCGTGTAGCCTGTTGGTTGAAACCAGTATCGACAGGCAACTAGGCGAATCAAGCTATTTTTTGCATTTGTTTTGCAAAGATTTGTTAAGATGTTGTCGGCCTTTACAGCTAAATCCGCCGACTCGCGGACGCAATTTTTCGCCTAAATCCGCGCGACCGGGCGCCTCAGAAAATCACAGGTTTGACCTCCGCCACGCCCAGGTGTCGCGGCGCGGCGGCTACTTTGTCACCCTCGGCCGTCCCCGAGAATCGCTGAAAAATACGGTGTATTCTGCTTATTATCGTCGGACAGCTACTTTGCGAAGCCGAAGAGTCCCGCCGCTTAACGGAGTCGGCGCCGACTACTTTGCGGGGCCGGCGAGTCCTGGTATTAGGTTGTCCGGGGCTGCGAATTCTGTGCGGGGTAAATGCGGGTCTTAACAAAACTTAACACAACTGCCGGGTTAACCTGATTGTAAATAATTTTAGGGTCTCTACTATGAGCGTCAACCAACAGGCAAGACCGACAACAAACGGGACAACGACATGCCAGAGACGAAATTGATCACGGTTGTAGTGCCCATTTGTGAGGGCAATCCGATATTCGAAGGCAGCGCAGACGTGGTGCTTGGCCGCATCAACGAACTGTTGTCGACTCTGCCAATCGAACAACGCGCTTCAGCGAGTATTGCGCTGGGTGTGTTTAACAACCACGGAGAAGTAGACCCCGTGTTGCGCGTCAAGTACAAGCGACTTGAGACGGAGGCGGAGTACCAGAAGCGCTGCAGCAAAGATCAAGAATTGCAAAGAGACGTTGACGTGTGTGAGCGCGCCCAACTCAAGCGACTCCTGCTGAAGTACGGCTCTCCGAGCACAGGCTCACAGACGCGCGACGCCCCGCACCCTGAAAATGTTTGAGTCTGTAGGCCCGGCACTTACGAAAACCGCAGACACCCTCCATGAGCAAAAGGAAACGGAACATAATGAACGGTGAAACAGGCACTTTGCGGGCGTTGAATCCTGCCGTATATGAGAGCGACAGCAAGACGCCGGGCGACGCAATCCGGGGGCTCATCGGCAACCTGACGCAGCTCGCAGCCGACCTGGACAACGGCCGGGCCTTGCCGCAGAGCGGCGCCGGGTTTGTGGCCCGAGAAGACCAACACGGCATCTGGACGGTTGACCTCGAAATGACCTTCAAAATCGTACCGACCGGGAAGCATTGATGTGACAGGCCTAGAGGCATTCGAGGGTCGAGCGGAGCTGAATCTCGCCAACACGCGAGAGATGGTCATCAAACCGACGACATCCCTTGCGGTTGTGCGGCTGCTCGCAGCGAACGAGGCGCTGATCGACGCGTGGTTCTTCGACGAAGCAGGCCGCGCAGACGCGGTGACTGCAGTGAACCGCGCCTACCAGGATGTTTGTGCCTCGATGGCCTGTGAAGAGTTCATGCGCGGGAACTACAAGGTAGACTATCAAGGGCGGGGCACTGACGTGGTGCCCTACGGGATGACAGCAGAAGAGGTGGCGAATCGTGGCTAAGTATATTGTTGTACCGATCGAAGTTGATTTGTCGGTGCGTTGCGTTCGGTACTCAGTGGTCGATACCGAAACCGAAGCTCGTGTTTCCGCTGTTGCGAACTGCCCTAACCAGCGCTGTGCTGATCTAATCTGCAACGCACTGAACGCCGCCGCGACAACGGAGACGGCGAAGGCCAACGCGCCGTACCAGTCTGCGCGCATATCTTTCCTCATCGCAGCGCTACGCGACCTGGGCGTCTCTGATGTCGACGAGAAAACGCCCGTCAATGAGCTGTATCGGCGCTTAGGCGACGCGCTTAGCGCGCGAGTCCACCGAGTCGTCGGGCCGGTTGACACTGCTGCTCACCCTGTCGAAGTGTTACGCGAATATGCCGAGCACGTCGCAGCAGCAACCGGCCTGCTGTTGGACTACGAGTCGTTCGACTCCGCGAAGTCTGCGCTCGATGCAGTGACGATTAACGGGATGGCCCTCGGCCCCGAAACGGACGCGCACGCAGCTGCTGTTCTTGAGGGTTTTGCTCAGCGACTCCGTAGCGGCGCACAGCACGTCGCGTCGGGCTTCATGAACCACAACTACATAACCCTTGAGTTCAAGTTCGACTGAAACTGTTTGAACCTGTAGGCCCGGCACATCGCCGAGCCGCTACCACCCTACGAGGACCCTACGAGGACCTGACGATGCCCGGACATGAAGTGACAAGCGACGCGTGGCCTGTGAGGCGCACTGGGTTGACGCGAAAAACGCTTGACCAGTTGCGCACTAAGGCTCCGGGTGCCTTGGAGATCAGAATACCCACTGCAACTATTGACGGGATTGTCGGACATGAGCGGCGCACGGCAGAGGTTCGGCGACGACTGGTTGCTGCAGGCTTGAAGACTTCGTTGCGCTATGTTTGCCGAGACCGGACCACGAACGAATACATCTACGGCGCTATGCCGAATAAAACTACGAGGAACTGACGATGTCTCAAGACGAACCGACTCTCTTCTCCGAACGCCTGGCCGAGTTCAGCGCTGGCACGGTCGACGCCGAGCTGACTGCGAAGCTCGCCGACGTGATCAAGGCCGTGCGCATCACCGGTAAGGCCGGCTCGATCACGCTGTCGATCAGCGCAGTACTAGACGAGAAGGCCAAGGACAACGACGTGGTAGACCTGAAGTACAAGGTCGCCGCCAAGGTGCCCACGCGACCCTTCGACCCGGATAAGTTCAAGACCTTCGGCGACGGCGACCTTGAACAGATGGAAGACAACGTAACGCCGATACGCAAGATCGGCTGACCTGACAATCCACTTTCAAGAAGGTAGTGAACCAATGATCGGCACTTCTGTTATCACGAAAGAGCAAGCGCGCAAGGTCACGCACGGTCGCACGCCGTTGATGCCTGTGGAGTACGAGCAGGCGATAACGGCGTTGGTGGCATGTACGACGCTCGACGAAACGAAGTACTGGGCGGACAAGTCGGATGCGCTCGCTGCGTGGGCGAAGATCTACCACAACGATGACGCAGCGCGGAAGGCGAAGCAGTTGAAGCTGCACGCGTTTCGACGGATGGGGCAGCTTGCACGAGAACTTAGACAATCGAAGCTAAAGATGACCGGAGAGGGGTATCGCGGTTTTAAAGGCCGAACTCCCGGTGCTTCGAGCGTTCTTTTAGAGGCCGGAATGACGGAAGGTAGCGCGAGGGTCGCGCTAAAACTCTCCCATATAGACGATAACGCGTTCAAGGGAATCCTGAGCCAGGCCAAGTCGCCAGCACAGTCGGCGCGCGCGTTACTACCGAATCAAACATACCACGACTTCATCCAGAGAATTTCCGTGTCTCGTACCTTCATGCGAAGATACACGGCAACTGAAACGTCGAATGCAGTAACCGGTGCCGGTGAGCGCTGCGTCCGGGTCGTGCGGGATTACATATCAGAACTTATCGAATGGCTCGACGAGCTGGAACAGCGACTCCCTAAATAATTTACCAGCACAATCCACTTTCAATCGAGTACTCAACAATGCAGACACAAACACAACTAGGCCTTCGCTTCCCCGGCATGGCCGCTCTGATGAGCTTGATCTACAGCTCGTTCACATCGAAGGCGCACTTCGACGGCGCCGGCAGAAGCCGCGGCCGTGCGTCCACTAAGTTCAAGGAGTCCGCAAAGCAGGCGGCCGAACGGCGCAGCAAGCCAATCAACTACCGCCGAGCGGCTGCCGCGTGTGCCAGTCACGTGTCCGATCGCTGCCCCAACGCCGGTATGCCGTACACGACGATCGCTCAACACGATGAGTACAAGCGCTCGCAGATGCCGGGCACACGGGAGCACCAGGCTCTGGAATTCGGCTACGCGAAGGTCACCGCTGTACTAGGATCGAATCGCCGGGTCATTGGTCACGTCTTGGCGTGGCAGTAGTACGCCTGCGTTATCCACTTACGAGACACAATCATGTCAGATATCCACCAAGTAGCGGGTTTCTTTGGCCGATGGGGCAAGCGCTTTTTTGAAGGGCACCGCATCGCCGGCTACGTCGAGGCCCCCGGTACACGCAGCCAAGACCAGGCCGAAGCAGCCGGGCTGAAGTCCTGGAGCGAACGACACCACTACATCCGTGAGGAAGACTTCGGCCAGCCAAAAACAGTCGCCGTCTTGTGGGGTCCGCAGGGGTCGGGGAAGACGCGTATCGCGGCGCGGCTGGCGAAGGCGCTGAAGCTGAACACGGTGATTGAAGAGGGGTTGCCTACGCTTGTGATTCGACAGACGCATTCGGGCCAGCCGCTACATCACCTCTCCGGCTGGCGCGAGGGCGCCTTGTACGTTGTTCAAGCCGACTCACTGTCCAGACTGCAGGGCATCCTTGTTTGGCCGGACCGCGTTGCTGTGTACTCCGTGGATGAGGCTCTGCTGTTATTGAGCGCCGCGCGATCGAAGATCGACCTCGGCAAAGAGCGGGACGCACTGGCAGCGCTGAAAAGATGGCATCTCGGACACAATATCGACTGGGCCAGGGCAGCCACTGCCGCGCGGGAGTCGTTTGCCCGGCTGGTTGAACAGGCAAAAGACGTCGCTTATGGCGACGCGTGCACTCCCGAGCGTTACGAGGTCACCGCTACCGCGATTCAGGAACTCAAGGACGCCGTCTACGCCAACGCGACGACGAACCTGACGCCGCTCATGCGTGAGTCGCTGGATCAGATCTGCATGAACATCGGCCGGATCATCACGGGTCATCCGGAGCACGTAGGCAGCTGGAACAGTATCTCGCGATACGCAGGCTTGGTCTCCGCGCGCCTGAACAATCCACCATCGGGCAACAAGTAAACCACATGGCAACTCGTCGTATTCAAGTCGGCCCGGTTGAGCGCGGTGTACCGCGACCAACAGCGCAGAACCGGTGGTCTTCACGTCTAGCCGGCATGCGTAAAGAGGACTCGTTCTTCGTCGCGGATCGGGGGAAGAGCAGCCTTCACTACATCCGCGTTGTCGCAGACCAGCTAGGTATGCAGGTCACGCTGACCAACGACATGCAGGACGACGTGTACGGCGTGCGTGTGTTCTGTGACAAGCCGATCCCTGACAAAAGGAGTGCGACGTGCAAGCGAAAGAAGACAAGCAAGTGATGCTGTTGGCGCTGGCCTGCTACTGCCAGCAACACCGCGCGGCGCTCGCGTGCCTATCACATGACAGCCAGACCGCAAAGCTAATGCTTCAGGAGCTAGACAAAGCTGCGGGCCTGATGCAGCGAGTGGCAAAAGAAGTAAGTCGTGACTGCAACAAGGCCGTCGAGGACGACGAGGACGCCGGCGCGGATCTTCTGGGTCCACCTGAACCGATTGGTCACAGACCGCCTGTGACGCCTGTTGAGCACTGGTACACCTGCATAGGTTTTTAAGGAGAACGACATGCGCTTTAGAAAACACATTGGTTGGTTGTTCGTGGTAATCGGTGTATGGGCGGGATATGCCCTCTCCGCCGACTTACTGATTATTTTTGGTCGATGGCTCGACTCAGAGACCGGACTCGCACGTCTGTGGGTCTGGGCGATCACGATGTTTGCCCCGCTGCTCACGTTCTCGTGCGCCGTCGCACTAGGCGTGTGGATCAGGGAGGTGTGGCTAGAGGTTACGTTGCCGCCCGCAGTCCGCGTGTCGCAGGAACTCGGCCCACAAGATCCGGAACAGCGGTAGCCATGGACCAGCTCATAACCTTGCCCGTGTTCGCGAAGGAGTGTGGTGTGACGCTGGGTGTGCTGCAGAAGCACCTATCCCAAGGGCTCACTGTGCCGCTGCCCGCGGCGGCCCTGGTCGCCGGCAAAAAGAAGTCCGTCAGCGTGTACCGATGCACCGAGATGCGCTCATGGTGGCGCACTGCGTATCGGGCGTCCGGACAGAAAGCGCTGCCGCACACCGCGAACTCTTTGCTGTGTACCACCGAAACGGGAGACACGGCCATCGTACACGCCAGCGACTGGACGCCGACGCACGTGTACACCAGTTTCGGTACCTTCTGTCGCGCCGCGGGTAAGCATATCGCGTCGGCGGCCACCGTCAGCTACTTAAAGCGCGGCGGCGCGTGATGGACTACTTCAGCTACCAGGCCATGAAGACAGCCAAGGGCCAGCCGGCGCCGGTGCCCCTCGGTGATGTCGTGGACTTCCCGGACATCATGGTGTCAGAGCGCATGTCTAGTGAACACGACGCGCAGGTGCTCCGGGAGCACTTCGCGCGCCTGAAGGCCGAAGACGACGACAAGAAGCTACTCCAAGCGTTTGAGGTGAAGTGATGGAAGAACCGACAGTCCCGACGGTCTTGTCTTGCGATGCAGAGACTCGGCTGGCGCTGCGACGCGCTGAACCTCGACCACGAGACCACGCAAGAACGCGTTGGCACGAAGGTGACCCCGTGAAGCACGAGTACATGACCGCATTCCCGCTTGCGTGGCCGATAGGCTGGCGCCGCACGCCAGTAGATCGGCGGACCGGCGCTCGATTCAACCGACGACCAAGAAACAGCTGTCCGTTACCGAGGCCACGCAGCGCGTACTACACGAGCTGGAGGCTATGGGCATCGATCGACAGGACGTTATCTTGTCCACGAACGTGCGGCTGCGCTTGGACGGCCTGCCGCGGTCTGGTGAGCGCAAACCCGACGACCCTGGTGCTGCTGTGTACTGGCGCGCGCCTGGCGAGTCCGAGACGCAGTGCATGGGCGTCGATCAGTACGACACCGTAGAGGGGAACATCGCCGCGATCGCCGCCACGCTGGAGCACATGCGCGGTATTGCGCGTCACGGCGGCGCCCCGATTATGAAGCGCGCGTTCTCTGCGTTCATCGCGTTGCCGAACTTGGAGTCCTGGTGGCAGGTGCTGAAGCTGGACTCACCGGATGTCACGAGCATCGACATCGAGCAGGCCTACCGGCGCCTGATCTCTGAGGCGCATCCGGATAAGGGTGGCACTGACAACGACGCAGCGCGAGCCAACAGAGCGCGTGAACAAGGGCTGGATGCCATCCGATGAATACCGTAGCCATTGTCTGCCCGGCTTTTGCAAAGATACTGACGGAGCGAGGCATTACCACGGGCTACGTGGTCTGGGCTGAGATTCCAGAGACAACGGGTGTCCTCGCCGGTATGGACTTCACTGAGTTAGTGAAACCAAAGCAGCCACCAAAAAGCGTGCGTCCGGAGCACGGCTGGTATCGACAGTTTGAAAAGAAGCCAAAACGATTGTTCCGGGAGGCGATCCGATGACCGCCTGGCACGAGTTCGACTGTCCTGACTGCGGCGCTCGGTGCAACAATCAAGTCATGCACCTGTGCCCACTAGAAGCGCAGCTGGCGCGGCTGAAGGCCGAGGTGCTGGAGTTGCGCCAAGTCGTCGCACGGAAAGCGCCTCCGGGTTTCTGGGGTCGCGCTACGGCCTATCGGGTTGTTGAGAATCTGAGTCTTACGAGGGAGCTGGAGACGTGGAGGCACATGGAGCACCGACAGGGGCTGCGCGCGATCGAGGCCGAGAAGCAGCTCAACGCAACCCTGGTGCGTCAAGAGACTATGCGCCGGCAATTTATGGCGGCGATCAATTTCGCAACTGACGATAACGGCGATGGGCTTCTGTTCTTACGTGACTGGCGCGAGGGGGATACGTCTCAGTGGCCTGATTTTAAAGAAACACCAAGTAACGTCTGAACCTAAGAGAGCGAAGCAGTGAACCAAATTTCTGACCGTGGCGAAATTGGCAGACGCGCTGGCCGAGGACCGATTGCTGTCGGTATCCAGATCCGGTTCGCCCAAGACAGCAATACGTGGGTGAGTGTCGGTTCGAGGCCGACCGGTCAGACCTTCTGGACAGACGGGAAGTAGTCACATGAACGAACTTGAACAACTCACATACGACTTTGAAATAGCTTGCGGTCCGGTACCAAGCCAGCTTCAGAAGGACGTTGTGAAGAAACTCGACGAACTGAAACGAGTGAGTCACATGATGCGCCTTGTGACCGGCCGAATCGACTGGCGGCGGATGACTACCGAGGAATGCGAAGCGCATGCAACCGCGCCAGCCAAGGTGTTAGCTCTCAAGTCATGTGAGGTGGACGCTAAGCGATGGCGAGCCATATCAGTGCGGATGACGCATGAGAGAGCCGGCTCACACTACGGCTGGTGCATCAGTCAGGTTATGCCTGGTGATGACCCAGAAGCGGCAATCGATGCTGTTATAGCGAATCAGGGCCAACCCGCGCCCCTCGGAGGCGAGCAGCCCTGCGTAGATTGCGACTTGCCGCGCGTATCGGGATTGATTCGGTGTGAAGCTCATGCTGCGTCTTATGGCCGCTCTGACCAGAACTCGGGTGAGCCCCCCAAGCCAGGATGACGGTTACGCAAAACATGACAGTAGGAGCACTGCACACCATGAAAGTGTTGCTATTTAATACGGCTGCCTTCCATTTTGGGGACAGCCATGAAAGACAAGTTAGTTCACGTAACCGACCCCGTGACGCTGGATGTTATCCGGCTCAATGGATTCGACAGTCCGATCCATGTTTCGGACTCGCCGGACGGCGTCTGGGTGCTGGATTGGTCTTTGGAGCAGTATCGTGAACGCCACAAAGAAGATCAAAGCCCCTAAATTCGCCTGGGTAGTGTTCGATCCGGCAGGCAAGTCGCGGAGCGTATTCCTCGTGTATCCATCGAATGATGCGTGCGCATGGATATACGCCGCCGATCAACCAGGCAGATCTGGGCTGAGCATCGAAACGCCAAGGGATACGCGTGCTGCGCTGAATGCTGGGTACAGAGTTAAGCGTTGCAGACTAACGTTTACAGACCCAGGAGAGCCCTCTTGATACTGATCGCAACGTGTGGCGGACGTGATTATCGGGATGCCGATAACGTAGCGGCATGGCTTGAGGAAATTCATTTGCAAATCCCGTTTACACATCTTGTTCATGGTGGAGCGAATGGCGCTGACAAGCTGGCCGGTGAGTGGGCGCGGCGTGCCGGCATTCAGGTTGTCGTGTGCCCGGCTAACTGGGTGGCTCATGGCAAGGCGGCGGGACCGATCCGTAACGCGGAGATGGTTGCAATGAAGCCGGTACTGCTGGTGGCATTCCCCGGCGGCGCTGGAACCGAGAACATGTGGAAGCAAGCCAGTAAGGCAGGAATCAAATGTATGAGAGCACCTCAGACCACATCAGGGCCAACACCATGAGAATTATTTACTTGGCGGTCAACGTGAAGAGCGGAGCTGTCGATTACGGATATATCGAGTATGACTTACGCGAGCCACCAGGCGAAGATGATGAGACCTTCCGTCTTATTGCCGGTTGGGGATGGCGTCCATTCAAGATACTACCTCTTGAGGCACCCGGTAATGATTAACAATGATGGGCGTAGTCTGAGCGTGACAGTACCCGGCGCCGGGGTGTCATCAGTAGGGCGACAGTGGAGAGTTATGGCTGTTAACGGCCAGCTCGTCAATGCAGGTTCGACTCCCGCCGCCTGTCACTCTCTTGAGGCACAAGACAAGCCATGACATTCGTTCAGATGTTTCAAGAAATCTGCACAATTTTCGGTAACAAGCAGATTGCTGAAAAGCTCTGCATCAGTGAGCAATACGTGTGCGATTTGAGAAAAGGCCGGCGATTGCCCAGCGTGAATGTTGTGAATTCAATCTGCACTTTCATGGGCCGAGGACCGATGGGTGTAGCTGAGTGGCATCATGCCGGTGCCAGTGCTCACGGCTGGAAAGTATGGCCACCTAATGAATCTACCGGAGAGCCCCATGGTTGAAATGGCACAAATCGGCCGGCTTGCGCTGCGCCACGAGGGCGAAAACTGGAACGCCTACTACGCGCTGACTGACTCGATGAAAGATGCGATACCGCTCGGCTCCATTCGCATGGGGGCCGTGGCGTCAAATCCACAGCGTAAGCAAGCCTTCATGGACATGATGCGCGACATCGTTGCTGACATTATCGAAGAACAGACCGGGATTCGGCCTACATGGGGCGGGCCTCAAACAGCCCCCAATCACGAACGAGCCGGACACGGCTGAGGTTATTGTTATGCAAGAAATGCAACGCCCCGATGGATCGTCGTTTCAAGAGCTGTTCACCGATCAACAGGTGAAAGACGGTACCGCGCAGCGACGGCGCGAAATGCTGGAAGCAGCCGGCATGACGTTCACAAAACTGGAACGTGTTGACGCAAACAAGTACATGCCGCACCAGGGCAACAAGGAAGTAGAGCGCCGCGTGAAGCAGGCATTGCGTGATGCGGCTCGCCGGTCTGCTGTAATTACCGTTTAAACCCACGGAGAGGCCCTAATGCCCACAGTAGGAATCATCCGCAGCATCGTCTGGTATGTCTGGCCAACGCTCGGATTCGGCTGGGGAGGTGGCGCCCCACAATGGGGTGTCGGCGCGTATTTCACGATTCAAGTTATGTGGCTGAATCGTGGTATTGCGTTCGATTGGCAACTTGGTAATGCCGGATGCAGTACGAAATGAAGAAGCTCGCATTTGACGTCGGCTTAATTTGCCTCGTTATTATTCTTGTATTCCACGGCCCCAATGGTCCGCTATTTGCCAATTGGTTTGGCTGGTTCCTCTTGCTTGGACTATCTCCGCGCGCATGGAGAAAATTTTAGTATGAGCAACATAACCCCAGTAGAGGCGTTACAGCGGGAAAGCGCTGTTTTTTACGAACAGAAAGCATTACTGAAAGGCGATCCCGCCAGGGCTGGGATTACTATCGGCGCACTGCTTTATGAGGCGTTGATCGAACTCGCCAAGGCGGATGCGGATCTGGTGGCGCATGTCGAGATGGAGCCGAAACACGCCGGTGCTGAATACAGCGAGTGGGTAATTAAGAACTTATTTATCCGGTCAGCGCTGAAAGCAGCGCGCACCAAGCTATACAAGGCTTTTAAATCATGACTGCTCACATCCCCTCACCAGTAGAGGCGTTACAGCGCGAGATTGACGATAGCGTCAACAAGCCGATGAACATGCGCGAGTTCGGTATATATCGAGCCGCCTTCGAACTCGCCTTAGAAACGAACTGCATGCTACAGACTGAGGGCGCTCACATGACGTGGTGTGACACCACAATGGTGACTTTTGGCCGCCGGCGTGCCTGTGACTGCGGTGCGGATGACGCGCGAGTTAAACTGGCAAAGCTGGTAGAGGCCTTGAAATGACTGCTAACCGAGCCTCACCGGAGATACGACCATGAACAACGAGACCTTGGCGGAGTTCAAAGCCCGCGCAGATAGGATAGAGAAGAGGGCCTTCCGGCAATTCCTCATACTAATTTTGGTATCGTTCTTGGCTGTTGCAATACCCGTCTACTGCTCCGGTTAGGGGCTAAAAGCCCCCGGTCTCGATGATCTGGATCAGCTTAGTAGCCCGGTCACCCACCTGGCGCGCCCACAGCGAACCGCGAAGCGCAGACGCAACCGCGCCCCAGTGTTGCTGCTCGATAGCCTTGCATGTATTCGGCCACTTCGCTTTAAAGTTCGCCGCACCCAGGTTGAAACAGATGTCCAGGAACGCCGTGTAGCGCGGCACGTCGAGTCCGCTGAACCACGGGAAGATAGCCAAGCACTCGCGCTCGTTGTCGGCCATATCGTTGCGCAGCATCAGGTCTTTTTCTTCTTCGCTTATACCGCGATCAGTCAGGTTCCGGCCGGTCCCGATGGTCAGCTTGCCTACCAAAGACCCACCCGTCGGGACTCGCTTTCCGGTGGCGTCGTCGTATGGGAAGTATCGGCCGTTCTTCATCGGGCCGGTGCCTTCTTCTGCCTCCAGCATCGGCTCCAGCATCGGTTCTGGTCTATTCAACGCGGCGATCTCTGCTTCATTAAGTGACATGACGCACTACGCTCCAGATGACTGATATAAACGCCGCAGCCCAGCAGGCTAGGGCAACGCAGAAGTTAAAGAACTCATATCGCGGGCACGGCCAGAACAGTTCTTTGACGATGGGCGTCAAGAACAACACGAGGGGCGCTACCCACCAAGCCGCGATCACGACGCACCAGCTGCGGCTGCGGCGAATGCCTCGTAGGAAACAAAGTCTTCACGTAGATACCCACCGAGATCTCGCCGTCTGTTCCAGGTCAGCCAGCCGCCGATGCGCAAGCCCAGCCAGTAGATCCGCGCTTCAGGTTCCGCCATGCCCTCTGCGACCAGGAGACGACGAAAACCCTCATCAGCATCGGTGCGCGCCATGCGACCCGAGCAGTACGCGTCGTCGTGCCACACTGCAGGGCGCCGCGACTTACCGTTCACGTTCAGCCGTGCACGCAACAGACGCGGAACGCTCGCGAAGTTGGTGATGAATCCCGGAGTAGTCTCTTCGCGAGACCCGTTGTTCAGCAACGTCGTCAGCGGCGTGAGCACCACGAACTCGTCGTCCACCGGCCGGGCCTGCTCATCAAGCAGGACCTCCAACGTGGGGTTGCTCAGAAAGCACACGGGGCGCACGGTCATTGATAGACTTTCGCCGCGTCGACCACCCAACCCAAGACCGCGTTCACCTGATAAAACAGCTGCTCCGGCGGCACCGGCATCTTGACGCCGCCGACTACGCGCGACTGCAGTTCATCGACTACGGTGTCCACGAGTAGAGTGGCCAGTAGGCGATCCGAAGGCGGCAGATCCAAACTGTTGATGCGCTCATACACTCGACTTTTCAACAGGTCCACTGTTACGCCTTCGGTGTTGAGCCAGGTCTTTGCTTCACTGGCAATCGAAACGATCTTGTCTGCCCGCACAGCGCGCGCGGCGGCAGAGTCACCGGCTTCAATGACCTTCATGGTGCCGATCTGCACCAACAGCCGCTCTGAGTTGATGTGCTTATCGAACGTGGCGCAACCGCACATCGAAAGAATCACCCCAATCAACAATAACTTCTTCATTGGTCAACCCTCGGTTTGGTGGGCGTATTCGCCCGTTGAAGTTCCCTGCGAATCAGGGCGAGAAGAAATCGGACCTGGATGTCGTTGAACCGCACGGCCTGGCCGAAAGGCGTTTTAGTAATCAGGCGCATCAAGTGAGTGATGCCGCCGCCGATAGCGCCGACGAGGTAGAGCTTCTGCTCTTCACTCAACGCGATGCCGGCGTGCGTCAGCAGCCACGGCGCCGCGAAGGCACCGACCCAGCCTGCGATAATGGTCCTATACCCTTGCATGTCGTAACCTCGGCGGTTGCTGTGCCCTGAAGCGCTTTATCAACGACAAGTAAAGCTGCGCGTTGAACACGCTGAACGCGTACCAGATAACCGTAGGTTTACTGCATAACGAAAAGTGGAATATATGAGCGATAACGAAAAACGTGCTGGCCGCCGTGATCGAAGCAACCAAGTGTGCGTGGTCGTCATGTCCAAAATGTTTGACCAAAAGGAAACGAACGCCGCGCAAAATCACGTACCCGTGAAGTCCGATCGCTAGATAGAGGATCAACGACACTAGCCCCTCACTTGACGCCGAACTTCAGCGCCCATTCCCGGACTTGAACTCGAATAACGGCAAGAAGCGGAAACGCACAGTACCCACAGGCCATGATGATGCCGTCCTTGTATTCGTTGCTCGCCGGTACAACTCGCCCGACTAGATTGCCAACGAAGAAAGCTATGAAGATGTTCGCCGAGAACATCGCCCACATGAACCGCTTGCCTTTCATCACTGTGAGATACAGGTAGTTCGCCATGCCACCGAACCCAGCCAGCGCTCCGTATTGAATCCACTCGACGACGTTCTTCGGAATCTGGGGGTTAGGTTCCATTATCGTCTCACTGTGTCACGAAGGGCAATATGATAACCAAAAGTGGACTTTGGGTCACGAAGAAGTCGCTACAGCGACTACAATATCCGATCCGTCGCGTAGGCCAGACGCTGATGCGGATGCAGCGTTGCTAGCGGACGCGGCAACCCGGTCGTTCTGCTGCGTTCGCTCGCTGGTTATAGCCATGGTCTCTGTCGCTGCTGCGGCTACCGCGTCACCCTGGTCCGTCAGCACCGTGTTTACGCCCCCTGACACCAGGGTAGACACGACAGAGTCCTCGGCGTCGTGCGGCGCAGAGGCGTAGAACCGGGTCACGTCGAAGGTAAAGTCGTAGACGTTACTGTCGCGCCCATCGCGAACGGCCCACAGCCGCACACGTACGCGAATAATCGTATCGTCGGTCTGTGTGTACGTTCGTAGGCCGTTCGGACTGCTTATAGTAATCCCGGTCTCAGTGATCAGCGTCGCAGCACTGATGGCGTTCGTGACGAGCAGCGAGTAGGTAGCCCCCGCTTCTTCGTTCGCATGCGCTTCGGTCCAACCGATGTAGTCGGCCAACTGCGTGAGTCGGTTACGGCCTACCCAGGTGATGTTGTATGCGCCTTGCGCCAGTTGCGCGGGAAAATACGCCGCATTTATTTGCACTTTCGCGGGCGGATACGGGGCGTACCAGCTGGCCGCGTGCACATGCGACTGTGCGCCTGCAGGCGGCTCGATTCCAGTGTTACCAGCGGAACTGACCCCCGCCTCGCGGTAGTACACCGTCTCGCCTTCAACCGCCTCACCAGAGGCGTCAGCCCAGCCGTACACGCCGGCGTAGAACCAGATTACAGAGTTATCCGCATGTGTGGCGGGGATCGAGTCGAAGACGCCGCGTTCGATGTCGATCGTGCCTGCGACGGTGTCTACTGCGGTGATGCTCACCCACTCGCTGCCGATCAGTGCGCACGTACCCGAGAAGTAGACCGGGGACACGCCGTTGCTGGTGTCGTACAGGATCACAGTATCCATCGGCCCGATCGCGCCGTTGAGCAAGGCTGTGGGTGTGTAGCTCGCTGAACCGACTAGGTCGAAGTTGCTGCTTATGGTGTCCGGAGAACTATAGACCTCAAATGAAGTGTTCTGCACTCCGGGTTGCTTCGCTAAAATAAGCGGGAACGAGTCGTCAGGTACGATCGCACTCAACTCGGCGGCGGACAACTGCTGGGCCAGCTTGAAGTAGGGAACTTCGAGTACGTTGACTTCGGTCACATAGTCCGGAGGCGCGCCGACTTCAGTTGCGCCTCCACCCTCGTACGCGCCGGTAGACTCTTCGGTGAGGGAGAATACATCCTGGATCAAGTCAAGCGTGATGTCCGGATTTCGCGGGTCGCCTTTCTGGATTTTCAGGATGCGCATGCTCACCGAGGTCACGTCTTCTTCGGGCCAAGTAAAATCGATCACCTGGCCCTCGTGCAAGGGGCTCGCGCTCCGACCTACGATGATCGTCGCGGCGATCAACGGCGTACTGAGCGACCGCAGGTCTCGGTCGGCGACCCGGTATGCGAGTTGCTGGTATGGTATCCCCGGATAGTCCATGGGCTGAGAGACGACGCGACCTTGGATCTGGATATTCGCTAGGTCCTGTACCGCCACCGACGACGTGTCCCCGGTGGTGGGGTCGGTATATTTAACGACGACCTCGTTAACCGTGTCACCCCAGCCTGTATGCTGAAACTTAGTGACCGCCTTGATATTGTATTGATCGAAGAACGCGACCGGCGCATCTCCGCCGCGAACCGGGTAAAGGCAAATTTGTCCGGTAGCTTCGTCTTCGTATAGCACGGCGCCGATATGTTTCAGGATCTCCTGAACAAACGCTTTGATCGTGTTCTGTTGCTTCCATAGCATTGAAAGGCCGAAGCCCTCATTGTAGAAAACGTCCGCCGCATCTCGAAACGACTGGTCGTTGTTGATCGTGTACGGGTAGCCCATGCCCCATCGCTGGTCCGTAAGACACTGGTAGATCATGTGCGCCGGGTTCATGTTGGTGGGTCCCTCGACCGCCCACGGCACGTCGACTTTGGACTCGTACCACACATTTACCGGCGCGCCGAGACCCTGCGGATCGCCCATGATCTCGCCGCTGTTCCAGTGATGTGACCTGTAGGCCCAGATAGATACCGGCTTAATGTAGGGGTTGTTCGCCGCCCAATAGAACGCAGTGAATATCTGCTTAATTACATTCGTAATTCGGGTCCCCATTCTCCCGCCGCCGACGTGAGACGTGCCGCCCCCTGCGCCGTGGAACGCTGTAGTGGTCGCTCCGGTTT
>Ga0210377_10001990_pt1 | contig 18193 bp, 12 predicted proteins | sample PLM4_65_b1redo_FD_155480 | JGI IMG/M metagenome (GOLD analysis project Ga0210377, IMG submission 155480) | Groundwater sediment microbial communities from an aquifer in East River, Colorado, USA - PLM4_65_b1 redo | ecosystem: Environmental > Terrestrial > Soil > Riparian zone | place: USA: East...
TGAGCCGGAATCTCCGGAACACCGGCTTCTTCGACGGCACCGAGACCTCGGTGACCGCGCCGCTCGCCAATCCCACGATCTCGCGGCCGATCACCTTCCGGCCGAGCGAGACCGACGCCAACAACCGCACCCGGGCGACCACGGTCGGGCTGTACCTCCAGGACCAGATCGCGCTGACCCCGTACCTGCAGCTCATCGCCGGCGCGCGGCTGGAGCGGTTCGATCTCACCTTCCACAACTTCCGGAACGGCGAGGACCTCGACCGCCAGGACGACCTGATCTCTCCCCGCGCGGGCCTGGTGCTGAAGCCGCTGGAGCCGCTCTCGTTCTACGGCAGCTACAGCGTGTCATATCTGCCCAGCGCCGGCGACCAGTTCGCGTCGCTGACGGCGACCAGCGAGACGCTCGAGCCCGAGAAGTTCGAGAACTACGAGGTGGGCGCCAAGCTCGACGTGGTCACCGGGCTCTCGCTGACCGCCGCCGTGTACCAGCTCGACCGGACCAACACCAGCGCGCCCGACCCGGTAGATCCGTCGCGGACCATCCAGACCGGCAGCCAGCGGACCAAAGGGCTCGAGTTCGGCGCCACGGGCAATCTGACCCCCCGGTGGCAGGTGGCGGCGGGCTACGCCAACCAGGATGCGTACATCACCAGCCAGACCTCGCAGGCCGCCCTGGGAGCGAAGGTTCCGCTGGTGCCGCGCAACACGTTCTCGCTGTGGAACAAGTACCAGCTCCACCGCATGTGGGGCATCGGGGCCGGCGTCATCTACCAGGACCAGATGTTCGCCGCCATCGACAACGCGGTCACCCTGCCGAGCTTCACCCGCTTCGACGCGGGCGCCTTCTTCACCCTGAGCCGGGAGCTGCGGGCCCAGGTCAACGTGGAGAACGTGTTCGACAAGCGGTACTTCATCACCTCGCACAGCAACAACAACATCAGCCCGGGCTCGCCGCGCGCGGTGCGGGTGTCGGTGACCGCCGGGTTCTGAGCGGCTGAGCGCTGAATGTCAGGTGTCATCCTGAGCGAAGCGAAGGAGCCATACCCAGGGTCATGGCTCCTTCGCTTCGCTCAGGATGACACGATGACATGGCCGGACGAGGTTAGAATCCTGGCCATGGACCTCACCAGCGGCGTTCCCTTCTGGCTCGTCAAAGGCGGCCTGCCGGCCACCTACCCCAAACTCGATCAGGATCGACGCTGCGATCTCGCCATCATCGGCGGGGGAATCGCTGGCGCGCTGGTCGGCCACCGGTTCGCGGAGGAGGGGATCCACACCGTCCTTCTCGAGGGCCGGGAGATGGGGTACGGCAGCACCGGCGCCTGCACCGCCTTGCTCCAGTACGAGCTCGACGCCCACCTCACCGATCTCACCGAGCGGTTGGGCGCTTCCGCCGCCCAGCGTTGCTACCGGCTCTGCCTCGACGCCCTCCTCGGCATCGAGCGGCTCGCCGGCGAGGTCGGAAGCGGCTCGGACTACAGCCGGAAGAGCAGTCTCTATCTCGCCTCCGGGCGGCGGGACGTCAAAGCGCTCGAGCGCGAGCGCAGGGCCCGCCAGGATATCGGGATCGAGGTGGACCTGCTCTCGCCGAGCGACATCCGCGACCGCTTCTCCTTCAACCGTCCCGCGGCGCTGCTGTCCAGGCTCGCCGGCGAGATCGACCCGCTCCGCTTCACCCACGCGCTCCTGGCCGCCGGGCTCGGCGAAGGGCTCGAGGCCTACGACCGGACCGGCGTCTCCCGCTACCAATCCGATCGCAAAGGCGTGCTGCTCGAGACCGCCGACGGTTGGCGCGTCAGGGCACGGAAGGCGATCTTCGCCACCGGCTACAACATCCCGCCGTTCATCCCCCGCCGCTCGGTCCGGCTCACCAGCACCTTCGCCTTCGCCACGTCCCCGCTCCCGACTTTCGATGGGTGGGGTGAAGATCGTTGCCTCATCTGGGAGACGGCTCGGCCGTACTTCTACGCCCGGACAACCCGCGACGGGCGGGCCATCCTGGGCGGTGCCGATCTGCCGTTCAAGGGCTCGCACAAGGTGGATCGGATCCAGGACAAGCAGATCGAGCGGGTCGCCCGGCAGTTTACCGAGATGTTTCCGGGGATCCCCTTCGACGTGGACTGGAGCTGGGCCGGCACCTTCGGCGAGACGGAGGACGGTCTTCCCTACATCGGGGTCGCCCCCGAGTTTCCCAACGGCTACGTCGCGCTGGGCTACGGCGCCAACGGGATCGTCGTCGGGTACGTGGCGGCGAATCTGCTGCTCGACCTGTTTCTCGGGCGGGGAAACTCCGACACTGAGCTCTTCCGGATCGGCCGCTAGCGCGCCTACTGGCCGATTCGCGGCGCGGGGCACAGATTGGGCGAATCGCCTTCGGCGAACCGGAGGTCCCATGCCCGCCCATCAGATGGTCGCGCCGCCCGCCCTCGATCGAAAGCCCTTCGACGACGAGATCGACGTCTACGGTCTCACCCACACCGGTAAAGTCCGCCCCGACAATCAGGATCACTTCCTGATCTGCGCGCTGCGCAAGCAGATGGTGATCCACCAGACCAGCCTCCCCGGGACCGACCGCCTCATGGCGGGCCCCGAGCGGCTCGCCTTCCTGGCGATGGTGGCGGACGGTGTGGGCGGCGGCGCGAGGGGCGAGGAGGCGAGCCGGATCGCGCTGGAGGCCGTGACCCAGTACGTCTCCGGCACCATGCGCTCCTACTACGCCGCGGGTTCGGCCGACGACGTGGAGTTCTACGAGGCGCTCCAGGAGGGGGCGCTCCAGTGCCACGAGGAGTTGAAGCGCCGGGGCGACGAGGACCCCGAATATCAGGGGATGGCGACCACGCTCACTCTGTACCTCGGCGTGTGGCCGAGGGCATACCTCCTCCAGGTGGGCGACAGCCGCTGCTACATCTACCGGAACGGCGAGCTGACCCAGATCACCCGCGACCAGACCATGGCGCAGGAGCTGATCGATCTCGGCGTCCTGACCCGCGCGGACGCCGCCGCCACCCGCTTCGCTCGCACGCTGTCCAGCTCCCTCGGCGGGCGGCAGACCGATCCCGTCGTCACCCGCTTCGACATGAACTGGGGCACGGTGGTGTTGCTGTGCAGCGACGGACTCACCGCTCATGTCTCCGACGACCGGATCCGCGAGCGGCTCCGCCTGATGACGTCCGCCAAGCAGGTGTGCGAGGATCTACTCCGAGAGGCGCTCGAGGACGGCGGGAGCGACAACATCACGATCATCGTCGGGCGGGCGCTGCCGCGGGAGAGTTGACCATCCACGCTGGCACGCCCGGCTCAGGCGACGGCCTGCGGAGCCAGGCCCGCGGGCGCGATGGTGAGCGAGTCGGTGCGGATCTTGTCCCAGTCCTGCAGCACCAACCCGTGGGCCGCGAAGAGGCCGCGGATCCTCGAGGGGTCCCACCCCACGATCTCCTCCAGGATCGGCACCAGCACGCTGAGGCCGTCGTCGCTCAGGATCGTGCGGCGGGCGATCGGCGTGATGAAGCGGTTCTCCGAGACCGCGATCGTGAGCCCGCCCAGGCGGTTCACGTGCAGCATGACGTGCACGTCGGAGCTGCCGTCGCCCACGTAGACCACCCGGTCGTAGCCCACCGCCAGCCGGGTCCGAAGCTCCTCGAGCACCGCCACCTTGCCGTATCCCGCCGAGACGCGCTCGATGGACTGGATCTCGCCGGTGCGCTCGTCGTAGCGGAAGCGCGTGCCGAAGATGTGGCTCTCCGGCACGATACCCTCCAGCGCGGACCGGATCACCTCTTCGGGCGCGGCGGATATCACGTAGAAGGTGAAGCGGTATCCCTCCAGCGACTCCAGCAGCCGGCTGAGAAGCCGCAGGTTCTGCTTGAGCCGGATGCGACGCCCGACCTCGACGAGGTCCTCGCGCCGGACGCGGCGATACTCGGGATCGTGCAGCAGCAGGTATGCCAGCTCCCCGCCCTGCTGCACCAGATGGATGTCCGCCAGGCCGGCGGCTTTCTCGGCGAATCCGCTGATGCCGAGCATCTCGCTCAGCACCTGGCCGGAATCGTTGAAGCTCAGCGTCTGGTCGAAGTCGCTGGCCAGCAGGTACCTCTTCATGAACTGATCCATGCCCGCCTCTCTAGCAAACGGCATACCTCGCGAGCGCGATAGTTAGCGGGCCCACGACTGCGACGCGGCGGCGATCAGGTCACGATTCTGAACCGGAGAACCGGCGTTCCTACGAGTTTGTCGGCGCCGTCAGTCCTCCCGGAATCGCCGCTTCTTCCGCTTGCGCCGTAAGGCCGCTGCCGCCTTGATCACGCGCGCCGCGCTCGGCTTGACGTAGTGTCGCCGGCGTCGAAGCTCCTTGAAGAGCCCTTCCTTCTGCAGCTTGCGCCGAAAGAGCTTGAGGGCGCGTTCCACGCTGTCGCCTTCGCCCAGCTTGACTTCAGTCATGCCTACCATCTCTCAAAGGAGGAAGAGAAAAGGGGCTGGCGAAGCGCCAGCCCCTGTGGTCACGTCGGATGTGGAGGCGGTCGCGCCCCCTGTCGGATACAATCTACCCCCCTTCGACCGCCGTGGTGAGTCTGTCCAGGCTGCAAGGCTAGGCCGACACCTCGACCAATGAAGCATCGCTTGCCCGATTCTCGTCCCACCACTCCTTGGCACGCAGCGGAGTCCAGTCGTCCGCCATCCGCACGGATGCGAGCCGCATGGCCAGCTGGTCCGCTGTCTGAGGGCGGTCCGCGGGATCCTTGGCGAGACAGGCCAGCACGATTTCCTCGAGGTCGGCGGGAATGGAGTGCGTGGTTCGCCGGGAGGGAGGCTCGGGCTCCCGGTTCAGGTGCATCACGATCGTCTCCATCGGCGTCGTTCCCTTGAACACCAGTGAGCCCGTCAGGAGCCAGTAGGCGACGCAGCCCACGGCGTAGATGTCGCTTCGGCCGTCCACCTCGCCATCGCCGAGCGCCTGCTCGGGAGACATGAAGGCGGGCGTGCCTCCCGGGCTCATGTCCCCGGCCGTGAGCTTGTCGGCGTCCTCCTCCGGGGCCCGGGCCTGCTTCACCAGACCGAAGTCCAACACCTTGATGAAGTCCATTTCCCGGCCGTAGTGGCAGGCGTACATGTTGGCGGGCTTCACGTCGCGGTGGATGAGCCCGGCCTCGTGGGCCTCGGCGAGGGACTCGCAGATCTGCCGGAGAAAGTGCACGGCGCGCTCCGGCGGCACCGGACCGAACCGCTCGACCAGCTCGTCGAGATCGAACCCGTCGAGCAGCTCCATCACGTAGTAGAAGGTTCCGTCGTCGGCCATGCCGAAGTCGTAAAGCTCCATCGTGTGCGACGACCGCAGGAGCGCCGTGGCCTGCGCCTCCCGCTCGAAGCGTCCGGCGCCAGCGACCACGCGCTGGACATCCGGCCGGGGCGTGACCCACCGGCTTCGGCTCGAAGCAGGGTGGCTTTCTGGTCGTGGTCGCTCGACATCGGCGGAGGGCCCCTCCTTTCCGCCACTAGCTTGCGTCCGTCGGGTGAAGGTCGCAAGCCGAGCGTCTGGGAGAGGCCACGGGTAGGTGAGGAGCTTCGAGGGGACCTACCAGGTTATCGAGTACTGCCCTCCCAGAACGACCCGGGTCTCGGAGGCGCGCAGGTCCTCCGACGGATCGTCGTCGGGCCAGGCGATGCGGTGGCTGCTGAGCCCCACGTTGAGCGCGAAGTCGTCGAAGACCCGGATCGCCGCGGTGAGCCGGTCGAGCGCATCTCGCCGCCGGGCGACGATCGCCCCGCCGCCGAACGCGAAGGTCTTCTCGGCGGTGATGGTGACCGGGTGCCGGATCGAGGTCAGGTTGCCGTTGACCGAGAGCCGGGTGCTCGCGATCTGGAGGGTCTCGACGCCGTCGGTGTAGATCCCGAACTGGGAGCTGGCGGTGATTCCCTTCACCATCACGCTCGGGCCGATGCCGGCGCGGTACGCCGTCCGGTTGGCCGGCACCTGGCTCGGACCCGCGTCCAGCCAGTCGCTGTGGCTCACGCCGGCGTGCATCGCCAGGCCGTAGCTCAGGCCGTCGCCGCTCTTGAGCACCCGCGACAGGTCGAGCCAGGCGCCGCGGTCATCGGCGCCGAGGAACCCCTGCACCCGCCCGTTCCACTTGCCGGCTGACCACTCCCCCTGCAGCGACCAGACGCCGCTGTTGAGCGCGTCCTCGAAGAGCACCGTCCGGTTGGCGCCGCGGATCGAGCGCCGGGCGAAGACCGAGCTCCAGCCGGCGGTAACCGCCACCACCCGCTCGTTCCGCTCCGGCAGCTTGACGGCGATCTCGTGGTGGAACTCGCGGCAGCGGCCGAGCCGGCAGGCCGCGATGCGGACCGGCTTCTTGAGATAGGCCAGCACCTGGCCGTTCCAGCTGGGGGCGTAGCGGCTCACCGGCTCGGCCTCGCCGAAATCGGAGGTGAGCCAGGCGGTCAGGACGGAGTCGGCGCCCCAGTAGCGGTCCACTCCGTTCTCCGATTCGAGGGCGATGCTGTCCGCCCCCGGGCTCCGGACGACGACCTGGGTCCGCTGGCCGATGTAGACCACGGTCGGCGTCATCCGCATCTCGACCGGGTCGGGGGCGCCGGCGAGCTGGGTCGATTGGGTCGGGATGGCGCAGCCCAGAAGTGCGACCGCGGCGGCCAGGGAGCCGGTAAGTACCCTGAGCGAAGCGAAGGGGCCATGGCGAGGTCTCGGTTCCTTCGCTGCGCTCAGGATGACATTCGGGGACTCGCTGAGCGTGACATGCGACGACGCTTTGGTGCCCATTGCGAAAACGAACGATGGTGCAAGCATCCGCGCTGACCCTCTCCGGGTGCCGGCCGGAATCGACGGCGATTGCTGGATTGGATTGCACTGCGAGAGGCGCAGAGCCAAGGCGCAAGTCACGCGCCCATCTGGCATGGGCGCTAACTCGTTATCAAATAGTCATGTACGAAGGAGGTACAAACCTGCTCGCGGGGCCTCCGCTGTGGCGACGCCACAGGGCGGGATGAGAATCCGGTGACCTCCGCTTGATCCCGGGGGCGTAACCTGTACCCACGAAGTCGGGAACACGGTAACGAGGCGCCAGACACCTTCGCCCGAGGACCACACCATGCGCGGCATGTACGAAGGGCTACCGGCAGCAGCGAGCGTCGAGCAGGCGATCATCCTGGCCCAGCTCCAGATCCTGCGGCTGCTCGACCGGCAGCGGAACGGGCGCTGAAGGGTTCACCGCGATACTTCGTCGAGCCGGGCCAGGGCCTCCAGAACCACGGCCGGTTGTTCCTCGTGGATGTACTGGCCCGACCCCGGCACGCTGTCGATCCTGAAGTTGGAGAGCTCGGCGGTGAGCAATTCACGCTGCTCGCGCGGCACCGCGGCCGGGTGCGGGGCCGTCCCGATCAGCAGTCGAACCGGAACGTCCAGCTCGTGCAGCCGGCTCGCGAGCGACTCCCGCTCCGTCGACTTGGACATGCGGTGGAAGGCGTCGATCGAGCCGTGCATGTCCGCGGTCTGCCCGCCGGTGTAGGCGCGGATCACCGCGTCGGTCACCCAGGTCGTATCCCCTGAGTTGCGCACGATCTCCTTTCGCACGTCGTGGCGAAGCATCGTCTCGTCCACGGCGAGCTTGGCCAACGCGCCGCCGAAGCGAAACGCCTTCTTCATCCCGGGCGTGGCCGCGCTCTCGGCCGGGCCGCCGCTGATCGAGAGCAGGCCGCGGACGAGGCCGGGGCGGATGATGGCGAGACGGAAGGCGATGGAGGCCCCGCTGGACTGGGCGACGAACAGCGCCTCGGTGACGCCGAGCGTGTCGAGGGCCTGACCGACCCGCACGGTCTGAGCGGTGAAGGAGTAGTCGGCCTTCTTGGGGTGGGAGGACCAGCCGTAGCCGAGGGGCTCGATGATGATGCACCGGTAGCCCTGCGCCACCAGCGGCTCCATGAGCATGCGATAACCGAACGCCGCGCCGAAGATGCCGGGGATGAGGACGAGGGGCCGCCCGGCGCCGATGGTGGTGGTCCGCAAGATCTCGCCGGGGGCAACCTCGATATCGCGAACGAGGGTGCTGTCTGGAGAGCCGGCCACGAGGGCCAGCGTGAGAAGGAGCATCGATTTAACTTACCCCTCCCGGACCACGGGCGCGAACTTCCCGTCCCTCTCGCCTTGCTCCCCCACCCGTCCTATACTGCGTCGATCATCCACCTAAGGACCGCGCCATCGCTCCGCTCAAGCCGCCCCGATTCGCTTCCCGTCTCATCCCACGCCGTCCCGACGCCCGCGAGGATCTGCTCGCCGGCCCCATCCGTGGCGAACTGCTCGGCGCCGAGCATCTGGGCGAGCGTGCCCATGCCCTGGCCTCGGGGCAGCGCCTGGACCGGAGAAAACGCGTCCGCCGCCGGACCCCGCTCCTCGACCGCCTCGACGGCACCCGGCGCATCCTCGAGAACGCGCACGCGCGGCTCACCGCCGCCGACGGGGGCCTGGACGTCGGCCCGGCTGGGGAGTGGCTGCTCGACAACTATCACGTCGTGCAGGACCACATCGGCGAGGTGCGCGAGAGCCTGCCGGGGGGCTACTACCGGGAGCTGCCGGAGCTGGGCGGCGGTCCGCTGGCCGGATACCCGCGGGTCTACGAGCTGGCGATCACGCTGATCTCGCACAGCGAGGGGCGGATCGATCTCGACAACGTGAACGGGTTCGTCGGCGCCTTCCAGCAGGTCGCGACCCTCACCATCGGCGAGCTCTGGGCGGTGCCGGCGATGCTCCGGCTGGGCCTGATCGAGAACGTCCGGCGGATGGCGCTCCGCACGGTGCTGCGGCTCGACGAGACCGAGGCGGCGGACGCAGCGGCGGCTCGCATCGCGCGCGCCGGCGAGGCCGGAAAGGCCGCCCTCGACGCGGAGCTCGATCGCTTCCTCACCCGCCCCCCGCCGCTCTCCCCGATCTTCGTCTCCCGCTTCCTCCAGCAGCTCCGCGCCGTGGGCGGTTCGCTCACCGCCGTCCGGCTTCTGGAGGAGTGGATCGCCGAGGAGGCGCTGAGCGCGGAGGAGGCCACGTCCCGGGCCACGCGACGGCTGGCGCTCACCCAGGTCGGGATGGCCAACAGCATCACCAGCCTGCGCGCCATCGCCCGGATGGATTGGCGGACCTTCGTCGAAGCTCAGAGCCGCCTGGAGGCGGCCTTGCGAGAGGACCCCTCCGGCTTCTACTCCCGGATGACGTTCGCCACCCGCGACTGGTACCGGCACGTGGTGGAGCGCATCGCGAAGCGGACCCGCCGGCCCGAGGAGGCCGTCGCGCGGCGCGCCGTCGAGTGCGCCCGGGCGGGTATGGAGCGCGACCGGGGAAACCGGCGGCTCGCCCACGTCGGCTACTACCTGATCGATGACGGGCTCACCGAGCTGGAGCGGGCGACCGGCTATCGCCCGGCAGCCGGGGAGGCCGTCCACCGGTGGGTGCGGCGACATCCCAACGTGCTGTTCGTCGGCGGCTTGCTCTCGGTCACGATGGCGGCACTCGCCGCGCTCTTGTGGCTGGGCGGGGCGCCCGCCTGGACGCTGTGGCTCCCCCTCCTGCTGCTCGGCCTCATCCCCGCGAACGACATCGCCGTCAACATGGTGAATCAGCTCGTCACCGCGTTCCTGCCGCCGCGGACGCTCCCGAAGCTCGACCTGCACGAACACGGGGTCCCGCCCGAGTTCCGCACCGCGGTCGTCATCCCGACCCTCTTTGGAAGCGTGGAGGCGGTTCGGGAGGCGCTGGAGCACTTGGAGGTTCAGTTCCTGGCCAATCGTGAGGCGCATCTGCACTTCGCGGTGCTGAGCGACTTCACCGACTCGCCGACCGAGACCCGCGAAGGCGATGCCGCCATCGTGGAGGCGGCGGTCGAGGGCGTCCGCGCGCTCAACACCCGCTACGCCGGCGGCGGCGAGGACGCGTTCTATCTCTTCCACCGGTCCCGCAGGTGGAACCCGCGCGAAGGCGTCTGGATGGGGTGGGAGCGCAAACGGGGGAAGCTGGCCGAGTTCAATCAGTTCGTGCTGGGTCGCGCCGAGGGCGCCTTCGCCGTGGTGGTGGGCGACGTGGAGCCGATCCGCAGCGTGCGCTACGTCATCACCCTCGACGCCGACACCGTGCTTCCCCCCGACGCCGCTCCCGACCTCGTCGGCGCGCTCGCCCACCCGCTCAACCGCGCCGAGTACGGCCCGGCGCTCGGCCGGGTGGTGCGCGGCTATGGGATCCTCCAGCCGAGGGTGGGCATCTCGCTCCCCAGCGCGAATCGCTCGCTCTTCGCCGCCATCCAGTCGGGTCAGCCCGGCGTCGATCCCTACACCACGGCGGTCTCCGACGTCTATCAGGACCTCTACGGCGAGGGGAGCTTCACCGGCAAGGGCGTGTACGACGTGGAGGCGTTCGAGCGGGCCACGCGCGGGCGCTTCCCCGAGAACACGCTGCTCTCCCACGACCTGATCGAGGGGAGCTACGCCCGGGCGGGCCTTGCCACCGACGTCGTCGTGTACGACGACTACCCCAGCCGCTATCTCACGTTCACCAACCGCAAGCACCGTTGGATCCGGGGCGACTGGCAGTTGCTTCACTGGCTCACCGGCCGGGTTCCGGGCCCCGACGGGCCGGAGCCCAACCGGCTGTCGGTCCTCTCCCGCTGGAAGATTCTCGACAACCTCCGCCGGAGCACGGTGGAGATCGCCCAGCTCGCGTTCCTGGTGGTGGGGTGGACCCTACTCCCCGGCGGCCCGCTCCGGTGGACCCTGCTGGGCCTGGGCGCCATCGCGGCGCCGTGGGTGGTCTCCCTCCTGCTCGCGCTACTCCGGCCGCCGCTCGACAAATCGTGGCGCGCTTACTACTCGGCGGTGGGCCGCGACGCGGGAAACAGCGCCAGGCAGCTGGCCCTCAGCATCATCTTCCTCCCCCACCAGGCCTGGGTCTCGGCCGACGCGATCCTGCGTACGCTCTGGCGGATGTTCGTGAGCCGCCGCCACCTGCTGGAATGGCGGACCGCGTCTCAGACCGAGCGCGGCATCGCGCACTCGTTCCGCGTCGTCTGGCGGCGGATGTGGCCGGCGGTGGCGCTCGCGGGAGCCATCCTGGTGGCGGTCCTGTGGCGCGACGCCTCGGTCCCGGCGGCGTCCGCGACGCCGGCCTGGCAGCTCGCCGTCGCGGTGTTACCGCTGATCCTCGCCTGGCTGGTGTCCCCGGCGGTGGCGCACGTCCTTGCCGCGCCCGCCGCCCCCCGCGAGCACCGGCTGCCGCCCGCCGCCCGGCGCCAGGCGCTCCGCTACGCGCTCCTGCATTGGCGCTTCTTCGATCGCTTCGTCAGCGCGGAGACCAGCTGGCTGGCCCCCGACAACTTCCAGGAGGAGCCGGCGCCGGTGGTCGCGATGCGCACCTCGCCGACCAACATCGGCCTCCAGCTCCTGGCGACGGTGAGCGCCTGGGACCTGGGATTCGTTCCGCTCGACGATCTCGTAAGCCGGCTGGAGCTCGCCCTCCGCTCGCTGGAGCGGATGCGCCGGTTCCGGGGACACTTCTTCAACTGGTACGACTTGCGGGACCTGAGCGTAATCGAGCCGGCGTACGTGTCCACCGTGGACAGCGGCAACCTCGCCGGGCACCTCGTGGCTCTGCGGCAGGCCTGTCTCGCGCTCGCGGACGAGCCGGTGCTGGATCCCCGTGTCTGGCGCGCGCTGGAGAGCGCGATCGCGCTGGCCGGCGAGCGGATTCGCTCGATCCCCGAGGCGTCCTCCGCCCGGGAGCATTTGCGCGCCGCGCATGCCGCGCTGCTGGACTCGCGGCGGGAGCCGGTCTCGACCGCGGCGCTCTCGCGGGTGATGGAGCCACTCCGGAGCGCCGAATCGGCGCTGGCGGGCGCCGGCCTCGCGCCCGAGGCGCACCGCCCCGCGGCGGAGTGGATCGCGTGGAGCATTCGCCTCGTCACCGCGCACTGCGCCTGGGCCGACCGTTTTCCGCCGAAGCCGCTCGCCACCCTGCGCGAGCTCGCCGGCGGCTCGGCCGAGGCGGCCCGGCTGGTGCTCCGCCTGGAAGCGATCGCCGAGCGGGCCTACACCTACGCCATGGAGATGGATTTCCGATTCCTGATGGACGCCGACCGCAAGCTGTTCGCCATCGGATTCCAGCAGACGACTCACTCGCTGGACGGCTCGTACTACGATCTTCTGGCCTCCGAGGCGCGGTTGGCGAGCTTCATCGCCGTGGCCAAGAACGACGTGCCGGTGGAGCACTGGTTCCATCTCGGCCGGACGCTGACGTACGCGGCGGGCGCGCCGGCGCTGGTGTCGTGGAGCGGGAGCATGTTCGAGTACCTGATGCCGGTGCTCGTCATGCGGTCGTTCCGCCACACGGTGCTGGCGCAGACCTACGCGGGCGCGGTAAGCCGCCAGCGGACTCACGGGGCCGAGCGGCGGGTCCCCTGGGGCGTGAGCGAGAGCGCTTACAACGTGCGCGACCGGCACCACACCTATCAGTACCGCGCGTTCGGGGTGCCCGATCTCGCCCTCAAGCGCGGGCTGGGCCGGGAGCTGGTCGTCGCGCCCTACGCCTCGGTTCTGGCCGCGATGGTGGACCCGGAGCCCGCGCTGGCGAACCTCGCCCAGCTGGAGCGGCTGGGCGCGCTCGGGGCCTACGGCTTCCGCGACGCCATTGACTACACCCGGCCCGACCCCGACCGTCCCTTCGCCGTGGTCCGCGCCTACATGGCGCATCACCTCGGCATGGGTCTGGTCGCCCTGACCAACATCATGGATTCGGGAGTGTGGCAGCGCCGCTTCCACGCCGATCCGGTGGTGCGCTCGGCCGAGCTGCTGCTGCACGAGCGCATCCCCCGCCGGCTGGTGCTGCGGGAGCCGCAGCGGGCGCGACTCGACGAGGCGATGCCCGAGGCGGAGCTGGAGCAGCCGGCGGTGCGCCGGCTCGACACGCCGGACACCCCCCAGCCCCACGTCGCCCTCCTCGGCGAGCCGCCCTACACCATCATGGTGAGCCATTGCGGCGGCGGGTACAGCCGTTACGAGTCGCTCGCGGTGACCCGCTGGCGGGCCGACGGATGCCGGGACGCCACGGGGCAGTTCCAGTACGTGAAGGACCTGTCCACCGGCCGGGTCTGGTCCGCGGCCCATCAGCCGGTCTGCGCGCCCCCGGACTGGTACCACGCCGATCTCGCGATCGACCGGGTAACATTCCGGCGTGCCGACGGCGCCATCGAGACGAGCACCGAGATCGCCGTCGTGCCGGAGGACTCGGCCGAGGTGCGCCGGGTCACGGTGACCAACAATAGCGATCGGGCGCGCGAGGTCGAGCTCACCAGCTACGGCGAGATCGTGCTCGCCCCGCCCGAGACCGACCGCGCGCATCCCGCGTTCACCAACCTGTTCGTCGAGACCGAGTGGCACGAGTGGTGTACGGCGATCACCGCCACCCGGCGTCCACGCTCCGCGACCGAGCGGCCGCTCTGGTGCGTACACGTGGTGGCTACGGGCAAGGAGCGGGTCGGGTCGGTAACCTGCCAGACCGACCGCGCCCGCTTCATCGGCCGGGGACGGTCTACGCGCCACCCCGTGGCGATGGAGACGGATGGAGGGCTGTACGGAACGACCGGGGCGGTGCTCGACCCGATCTTCGCGCTGCGCGCGCGGGTCAGCCTGGGGCCCGGGCAGTCGGCATCGGTCGCGTTCACCACCCTCGTCGCCACCAGCCGCGAGCAGGCGTTCGATCTCGCCGACCGCTACCGCGACCCGCACGCGGCGCAGCGGGCGCTCGATCTGGCATGGACCTCGAGCCAGATCGAGCTGCGGGAGCTGAACCTGAGCCCCGCGGACTCCGCCGTCGCCCAGGAGCTGGCCGGGCACCTGTTCTACGGGAGCCCGGCGCTTCGCGCGCCCCAGGCGGAGCTGCGGCGGAACCGCGGCTCCCAGCCGCTCCTGTGGGGCAACGGCATCTCCGGCGACTGGCCGATCCTGCTGGCGACGATCGAATCCGCGGACGGGTTGCCGACGCTCCGGCAGCTCCTCGCGGCGCACCGCTACTGGCGGCGGCACGGCATGACCGTGGATCTGGTCGTGATCAACGCGCATCGGCCCGATTACCAGCAGGACCTGGCCGACCGCATCGCGGCCGCGGTGTTCACGGTGGGCGACTCGACCTTTTTCGACCGGCCCGGCGGCATCTTCCTCCGCCGCCGCGATCTGCTGAGCGCGGACGAGCTCCTCATGCTGCGCGCGACCGCCCGGGCGCACATCCCTTGCGACGGCCGCTCGCTCGGGCGGATCCTCGCGACGGCAGCGCCGGAGGAGTCGCCGGACGACGACGCCGACCTGCTCGAGGCCGAGACCCGCGCCCCCGAGCGAAGCGACTCGCGCGTGGTCCGAGTGGTCAAGCGAATCGGCGCCCGCCTTCCGGAGCTGTTGGCGCCGCTCGCGGGGCCGTTCTCGGGCGGCACCCGGCCGACGGACGCGGACGCCACACGGCCTACCCCCGAGAACGGGTTCGGCGCCCTTACCGCGGAGGGGCAGTATGAGATCCGGGTGAGCGGCGACCGGTTGCCCCCGGCGCCGTGGTCGAACGTCGTCGCCAATCCTCACGGCGGCTTCGTCGTCACCGAGCGCGGCGGCGGGTGCACCTGGGCGGCGAACAGCTACTTCTACCGGCTCACGCCCTGGCACAACGATCCGGTGAGCGACGCGGTGAGCGAGGCCGTGTACCTCCAGGACGGCGAGACGGGCGAGCTGTGGTGCGCCGCGCCAGGGCCGGTCCGGGGGGAGACTCCGTACACCGTCCGGCACGGCCAGGGCGCCTCCTTCTTCCAGCATCGCCGCGAGGGCATCGCCACTCACCTCACGGTCGGCATGGCCGATGACGCGCCGGTCAAGCTCTCGCTGCTGCGGCTCACCAACACCGACTCCCGGCCGCGCCGGCTGATCGTGACGACGTACGTGGAGTGGACCCTCGGGGTGCTGCGCGAGCACACCCAGCACCAGGTGCGCACCAGGTTCGAGGGCGAGCACGGGGCGATCTTCGCGCGGAACACCTTTAACCCCGAGTTCGCGTCATGGCTCGCGTTCCACGCCATGAGCGAGCCGGTCACGGCCCACACCGGCAGCCGGCACGAGTTCCTGGGCCGGAACGGCACGCCCGCGGCGCCGGCCGCGCTCCGCCCCGGGCAGCGGCTGGGCGGCGTGACGGGGGCGGCGATCGATCCCTGCGCCGCGCTGCAATGCACGATCGAGCTGGAGCCGGGCGAGACCCGGGAAGTGGCGATCCTGCTCGGCGCCGGCGAGGACGAAGCGGCCGCCCGCCAGGCGCTCGCCGACTACCGGGACGTCGCCCGGGCCCGGGCCGCCGTGGACCGCAGCGTCGCCGGCTGGGCCGAGCGGCTCGGCGTCATCACCGTGCGCACGCCCGAGCCCACCTTCGACGCGATGCTCAACCGGTGGACCCTCTACCAGGCTCTTGCCTGCCGCGTCTGGGGCCGCTCGGCGCTCTACCAGAGCAGCGGCGCGTACGGCTTCCGGGACCAGCTTCAGGACGTGATGGCGCTGGTCTATGCCGAGCCGGCGCTCGCGCGCGAGCACATCCTGCGCGCGGCGGCCCGCCAGTTCCTCGAGGGCGACGTGCAGCACTGGTGGCACCCGCAGAGCGGGCGCGGCGTCCGGACCCGGATCTCCGACGATCTCGCCTGGCTACCCTATGTCGTGGACCATTACGTCCGGACCACCGGCGACGCCTCGGTGCTCGACGAGTACGTGCCGTTCCTCGCGATGCGTGAGCTGGCGCCCGACGAGCACGAGGTCTACGACCTGCCGCAGGTCACCGACGAGCACGGCAGCGTGTACGAGCACTGCCTCCGGGCGCTCCGCCGGGCCTGCACCGCCGGCGCGCACGGCCTGCCGCTGATCGGCACCGGAGACTGGAACGACGGCATGAACCGGGTCGGGGTGGAGGGCCGGGGCGAGAGCGTGTGGCTGGCCTGGTTCCTCGTCACCACGCTGCGAGCCTTCGCCAAGCACGCCGAGGCGAGGGGCGACACGGCGGTGGCGGGCGAGTTCCGGCGGCGGGCCGACGACTACGTGGCCGCGGTCGAGGCGCACGGGTGGGACGGCGCGTGGTATCGCCGGGCATACTTCGACGACGGTACGCCCCTGGGGTCCAGCGAAAACGACGAGTGCCGCATCGACTCCATCGCCCAGAGCTGGAGCGTGATCTCCGGCGCGGGTGATCCGGAGCGGCAGGCGCGGGCGATGGCCTCGCTCGAGGAGCATCTGGTGTGGGAGGACGCGCGCCTGCTGATGCTCCTCACGCCGCCGTTCGACACCACGCCCAAGGACCCCGGCTACATCAAGGGATACCTGCCCGGGGTTCGCGAGAACGGGGCGCAGTACACCCACGCCGCGCTGTGGGCAGTGCTCGCCACCGCCCTCCGGGGAAACGGCGACCGCGCGTTCGAGCTCTATCAGATGATCAACCCGCTCACCCACACGCGCACGCCGGAAGACGTGGCAACATACCAGGTGGAGCCCTACGTCGTCGCCGCCGACGTGTACACCGCGGAAGGCCACCTCGGCCGCGGCGGCTGGACCTGGTACACCGGCTCGGCGAGCTGGATGTATCGGGTCGGGCTGGAGGCGATCCTGGGGTTCGTGAAGCGCGGCGACACCCTGTTCATCCATCCCTGCGTGCCTGCAAACTGGCCGGAATTCACCATCGAGTACCGGTACGGAGGGAGCGTCTACACCATCCTGGTGCAACGGTCGAATAGGGTGGAGACCGGCGCGGGGCAGGTCACCCTGGACGGCCGCCCGCTCGAAGGACCGGCGATCCCGCTGGTGGACGACGGCGCCACCCACGCGGTCGTTGTCACCCTGGGCGCAGCGAAGGGGGCATGAGCCTGACTGGCGAGGGTCGGTAGACCCGAGCTCGTGGGCTATGCCCCTTCGCTGCGCTCAGGGTGACAAGTTCCGCCCGAGCGCAAGCTCCCGATTCCGTGTCCGGTGATGGCCTCGTCTTCCGCAGGCACAGGAAGAGAGCATGACCACCGAACCGGAAGACTAACGGGGAGGATCCCTCGATGCCTGCGTCTGCGCCCATGACCGCCTCAGTCCCCGCCACACCGGCCGAGATACTGATCGAGCACCTCGGGCTCGAGAAGCGTACGACCGCCCAAGTGCAGGACCTGTACTCCCGACCCCTCCCGCCACCGGCGCTGCCGGAGGTCCGGCGCGCGGCGTGACCGTGGTGTGGCCGCTTGCAATTCGGCGGCTGGAGTCGCAAGGTGGAGGACACCGTCGAGCAGGAGGCCAACCATGGTTGGCGCACCGCGAGAAGCGCGACTGATGGCGGAATACGTCGAGCTCTACCCCGAACTGCCCGCCGGGGTCTGGCTCCCGGCGGGGGAGGTGGCCGAGCACATCGTGGCGATGGTCCGCCGGGAGGGAGGACGACTCGGCCTGCGCGGCCGGGTCATGGCGGACGAGCACTTCGAGTTCCGCGGTGGAGAATCCGGCCTGGCGACACGGGCCAGGAACGAGCGCCGCGAGGATGGGGGGCCCGCCGGCTGAGATGGCGCCCGCATCGTCCTTGGATTGCGGCTGCTCTGGCCCACCTGCCCACTGAGCTGTAGCATTGAGCAGTAGCTCCTTCTTGGACATCCCGGCTGAACGACATCATCTCCACGCTCCAGGCCGCCCTTGGCGACCGCTACCGCTTCGAGCGTCAGCTCGGGCGGGGCGGCATGGCCACTGTCTACCTCGCCCGCGACCTGAAGCACGACCGCCCGCTCGCTCTCAAAGTGCTCCATCCCGAGCTGGCCGCCGCGCTCGGCCCGGAGCGCTTCCTCCGCGAAATCCGCACGGCCGCCGCCCTTCAGCACCCCCACATCCTCTCCGTCCACGACTCGGGTGAGGCGGGCGGGCTGTTGTGGTATACGATGCCGTACATCGAGGGCGAGAGCTTGCGCGACCGGCTGCGGCGCGAGGTGCAACTGAGCGTGGAGGAGACCATCCGTATCGGACGAGAGGCAGCCCTCGCCCTCGATTACGCCCACCGCCACGGCGTCGTCCATCGCGACATCAAGCCCGAGAACGTTCTGCTCTCCGACGGCCAGGCCCTGGTGGCCGACTTCGGCGTGGCGCGGGCGCTTGATGTCGGGGGCGAAGGCAAGCTCACCGAG
>Ga0210377_10001991_pt1 | contig 18192 bp, 20 predicted proteins | sample PLM4_65_b1redo_FD_155480 | JGI IMG/M metagenome (GOLD analysis project Ga0210377, IMG submission 155480) | Groundwater sediment microbial communities from an aquifer in East River, Colorado, USA - PLM4_65_b1 redo | ecosystem: Environmental > Terrestrial > Soil > Riparian zone | place: USA: East...
GCACAGCGCCTGGATTGTTCTATTGACCGCGGCAAGATTCATACAGCACCCTCCCATCCTAACGCAGTGGCACATTGTACGAAGACGCGCCGGGGAAAATTCCGCCGACAAAACTCAGTTCCCTTGCCATCGTGAATAGCAATGCGAAGACGCTTTGTCCAGTCCGAATAGAACTCGATATTGTGAGCAAGTACAGTCGGATGGAACGGCCAGCCTTCTCTACCCCACCTTGTTTGTGCAGTAAAGAAGTCCGCTTGGGAGAGATGAAAGAGTAGAGCTGACTCGTGGTCCACCACCGTTTGGCACCACTCCAGTCCGTCGAAGCTATCCGCACCGACAATGGAGTAGAGCGCCATTGAAATAGGGTTTCCCGTCCCCAGAAGATGGAGCCCCACATAGCGCCCCTTGGCATCAAGCGCGTGGCGAATCGCTGAAACAGTCTTGGCACGCTCGAACACGCCGTCGCCAAGTCTTCGCTCAGGCACAGCAATCATTGACATGTTGGAGATCTCCGCGACCTCTGCACACAGGTTGGGCAGCACCGCTGGTGCACCGTGTATGATCGGGATGATCGTCGTTGTTCCTGCCGCCGCTTGATCCTGCCGGTAACGTTCTATGATCAACCGCAAATGGCTATCGAGGTCATCTGGCGGCTGCTGCTCGTCGAAACCGAAGGCGACGGGACACGGAAATTCCTTTACCACGCGATGAAAGTCGGCTTGTACCCAGTTGAAACGGGCGCCCTTCCAGAAGCTTTCGTAGTTACCAGAGTCCATTAAGACGGCTATACCCTTCTCGCGTGCATGGACAAGTTCTTGCTTAACCACTGCGCTCTCAATGTTATTCAGAAAGTTGAGGTCAAAGGCAGAAATCAGGAACTGACCATTCAGCGCGCTCATCGCATTGAGGAGGCGGACGTAATCGAGAGGTGAGAGAGCCGTCTTGACTGAGGAAACTGACAGAAAGAAGACAGGAACGTCTACTTCGACCGGACCGAGCTGTAATTTCACGGGGCGAACAACCTGCGTCATTTATTTTCCTGCCTGGCACCGCCAGCCGCTCGCCGCGTCTCGTTAAACCAGTTGGCGTGCTCAGTCGAGACGTGTTCTTCCACTCGCTCCGCGAGCATTATAAGCCGTTCAGCATCTGAGAGTGCTTTATAAGGTCCAGCCCCAGAGAGGAAAAGATACTTCTCGTGCTTTAGGTGCTCAGCGGTGGAGCGGTAGGTGACCCATAACGTGGAGTATTGGTTCATATGCTGCACGCCTTCGAGAATGGCGATCAGCGCGCCAGCGATTGACGTCAGCCACTTGGCTGTAAGCGGTTCAAAGTGGCTCATGATAGGGATGGTAACGGCCAACCCAATCTGAACAAACTTTAGTCCTTTGTACCACCTCTGGCAATGGACACTTTTCGAGTCATACCAGGAAAGCTGGTTCTCTAACCGATTCCAAGCCGGGTGCGTTGCAGCCCAACCCGGAACGGGTGGCTCACTGTCGCCACGCCGGTTCTCTCTGCCGAGAAACCACATGGTCGTCTCCTTAGCTGTCAGGTAGCCACTTCTTGAAGAAAGGAAAACGGGGGTAGCTCAGCCTGTCCCCCTTCTGTCCCCCGGGGTGAGGGCCTCGTGGAGGACGGCTTCTAGGAGGCGGCAGCTTTCGGTCTTGGCGGTGGTGAGCTGTGCTCCCAGCCGGTTACACAGGGCGATCAGTTCGTCGACTTTGGCGACAATGCAGTGTTGTTCGGCGAGGGGTGGGACTGCAAGCGGCAGTCGCTTTAGTTTGGCTGCCTTGATCCCTTTTGCTGTGAGTCCAGTAGCAGTCTTGTCGAGAATCGATTGGAACGGTGCTGAAAGAAGCTGCAACACCATGAAATCGGAATCCAAGTCGCTATACAGTCGGAAGTTGATCACACGCTGAGCCAAGCCGAACTTCTCGTCATGGCGGACAACAGCAGCATTACCCATCGGCGCCTCTGTTGTGAAAAGGATATCGCCGCCTCTTGGTAGTCCACGTGTCATCCATGCGTTGTAGGTAGCGTCAGTGATGAACTCTTCAGGTTCTAAGTTAATGAGGCCTCTTCGGACGTTCTTTGCCGTGATCAATCGAATCCCAGAGTCAGTTTTGCACAGAATTGGAGTCGCGTCTTGTATTTGCCATGCGGTATCGCCATCGACGGCCGCTGATGACCGACTTCGTCATTCGCACCGATCCATCGAACTGTGCCGCCAGAATTTGGTGTGATATGCCGTCAAAGTTTTGTCCTGTCATTTAAAGGCTAAGGACCGAAAGTTCACGCTCCCGCATATCCGGCGCGGTGACCGGCATCTCGTCCCACGTCCGCCCATCCAGTTCGCGGCCCGTGCGACTCTTGCGAATCCCGCCCCACTGCTTGAAGAAGAATGGAACGTTCGCCTTCTGGCATTGATTGCGTAGGTCAATGGCCCAGTCCTGCAGCATCGGTCTCGCTCCCGGCCCTGACTCCCCACCGACAATCACCCAATCGATTCCTTTTAAATTCAGTCGATGCAACGGTCCCAGCAGCGGCTCAAGGGAAAGGAATTTGACATGGGCCTTCGTCGCGCGGAGGTGATCGATCCTCGGTACGTAGTCTTGATTCTCCACACTCACGCCCATCCAAATGTTCGGCGCCCAGACGAGCTGGGAGCTCAACTGCAAGAGACGCTCGGACCGCTTCGTCAATATCTGGAAACAGTGCCAGGACGCGCGGCGCATGACATCAAACACCGCCTGAATGAACTCAATGGGAACGTCCGCTTGGAACAAATCGCTCATTGAGTTGACGAAGATCATTTGGGGCTTTTTCCACCGCAAGGGTAATTCCAACATATGCTCGTGCATCGTGAGCTGAAAACCATTCGCGTAGTTTCGTTGCCCCATGAGCTTCAAGCGAAGGGAGAGCCGTTCCGCATAGCAGTTTTTGCACCCAGGGCTCACCTTGGTGCATCCGGTCAACGGATTCCACGTTGACTCCGTCCATTCGATATACGACTTAGTGGCCATCAGACGCCCCCCTCTCCTTGTATTTGTCAAAGATATCCGTCACGATCTGTGCGGCAACCGGACGTTGAGAGGCAAAGAACAGGTAATACACCACGGCGTTGGTCGTATTTCGCATCGGCATTGGATCGGGAACGTATTTGAATCCGGCAACGCTCTTTAACCGCTGTTGAAAAGCGGCCACGACAGCGTGGTTGTCGGTTTTCTCTTGCCATCCGAATAAATTCCGCTTCCCATCATACGCGGCATCCCGCCACGATTCATCACCCCAATACGCATTCATGCGCGCGATTTGTTTAGGGTCGACCTCTTCTATGTTATGCCGGAGAACGTTCCGATTCATATCGGCGATGGGAAAGTTCAAAAAGATTTCGATGCTTTTCATCTGCCCGGCGGTGAGAATTATCTCCCAATTCAGGTGTAACCCGTAGGGATCGAGCAAGCAGAGGGCCCGGCGGTACGCTTCGTACTTCGCCCGTGGAAAGACTTTTTCCATGAGTATCGTATTGCAATCGCCTTCGTGGATTGTCACGTCCGGCCTGTCGCCGGCAATTCTTCGGAGAGAATCCGCCTTGCCCGTATTCAAGTCAATCAGGTGGTATTCGCGGAAAGGCGGCTGGACCAACAAGGCATTCAGGGGGCTACCGGCCACAAATTCGCCCGTTGTGCGCGAGATATGGACTCCCGCACCTGCAAAGGCGTCAATATACATGTGATCGAGCGACGGATTCCTCTGAGCGCTCAAAATCGTCGAGTAGGCGGCCGCGTACTCCCGGACAATATCTAACTTGATCTCGGACCAGTAACTGATCTCGTCATAGGGAGAGGCGGTCACATCAACCCTATGACGATCCGCCCATCCGCAAGCGTCTTCAGTTCAGCGCGCACGCTGAGGGGCAGGTCTTACATTGACACATTCCTCACCCATCGCTCTATGTCCAAACCGTTTGCCGACTCACGACCGCACAGGGACTTTTGCCCGCGCGGCCTAGCACACCGCGTCACGCCCCTGCTGCTCATAAGGTAGAGGCCCAGCTTAGCCCTTTACGGGTTCGAGGGTCAAGGCACAATTCCGCGGGGGGGTCCGTGGGGACTTGAGTCTCTGGCGACTCCTGACGCGGCCGGGGTGGCTCAGCCCCCGCGCCGTCGTTGCTCGCGCGCTCGGATCAATTCGCGAAGCCGCACTTCGCCGAGTGGCATCTGGTTCTTGACGCGCAGGCTGTCGCAAAACTCCGCCCCGAACCGGTCGTCGTATCGCCAATTCACGAGCGCGATGAGCGTCATGGTGATCAGGGCGCCCAGTCCCGCCAGGCCCATGTCCTTCTGGGCGTCCCAGATGTCCCCTTGCGAGCCGAGGTACGCGAGGCCGGCCTGGGGGTTGACCACGGCGGCGACCAGCCACTCGAAGATCTCGAAGATGGCGCTGCACGCCAGCGTCACGTCGAGCGGCAGGAAATAGCCCCACAGGCCCCGCACGGACGCGATGCGCAGAAACATTTCGCGGATCGGGTACGCGAGCAGAAATCCGAAGGAGAAATGCACGACTCGGTCGTAGTGATTGCGCTCCGCGCCGAACCACGCGCTGATGGTGTCGCCGAACGGGACTTTTTCGTAGGTGTAGTGCGCGCCGATGATGTGGAGGATGAGGAACACGGTGATCAGGGTGTAGGAGAGATTGGACAGGCGGAAGTAACGCACGATGAGCAGGCCGGTGGGCACCAGAATCGCCACCAGGATGTTTTCCAGCAGCCAATCCTGCCGGTAATAGGGCTTGACGGCAAGGACGATCCAAAGGACGACGAAGGTGGCCAGAAGGAATTTCTGGTAGCGCGTGAAGCCGTTGGATGCGGTCATGGCGCCCTCCACGGTTCCGGATCAATGACTGTCGGGACTGCGCGTAGACGGGTTCGATCCCATCCGCCGCCCGACTCACACGCGGCGCGAGATCAGTACCAGTCAAACCCCACATAGAGGGTCGTGAATTGGGATCTGTCCGGCTCGCCCGGATCGTTGGAATACCACTGGAAAGACTGGTCCAGATTCACTGTGAGGTTGAAGCTCTTTCCGAGCCAGAAGGCGTAGCCGATCCCGGCCAGCACCCCGGACCCGCTTGCGTCGCTGGAGACCTCCCCGGACGGGGTTTCCACGACCCTCAGGATCTTGGACACGCCCCCGCCGGCTCTGACGAAGAAGCCCTCCTGATTCGGGAAATGGGTCAGCATCAGGAACAGGTTGTTGATCTGGGCCGTGGCGTCGAGTCCGTTGAGAGAGCCGCTCTGGGCCACACCCGTGATGTCGAGTCCCACCAAGGTCTTCGGCGACACGGTGAGCCCAACTTTGAAATTCGCCGAGACCCTGGACTCTTTCTCATAGCCGTCGAGCCAATCGTCGAAGCTGACGGTTTGTCCGTTCGCGTCCCATTGAGCCGCCAGTGCCCCGCCAAGCCCGAAACCAATGTACCAACTGCCACGCTGATGGCGCGCCTGCGCGGTAGCGGTTGCCGGGAGGGAGAGCCCGACGACTATGAGAAGGAGCAATAGGTATCTGGTCTTCATGAACCGCCTCGTCGTCACGATTGAGCGAACGTCCCCGGGGTCGCGTCTTGAACGTTGACTGAAGTCATCGCCGGCTACGGCGCCAGCAGAATTCCGAGGTCGAGAAGCCGGGAACCGTGGATCACGCGAAGAATGTAGACGCGCCTGCCCTCGACTCTGAGGATCGTTCGATAGACCCCGTGAATCAGATGGCGGTACGAAACGCCCAACTCTCCCGCCTCCGGAATGACGGGGGCCCTCAGGGGAAACCGCTCGAGCGAGGAGATCTGGCGCTCGATGGCGGCGACGAACTCGAATGCGGCCGCGGGGGTGTCCTGCGCGATATAGGCGTAAATGGCTTCCAGGTCGGCTTCGGCGTGCCGGGTGATTTCAACCCGGTACTTTGCGGGCATGCTTGAATGATTTGAGGAAGGTCCGGGCGGGACGGGTGCGTCCGGCGCGGATATCGGCCTCGGCTTCGGCGAGGAAGTGCGCCAGGTTGAGAGCTTTGAGTTTTTTCTCGAAGACGGCCGCATTAAGCACGACCACGTCCGCCCGACCGTTGACGGTGACCACGACCGGACGGCCGGTTTGCCGCACCTGATCGAAAATCTCCCGCATGTGCTTCTTGAGATCCGACACCGATCGAATATCTTCGGTGAGGCTGACGCTCATGGAATGCTCCTTCCGTACTCGATTTGACACCGAATGACGTACCACACTGTCGTCGCTTCTGTCAACGACGGCGCGAGCAGAACACGGGACGGATCCATTTTCTCGCTCACCCCGCCGTTGCTTGATAATCCCCCTCCGCTTGCCCTATAGTGCCTCGGCGATGATCGACGATCTCAACGACCAAATCCGCCAGCGCCTGGCCAAGCTGGACGCGCTGCGAGCCCGTGGTATTGATCCTTTCGGAACGCGGTTCGAGGTTGCCGATTCGGCCGAGGCGCTGCACCGGCGGCACGGCGCGTCGTCGCGCGAGGCGCTGGAAGAGGCACGGCCGACCACTGCGGTCGGTGGTCGGGTCGTCGCACTCCGGCGGTTCGGCAAGGCGGCGTTTGCCCACCTCCAGGACGCCAGCGGCCGGATTCAGGTCTACCTGAAGAAGGACGTCCTGCCGGCCGACGACTTCGCGATCGTCGAGCAGCTCGACCTGGGGGATTTTATCGGCGTGCGCGGGCGGTTGTTTCGCACCAAGACCGACGAGCTGACCGTCGAGGCCGATTCGGTCGTTCACCTCGCCAAAGCCCTGCGCCCACTGCCCGAGAAGTGGCACGGTCTCACCGACGTCGAGATCCGCTACCGCCAGCGCTACTTGGACCTAATCGCCAATCCGACCGTGAAGGGCACGTTCGTGCGGCGCAGCCGCATCATCGAGTCGATGCGGGCCTTCTTCAATGCGCGCGGCTTCCTCGAGGTCGAGACGCCGATGATGCAGGCCATCGCCGGGGGCGCCGCGGCGCGGCCGTTCGTGACGCACCACAACGCGCTGGGCATCGACCTGTACCTTCGTATCGCGCCCGAGCTGTACCTCAAGCGCCTCGTCGTCGGCGGGTTCGAGCGGGTCTACGAGATCAACCGCAACTTCCGCAACGAGGGCGTCTCCACGATCCACAACCCCGAATTTACGATGCTCGAGTTCTACATGGCCTACGCCGACGTGAACGATCTGCTGCCGCTCACCGAGGCGCTGATCACGACGATCGCGCAGGACGTGTGCGGCACCCTGGAGGTGCCGTACCAGGGCCGGACGCTCGACCTGCGCCCCCCGTGGAAGCGCATCGGGATGCTCGACGCCATCGCCGAACGGCACGGGATGGAGCGGGACGCCGTCCGGGATCGCGAGGCGGTCCTGCGACTCGCCCGAACACTTGGCGTGCCGACCAAACCGGACGATCCGCTGGGGTGCATCCAGGCGGCGATCTTCGAACACACGATCGAGCCGACCCTGATCAACCCGACGTTCATCACGGATTTTCCGACGGACGTCTCGCCGCTCGCCAAGCGCCGCCGCGACGACCCGGCGCTCACCGAGCGGTTCGAGCTCATCGTCGTCGGCCGCGAGGTGGCCAACGGGTTTTCCGAGTTGAACGATCCCATCGACCAGCGCCGACGCTTCGAAGCGCAGATGGCCCAACGCGCCGGCGGCGACGAGGAGGCGCACCGGCTGGACGAGGACTACCTGCGCGCGCTGGAGTACGGCATGCCGCCCACCGCCGGCGAGGGCATCGGGATCGACCGGCTGGTCATGCTGCTCACCGACCAGGCGTCGATCCGGGACGTCATCTTGTTCCCCCAAATGAAGCCGGAAAGCTAGGAGCCTGTCCATGAATGGCCATCTGCTGCGTTGTCGCTTCGGAATCCCTCCTCACGTACGACCCAGTACGCTCCGGGGGGATTCCTCGCTCCGCCTTGCATCTGACGCATTCCTGAACAGGCTCCGATATCCCGCCATTTAGAGAAGGTTCTGACGTGACCTATCAATTACTCATTGCTCTCCGGTATCTGCGCGCCAAGCGGCGTCAACGGACGATCTCGCTCAACACGTTTATTTCGATCGCGGGGGTGACGCTGGGGGTCGCCGCGCTGATCGCCACGCTCGCCGTGATGAGCGGGTTCGAGGAGAACCTGCGCGAGAAGATTCTCGGCACCAACGCCCACGTCGTCATCGTCGACCGCGCGCAGCGCCCGATCGAGGAATATGGCGAGGTGCTCGCCGCGGTCGCGCGGCTGCCGCACGTCGTCGCCGCCACCCCGTTCATCTACAACCAGGTGCTGCTCACCGCCGAATCCAACGTCCACGGCGTGATCCTGCGCGGCATCGACCCCGCCACCGAAGGCAAGGTCACCGACGTGGAGCGCAACCTCATCGACGGCCGCCTGGCCAACCTGTCCAGGACGTTTCCGCCCCCGTCCGACAAGCCCGGCCTCTCGCCGCGGTCGGGGATCGTGATCGGCAAGGAGCTCGCGCTGCGGCTGGGCGTCTTCATGGGCGACACGATCAACGTCGTCTCCCCGCGCGGCACGATGGGACCGTTCGGGATGGTGCCCAAGCTGCGCCCGTATCAGGTCGTGGGCATCTTCGATTCGGGTATGTACGACTACGATTCGTCGATCGCGTACATCTCGCTCGCCCAGGCCCAGGACTTTTTCCAGATGGGCCCCGCGGTCACCGGAATAGAGATCAAGGTCGACGAGATCTTCCGCGCCTCGGCCGTTGCCGACGCCGCCGAAGCGGCGCTGGGCGGGCGGTACTGGGTGCGCGACTGGCGCGAGATGAACCGCAACCTCTTCTCCGCGCTCAAGCTCGAAAAGATCATCATGTTCATCATCCTCATCCTGATCATCCTGGTCGCGGCCTTCAACATCATCGGCACGCTGACGATGATCGTGATCGAGAAGTCGCGCGAGATCGCCATTCTGAAGGCCATGGGCGCCACGCGCCGGGCGGTGATGGCGATCTTCATGCTGGACGGCCTGATCATCGGGGGCGTCGGCGTCGTGATCGGCATCCCGCTGGGCTATCTCGTCTGCTGGGCGATCGAGACGTTCTACACGCTGCCGGCGGACGTCTACTACATCAGCCACATCCCCGTGCGCATCAGCCTCTTCGACGTCGTCCTGGTCGCGGGCTCGGCCCTGCTCATCACGTTCCTCGCCACGGTCTACCCCTCGTGGCAGGCGGGAAAGCTCGCGCCGGTGGAGGCCCTCCGGTATGAGTGACGGCCCGATCATCGAGGTGGCCGACCTCCACAAGGCCTTCGCGTTCAATCACGAGCGGATCGACGTGCTTCGAGGCCTCGACATGCGGGTGGCGCGCGGCGAGATCGTGGCGATCGTCGGCGCGTCGGGGGCGGGCAAGAGCACGCTCCTGCACCTCCTGGGCGGGCTGGACCGCCCGACCTCGGGGCGGATCATGGTCGACGGCGTGCCGGTGGATCGCCTACGGGAGCGGGAACTGGAAGCGTTTCGCAATCGAACCGTGGGGTTCGTCTTTCAGTTCCACCACCTGCTTCCGGAGTTCACCGCGCTGGAGAACGTGATGATGCCCGGGCTGATCCGCGGGGTGAGTCAGGCCGAGATGCGCGAGCGGGCGCGACACATCCTGGACACCGTGGGGCTCGGAGCCCGACTGCGGCACCGGCCGGGGGAGCTGTCGGGCGGCGAGCAGCAGCGGGTCGCCATCGCCCGCGCGCTCGTCCTCGCGCCGCCGCTGGTGCTGGCCGACGAACCGACCGGCAACCTCGACACGCATACCGGCGAAGAGGTGATGGGCGCGCTCAAGCGCCTCCATCAGACCCACGGCACGACGTTCGTGATCGTCACCCACAACGAGAAGCTGGCGGCCGAGGCCGACCGCGTGGTGCGGATGGTGGACGGGAAAGTCGAGGGATCGTGACGAGTAAGCGATCTATCAAATCAAATTGAGACTGTTGCAAAAGCTCCAGATGCAAGGCCGCAGGGACCGAGGAGACCGGAGCGTACTGGGTCGTACGTGAGGATCTCCGAGGGATCGAGAACGCAGCAGATGGACTTTTGCGGCAGTCTCGTCAGAAACCCAGGCTGAGCTGGGCGACGTGCCGGTGATCCGGCGTTTGCCCCGCATAAGCGCCGACCTCCTCGGTCGTGTACGCATAGGCCACCTTCAGAATCCACAGATCCAGGGTCGCGCCGAGGCTGGCGTACCCCTGGTTGAGTCCCGCCCGGAGAGCGAGCACGCGGGGGAACCGGTACTCCGCGCCGGCGTGCAGACGCTTGGCCTTGTCCTGATCGCTCCCGATGTTTCCGGTCACGTCGACCATGTCCAGCGCCAGGATCAGCGAGCCGAACGGAAACGGGGGCTTGAGCGCGAGACCGGCGTTGATCTGCTGCTCGAGCGTCCCGGCGTCGCCCAGGTCGATGTCTCCGATGTTCTGGACCGTCACGCCCACGGCGGGATTGAACAGAATCGGGAACGAGAGGATCACCCCCGCGTCCACGCCGAACCCCGACCCCTTTTGGAGATCGCGGTTCAGATCGATCCCGTCCTGCAGAACGAGGTCGTTCGCGGTGTACGATTGGTCGAGCAGCGCGCGCCGGACGTACTTGGCCGTCGCGCCGAGTTGCAGCGATGCGCCAAGCGGCGAAAAACCCATGGCGCCCGAAACCAGCCCCGCCACGTCGTACCCGCCTCGGAGTTGTAGCGTGTTGCTGCCGGTCGGGGTGTGCACCTCGCCGTCGAAGACGCCCTGGCCGAGGACGCCGATCCCGAAGTTGTGAAACGTCAGGTTCGGAAAGACCGACGTCCGGGCGTGCAGGTGCTCTCCCAGCCATTTCTGCAGGAGGTCGGCCGCCAGCGTCGCCTGCTGGGCGTCGGTTTGCGCGTCGGCGACATCTTGGATGTCCTGCGCGAACTCCACGGAGTTGGTGCTCAGCGCGACCAGGGGGTTGAGCAGCTCGAAGCGCCCGTAGCCCTTGATGCTGTTCAACCCCGCGGGGTTGTAGAACATCGCGTTCTCGTCATCCGCCACCGCGGTGAACGCCCCGCCCATCCCCAGCGGGCGGACGCCCTGGTAGAAGAGCGGCAGCGGCTCGGCCCACGCCGCGGCATCGAGCCCCACGGCAACGCACATCGCGATCACGACACACGGAAATCCGAGGGATCTCCCCATCCTCGCCATTGCACGCCCCATCGTCAGCTGGTTACGGAACACAGGTGACTCCAGTGAGATTGAAGCCTTGAATGGTCAGGTAGGCTTGGAGGTCGGCGCAGGTCACGCTGTCCGCGGCGTTGCCGTCAACGGTGTTGAGGTCGGTCAGGACCGTGTTGATCGCGTCTCGAATTTCGGACGTGACGCCCAGATTCAGGAGGACGCCGTTGGCGTCCTCCAATGCGTCCACGATGCTCGCGACGTTCGCGGCTGAAATCTGACAGTCCGTAAAGGCGGTCGATCCCTGCGTCGCGAGGCAGTCAACCACCCCGTTGACGTAGTTGAGAATGTCGCTGATCGTCAGGACGGCCTTCACCGCCTCGACGACCGCGAGGTTGAACGCCGCGTCGGGATCGCCGTTGTAGGCGGTCGGCGGCACGGCCGCAAGATTGGCCGCCAGCAGCGTCTCCGCCGCGGCGAGCTCGGTCGGCCACGACGCATTGATCGCCGTCACCGCTTGATTGGCGATTTCCTCGAACACCTGCGTGCTCGGCACCGTGCTCGTGCCGAACGCCGCGGCCACGGCGATGAACGCCTGGGCGTCGAACCCCGCCGCGCACAAATGCGCCGCGGACAGATCGAGCCGGTGGGCGACGTTGGTCGCATCCGCCGCCTGGATCTCTCCGAACAATGTCAGCGCGGTCTGACAGTCGCCCGTATCCAGTGCGACCTGGGCCTTCTCCAGTTTGGCCTGGGTCGAGTTCTCGTCGGCCAGGCCCGAGAGCAAGTTGCTGTCCCCGCAGCCGAGCGCGACCCCGAGGACCGCGGCCACGCCCGCGCACACCTTCCATCTTGCTCGCATGAGTCGGTCTCCTTTTCTCACTCTCGGCTGCAGTTGATGGCCGCCGAGTGTCTACACGGTGGCTGAATATAACCGACGAGAACGGGTTGTCAACGAAGACCACGCAATGCGGGGAGGCTCAGCGGGGTGCGAGGGCGGCTTTGAGGGACTTCAAATAGGCCGCCAACTCCGCGAGACGGCTCGCCGGATCGGGCTGGGCATGGAGGCGTTTGATCAGGGCCGATGCCACGATCACGCCGTCGGCCACGCGCGCGATGCGGCCCGCCTCCTCTGGGGTCGACACGCCGAAGCCCACCGCGACGGGAAGGTCGGTCACGCGCTTGATCGCCCGCACGCTCCGATCCACCTCGTCCAAGGCGGGCAGCTTCGAGCCGGTGATGCCGGTCAGGGAGACGTAGTACAAAAATCCTCCGCCCCGCTTGGCGATCAGCTTGATCCGCGCCGGCGGCGTGGTCGGCGCGATCAGGTAGATGAGGTAGAGGCCCGCGGCGCGCGCGACGGTCTCGAGCGGCGACGCCTCCTCGGGCGGCAGGTCGGGAACGATCAGACCGTCGACGCCCGCCGCGGCGGCGTCGTTCGCCAACCGCTCGTCGCCGTACTGGAAGATCAGGTTGTAGTACGTCATGAAGAGGAGCGGGATCTGCATCTTCGCGCGGAGCCGCCGCACGAGGGCCAGGGCGTCGGCGAGCGTCACCTTCTGGGCGAGCGCCCGCTCCGCCGACCGTTGCAGAACGGGGCCGTCGGCCAGCGGATCTGAAAACGGGATGCCGATTTCGAGCAGGTCCGCTCCGGCCGACGCGGCGGCAAGGGCCAGGGCTTCGGTCGTCGCCACGTCCGGATCACCCAACATGACGTAGGGGATGAGGGCCTTCTCCCCCCGCTCGCGCAGGCGGGCGAACGTCCGGTCGATGCGGTTGGCCGGAGGAACCCCCGACACCCTCCCCCCGATCGTCTTCACAGCTCGATTCCCCGGATCTTCGCCACCTGCTGGACGTCCTTGTCGCCCCGGCCCGACAGGTTGACGATCATGACCGACCGCTGGCTCATCCCGGGCGCCAGGGCGGCGGCGTGGGCGATCGCGTGGGCGGACTCCAAGGCGGGGATGATGCCCTCCGTGCGGCTCAACAGGTCGAACGCCTCGAGCGCCTCCTTGTCGGTCACCGAGACGTACTCGACGCGGCCCGCGTCCCGATACCAGCTGTGCTCGGGGCCCACGGCGGAGTAATCGAGCCCGGCGGATACCGAGTGCGTGGTCTGGATCTGGCCGTTCGGATCCTGCAGGACGTACGTCTTCGTGCCCTGGAACACGCCCGTGCGCCCCGTGGCGAAGCGCGCCGCGTGCTGGTCCGTCGTGATCCCCAACCCGCCGGCCTCCACGCCGATCATGCGAACGCGCCGGTCGCGCAGGAACGCGTGGAAGAGACCCATCGCGTTGCTGCCCCCGCCGACGCACGCCACGAGCGCATCCGGAAGCCGACCCGCCTCGCGGAGAATCTGCCGCCGGGCCTCGCGCCCGATGACCGACTGAAAATTCCGCACCATCATCGGATACGGGTGCGGTCCCAGGACCGAGCCCAGGATGTAGTGCGTCGTCCGGACGTTGGTCGTCCAGTCGCGCAGCGCCTCGTTGATCGCGTCCTTCAGCGTCCGGCTGCCGGCGGCGACGGGCACGACGGTGGCGCCCAACAGCCGCATCCGGAACACGTTGAGCGACTGCCGCGCCATGTCCTCGGTGCCCATGTACACGTCGCAGGACAGGCCCAACAGCGCCGCCGCGGTCGCCGTCGCGACGCCGTGCTGGCCCGCGCCGGTCTCGGCGATCACCCGGCGCTTGCCCATCCGCTTGGCGAGCAGGGCCTGGCCGATCGTGTTGTTGATCTTGTGCGCGCCGGTGTGGCAGAGGTCCTCGCGCTTGAGATAGATCCGGGCGCCGCCCAGGGTCTTCGTCAACCGGCGGGCGAAATACAGCGGCGTGGGCCGCCCCACGTAGGAGGCGAGGCAGGTGTCCAACTCGGCGCGGAAGGCGCGATCCACGCGCGTCTTGTCGTACTCGCGGATGAGCTCATCCAATGCCGGCATGAGCGTCTCGGGCACGTAGCGCCCGCCGTAAGGCCCGAAGCGGCCCGCCGCGTCCGGCACGGCGCCCGGCTTACCCGCTTTTGGCGGCCTGGATGAACGCGTTGATCTTGCCATGATCCTTCTTGCCCTTGATGTGGCCCTCGACGCCGGTGGACACGTCCACCCCGAACGGCCGCACGCGGCGGATCGCCTCGGCCACGTTCTCGGGGGTCAGCCCGCCCGCGAGGATGATGCGGCCGTGCGCCTTCGCGGCCGCCGCCAGGTCCCAGTCGAACGTCTTGCCGGTGCCGCCGTACTCGCCCTCTTGGTACGCGTCGAGGACAAACGCCCGCACCGCGTACTCCGCCATCGGCTCCAGGCTGTCGCGGTCCTTGACGCGGATGGCCTTGATCGCGCGCGGGGCGAAGGCCTCGCAGTACGCCGGGGACTCGTCACCCTGGAACTGCAGCACGTCCACCCCGCACCGCTCCGCCATCACGCGCACCCACTGGGTCGGCTGGTTCACGAACAGCCCGACGGTCGTGACGAACGGCGGCAGGCGGCGGATGATGTCCTTGGCCTGGTCCGCCGAAATCTGCCGGGGGCTGTCCTTATACAAGACGAACCCCACGGCGTCGGCGCCGGCGTCCGCCGCGGCCTGGGCATCCTCCAGCGTCGTGATCCCGCAGATCTTGACCCGGACCGTCATCGCGCGGGCTGCCCTTCGGGCGCGAATGCGCATCGGCCGTATTCCCCGCCCCGTGGGGCGGGATCAGGCCGGATGAGAATCATGGTTTCGTTCATTTCGCATCGAAGATTCCCCACAGTTTGCCGTGGGGAGATTCCACGCCATCAGCTCGCGCACCTTGTCCTCGATCACCGGCGCCCGCATAAACGTCTCCCCGATCAACAGCGCGTCGACCCCCAGGTCATCGAGCCGCCGCACGTCGTCGCGGGACGCGATGCCGCTCTCGCTCACCACAACCCTCCCGGGTGGCACCTCGCGCATCACCCGCGCGGTGGTCGAAAGGTCCGTCTCGAACGTCGCGAGGTCGCGGTTGTTGATGCCGATGAGGCGCGCCGCGTCGGCCACCCGCGCCAACTCCCTCTCGTCATGCACCTCGACCAGCGCCGCCAGCCCCAGCTCGCCCGCCAGGTGAGCGTACTCCTCGATCTGGGCGCCCCCCAGCGCGGCGGCGATCAAGAGGACCGCGTCCGCGCCCAGCGCGCGCGCCTCCCACACCTGGAACTCGTCCACCACGAAATCCTTCTGCAGGATGGGCAGCGCCACGGCCTTCCGCACGGCGGCCAGAAACGCAGGATCGCCCTGGAAAAACATCCGGTCCGTCAGAATCGACAAGGCGTGAGCCCCCGCCGTCCGGTACGATTCGGCGATCCGCACGGGATCGAAATCGGGGCGGATGACTCCCCTGGACGGCGACGCCTTCTTGATCTCGGCGATCAGGCGGAGCCCCGCGCCCTCCGGCCGCCGCAGCGCCGCTTCGAACCCGCGCGCGGGCTCCAGGTCGGCGATCCGGGTCTTGATCTCCGCCCGGAGCCGCGCGGTCTTGCGCGACGCGACCTCGGCGCGCTTTTGGCGGAGAATATCGCCCAGGAAGGACATCAGCAGTCCGTCATACCGAATTCGTCTTGGCCTTGAGGCGTTCGAGCTTTTCGCGCGCCGCCCCGCTGTCGATCGACCGCGCCGCCAGCGCGATGCCGTCGGTCAAGTCCTTCGCCTTCCCGCACGCCACCAGCGGCGGCGCGGCGTTCAGGAGGACGATGTCCCGCTTCGGCCCGCGCCCGCCGGCCAGGATCCCGAGCAGAATCTTCGCGTTCTCCTCCGGTCCGCCACCCGCGATCGCGTCCAACCCCGCGGCGGGAAGCCCCACGTCCCGCGGCTCGATGTGATAGCAACTGATCCGCCCGTCCTTGCCCTCGCAGACCTTCGTTCGCCCGGAGATCGTGATCTCGTCGAGGCCGTCCTCGCCATGGACGACGAAGCAGTGCCGCGAGCCCAGCTTCACGAGCACCTGCGCCATCAGATCGGTCAGCTCGTCGGCGTACACGCCCAGGATCTGGATCGAGGCGCCGGCGGGGTTGGTCAGCGGACCCAGGACATTGAAGAGCGTGCGGACGCCGATCTCCTGGCGCGGCGCGACCGCGTGCTTCATGGCCAGGTGGAAGAGCGGGGCGAAGAGAAACCCGATGCCGATCTGATTGACGCAGTCCTCCACCGCCGCCGGCGGCAGGTCGATGTTCACGCCCAGCGCCCGCAGCACGTCGGCGCTGCCGCTCTTGGAGGAGGCCGCGCGGTTGCCGTGCTTGGCGACCGTCACCCCCGCGCCCGCCACGACGAACGCGGCGGCGGTCGAGATGTTGAACGTCCCCTTGCGGTCCCCGCCGGTGCCGCACGTGTCGACCACGAACGGATCGTCGACGCGGATCCGCACCGCCTTCTCGCGCATCACGCGGACCGAGCCGGCCACCTCGTCCACCGTCTCGCCCTTCATCCGCAGCGCGGTGAGGTACGCGGCGATCTGCGCCGGCGTCGCCGCGCCGTCCATGATCTCGCGCATCACGGCCTCGGCCTCGGCCTCGGAGAGCGAGACGCGCTCGACCAGCTTGGCGATCGCGGCCTTGATTTGCGCACTCATGTCCGCAATTTCAGAAAATTTCGCAAGAGGTCCTTCCCAACCCGCGTCAGGATCGACTCGGGGTGAAACTGCACGCCCTCGACCGGCAGGGAGCGGTGCCGCAGCCCCATGATCTCCCCCTGGTCGGTCTCCGCGCTGATTTCCAGGCACGCCGGCAGCGTCTGGCGCTTCACGATCAGCGAATGGTAGCGGGTCGCCTCGAACGGGTTGTCCAACCCCTGGTAAATCGTCTTCCCGTCGTGGTGGATCATCGACGTCTTGCCGTGCATCAGCCGGTCGGCCCTGACCACGTCGCCGCCGAACGCCGCGCCGATCGACTGGTGCCCCAGACACACCCCCAGGATCGGGATGGCGCCCGCGAAGCGCTTGATGAGGTCCACCGAGATGCCCGCCTCGTTCGGCGTGCACGGCCCCGGCGAGATCACGATGTGCGACGGACGCTTGGCCGCGATCTCGTCGAGCGTGATCGCGTCGTTGCGGTGGACCTCGATCTCCTCGCCCAACTCGCCGAGGTACTGGACGAGGTTATACGTGAACGAATCGTAATTGTCGATGATCAACAACACGGCTAGCTCAATCCCCCCTCGGCCATTTCCACGGCCGCGAGCATGCCCTTGGCCTTGTTGACCGTCTCCTCGTACTCGGCGGCGGGGTCCGAGTCCGCGACGATCCCCGCGCCCGCCTGGATGTAGGCGCGGTCGCCGTCCACGACGATCGTCCGGATCGTGATGCACGTGTCGAGGTTGCCCGAGAAACTCACGTAGCCCACCGCGCCCCCGTAGAGGCCGCGACGGGTCGGCTCCAGCTCGTCGATGATCTCCATCGCGCGGATCTTCGGCGCGCCCGAGAGCGTCCCGGCGGGGAAGCACGCCCGCAGCACGTCGTACGGCGTCTTGCCCGCGGCGAGATCGCCGCGCACGTGGGAGACGAGGTGCATGACGTGGGAGTAGCGCTCGATCGTCATGAAGTCCTCCACCCGCACGCTCCCGGTGCGGGCCACCCGCCCCACGTCGTTGCGCCCCAGGTCAACCAGCATGAGATGCTCGGCCCGCTCCTTTTCGTCCGCGGCCAACTCGCGCGCCAGGCGCCGGTCCTCGTCGTCGTCGACCCCGCGCCGCCGGGTGCCCGCGATCGGCCGCACCGCCACCGCGCCCTCCTCGCACCGCACGAGCACCTCGGGCGACGACCCGACCACCGCGAGCGGCCCCAGGCGCAGGAAGTACATGTACGGCGAGGGGTTGACCACGCGTAGCGCCCGGTAGAGATCGACCGGCGAGGCCGTGACCGGCACCTCGAACCGCTGCGAGAGGACGACCTGGAAGACGTCCCCGGCCGCGATGTATTCCTTGCCCCGCTCCACCATACGCACGAACTCCGCCTTCGTGAGGATGGACGCGAGACCCGGCAAGGGCAGCAGCGGCCGCGTAT
>Ga0210377_10001992_pt1 | contig 18191 bp, 17 predicted proteins | sample PLM4_65_b1redo_FD_155480 | JGI IMG/M metagenome (GOLD analysis project Ga0210377, IMG submission 155480) | Groundwater sediment microbial communities from an aquifer in East River, Colorado, USA - PLM4_65_b1 redo | ecosystem: Environmental > Terrestrial > Soil > Riparian zone | place: USA: East...
GATCGTCGTCGGTCACAAGCATATCCATACCGGCGAGGGCGGACTCCTAGTGACCGACGACGATCGGCTCGCGGACCGCGCACGCATGATCCGCAACCACGCCGAGGCCGTGGTCGATGGAAAGGGGCAAGCGGATCTCGTCAACATGGTCGGCTACAACTTCCGGCTCGGCGAGATCGAGTGCGCGATGGGTATCGAGCAGCTGAAGAAGCTGAACAAGCTCGTGGCCGGTCGCCAGCGGTGCGCAGAGCGGCTCACGCAGGGCCTTGCGGGACTGAAGGGACTGCGTACGCCGGTAGTGCGGCCGGATTGCACGCACGTGTACTACGTGTACCCGATGGTGCTCGATACGAAGGTCCTCGGCGTCAGCCGGGATCGCATCTACGAGGCCTTGGTGGCCGAAGGCGTCGAGGGCCTCGGCGCGCGCTACGTCAACGTCCACCGAATGCCGATGTATCAGAAGAAGATGGCTTACGGCTCCAAGGGATTTCCGTGGAGTATCGCTCACCGCGAAGTCGACTATCGGCAAGGCATCTGCCCGGTTGCTGAAGAGCTGCAGGATCAGAGCTATCTCGGCTACCAGATGTGCATGAGCGACCTGGGCGATGCCGAAACAGACCTGCTCGTCGCGGCCTTCAGAAAAGTCTGGGGACAGCTGGAGGCGCTGCGCAAGTGAAAACCGTCGGCTCGAAGCCGGTTTGCATCGTCAGCCACGACGCCGGGGGAGCGGAGATCCTTGCGAGCTTTGTCGCCCAGGAACGCGTCGATTGCCGGTTTGTCCTGGACGGTCCGGCCGTCGAGGTCTTCAGGCGCCGCCTGGGTCCGATCGAGATTCAGCCGCTCACGCAGGCGCTTGCCGCCTGCGACTGGTGCCTTATCGGCACTGGATGGCAGTCGGACCTGGAATGGCGCGCGATCGGCGAAGCGAAACGGCAGGGAAAGCGCGTGGTCGCCTTCCTCGACCACTGGGTGAACTACCCGGGACGATTCGAGCGCAATGGCGTCCGGCAACTCCCCGACGAGATCTGGGTCGGTGACGAGGACGCACAGGCGCTTGCGCGCGAGCATTTTCCCGGCACCGCGGTCACGCTGGTCCCCAATCCCTACTTCGCCTACGTAAGGCGGGAAATCGCGAGATACGAGAAGGATAGACGCCCCGGAGCTTCGGCGGACAGAAGCGCGTTGTTCGTGTGCGAGAACATCTCCGGTCACGCCCAGCTGCGGCACGGCAATCCCCGTCATTGGGGCTACACCGAGTTCGACGCGCTGGATTACTTTTTCAGCAGGCTCCGCGACCTAGACATGAGAATCGGACGGGTCGCCGTGCGCCCGCACCCGTCCGACCCGCCGCACAAGTATGCGGACCTGATCGCCAGGCACGCGCCGCTGGCCGAGCTGGGCGGGGGCAGTCCCCTGATCCAGGAGATTGTCGAGTCGGACGTCGTCGCCGGATGCGAAAGCATGGCCCTCATTCCGGCGGTCCTGGCCGGCAAGCGCGTATTGTGCGCGGTTCCCCCGGGGCAGAAAGTCAGCTTCATCGACAGAAGACAGGGCATCGAGATGCTGCGCGACCTCCCTGCAAGGAGACACCATGGCATTGGTTGACGAATCGAGCGAGAACCAGGTCTACAAGAACCTGGTGAACGAGCAGCTCAGGACCGAACCGGAGGAGTTCTGCCCATTCCGCCGGGAGAAACAGATGGAGCACCTGTTCAGGCACCTCGCGGAGGATTTCAAACTGCCGCGGCAGAAGGTGCTGGACATGTGCGGCGGCTACGGGCGCCTCACGTATTTCCTCAACGAGTTCGACGCCGCGCACGACTACTACTGCTACGATTTCTCGGACACTCTGATCGCGCAGGCCAGGAAGAATTTCGCGGCGAATCCGAATATCCACTGCGAGATCGCCGATCTCTATTCCCTGTCGCCGAAGTACGACAAGGCCTTCGACATCACCGTCCACTACAAGACGCTCTACTGCCTGCCCTACTACAAGCAGGCAATCGAGCAGCTCGTCAAGGTCACGCGCAAGAAGATCTACATCACCTCTCCCTTCTACGAAGGGGATTTCGATTTCATTTCCCGCATTTATCCCGATGCGTCCGCCGGGGACGAATCGAGGTACACCTACTCCAACTGCTACAGCATCCCCAAGTTCGTGAAGCATTGCATGGCGCTCGGGGTGAGGCAGGTGAAGTTCGAGGACATGCGACTCGATTTCGACCTCGAACCACCGGCCAGCAAGGACATCCTGAGGACGTACACAGTGCAGACCCGGGACCAGGGACGTCTCGAGATCACCGGGGTTCTGCTTCTCAACTGGAAACTGGCCGTGCTGACCCTATGAGCTTAGCGAAGATACTGCTCGCCAAGACCGGCCTGCTCGAGCCGGCGCGTCGGATCCGCAGCGCCGGAACGAGGGCAACTTGCGTCGCTCTGCATCCCGTTCGCGAGAGGCTGACGCGGCTCCCCGACCCCTGGTTCCTGATGACCAGCGCGGCACCGCTGGCGTCGCCCTATCGCGAGCATCTCGAGGAACTGCGGCGGGACGGGGTCACGCGCCTGTCGGGGCAGGTGCCGCCGGCCGCGCTCGCGGAATTGCGCGGGTCCTTCGAGATATTCGTGCAGCGATTGGACGCCGCGACGGCGACGCAGGCCGCGGCCCAGGGGGACGTGACGGAATCGGAGGAGTACTTCGACGCGGCGAGCCGGCAGTACTCGTCCAACGATCCCTTCACCTTTTCGCGCGCGTTGCTCGAGGTGTGCCTGAAGCCCGAGCTCACGTCGCTCATCAACCGCTACCTCGGCAAGACCGCGTACATCACCCAGGGAGTTGCATTGCGGATTGAACCGAATCCCAACACCGGCTTTAGCTCCTTCCAGTGGCACCACGACGCCTGGGGAAAGCGCATCAACATGATGATCATCCTCACCGAGGTCGGTAAGGGCGATCAGCACATGACCTACGCCAAGGGCTCGCACCGGCTGCGGCATTCCTACGACAAGTACGTCAACTCCCGCTTCAGCCACGAGGAGTTCGCCGAACGCTGCAGCCATCTGGAAGTGCTCAACTGCTATGCGAAACCCGGCGACATCTACATCTTCGACTCCAACGGCATCCACAGCGGCAACCGGACGAACGGGCGCGCCCGCGACACCTTCATCATCGAGTACACGCGGCTCGCCCATGCCATCTGGGCGCACCGCATCCCGCCGGAGTTCCTGCAGGGATTCAGCGAAAAGCAGCTCGAGCCCCTGTCCTGGATATTGCGGCAGGACCGGAGCAAGCGCCCCCTGGCCCCGCCCGTGAATTCCTGGGTCGATCAACTTCTGAGCGTGGACAAGTGGCTGCTGTAGAGGGCAAGTCCGCCCGCCCTTTCGCCGGGATCAGGGGCTGGGCGGGGTCGCTGGCAAGGCGCTTGCGCTTCCGCGCGGCGCTGGAGCGCTTCCTGCGCCTGCACGCGCGGCGGCAGGAACCCGAATCGAAGGTGCTGATCTGGGAACTGGGCAACTTCCCGGGCATCGTCGCGAGGAACGGCCTGTTCGCCACTGCACTGAAGCTGCGCGGCCAGCGCACGCACTCGATCCTTTGCGACGGGACGCCCGTAGCTTGCATCCAGCGCGGGATCGAGAAGCCGGACGCATTGGCCGATTGGCCCGCCAAATGCCGCGCGTGCTCCGCGACCGCCGAGGCCGTGGCGCAGAAGTATTGCCTGGAGGTATCCTGGGTCGGCGACTACGTCAGCAGCACCAAGCTCCGGGAGTTCCGGGAGCTGGCGGAATCGCTCCCGCTGAGCGCCGTCCTGGAGTACGTGCACCTCGGCGCGAACGTCGGCCGGATGGCCTGGAGCTCGCTCAACCGGCACATGAAAGGCCTGCTGGTCGAGGAAGCCGCACTCACGCCGGTGCAAGAGCAGATCCTGCGCAAGTACGTCTACGCGGCGCTAGTCAACGTGCACGCGGCGAACGAGGCGACAGACGCGCTCGCCCCCGCGAGCGTGCTCACTTCGCACGGCGTCTACGTCGACTACGCGCCAGCCATGTCCATCGCCTACCAGAAGGGGCTGCCGGCGGTCAGCTGGTCTAGCGCGTATGCCGATGGCTATCACTATTTCACGGTGCCCAAGGGTCCCAACCAGCTTCTCCTCCAGGGCGTCTCCAAGGGCGAGCTGTGGGAGCAGCGCGCCGCAACGCCCCTCACCCCGGCGGAGGAGGAGCGGCTGGAGCAGTTCCTGCACCATCGCTACTTCCGCGCGGGTGCGCGCGACATCAACGTCATTTCCGTGCCCGAAGACCGGGAAACGCTGCGCAGGAAGATCGGCTTGCGCACCGGCAAACCGGTGTTTTGCGTCTTCACCCACGTCAACTGGGATGCCTGCTTCGACATGTCGAGCATGATCTATCCCAACGCCAACGTCTGGACCCTCGAGACGATCCGGCGCCTGATCGGCAACACCGAGGCGGATTGGATCATCCGCATCCATCCCGGCGAGCTCACCGACGGATCGGTGCTCAGCACGGGCGACATCATCAAAGCCGAGTTCCCGAGGCTGCCGGACCACGTCAAGGTCCTCTGGGCCGACTCGGACATCAACTCCTACGGCCTTTACCAGTTGATCGACGGTGGCATCACGATCTTCGGCACCGCGGGCGTCGAACTGGCGGCGATGGGCAAGCCCGTGATCCTCGCCGGGCAGGCCCACTACGGCAACAAGGGCTTCACCATCGACACCGACTCGCCGGCCGAGTACTGCGCGGCGCTTGACCGGGTTGCTTCGATCGCCGCGCTCAACGCCGATCAGACTGCACTCGCGCGTCGGTACGCGTACTGGTACTTCGTGCAGCGACACATCCCCATCCATGCGATCGACCTGAAGCAGGGACACTGGGGCGACCTGGACCTGGACCGTATCGAGACGCTACTGCCAGGCCGGGACACGATCATGGACACCGTGTGCCGCAACATCGTCGAAGGCAAGGATTTCATCCTGCCGAGCGATGCGGTCCTCGATGCCTAGCCAACCCGCGCCGATCCCCATGCAAGGCGTCGCAACCAGGCGGTACCTCGGCTTCGACGAGCACGGCGAGGTCCACGACCTGGGCCATGTCGTGCACAGGAAGATCCGGGAGGACTACAAGCCGGAGGTGGCGAAGCTGCACCGCGTCTATCGCGAGGATGGGCTCGCCGCGAAAGGCATCATCGAAACCGTCTTGCGCGAGGACGGTGATCTCGAGCACCGCAAGCTGGTCACTTCGTATCCCTACGAGTGGCCGGCCAACATGTACAAGGACGCGGTGCTGTTCCATCTGGGCCTTTTCAGCGAACTCGACAAGGCCGGCCTGACATTGAAGGACGCTTTGCCGAACAATATCCTCTTCGACCACACCTCCCCGGTGTTCGTGGATTTTCTCTCCCTGGTGCCGATCGAGAAACTCAGCGATGCCGCCTGGCTCGACGCCGCCGGCTACGCGCACGCGCGCTTCGCGGTCGTGGAGAAGATGCTGCTGCCGTACATGATCCTGCCGCTGCTCTTTAAGGCGCGCGGGGAGTACCGTATCGCGAGGGACCTGCTGTCGTGGCGTTCGTGCAATTGCGACGGCAAACCTCCTTCATGGAGAGAGCTGCTGCGCCCGAGCCGCCGGCTGCGTGCCGGGTGGCTGCGGGAATACCTGCGTTCCCTTGTCATCGCCGTGAAACTGCTTCCGGTCAGGTTTCGGAGCAACGCCAAGGACGCCGAGGCTTTCCGCGGCCTGATGCAGGAGCTCACTCGACTGGTGCAGGCCTTGGACGTCACGCCGCCGGTGAGCGCCTATTCGTCCTACTACGACGAGAAGAAGGAAGCGCTCTCCCTCGCCGACCCCTCCAGCTTCCTGCCAAAGCAGAAGGCTGTTTACGACATCCTCCGTGCCAAGGCGCCCCGAACCGTGCTCGACATCGGTGCGAACACCGGCTGGTTCTCCGTGCTCTCCGCGAACCTCGGCGCAAGCGTGATCGCGCTGGAGGAGGACGAGTCCTGCGTCGACATCCTCTACAGGCTCGCGAAGGCTCAGAACCTGCGCATCCTTCCGCTCAAGGCTTCGTTCGGCGATCTGACCGTAGAGATCTACGGCGCCAAGGCCCTCGAGCCGGAGTACAGGGACAGGGGAATCGGGGAGAACGCGCTTTACCGCGCCGGCGTGGAACGGCTCGGCGCCGACCTGGTGCTGGTGCTCGGGCTCGTGCACCACCTGGTTCTGGGCGAAGGCAATTCGATCGACGCCGTGTTCGATGTGCTGCAACGACTGACCGGCAAAACCCTGGTGCTGGAGTTCGTCGCCCTGGACGACGAGAAGATCCTTGGCGATCCGGCGTTTTTTCCCAATCTGAGGAAATTCGACGCCTCCACCTACAATCTTGAGTTGGTCTTGCGGGCCGGGCGCCGGCATTTCGCCGGCGTCGACATCCGCCCCTCGCACCCGGCCACGAGGACGATCCTGGTGTTCGACCGATGAAGCGCGCGCTGATCACCGGTGTCAACGGCCAGGACGGCTCATACCTGGCGGAGCTCCTGCTCGCGAAAGGCTACGAAGTGCACGGCGTGGTGCGGCGCGACGCGCTGGAGGACCCGGTCCACCGGCTGGTGAACATCGCCGGGGTGCGCGACGACATCCGGCTCCACGTCGGCAGCCTCGACAACCACCTGAGCATCTACAAGATTGTCGCCGCGGTGCGGCCCGACGAGTGCTACCACCTGGCGTCCTCGAGCTTCGTCAGCTACAGCTTCGAGGACGAATCCTCCATCGTCGCCAACAACTTCAACGCCACCCACTCGCTGCTGTCGAGCCTGAAGGAGCTGGCGTCCGCCTGCCGCGTCTATTTTGCCGGGTCCAGCGAGATGTTCGGGGACGCGAAAGCTTCGCCGCAGAATGAAGCCACGCCCTTCAACCCGAGATCCGTCTACGGCATTTCCAAGCTCGCCGCCTTCCACCTGGCGCGCAATTACCGAGAGCACCACCGGATGTTCGTAGCGGCCGGGATCCTCTACAACCACGAGTCCCCGCGCCGCGGGCACCAGTTCGTCACGCGCAAGATCAGCTCGACGGTGGCGAAGATCAAACTCGGTCGCGCGCAGAACCTGTCGTTGGGCAACATCGACGCGCGCAGGGACTGGGGCTACGCGCCGGACTACGTGCGGGCCATGTTCGCGATGCTGCAGAAGGACGCGCCCAGCGACTACGTCGTAGCGACGGGCGTGACGCACACCGTCAAAGAATTCCTGAAGGCCGCGTTCGCCGTGGTCGACCTCGACTACGAGCGCTATGTCACCGTCAATCCGGAATACTTCCGCCCGAGCGAAGTGGTACCCCTGTGCGGCGACGCCAGCCTCGCGCGGCGCGAACTAGGCTGGTCGCCGTCGAAGACTTTCGAGGCGATCGTGGCGGAAATGGTGCTGGCCGACCTCCGGCTGCTGGAGCAAAGTGGATGAGGGTGCTGTACACATCGCCGGTACTCGAGCACCCCGCCGCCGGCGGTCCGCAACTGAGAGTAGAGAACTCCATCAAGGCGCTTTCCACGCAGTGCGAGCTCGACGTGTTCTCCCGCGCGGCCGCGCCGCGCGAGGTCCGGGAGCGGACGGCGGAGTTCTTCCGCACCTACAGCAGCGAGTTCAGGCACGCGCGCAGGCTGGAGGGCAGCGCGCTCGCCGATCGCGTGCGGCGCAGGTTGCGCAGGACCTTTCGCGACCCCTTCGATTCGGACACCCGGGAAGACGCCCGCCAGATCCTGGAACAGGTCGATCTGCGCGGGATCGGGATCGTGTGGTTCGGATACGGCAACATTTCGTTTCCCCTGATGCGCCGCATCCGCGCGCTGCGCCCGCGCCTGAAGCTGGTGTGCGATACCGACAGCGTATGGTCCCGGTTCGTGCTGCGCGAGCTGCCCTACGCCACCGGCTTGCGCAAGCTGCGCATTTCCAGGGCCGGCAGATCGAAGGAGCGCGAAGAGCGCGCCTGGGTCGAACTGTGCGACGTGACTACCGGTGTCTCCGAGGTCGATGCGGAGTACTACCGCGGGCTGACGCCCCACCAAGGCCGCATCCACCTGTTTCCCAACGTCATCGATGTCGAGTCCTACAGCTCCCCGCCCGCTAAGCCGTCGGGCTTCAGGAGCCCTTCGATCTACCTTGCGGGCACGTTCGGCTATTTCCACAGCCCGATGGACTCTGCGGCCCGGTGGGTCCTCGAGAAAGTCATGCCGCGGCTGTTGCAGAGGATCCCCGCCTTGCACTTCTATATCGTCGGCAACAACTCGGACAAGGGGTTCGGCCACCTGAACGGGCCGAACATCACCGCGACCGGGCGGCTGGACTCCGTGCTGCCGTACCTGTGCCACGCGGACGTCGCGCTGGTTCCACTGCACTTCGAGTCCGGAACGCGGTTCAAGATACTCGAAGCCGGCGCCTGCGGCGTGCCCCTGGTCTCCACCACCCTGGGCGCCGAGGGAATTCCGGTCGTCGACGGGCGCGACATCCTGATCGCCGACCAGCCCGAAGCCTTCGCCGATGCGATACTCAGGCTGATCGAGGACAAGGCGTGCGCCGCGCGCCTCGCCGCGAACTGCAAGCAACTGGTGCGCGATGAGTTCAGCCTCGCCAGGCTGGCGCGCGACGCGCAACGGATACTTGACTACCTGGAACGGATTCCGGCCGCTCCGCATGCAGGGTAGACTCGGGCGCCGGCATGACTGAAGACATCCTCCACAACGGGAAACTCCTCGCGCTAATCCTGCGCAGCAGCTTCCGCGCCGAGGGCATCCGCTTCTTCACGCCCGACGACTTCTCCCAGCAGCTCGGCTACATGAACCGGCCGCGCGGCTACGTCATCCCGCCGCACGTGCACAACGCCGTCACGCGCAGCGTGCAGTACACCAAGGAAGTGCTGTTCATCAAGTCCGGCAAGGTGCGCGTGGATTTCTACGACGACGAACAGAACTACCTCGAGAGCCGCATCCTGGGCGCGGGCGACGTGATCCTGCTCGCCTTCGGCGGCCACGGCTTCGAAATGCTCGAGCCGACGGAGATGGTCGAAGTCAAGCAGGGGCCCTACGCCGGCGACGCCGACAAGACGCGCTTCGCCCCGGTTGCTGCCGGGAAACTGCGCTTGCCCAAATGAGATCGTTGCTGGGAAGGATTGCCGATCGCGTGGTTCAAGCACTCGTGCGGCGCGTGCGGGACCACAGCCCCCTCGACCCGCGCACCAGCCCCGCGACCAAGCTCGCGATTGCGGCCTTTCACGCGGATTGGCGCGCCCGGGCGAGGCGATGCGAGCTGCTGCCCCAGGGCCTGGGGGTGGGCGCCAGAATCTTCAGCCAATTCGAGGAAGACGGACTGCTGCTGTATCTGGACGCGGTGCTGGAGCTCGAGCATTGCACCTTTGTCGATATCGGCGCCGCGGACGGCATCAACAGCAACTGCGCCAATCTCGCGCTCAACTTGGGCTGGCATGGCTTGTTCATCGACGGGAATCCGCAGGCCATCGCGCGAGGGCGGCGGTTCTACCAGGAGCACGCAGACACTCAGCTTTGGCCGCCGGTCTTCGTCGAAGCGTTCATTACGCGCGAAAACATCAACCAGTTGATCCTGGACGCGGGCTTCTCCGGACCGATCGGCATCATGTCGATCGACATCGACGGCAACGACTACTGGGTCTGGGAAGCAGTGAGCGCCGTCGACCCGGCGGTGGTGGTGATCGAGACGCATATCGAGTTCGGCATGCGCAACATCGTGGTGCCGTACGATCCGCAGCACGTCTACCCGGGCAAGCATCCGGACTATTTCTCTGCCTCGCCCGTGGCGATGCTCAGGCTCGCCGGCCGCAAGGGCTACCGGCTCGTCGGCGCCAATCGCTACGGCTTCAACCTCATTTTCGTGAGGCGCGGCCTGTACGAGGACCGCGTGCCGGAAGTGAGCCTGGATTCCGTGCTCACGCACCCGAGATACCGGGCAAGGCTGGATCGCTTCGACGCGATCAAGGACTGGAAGTACGAAACGCCGGAATGAGACAGCCCGTGGCCGCGCACCCCCCTGTCCCAGTCAACGAACCCCTCCTCGACGGCAACGAGGAGAAGTACCTCGTCGAGTGCGTCCGCACGGGGTGGATCTCCTCCGAAGGCCCGTTCGTCGCGCGCTTCGAGGAGCAGTTCGCCGCGCGCGTGGGGCGCAAGCATGGCGTGGCGGTTTCCAACGGTTCCGTGGCCCTGGACGCCGCCGTGGTGGCCCTCGGCATCGGCCCCGGCGACGAGATCATCCTGCCGACCTCGACCATCATCTCTTGCGCTGCGGCGATCGTGCGCACCGGGGCGACGCCGGTGCTGGTCGACTGCGACCCGCGCACCTGGAACATGGACATCGGCCAGGTGGAGGCGCGCATCACGCCCCGCACCCGGGCGATCATGGTCGTGCACATCTTCGGCCTGCCGGTGGACATGAACCCGCTGCTCGCGCTCGCGCGCAAGCACGGGCTTAAGGTGATCGAAGACGCCGCCGAGGTCATCGGCCAGTCCTATCGCGGCCAGCCCTGCGGCAGCTTCGGCGACCTGAGCACCTTCAGCTTTTACCCGAACAAGCACGTGACCACCGGCGAAGGCGGCATGCTGGTCACCGACGACGCGGCGCTGGCCGCGAGGTGCCGCAGCCTGCGCAACCTGTGCTTCAAACCCGAGCAGCGCTTCGTGCACGACGAACTGGGCTGGAATTTCCGCCTCACCAACCTGCAGGCGGCCCTGGGCGTCGCCCAGCTTGAGCGCCTGGACAAGTCCATCGCGACCAAGCGCCGCATGGGCGCCCGCTATACGGAGTTGCTCAAAGGTGCCCCGGGGATCCAGCTACCCGTGGCGAGCACGCCCTACGCAGAGAACATCTACTGGGTCTACGGCCTGGTGCTCGATGGCACCGTGCCTTTCGACGCCAAGGAGGCGATGACGCGCCTGGCCAAGCTCGGCATCGGCACGCGCCCGTTCTTCTGGCCCATGCACGAGCAGCCGGTGTTCAGACGAATGGGCCTGTTCGGGGGCGAAAACCACCCGGCGGCCGAGCGCATCGCCCGCCGCGGGTTCTACATTCCGAGCGGGATGGCGCTGAGCGATGAGCAAATCGCGCGCTCGGCGGCCGCGGTGAGGGAAATCCTGCGGTGAAGCCTGTCTTCGATGCCTACGCGCGCTATTACGATCTGCTCTATCGCGACAAGGACTACGCCGCCGAGGCGAAGTACGTAGCCTCCCTCGTGCGTAAGCATGCGCCGCGCGCCGCACGCGTTCTCGAACTCGGCTGCGGGACCGGTGCGCACGCCGAGCACCTCGCGCGCATGGGGTACAGCGTGCACGGCGTTGACCTGAGCGAGACCATGCTCGCCGGCGCAGCGGCGCGCAAGGCCGGCCTGCCAGCCGACTTGGCCCGGCGCCTGTCCTTCGGCAAGGGAGACGTGCGTACGGTACGCACCGGCGAAACCTACGATGCGGTCATCTCCCTCTTTCACGTCATGAGTTACCAGACGACCAACGCCGACTTGGCGGCTGCATTCGGCACCGCTGCGGCGCATCTGGCCCCTGGCGGCCTCTTCCTGTTCGATTTCTGGTACGGGCCCGCCGTGCTGGCGCAAGTACCCGAAGAGCGCGTCAAGCGCCTGGAGGATGACGACATCAGGGTGACGCGCATCGCCAAACCCGCCATGCGTGCGAACGAGAACGTGGTCGACGTCAACTATTCAGTGTCGATCGAGGTCAAGGCGTCGGGGCAAATGCAGGAAGTGCGCGAAACCCACGCCATGCGCTACCTGTTTGTGCCTGAGATCGAGCAATACCTCGAGCCGGGCAAATGGGCCGAAACGACGACCTTTGGCTGGTTGGGACATGAGCCACTGAGCAAGGAGCATTGGTCCGGCTGTGCCCTGGCTATCCGTCGATGAGCAAGACCCGGGGCGATGGAACGCGCAGCGTAGCCCTGTTCACCTGTTTCGAATGGGTGAGCATATCGACGAGCGTGATCAACACGGCAAGATACCTTGCCGGCCTCGGCTACGAGGTGGACCTCTATCTGATTCCGGGCGGCCGATTCGGCGAACCGACATTCTCCGAGCAGGCGATCCGGAAGATCGTGGTCGTCCCTCGACGGTTTCTCATCGGCCAGTTGAAGTTCCTGTGGGCCCGCTGGAGGCAGGGAAAGGACTATCGATTCGCAATCGGCTTCGATCCCCTCGGGCTGATCGCGGCGGCGATGCAGCGTCTGGTCTTCGGAACACCGTACGTCTACCATTCGTTGGAGATCCTGTGCATTTCGCCGGAAACCAACTGGAAGCTCCGCCTGCTGAAGAAGCTGGAGCGTTGGACTTCGCGCCGGGCGCTGTTGTGTCTTACGCAAGACGCCCAAAGGGGCGCCATTCTCGCCAACGACCTCGGGATCCCTCCGGGCGGTATCGGCGTCGCCGTGAACGGTCCGATCGGCCCTGCGCTACCCCAACGCAGCGGATACCTTCAGCGCAAACTTGGAATCGACGCAAGCAAGACCATCGTGCTTGCAGTCGGCTCCCTGATGCGGGAACACTGGATCGACAAGATCCTGGACTCGGTGGACACCTGGCCCGCCGACTGCGTATTGGTCCTGCATGGCTGGATACCGGACAGCAACTTCGCCACGCAGGTGCTGGCCGAGGCCGCCAAACGCCCGGGCCGGGTGTTCGTTTCCACCGACCTGCTGCCGGACTCGGAGAAGTACCAGGTCTTCCAATCCGCGACGATCGGCTTGGTGTGCTATGAGCCGACGGATGACAACCTGAAGTATGCAGCCGGGTCCTCCGGCAAGCTCTACGACTTCATGCGGGTCGGCGTGCCGGTCGTCGCCAACGACATTCCCGGCATGCAGGAACTGGTGGCGGGCAACTCTTGCGGTATTGTCGTACGGTCAGACGGGCTCATAGGCCAGGCGATCAGCACGATGCTGGCAGACTACCGAACCTATAGCCAGTCCGCGCTGGCCGCGTATGAAAATTATCGGTTTGACGTCAGCTACGAAGCAGTCCTGCCTCGAATCGAGTCGTCCCTGCGCCGGGATGGCGGCAGGTGAAATCACCCGTCGAAATACTTGTGCAGCACCCGTTCCAGGTACCGTTCGCTTAGATCGAGGTTCAGCTCGCTCGCGACCTGCAGGACTTCCGGGCAATCAAGCTTGTAGTGTTGCCCCTTTCGCACGAGGCTGTAGTTCGCCTTTCTTCCGACGATGTCCTCCATGATGCGGACAAAATCGCGCACGGGGAACGGCCGCAGCGCAACATTGATGCAGCGGTTCCGCATGGCCGGATCATCGATGAACCGGCTCCCGATGCGAAAGACGTCGTCGACGTCAACCGGGAAACGGGCCGCGCCTTCCCAGACCTCGAAGGGCTGTCCGCGCATGATGCGTTCGTGGAGGAACTGTGCGAGCGTCAGGCTGCGGGGATTGCGCCCGATGGCGAGCGGAATGCGCAGGACCAGCCACGGACCGCCGGATGCGGACAGCATGGATTCCATTCTCAGCTTGTGCTGCACGTAGGGTGTATCCCGTCGCTCCGGGTCATCGACACTGCAAGTGCCGAAGTACACCAGCAAAGCCCCGGGATTTTCCGTACGGACTCGCTTCAGCAGCTCTCTCTCGCGATCGAACGCGGCGGGGTCGGTTTCTAGTGAATTCGACACACCGGACGCGAAGATCACGATGTCCGCTCTGTCACGGAAGGCAGTAAAAGCCCTCGCCATCATGCCGTCGCCTACGACCATAGCGGTTGCGTGAAGGATCTTCGGTCGCGGCGAACGGTCAAGGGCCGACGAGCGCGGTGCCGCTGGCGATGATATGTGCCAAAACCTTCAGTCGATTGCCCCACCTGTTCCCCCCCTGCAGGGTAAGGGCGGGGCTTAGCGACAACCGAATGCGTTCGGGAAGACTGGAGAGCTGGGTCTCGTGGCGCGACAACTCCTGCAAGTAAGGGCGGTAGATGCCGTTTCTAACTGCGCTCGTAAGTTTTGCCCCATACGTGTACAAGCCGCTGTCATAGAGCCGAAGCACGACCCGCTTCATCCCGTGGAAATGGAACGCGATCAGCGGACGGCCTTCGATATCGACGCGGGTCCCGGACGCATCGATGCGCAGGCCGTCAATGTTCCAGGGGGCCGCATTTACGCCGGGATGTGAAATGGAAACAACGTTGCGGAAGAGTCCCGGGACCTGGTCGAGATACTTCTGGTCACCAAATCGCGTTTCTTCGAAGACTATCCGGCACCATTCGATGCAACGCGCGCGCCACCACTCCAGGAACCTGTGCCCCTCCGCCGACGAGCTGACGCCAACCCACCCGGCGTTGAATTCACCCGACCGCTTCATGTACGCCAGACGCGATGGAAAGCGATGCGGGGTCAATACAACTGCGCTGTCCGCGACCTCTTGATCCGCCGCGGCGGGATCGGAAAAAAAGTACAGGTCGGAATCCAGGTAGGTAATCCTGTCCACGCCATCGAAGTTGGCGAGCACATAGCGCAGCAGTACCGGTTTGCAGGTGAAGTAGAACTCCGGCGCGTTCCGGTTCGAGCGAGCTGCCTGCAATTCCCGATCCCAGTCCTCGAGTGTCTTGATAGGGATCAACTCGACGTGCGGTAACGCCAGCGCGGAAAGGGCGTTGAAGGTGGGGCTGTCCAGGCAAAGGATGAAGAGCCGGAAATCACTGCAATGGCGCACCAGGGAACCATGCAAGGCAAGCCCCCGAGAAAGGTAATTCCGGTCAAACAGAGTGCAGTAGTAGCGCATGCTGGATGCCACCGGCCAACAGGTCAGGCCGCGCGGGTTTTGTGCCCCTCAAGGTAAATCGAGTCGGGTTTGCGCGGTTGTCCGTTTTGAACCTCGAGCCCATGGCGGGCGAAATCTGGTATCCCGCTCTCACCTGCGGTGCAACTTCGCACCTCGGCGAATCCAGCCAGTTCCATTGCCCGTTTCAAGGAGAAACGGTCATACATGTGCAGATGTACCTCGCCGCTTCTACGGAACTGCCCTTCGCGCAGCGCCGCCGCACCTTCGCGCCCCAGGAACAGCCACGCGCAAGCGCTCGCGGCGTGCGTGCGCAGCGCGCGTGCTGCGGACCGGAGGCGCCGCAGCACGCGCTGCAGCGGCGCGCGCCGCACCGGGAAAACCCCGTGCGACAACTGCATGGCCTCCGCGCCTATGCGGTCTTCCACGAAGCGCGCCTCGCGCTCGTCGAGATGCCGATTGAGGCAGGACGCCATCCTGCCGCCGGAAGCGGTTCGCACGCTCTGGTCGTACAGCTCGAGCATTGCCCAGTCGTAGCGAAACGCCGCGCCGACGTCGCCCGCCGCCGCCTGCGCCAGCGACTCCAGGTACAGCTTGGCGATCGCCTCGAGATCCGGCACCACGATCCTGGCAATGCCTGCTGCTTTCAGGACTCGGTGGCACTCGCGCAACAGCCGCGCTCCCGCCGCCGGTTCCAGGTGCTCCAGCACGTGGGATCCGTAGACAGCGTCGAAGCTTTCATCCGCAAACGGAAGCCCGCGGCGCAGGTCGTGCCTGATCACGCCGGGGAAGTCGGCCGACGAATCGAGATTCACCCAGCCCGGATGGAACGCCATGCCACATCCGAAATTCAGCAGGCGAAGGGTCATGCCTCAGGCCATCGCCCGCGCCTCGAGACGTCCAAGGAACTCGCGATAGGCGAGCGCAATGCCCTCCTCCATGCTAACCCTCGGCGCCCAGCCGAGCTTCGTCATGCGCGACACGTCGAGGAGCTTCCTCGGCGTGCCGTCAGGTTTGGCGGTGTCGAAGCGCAGCGCGCCCCTGAAACCGACGATGCGCGAGACCACCTCCGCCAGCTCGCGGATGGTGAGATCCGTCCCCGAGCCGATGTTGACGAGCGGCGGATAGGTCCCGATCGCGGACTGGAAGCGCTGGTCCTCCAGCCGCAGCAGCGCCACGCAGGCATCCGCCATGTCGTCGCTGTAGAGGAACTCGCGCCGCGGCTTGCCCGTGCCCCAGACCACGAGCGCCTCGTCGCCGCGCTGCTTCGCTTCGTGCGCCTTGCGGATCAGCGCGGGCAGCACGTGCGAGGTGCGCAGGTCGTAGTTGTCGCCGGGGCCGTAGAGGTTCGTCGGCATCACCGCGAGGAACTGCGCGCCGTACTGCCGGTTGTAGGCCGAGCACATTTCGATGCCCGCGATCTTCGCCAGCGCATACGGCCGGTTGGTCGGCTCCAGCGGTCCGGTGAGGAGGTACTCCTCCTTCATCGGCTGGGGGCAGTCGCGCGGGTAGATGCACGACGACCCCAGGAACAACAGCCGCTTCACTCCCGCGCGCCAGGCCTCGTGGATGACGTTGGTCTGGATGGCGAGGTTCTCGTGGATGAACTCCGCCGGCATGGTGTCGTTGGCGAGGATGCCGCCCACCTTCGCCGCCGCGAGAACCACGTGCTGCGGGCACTCGGCCTCGAAGAAGCGGCGCACCGCCGCCGTGTCCGCCAGTTCGAGCTCGGCGTGCGTGCGCAGCACCAGGTTCTCGTGGCCCGCGGCGCGCAGGCGCCGCACGAGCGCCGAGCCCGCAAGCCCGCGGTGCCCCGCGACGTAGATCTTCGCGCCGCGCTCCACGCTACTCGTGCTGCCGGTGCACGCGGTGGCCGTGCTTCTTCACCAGCGCATCGCGCTCGGCCTCGCGCAGGTCTTCGCGCGCCATCTCCTCGACCAGGGCGTCGAAGGAAATCTTCGCGCTCCAGCCGAGCTTCGCCTTCGCCTTGGACGGATCGCCGAGCAGCGTGTCCACCTCGGCCGGCCGGAAGTAGCGCCGGTCCACGGCGACGACCTTCTTGCCGGCGCCATCCAACGCGTGCTCATCTGCTCCCGCGCCGCGCCAGGCTAGCTTCATGTCCAGCTTCTGCGCCGCGAGGTTGACGAAGTCGCGCACGCTATGCTGCTTGCCGGTGGCGATGACGAAATCCTCGGCCTGCGGCTGCTGCAGCATCAGCCACTGCGCCTCTACGTAGTCGCGCGCGTGGCCCCAGTCGCGCCTCGCGTCCAGGTTGCCGAGATAGAGGCACTCCTGCAGCCCGAGCTTGATGCGCGCCAGCGCCCGCGTGATCTTGCGCGACACGAAGGTCTCGCCTCGGATCGGCGACTCGTGGTTGAACAGAATCCCGTTGCAGGCGTACATGCCGTAGGACTCGCGGTAGTTCACCGTGATCCAGTAGGCGTAGAGCTTGGCCACGCCGTAGGGCGAGCGCGGGTAGAACGGCGTGGTCTCCTTCTGCGGCGTCTCCAGCGCCTTGCCGTAGAGCTCGGAGGTCGAGGCCTGGTAGAAGCGCGTCTTCTTCTCCATGCCCAGGATGCGCACGGCCTCCAGCAGCCGCAGCGTGCCGACGCCGTCCGAATCGGCGGTGTACTCGGGCTCCTCGAAGGACACCGCCACGTGGCTTTGCGCGGCCAGGTTGTAGATCTCGTCGGGCTGCGACTGCTGCACGATGCGCGTGAGGCTCGACGAATCCGTCATGTCGCCGTAGTGCAGGATCAGGCGCCGGTCGGGCTCGTGCGGGTCCTGGTACAGGTGGTCGATGCGCTGGGTGTTGAAGCTCGAGGCGCGGCGCTTGATGCCGTGCACCTCGTAGCCCTTGGCGAGCAGGAACTCGGCGAGGTAGGCGCCGTCCTGGCCGGTGATGCCGGTGATCAACGCGGTTTTCCTGCTCATGGTGCGCCCAATGTTACCTCGGAGAGCTGGTCTTCCCACGGCGCCAGCGCCAGATCGAAATCCTTGCGCAGCCGCGAGCAGTCCAGGCGCGAATTGCGCGGCCGGCGTGCCGGCGTCGGGTAGTCCTCGGTGCGAATCGCGCTCACGGGGGTGGCGATGCCGGCGCGCGCGAGGATGGCGCGCGCGAAGCCGCACCAGGTCACCTCTCCCGCCGCGCTGAGGTGGTAGAGGCCGCCTGCCCCGGGCCGCAGAAGCTGCGCCGTGGCACGCGCAATCGCGATGCTGGACGTGGGCGCCCCGATCTGGTCGTCCACCACGCGCAGCTCGGGCCGCTCGCGAGCGAGGCGCAACATGGTGAGCATGAAGTTGTTCCCGCGCGGCCCATACACCCAGCTGGTGCGAAGGATCAGAAAGCGGCAATCCGAGCGCCGGATCGCCTTCTCGCCCGCCAGCTTG
>Ga0210377_10001993_pt1 | contig 18187 bp, 15 predicted proteins | sample PLM4_65_b1redo_FD_155480 | JGI IMG/M metagenome (GOLD analysis project Ga0210377, IMG submission 155480) | Groundwater sediment microbial communities from an aquifer in East River, Colorado, USA - PLM4_65_b1 redo | ecosystem: Environmental > Terrestrial > Soil > Riparian zone | place: USA: East...
CGCCGACCGTGATCTCCTGCCGCCAGAGATTCCGGTACTGGCTTCCCAGCAGCACTTCGCCGAGCCGGTTGATATCATAGGCCTTGTTCGCCGCCAGGCGGATGGAATCGCTGCCGGGCGGCGGGCGAATTTGCGGAATGGTGCTGCGCGGGAGGACGGGAAGGAGAAGGAGCACCGCCAGAACCAGCAGCGTCGCTCCAATCCGTTTGAGCCACCAGCCTGGCTTCTTCATGTCCGGCCTTTCGCGCAATCAGCCGGGACCGCTAGCTTCCCGCAGCCGCGGTGGATCGTCCGATCTTCGCGCGGAGCGGCCGTCGTACCCTGACGCTGGAGGGCGGAGATGAAGGGTCTTACTCTCGCCGGAATCCTCGTGGCCGCCGTGGGCATTTTCATTCTCGTCCGCGGACTCAGCTACAAGTCTTCCGATACGGTACTCGAGGTCGGCGGTCTCAAGGCCTCGGTCGAGGAACGCCGCACCGTTCCGACATGGGTCGGCGTCGCGGCGATCGTGGGCGGGCTCGTGATGGTCGGTGCCGGAGCTCGAAAGAAGTAGCTCGCGGGCGGTTGCACGCGGTGATCCTTCCCCGAAAGTGATCACGCATCCACCGGCTCGGCTTCACCGGGTGATCAGGTCATCATTATTGCGGCTGCAAAAATGACGTCATCCGCGAATCTGTTATGCACACCTTCCTGGCTCAGGATCGGGCGGAGGCGGCCCGGCTCCAGTACCGGCTGAGGCCGTGCCAGCAGGCGTCGGGCCCGGCGCCGGCGAGAAACTTCCTGGCCCGTTCCGGTTCAACCCGTCCCTCGATCCACTCCTCAAGCCGGCTGGAGAACCACGCGATCCTGCTCGCGTCGGAGCCCGTGATGGACAGGCTGTCGCGCGCGTATTCCGACCAGGCCAGCAAACCCGATCGCAGCTCCTCGAAGTGCCGGGCGGGGTCGCGCGATGGGCCGAAGTGGGTCAGCACGATTTCGGCGGGATCGAGCATCCGGATTCGATGAATCGAGTCAAGCCACGCCTCCAGGTCGAACTCGGGTGGCGGAGTCACCGGGAGCACGCAGGGAAGGCGGGGACTCATCAGCCCGGCGGCGTCGCCGACGAAGGCCACCCGCGTCGCGGGCTCGAAGTAGGTGACGTGATGCCGGGCATGTCCGGGGGTATAGACCACCACCATCTCGCGCCCCCCGAGCGCCAGCCGCTCGCCCCCTTCGAGCGACGTCACCTGTTCCCGCGGCACCGGCGCCACCTCCCCCCAAAGCTCGTCCATTCGGCTGCCATAAAGCCGCGTCGCGCTGGCGAGCAACTTGGTCGGGTCGATCACATGCGGAGCGCCGTTCGCGTGAACGAACACCCGGAGCCGCGGGTTGTCGCGCACGAGGGTGCCGGCGCTGCCGGCATGGTCAAGATGAATATGGGTGAGCAGAATTCCGGAAAGGTCGCCGGTTTCGTAACCACGCCGGGCGAGCCCGGCGCGGAGATTCGGAAGGGTCGAGGCGGGACCGGGATCGACGACCAGCGGCCCTTCGGTAGTGTGGAGCACGCACGCGGCAACCGACTCGTTGCGGCCCATGTGGACGAGGTCAATCACCTCGTAGCTCGTTGCGTGCTCCTCAGTCATGCATGTAGGATAACCCACCGTGATTATCCACGACGTCGGTATTGTGGGTCTCGGCGCGATGGGCAGCATGACCGCGCTCGAGCTGGCCCGCCGCGGACAGCGCGTGATCGGGTTCGACCGGTTCCGCCCGCCACATCCTTTCGGCTCCTCGACGGGCCGAAGCCGGATCATTCGCGAAGCGTACTTCGAGCATCCCCAGTACGTCCCCCTGGTCCAAAGAGCGTATGTGAAATGGGCGGAGCTGGAACGGGACGGCAAATTGCCGCTCCTCAGCTTGACCGGCGGGTTGATGATCGGACCGCCGGAGGGAATCCTGGTGACGGGAGCCCGGCGGAGTGCGACACTGCATGGATTGCCTTTCGAGATGCTCACCGCCCGCGATCTCCGTCGCCGCTTCCCGGTATTTCGTGCCCGTCAAAACGAAGCCGGCCTGTATGAGCCGCGCGCCGGAGTGCTCCGCCCCGAGGCGGCGATCGAGACCGCTCTCGCGCTCGCGGCCTCGGTGGGGGCCGACCTGCGCTTCGACCAACCGGTGCTGGAATGGCGTGCCGCTGCCGAGGCGATCTCGGTCTTGACCTCGACGGGCGAGTATCGGGTGAGACGACTGGTCCTCGCGGGAGGAGCCTGGATGGCCGGGACGCTCCCGGGTGTGCCGCTCGGCCTCACCGTGGCGAGGCAACCGCTGTTCTGGTTCGAGCCGAAGGGCGACCGTGCGCTGGTTTCGCCGGAGCAGATGCCGGTCTTCATCTGGGAATGGGCGGCGGGACAGCTGTTCTACGGGTTTCCCGACCAGGGCTCCGGGGTGAAAGTCGCGATTCACCATCAAGGCGAGCCGGCTGATCCCGACACCGTACAGCGGCCCGCTGGTCCGGAGGAAGCGGAACGTCTGCGCGTGATCATGGCCGAGCTGACCCCGGCCTTCAACGGGCGGCTGCTCGAAAGCGCGGTCTGCCTCTACACGAACACGCCTGACGGCGATTTCCTCATTGACCGCTCCCCTGCCGACGCCCGCGTCATTCTGGCGAGTCCCTGTTCGGGCCATGGCTTCAAGTTCGCGCCCGCGCTCGGCGAAGTGCTGGCGGACCTTGCGATGGATCGCTCGCCGTCGCTCGATATCAGGCCGTTCCGGCTGAGACGCTGAGACCCGCGCCCGTTCTTCCCGTCGGCTATTATTCTCCGGTGCCGAAAGCGCCTCTCCCCGACGAGCCCGTCTCCCGCGCCCTGTTGGGTCGCGCCATCGACTACGCCGGCCTCTTTCCTCCTGCAGCACTCCCATTGCCCGAGGTCCTGTCGCGATACCGGGTATATCGCGCATCCGGGGATGCATGGGCGCTGGGCCGGCTCGTTGTTCCCGCCGACCGCCTGGCGGAGCTGTCAGCCGTTGCGGGCGGGCAAGGCGCCGGTGGCCATGCCGGTGATCCTCTGCCGGTCTCCGCCCTCGTCGGCACCGGGACGGCGGATGCTGTGGATGCGATTGAGCGCTTCACCCGGGAGCAGACGGCGGCGCGGGTGGAGACGGTTGAAGTGAAAGCCGGCTCCCCCGGCACCGCACTGGCGGTGCTCGCGGCGATCCCGCCGGGATGGGTGATCTACCTCGAGATTCCGGTTGGAGAGGCGGGCGACGCGGTGCTCGATGTGGCGGCCGCGCGAGGGGCTCGCGCCAAGGTGCGAACCGGAGGGACACAGGCGGACGCCTTCCCCGACCCCGATGCACTGGCCCATTTCCTGGCTGCCGCGGAAGCGCGTGGCGTGCCGTTCAAAGCGACCGCCGGACTGCACCATCCGCTCCGTGGCACCTTTCCCCTGACCTATGGCGAGGACGCACCCTCGACAACGATGTACGGTTATCTGAATCTCTCGCTTGCGGCCGTGCTCGCCTGGTCGGGGCGCGCGGAGCCCTCCATTCGCGCCGCGTTGCTCGAATCGGACCCGTCGGCGCTTCGAATCGAGAACGCATCACTCTCGTGGCGGGGCGAATCGTTTCCCTGGGAGATGCTGCAGACGATGCGATCGGAGTTCTTTCACGGGTTCGGCTCCTGCTCGTTCCGCGAGCCACTGGACGAGTGGCCCCTGTGACCCACGGCGAACCGTATGGTCTCGATGAGACTCACGAACCCGGCCTGCGCTCCTGGGTGGAGTCGGCCAACGCGCCGGGGACCGACTTTCCTCTGCAAAACCTTCCGTTCGGAGTGTTCCGCCGGAAAGGGAGCTCCGAAGCGGCACGCGTCGGTGTGGCGATCGGGGATCAGGTGCTCGATCTTCATGGTGCCGCGACGGCGGGCGCCCTCGCCCGGATGGCGCCGGGGGGGCAGGTCGCATTGCTCGCCCCCACGCTCAATCCGCTGATGGCGCAGGGCCGCGCCGCATCCCGCAGCCTGCGGAGGGCGGTGCATGGCTTGCTTCGCGCGGACTCGACGCGCACGCGGCGCGACCCGGCGCTGCTCGTTCCCATGCAAGACGTGGATCTCCTGCTGCCGGCGGACATCGGCGACTACACCGATTTCTATGCGTCGATTCATCACGCGACGAATGTCGGGAGCATGTTCCGTCCCGATGAGCCGCTGCTCCCCAACTACAAATGGGTTCCGATCGGGTACCATGGGAGGGCATCGTCCGTCGTCCCCAGCGGATCCGCGATTCGCCGGCCCGGAGGGCAGACCCGGGATGACGACGCCGCGGCGCCGGTCGTCGGCCCCTCCCGCGCGCTCGACTACGAATGCGAAATGGCGGCGTGGGTCGGCCAGGGAAACCTCCTGGGCGAGGCGGTTCCCATCGACCGCGCCGAGGAACATCTCTTCGGCCTGGGTTTGCTGAACGACTGGTCGGCCCGCGACATGCAGCGGTGGGAGTATCAGCCTCTGGGTCCCTTCCTCTCCAAGAATTTCGGTACCACCGTCTCTCCCTGGATCGTGACGTTCGACGCGCTGGAGCCGTTCCGGGTGGCCGCGGCGGCGCGGGCACCGGGCGACCCGGAGCCGCTCGCTTACCTCGACTCGGCTTCCAACCGGAGCCGCGGGGGGATCGCGGTCGATCTCGAAGTGCGGCTCTCGAGCGCCGCGATGCGAAGAGAAGGCCTCCCCCCACTCCGGGTCAGCCGCTCGAGCTTGAGCACGATCTACTGGACGCTCGCGCAACTGCTCGCCCATCACACCAGCAACGGGTGTAATCTCCGGCCGGGAGACCTTCTCGGTACCGGCACGATTTCCGGACCGGAAAAGGAAAACCGGGGCTGCCTCCTCGAGCTGACCTGGCGCGGACGCGATCCGCTCCTCCTGCCGACCGGAGAGTCACGCCGGTTTCTCGAGGACGGCGACGCGGTGATTCTCCGGGGACGCTGCGAGCGCGAAGGCTTCACCGGCATCGGGTTCGGAGTCTGCGCTGGGATCGTGGGATGAAGGTCGCCGTGACGACGACCTACCTCGAGATGCGTTCTCCGGACGCGCTCCGACTGGCGCGCCGCGTGCCCGATGACATGCTCCTCGTCCGGGCGGGGATTCCCTCGCCTGAGCTGAATCGGGCGTTCTATACCGGGATCGGAGGCGACTGTTTCTGGATGGACCGGCTCGCCTGGACCTGGGAAGAATGGCTGAGCTGGCTCAGCCGACCGGAGGTGGAAACCTGGGTCGCTCACCAGGCCGGAACTCCGGCGGGTTATTGCGAGCTCGAGCTTCAGCCCGAAGCTGATGTCGAGATCGTGTACTTCGGGGTGCTGCCCAGCTTCGCGGGGAAGGGGATCGGCGGGTACCTGCTGTCTCAGGTGGTCCACCGCGCCTGGTCGATGCGCAAAGGCATCCGGCGCGTGTGGGTACATACCTGTACGCTCGATCACCCGGGAGGGCTCGAGAATTATCTGGCGCGGGGATTCTCGGTATTCAAGGAAGAGGTGTCACACATGAAACTGCCGCACCAACCGCCGGGGCCATGGCCCGGCGCGGCGAGGCCCCGATGAGTCTCGCCGATCTCCGCCGCGCCTATGCGAGGGCCGAGCTGCACGAGCGCCTGCTGGATCCCGATCCGCTGCGCCAGTTCATGTCGTGGCTCGACGAGGCCCAGCACGCCGAGCTGCTCGAACCCAACGCGATGACACTTGCGACAAGCACCCCGGACGGCCACCCATCGGCGCGCATCGTCCTGCTCAAGGTCGCCGACGCCACGGGATTCGTGTTTTTCGGCGATTCCCGGAGCCGGAAGGGCAGGGAGCTGACCGCAAATCCCCGCGCGGCGCTGGTGTTCTGGTGGGGGGAGCTCGAGCGGCAGGTGCGCATCTGCGGGACGGTCACGACCGTCTCGGAGAGCGAATCGGTGAAGTACTTCGATTCCCGGCCCGAAGGCAGCCGGATCAGCGCATGGGCCTCGCGGCAGAGCGAGGTGGTGCGCAACCGGGCCCAGCTGGAGCGACAATGGGCCGACGCGCGGATGATGCACGCGGGAGCAAGCATCCCGCGTCCTCCCTACTGGGGCGGCTTCCGGGTGATCCCCGGTGAATACGAATTCTGGCAGGGGCGCCCCGACCGGTTGCATGATCGACTGCGGTATCGGTTGCTGGATACTGGTGGCTGGTTGCTGGAGCGGTTGAGTCCGTAATGGCGACCAATTCACTTTCCGCGAGATCTCGATGCGCGCGCCGATAGTCATCGCCTATTGCCTGGCCGCCGCCGCCACCACCGCCGCGGCGCAGACCACCCGTCCCGCCCTCACGGTCCCGTGGATCATGCGGGGGCCGGAGAACACCGGACGGGAGCCCTCGAATGTCCGGTGGAGCCCCGACGGTCAGTGGATCCACTTCCGCTGGCTGCCTCCCGGCACCGAGTGGAAAGCGACCCTCAAGCCCTACCGCGTGCGTGCGGTCGCGGGCTCGGTGCCGGAGGCGTTGCCGCGGCCGGTTGCCGATTCGCTGGAAGCCTCCGTCGCGGACGGACCGCTCTCACCCGACCGCCGCCACCGGGTCGTCTCGCTGCGTGGCGACGTTTACCTCGTGGACCTTCCCCTGGGCCGGGTGCGCCGACTGACCGTGACGCCTTCGGTTTCCGAGACCAATCCGTCGTTCGATCGCGAGGGCCGGCGGGTCTTCTTCCGGCGGGAGAACAACATCTTCGCGCTCGACATCGTGCAGGGCGGAGAGGAGCAGCTCACCGATATCAGGAACGGCCCCGCTCCGGAGGAACCCAAGCCCGTGGTGGGCGAGCGCGCATTCCTCGAGCGCGAGCAGCAGGCGCTCATCCTCGCCATGCGCGACCGCAAATGGCGTGACAGCGTGGACAAGGCCGAGCGGGAGGCCAGGGACGCCGGACGCCCGAAGCCGTTTTTCCTCGCGCGCGACGAGCAGGTACGCGATCTCGAGCCCTCGCCGAATGGACAGTCGGTGCTGGTCCATCTCTCGACCGGCGCAACCGGGGTCCGTGCCGAGAGGGTGCCCAATTACGTCACGCTCACCGGGTTCGTCGAGGAGCTTCCAGCGCGCACCAAGGTGGGCGACGCGCAAGCGAAGGAACGCCTGGGCCTGCTCACCGTGGCGAGCGGCGCGGTCACATTCCTCCGGCCGGTGCCCGCCGACAGCGGCGACATCTATGGCAATCTCGCCATCGCCGGGTGGAATGACGCCGGCAGCAGCGCGCTGGTCTTCGCCTGGACGCGCGATTACACCGCCCGACACCTGGTTCGAGTGGACGCCGACTCGGCGCGGGTCAGGCCGATCGATGTGTTGCGGGACTCGGCGTGGGTGGGCGGACCCTGCGACGGCTGCGGGGGCTGGCTCTCCGGCGACGCCGGGCTCTGGCTTGTTTCCGAGGCAGACGGGTATTCCCATCTCTACACACTCTCCGCCGACGGCACCAATCGGCGACAGCGGACCCGGGGCAAGTGGGAGGTGTTGTCGGCCGAGCTCACTCCCGATCGGACCCAATGGCTCGTCCACACGAACGAGGTATCTCCCTACGAGCGGCATGCCTATCTCATGCCCGTGACCGAGCCTTCCAGCCGCCCCTCCGCCCAGCCGCCCACCCGCCTGACCACCGAGATCGGAGGTCACACCGTCATCCTGAGTCCCGACGGAACCCGGCTCGCCGATGTCTTCTCCACCGATAATCGCCCCCCGGAGCTGTTTCTCCAGCCCGCGCGCGCCGGTGCCAACCGGAGCCAGCTCACCACCTCGCCCACCGCGCAGTGGCTTGGCTATCCCTGGCTCAGGCCGGAGATCGTGAACGTCCCGGCCTCCGACGGCGTCCAGGTGCCCGCCCGGATCTATCGTCCCGCCGATGTCGGCGCCCGGCCCAACGGCGCGGCGGTGATCTTCGTCCATGGGGCGGGGTATCTCCATAACGTGCATCACTACTGGTCCAGCTATTTCCGCGAGTACCAGTTTCACCATCTGCTGGCGTCCCGGGGTTTTGTGGTGCTCGACGTGGATTATCGTGGCTCGGCGGGGTACGGCCGGGACTGGCGCACGGCCATTTACCGGCATATGGGCGGCCGCGATCTGCAGGACCAGGTCGATGCGTCGCGGTACCTCCAGCGCAGCTTCGGCATCGAGCCGGACCGGGTCGGCATCTACGGCGGGAGCTACGGCGGTTTCATTACGCTGATGGCCCTCTTTACCGAGGCCAAATCCTTCGGCGCGGGGGCCGCCCTGCGCTCGGTGACCGACTGGGCGCATTACAATCATCCATACACCGCGGAGATCCTGAACGAGCCGCAGGACGATTCGACCGCGTACCGGCGGTCGTCACCGATCTATTTCGCGGAAGGGCTGGAGGATCCGCTGGTGATGCTCCACGGCATGGTGGACGTCAACGTGCACTTCCAGGACATCGTCCGCCTGGTGCAGCGTCTCATCGAGCTCGGCAAGACGGACTGGGATCTCGCGGTCTATCCCGTCGAGGATCACGGATTCGTGCGCCCCGATTCCTGGACCGATGAGTATCGCCGCATCCTCGAGCTCTTCACGCGGCGGCTGCCGAAGCAGTGAGTCAGGCACTGCGGAGGGGCATCCGGCTGGCCCAGCTCGGGCTGGTGGTGAACGGCGTTCTCGCGATGGTCAAGCTGGTCGCGGGGATTCTCGGCCATTCGTACGCCCTGATCGCGGACGCGGTTGAATCGGTGGCGGATCTCTTCGGCTCGCTCATCGTGTGGGGCGGGCTTCGGCTCTCCTCCCGCGATGCCGACACGCGGTATCCCTTCGGCTACGGGAAGGCCGAGGCGGTGTCGGCCGCCACGGTGGGGATGCTGCTCTGCGGGGCGGCGATCGGGATCGCCATCGAAGCCGTGCGCGAGATTCTCATTCCGCATCATGCCCCCGCGCCGTTTACCCTGATCGTTCTGGTGGCGGTGGTGGGCGTCAAGGAGGCGCTCTTCAGATTCGTGCTGCGAGGCGCCGAGCAGATCGGCAGCCAGGCGGTGAGCGCGGACGCGTGGCACCACCGCGCCGACGCGATCACCTCCACCGCGGCATTCGTCGGCATCAGCATCGCGTTGATCGGCGGTCCGGGCTGGGAGGAGGCGGACGACTGGGCGGCGCTCGGCGCATCGGTGCTCATCCTCTACAACGGCGCCACCATTCTCAAGCCGGCGCTGCAGGAGCTGATGGACCGCTCGCCGAACGAGGAGCTGCTCCGTGCGGTCGACACGGCGGCGCAGAGCGTGGACGGGGTGATGGCGACCGAGAAGCTCCGGGCCCGGAAAAGCGGGACCCGCTTCCTGCTCGAGATGCATGTGCAGGCCGATCCCGCGCTGTCACTCCATGATGCGCACATCCTGAGCGGCAAGGTGAAGCGGGCGATCCTCAGCGCCGTCCCCAGCGTGCAATACGTGCTTGTGCATATGGAGCCGTTCGAAGACCCGTGACGCTCGAGGCGCGTTTCGACCGGCATCTCGCCGGACTCGATCTTCCGGCGGGGCCCGCCCTCGTTGCGGTCTCGGGGGGAGCCGATTCACTCGCCCTCCTGGCGCTCCTGGTTCGCTCGCCCGCGGCGGGGGAACTGGCGCTTCACGTCGCCAATGCCGATCACGGAATTCACCCGGACAGCGCCGCCGTCTCTCACGCGGTTTCGAAAGTGGCGGAAGAGTACGCGCTTCCGTTCCACACCACGCAGCTCGGCTTACCGCCCGGCACGTCCGAAACCGCGGCCCGCGCGGCGCGATACGCCTGGCTGCTCGCCCTGGCCGAACGCCTCGATGCCAAGATCGTGTTTACCGCCCACCATCAGGACGACCAGGTCGAGACCATCCTGATGCGGGTCCTCAAAGGTTCCGGCCCCGCCGGACTCGCCGGCATCCCGGTTCGGCGTGACCGCCTCGTCCGGCCTCTCCTGCCGTTTCGCCGGGACGAGCTGACCGCCTATCTCGGCGGACTCGGACGGGCGTGGTGGGAGGATTCCGCGAACGCCGATCCCCGGCACGAGCGATCCTGGCTCCGGACCGTGGTGCTTCCTCTCCTCCGTCTCCGGGTGCCCGACGTCGATCGGCGGCTTCTCGCGCTGGGACGGCAGGCCGCGGCCGACCGGGCCGGTTGGGATGCTCTCCTCGATCAGATTCCGGGACTCGAATTGGAGGCAGGGATCGGCGGAGTTTCCGTTGCTGCGACCCCCCTCCGAGGGTATGATTCGGCAATTCTACGGGCCTTGCTCGGCGCCCTCGGCCGGCGGGCAGGTTGTCTCGTGGGTCCGGCACGGGCTGCCCGGATCGAGCGGTTGCTCGCCACAGGGCGAAGTGGGGCGGTCGCGGAGCTCGGAGCGGGGGTCGCCGCCGAGCTCTCGTTCGGCCGCCTCCGTCTCTTTCGGGAGGCTGGGCATCGTCCCCAATGGGGACGGACGCCACTGGAGGGCTCCTCCGGCGCCCTCGACCTCGGCCCCTGGCGGATTTCCTGGTACGAGGAGCCGGCTCCGGACCGGTTGGCGCGCAAGCATTCGACCAGCTGGTTCGCGGAAGGCAGCTATACCGTCAGGCCATGGCGGGCGGGGGACAGGATCCGACCGCTGGGTGGCGCCGGAAGGAGACTCGTGGTGCGCTGTATGCAGGACGCAAAGATTCCGCGCAGCCGGCGGGTCGGCTGGCCGGTTCTCGAGGCAGAGGGTGAAGTCGTCTGGGTCCCCGGAGTCTGCCGCTCGGCGGACCGGATTCCGGCGCCCGGGGCTCCGGCAAGGCGGATCGATGCCCAGCAGTCCTGAGGTACTCCGCCGCACCGGCGGGCGAACGGTCAAGTCGATCGTGTACGACGAGCCGGCGATCGCGCGGAAGGTGGCCGAGCTGGGAGCCGAGATCACCCGCGCGTACCCGGACGGCGAGCTGCTGGTGCTGGGATTGCTCAAGGGAAGTTTCATCTTCCTGGGTGATCTCGTGCGCAAGATCGAGCGGCCGCTGCAGGTTGATTTTCTGGTGGCCAGCTCCTACGGGACGGCGACGACGTCCTCCGGGAACGTGCGGTTGTTGTACGACCCGGAAACCCGGCTCGAAGGCAAGCACATCGTGCTGGTCGAGGACATTGTGGACACGGGAAACACGCTGAGGAAGCTGCTCGGCGTGCTTCAGGAGCGGGCGCCGGCCTCGCTGGCCATCTGCGCGCTGCTCGACAAGGTGGAAATGCACCAACCGATGCCCGAAGTTCGCTTCGTGGGATTCCAGGCGCCGACCGCATTCCTGGTCGGCTACGGCCTCGATCACGCCGAAGACTTCCGGCATCTTCCCTTTATCGCGGACTTGATGTGATGCAGCAGAGACCCCAGAAGCCATCCATGCCCAACTGGTCCGGCCTGAGCAAGAACCTCGCGCTCTGGCTGCTGGTTGCGCTGCTCGCCGTCACCCTCTTCCAGCTCATGCAGAAGCGGGCGGGCGGCAGCGAACTGCTCTCGTACACCGAATTCAGCCGGCAACTCGACGCCGGGAACATCAAGGCGGTCGAGGTCTACAACGGCAAGGAAGTGCGGGGAGAATTCCGCAACGAGCTGGCGCAGGGCACGGGCCGGGTACGGAATTTCACGGTGAACCTCCCCATCGCGAACAGCGAGGCGATCCTCAAGCGTCTCGAGGACGCCGGGGTCGCCATCACCGCCAAGGAACCCAAGAGCGGCATCGTGTCGATCCTGGTCACGATGCTCCCCTGGATCGTCATCTTCGCGATCTGGTTCGTGCTGATCCGGCAGATGCAATCGGGCGGCAATCGCGCCTTCTCGTTCGGCAAGTCGAAGGCCAAGCTGCTCTCGGGCGACACGCCGAAGATCACGTTCGCGGACGTCGCCGGGGCCGACGAGGCAAAGGTCGAGCTGCAGGAGATCATCGAGTTCCTGAAGGACCCGCAGAAATTCACCCGCCTCGGCGGGCGGCTGCCCAAGGGCGCGCTGCTGGTCGGGCCTCCGGGCACCGGCAAGACGCTGCTCGCCAAGGCAGTCGCCGGCGAGGCCGGCCGGCCGTTCTTTTCGATGTCGGGCTCCGATTTCGTCGAGATGTTCGTCGGGGTGGGCGCCTCACGGGTCCGCGATCTCTTCGAACAGGGGAAGGCCCATGCCCCCTGCATCATCTTCATCGACGAAATCGACGCGGTGGGACGCCACCGCGGCGCCGGTCTTGGTGGCGGCCACGACGAGCGGGAGCAGACCCTCAATCAGCTTCTGGTCGAGATGGATGGTTTCGAGTCGAATGACGGCGTGATCCTGATCGCCGCCACCAACCGGCCCGACGTCCTCGATCCGGCGCTGCTGCGTCCCGGCCGCTTCGACCGGCAGATCGTGGTGGATTCGCCCGATGTGCGGGGACGGGAAGGCATTCTCCGGGTACACACCCGGAAGATCCCGCTCGGGGCCGACGTGCGGCTCGACGCCCTCGCCAAGGGAACGCCGGGTCTGGCCGGCGCCGACCTCGCGAACCTGGTCAATGAGGCCGCGGTGCTCGCGGCGCGGCGCAACAAGACGATGGTGGACATGCAGGACTTCGAGGACGCCAAGGACAAGGTGATGCTGGGCGTCGAGCGGCGGAGCCTGGTGCTCACCGAGGACGATCGCAAGCTCACCGCGTACCACGAGGCAGGCCACACCGTCGTGTCGCTGCAGACCCCCGGCGCCGATCCGATCCACAAGGTGACCATCGTACCGCGCGGCCGCGCGCTCGGGCTCATGACCTCCCTTCCGGAAACCGACCGCTACGGCCACACCAAGGAGTTCCTGCTCGGACGGCTTTCGATCGCCTTCGGCGGCCGGGTCGCGGAGGAGCTGGTCTTCGGACAGGAAAAGGTCACGACCGGCGCGGGCAGCGACATCCTGTTCGCCACCAACGTCGCCCGGCAGATGGTGACGGTGTACGGGATGAGCGAGAAGGTCGGCATGATGGCGGTGGGCGACAAGGAACAGGAGATCTTCCTCGGCCGCGAGTTCTCCCAGAAGCGCGAGATCTCCGAGCGCACCCAGCGCATGGTGGACGAAGAAGTGAAGCGCCTGCTGGACGAGGCGCACACGCACGCCCGCGAGGTGCTCAACTCCCACCGCGAGCTGCTCGACCGAATCGCGCTCGCGCTCCTGGAGCGCGAGACGCTCGATTCGGAGGACGTGCTGATCATTCTGCGCGGGGAGACGTTGCCGCCCCGCGTCGCGCACGTTCCGCTGCCGTCCTACAACGTGAAGCCCGGCGGACCCACCCCGGCCGTCCGTCCCCCGTCGATGCTGGGAGCGCCGCCCGCCGAACCCGCCGGCGCGTGATCGTCGCCCCGCTCGGCGGCCGACCGGAGGATACGGTCCGCGTCGCCCTCCTGTCCCACGGATGGGAGGGCGATCTTGCGCGCACGACGGCGGACAGCGTCGAGATGCTCGCCTTCCATCTTACCCGGCTCGACGCAGCCACCCTCGAGGCCCTCGTGACCAGCGGCTCCCGTCTCGGGCTCGACGTGATCACCGGTGACGACTGGGCCCTGCTCGCGGGACCGCGCGCGCGGCTCTCGGCGCTGGCCCGGCCCTGGACGAGTCCGGCGCCGCTGGTCGAGCTTGCCACGCTGCTCGGTCATGCGCTCCCCGCCGAAGATCCGATTGTCTGGCAAACGGCGCGCGGCCCGATCGCGCTCGATCGTCCCGCGATCGTCGGGATCGTCAACGTCACGCCCGATTCCTTCAGCGACGGCGGCCGACTCACCGGGGTGGATGACGCCGTGCGCCACGCCGAGCGGCTGGTATCGGATGGCGCGACGATCCTCGACGTCGGGGGTGAATCGACGCGGCCCGGCGCGGTGAGTGTGCCCGCCGGGGAGGAGCGCGCCCGGGTCATCCCAGTGATCGAAGCGCTCGCCCGGCGACTGCCCGATATCCCGGTCTCGGTGGATACCGTGAAGGCAGCGGTGGCCGGGGCGGCGCTCGACGCCGGGGCCGCGATCGTCAACGATGTGTCCGGACTGCGGCTCGACCCCGCCATGGGAGGACTGTGCGCGGCGCGCGGTGCGGGGCTCATCCTCATGCATTCCCGGGGGGGCGTTCCCGACCTGGCGTCGGATGCGCACGCGGAGTATCCCGCGGGCGTGCTGGTGGAAGTGATCGCGGAGCTCGCCGCCATGCTGGGGCGCGCCCGCGCCGCCGGCCTGCAGTCCGAGCGACTCGTGATCGATCCGGGTCTCGGTTTCGGGAAGACGCCGGAGCAGAGCGTCGAGCTGCTCCGCGGCGTGGCCGCGCTGCGCGTACTGGGGCGACCGATCCTGGTCGGGCCATCGCGAAAACGGTTTCTCGGCGCGCTCACCGGCCGCCCAGTCCTGGAGCGGGACACGGCGACGGCGGCGGCCTGTGCGCTCGGGTGGGAAGCGGGGGCCCGGTTGTTTCGGGTGCACGAGCCGGCGCCCACCCGCGATGCCCTCGCAATCGCTTTCGCGATTCGATCCCGATGACAACCGACCGGCCTGCCACCCTGCCGCCCAGCCCGCCCTACAAGGCTGCCGCCCTCGTCGCTCTCGTCGTCCTGCTCGGGTACCTCGTCTCCCTGGCGCCCAGCGTCACCTTCTGGGATGCCGGCGAACTTATCGCAGCGATGAAGATCCTCGGCATTCCGCATCCGCCGGGGACGCCGCTCTTCATCGTGATGGGCCACGTCTGGGCGATGATCTTCCCGTTCGGCGAGTTCGCGTTCCGGACCAATTTGCTGAGTGCGCTCTTCAGCGCGGCCGGCGCCGGGTGCTGGTTCCTGGTGCTCCAGGAGTCGGCGAGCCGGTATCTCGCCGACGCCGAGCCCGCCCGCCGGAACGCCCTCCGCCTCGCGGCCGCCGCCGCCGGTGTGCTCATCGCGGCGTTCGGCTTCACCAACTGGCAGAGCAGCAACGAAACCGAGGTCTACGCGGTGGCGACGTTCACCATCGCGGCGGTGTCATGGCTCCTCATGCGGTGGCGCGCCGCCCGGGGCACCGCCCGGGCGGGACGGTACCTCCTGCTGGTGGCGTACCTGCTCGGCATCGCGATCGGCAATCATCTGCTCGGGCTGCTGGTTGGCCCCGCGGCGGTCGCCTTTGTCGTCGTGGAGCTCCGATTTCGCCCTTCGGCCGATCCGGCGACGCGCCGCCACGAGTGGGGCGATGCCGCAGTCCTGGCTGGGCTCTGGGCCCTGCTGACCGGCATCGGGCTCGGCAACGGGACGCTCATCGCGATCGGGGCGGTGGCGTTTCTCAGCGCACTGGCATTCGCGGCGATGGCGGGCGAGGCGGTCTTCGGGATGCTGATGCTGGCCATCGCGCTGATCGGCGTCACGCCATATCTCTATCTCCTGATCCGCTCGGGGCAGCACCCGATACTCAACGAAGCGGCCCCGGCGACCTGGGACGCGCTGCTCGCGGTCATCCGGCGCGAGCAGTATCCGCCGCGCACCCCACTGGACGACCCGACGGTGACGAGCGGACTCGACAATCCGGGCCGGACGCTCACGATCATCGGGCTTCAGCTGCTCAATTACCTGCAGTACTTCGACTGGCAATGGGCCAAGGCGCTCCCAGGCACTCTCGGGAGCCTGCCGGTCCGCACGCTCTTCACGCTCGCGTTTCTGACCCTTGGCATGCGCGGCTTCCTGGCGCAGTGGCGGACCGACCGAAGCGGCGCCTGGCTCCTCGGCGTGCTGTTCCTCGTCACCGGCCTCGGCCTGGTTGCGTACATGAATTTCAAGCCGGGATACAGCCTCGGATATGACCGGTATCCCAGCTCCGAGCATCACGAAGTGCGAGAGCGCGACTATTTCTTCGTGGTGAGCTTCGTGGTCTGGGGACTCTGGGCGGGACTCGGGCTGTTGACGCTGGCGACTCGGGCGGCGGGGCGGTTGGGCGGAAAGGCGGCAGGAAAAATCCTTCCGGCCACCGTGTTTGCCGCGGCCCTCATTCCCTTTGCGCTGAACTACGGCCAGGCCGGCCGGCGGCATGGCCCCGACGCCCGGCTGGCGGGCGACTTCGCGTACGATCTGCTGAACTCGGTGCCGCCCTACGGCGTCCTCTTCACCTACGGCGACAATGACACCTTCCCGCTCTGGTGGGCCCAGGAGGTGGAGGGAATCCGTCGTGACGTGACGGTGGTCTGCCTGGCCCTGGCGCAGACCGAGTGGTACATGCGCCAGTTGCGGGACAATCCGATCCGGCCGTTCGTTGAAGCGTCCGCGCCGCCGGTCTGGAAGGGCCTGAATCCGGTGGCACCGGACTGGCCGCTGCATACGATGACCGACCAGGACATCGCACAGGCCATCCCGCAAATCCTCCCGAAGGACATCACCCTTCCGGTCGGTCCACACACGACGACGCTGGCCGCCAACACCATTCTGTACGCCAACGACTTTCTCGTGCTGCGCGTGATTCAGCAGAACTTCGGCCGCCGGGCCCTGGTCTGGGGGCTCACGGCCGCCGGCAACAGCTTCGGGCTCGACCGGTTCCTGGTGCAGCGCGGCCTCGGGATCCACATGGTGCCGGTGACGGTGGACTCGACCGATTCCCGCTACGATTTCCGGCGGATGATGGGAGCCCCTCTGGACCTTCCCACGACCGAGCGCCTGCTGATGGAGACGTATCGGTACGCCCGGCTGCTGGAAGGGCCGCGCCGTGAGCTGGAGAGCACGGCCAGCGGGATCGCCAGCACACTGGGGCTGCCGTTTACCCAGATGGCCTATGCGATGGAGCAGCGGGGCGATACCGCGAAGACCATCCGGTTCCTGGAGCGCGCGGCGCTGCTGTCGGGCAACCCGGCCGTGGCCGCCGCGCTCGATGAGCTCAAGCGAACCGCGCCCGCCGTACCCCCTTCGAGGCAGCCATGAGATTCCGCCTCCGGATGCTCTTCGCGGCCGGTGTCGCGATGGTTCTTCCCAGAGCGGTTTCGGCCCAACGATTCGAATCCCGCGATCTGGCCGGCCTTCGCTGGTTCAAGGGCAACACCCACACGCACACCACCGCGAGCGACGGCGACTCGCCGCCCGAGGTCGTGGCGGCGTGGTACAAGTCGCGCGGCTACCAGTTTCTCGTGCTCTCCGACCACAACGTCTTCACCGACCCGGCGCGGCTGGCCGGCCTGGTCGATTCCACGTTTCTCCTGATCGGGGGTGAGGAGCTGACCAGCTCGGTCGCGCGCCGTCCGGTGCACGTCAACGGCCTCGCGCTGACCCATCTGGTCGCAGCGCGGAACGACTCCACGCTGGTCGGCACCATCCAGGGGAATGTGGATGCGGTGCGGGAGGCTTCCGGAGTTCCGCACATCAACCACCCCAATTTCCGGTGGGCGTTCGGCGTCACGGAGCTGCTCCAGGTACGGAACGATTCACTCCTCGAGATCCACAACGGGCACCCGCTCGTCCACAACGAGGGCGGAGACGACGCGCCGGGCATGGAAGCCGTGTGGGATGCGCTGCTGACCGCGGGCAAGCGGATTTATGGCATCGCCGTGGACGACGCGCATCACTTTCAGGGCGAATTCGCGCGCGAGCGCTCCAATCCGGGGCGGGGATGGATCGCCATCGCGGCTCCGCGTCTCGACGCCGGTCTGCTCATGCGGAATCTCGAGCGTGGGCTCTTCTACGCCAGCAGCGCGGTGACCCTCGACAGCATCACCGTGTCGGCATCCGCCCTCTCCATCAAGATTCGGCAGGAATCCGACTTCAAGTACACCACGACGTTCATCGGAACTGGGGGCCGGGTGCTCGCGCGGGTGGGTGGTCTCTCGCCCCGGTTTGTGCTCCAGCCGGCCCGGGTGCGCGGCCTGACGTACGTGCGCGCGCGGGTGGACGACTCCGGCGGCGGGAAGGCGTGGGTCCAGCCGGTGTTCGTGAAATAGGCGATGACGGTTCGCATCGCACTCGCGCTCCTCCAGGCGGTCCCCCCGCCGGACGGGCTCACCATCACTCATGTGACGGTGATCGACGGCACCGACTCGGTGCCTCGGCCCGATCAGACCGTGATCGTTCGCGGCAACCGCATCGTTGTGGTCGGTCCGGCGGCGAGCACCCCGGTCCCCGGGGCCGGAAGGGTCGTCTCCGGCGCGGGCAAATTCCTCATTCCGGGGCTCTGGGACATGCACGTCCACACCGACGTTCCGGGGGGACGGGAGGTGCTCCGGCTGTATGTGGTGAACGGCGTCCTCTCGGTGCGGGATCTGGCC
>Ga0210377_10001994_pt1 | contig 18180 bp, 13 predicted proteins | sample PLM4_65_b1redo_FD_155480 | JGI IMG/M metagenome (GOLD analysis project Ga0210377, IMG submission 155480) | Groundwater sediment microbial communities from an aquifer in East River, Colorado, USA - PLM4_65_b1 redo | ecosystem: Environmental > Terrestrial > Soil > Riparian zone | place: USA: East...
GGAGGCTACGCGTTCACGACCTTCCCGCCCGGCGTCTACCCGGGCCGCCCTCCCCACATCCATTTCAAGGTCTCCGTGCCGGGACACAAGCCGCTCACGACCCAGCTTTACTTGCGCGGCGGGGAGAAGGCGGTCCGGTTCGACATGGTGGTCGAATCCGACTGAAACGCCCGAACGAGACTTGAAGGCGTTCGCAGGGAACGGTGGTCCCGGGTCGGCATGGAAAGCAGGCAATTATCCGAATGCGACACGTTCGCGCGCCCGGAGCCTTGAGAGAAATGATTGGGGATTGTTGGAGCACGAACTGGTGCATACCCGGCAGTTTTGGAATCCCTTTAAGTGGAAGGACTTCTCCGGGAAAGGGAAACGACCCGTGGGAGGAGGGAATCCAATAGGGGAATTGTTTTCCGGTGAACTCAGGGCATAACCCGGTTTCGCTGCGATCGAACACGTGGGGGAAACCTAGCCATGGCAAAGACAGGAACGAAAGAAACCAATGCCGTTCTGGAGAACCACTTGGCCGCTGCGCGACGCGGTGATCTCGAGGCCGTGCTAAACGACTTTTCCGAGGACTCTGTCCTCTTCCTCCCTCAGGGGCCGGTTCGGGGGATTGCGGAATTGCGTGCGTTCTACAAAGCGTTTCTGACCAACCCCCCTTCGGGGTTCCCGAAGGCCTTCGAACTCCTCCGTCGGGATGTGGATGGCGAGGTCGCCTATATCGTTTGGAAAGCAGCGCCGGGAGTTCAGCTGGCAACCGACACCTTTTTCGTGCGAGACGGAAAAATCAAGGTGCAGACGTTCGCCGCGTCCCTGGCCGCCTAGCAAGATTGCCGGTCCGGTGGGTACTCCGGACCTCCTTCCTGCCATAGGACAAACACCGGGCCGAGAATCGGACAAATGGCGACTCGCGTTTCGGACGGAAGCCGATACCGATGATGGGCGGGCACGATTATCGTGAGTGTAATCAGAGAACGGGTCCGCCAGCCGGTAGCGCATCTTCGCGGGGAGGGCCCTAAGGAGAGAAGGAGCTGTCATGTCGGCCACATTGTAACAGGAGGGAAACTCACTGAGTTCCGCGTGAACATGAGCGTGACGTTCCTCCTGAAGGATTGATCCGGGCAATTTGCCCGAAGCGTTTGCCGTCGAGGAGATTCAGTCATGAACGGATTCTTGCGGGGCACGCTGTTGGCGGGCTTGTCGGGGATCGCGCTCGCACTCGCCGGATGTGGCGGCGGTGGCGGCAATACGTCGGGCGCTTCGGCGCCGACCGCCGTCGTGCCGCCTTTGCCGGTGCCGGGGCCCTATGCGGTTGCGTGCAGCAACGTCGTCCAGGATTTCAATCGATTGGGTGCCGGCGAGGACGTGCAGGCCTATTGGGAAGGCACGCCGTCGGACACTGGCGCGCCACGTTATGCGACCGATCTGCTGGCGGACCCGGGGAATACGTTGATCGCCACGGTGACCGCGCCGTTGGACACGAATCTCTACGGTGCGTTTGCCGGACAGAATGCCGCGTTCGTGGTGCTCGCGTGCTATCCCACGACGGACAACAACCCCCGCCCCGACTATCCGCTGCCGAACGGCAACGTCGTGCCACGCATGCAGACCGGATCGGATGCGCCGTTATTCGCGGACCCCTTGGCTCGCTATCCGGTGGTTGCGTTTTCGCATGGCTACAGCGGCAGCCCGCTCTCCAACGACTACATTTCCGCGTTGTCCGTATTCGCAAGTTACGGGTACGTCGTCATCGCCCCGTTTCACGGCGACCTGCGCTTTTCCGTTCTCAAGATCGAAGACCTCGGCGCCGCCATTGCCTTGTTGACGAATCTGAGCGACTTCACCGCGCTGCAGGCGCTGCGACCGCTTTCGATATCCGCGGCGCTCGACCTCGTGCTCGCGCACCCGCAATGGCAGGGTCACATCGATGCGACACGGATCGGCGGCTTCGGTGCGAGCATGGGCGGCGAGACGATGATGCTGTTGGGCGGCGCCGGCCTGACGACCTCATACTTCGATTTCGGGTCGTCGTGGAAACAGGTCACCCACGATCTTCGGATCAAGGCGGCGGTCGGTTACGTGCCGTATTTCGGGCAGCCGTTCCTGCCTGCATTCGGACGCGGCCAGGACGGGCTCGTCGGCATCGATCTGCCGTTCCTCGGCATCAGCGGGACGGCGGACACGACCGCTCCGATCAGAGAAGTGGAGATCGGCATGTCACGTCTCGCCGGGACCCGCAGGCTGGTTGCGCTCGCAGGCGTGACACACGGGTTCGACAATACCTCGACCTTCGACATCTTCACGTGGACGCTTGCGTTCCTCGACGCGGAGGTCCGTGAAAACCCGGCGGCACAAGAGCAGCTCTCGACGATGGGGAGCGTGGCGGGCGGAGGCAACGACAGCGTCGTGATCTTCTGAATGGAGGTGCGCGCATGGGGAAGGTCACGCTGATCACCGGGGCGACGTCCGGGATAGGGAAGGCGACGGCCCTCTTGCTGGCGGGCGAGGGGTACGAGGTGTACGCGGGAGCGCGGAACCCGGCGGATGGAGAGGCGTTGGTCTCCGAGGCGGCAGGGCGCGGTGTCTCCCTGAAGGCCGTGCAGCTGGACGTCACGGACGACGGTTCCGTCCGCGCAGCCGTTTCGCGCGTGGCGAGGGAGTCCGGAGGGGTGGACAACCTCGTCAACAACGCGGGGTACGGGTTCCTGGGGACGGTGGAGGAGGCGACGGATGCGGAGATCCTGCGTCAATTCGACGTCAACGTCTTCGGCGTGGGCCGGATGTGCCGGGCGGCGCTCCCCCTGATGCGGGCCCGGCGTGCGGGTGTGATCGTCAACATCTCCGCGTGGCTCGGGAAGATGGGGTTTCCGCTGTTGGCGTACTACAACGCGAGCAAATACGCCGTCGAGGCGATCACCGATTCCCTGCGGTACGAAGTCGGGCCCTTCGGCATCCGGATCCACTCCGTCTTGCCGGGTCTCTTCCGGACCCGCTTCGTATCGGGGGGACTGGTCGCGAATCCGGAGACCGTCTCCCCACCCCGGTGGGTGTCGAGGCGGAGACGTTCGTCCCGATGGCGAAGCAGCTGACGGACGAGGCGTTCGAGGTGAAAGTGAAGGAGATCTTCGGGCTGTAGGGCGGCGCCCCGCCTTCCTCCGATCCACGTGCTCAATCCTGTGATCCCTGTTAAGATTGGGATGGATCGAAACCAGGGGGTGTCTCGTGGGCATTCTGCAAGGCCGGAAAGGGTTGATCCTCGGCGTCGCCAACGAGAAATCGATCGCATGGGGCGTGGCCAGGGCCTGTCACCGCGAGGGGGCCGAGCTCGGGTTCAATTATCTCGGGGATGCGTTGAAGAAACGGGTTTATCCCCTGGCGGAGTCGATCCGGTCGGGCTTCGTCGAACCGCTCGACGTCGGCGACGACGCCCAGATCGACGATTTTTTCGCCAAGGTTGCGGCCCGGTGGGGGCGGCTCGACTTCATCGTGCACTCCATCGCCTTCGCCAACAGGGAATCGCTGAGCGGCAAGTTCCGGGATACCTCGCGCGCCGACTTCCATCTCGCGCTGGATATCTCCGCTTACTCCTTCATCGCCTGCGCCCGGCGGGCGGCGCGGTTGATGGGACCGGGGGGGGCCATGGTGACGATGAGTTTCCTCGGGGCGGTGCGCGCCGTGCCGAACTACAACGTGATGGGTGTCGCGAAGGCCGCCCTCGAAGCGGCGACCCGCTACCTCGCCCACGACCTCGGGCCGGAAGGGATCCGCGTCAACGCCGTCTCGGCGGGGCCGATCCGAACGCTGGCCGCCTCCGGCGTGGGCGATTTCCGCAAGCTGATGGAGAAGAGCGCCCGTGGCGCCTTGCTCCGGCGGAACGTGACGCAGGACGAGGTGGGGAACGCCGCCGCGTATCTCCTTTCGGACTGGGCTTCCGGCGTGACCGGGGAAGTGCACTACGTCGACGCGGGGTTCAACATCGGCGGCGGCGATCCAAGCGCCGAACCGGCCGCATCGAGCCTCTCCTCCCCTTCGTCCTGAGCGTTTGAGCGGGAAAGGTTTCAGGGGAGCATGCCGGGTTTGCCCTCGACGTCCGGGCGGAGGAGGCAGGCGAGAGGGAGCGTGGTGAGGATCACCGCGGCCAGAACCGCCAGCGCCACCGGGACGCCGGCCGCGTCGGAGAGGAGGCCGAAGAGCGGCGGCGCCAGCGCTCCGGTGCCGATGCCGATGGTGTAGAACAGGCCGTAGACGCGCGCGCGGCGCTCCGGAACCACCAACTCGGCGACGGTGCCGTACAGCACCGAAGAGGTCCCGTTGAGCGCGCTCCCCAGGACCGGCAGGAGGAACAGCGCCGGCGTCACGGGGAGGATCAGGAGCAGCAGAATCCCTAGGCCCGTGGCGATTTCGGTGACGATTACCGTCCGGATGATGCCCAGCCGCTCCGCAAGAAACCCGCAGACGAACTTCCCCGTAGCCCCGCCGGCGAAGGTCACCCCCAACGCCAACCCGATCCGATCCATGCCCGCGCCCTTGCCGAGAAGAAGGAACGGCAGAAAGGTGAGAAAGACGGTCCGCGACCCGTTGTCGATGGCGTGGATCGTGGAGAGCAGCGAGAAGCCCCGCGCGTTCCGGATTCCCCACCCGGTCCCGGGGCGATCGGCGGCCGAAGTCGCCTTGCGACCCGCGGGGCCGCCCGCCAGTGACGCCAGGAGGAAGAAGATCCCGACCGCGGCGGCCAGGACGACCAGCCCGATGCCCTGAACCGCCCAGCGCCAACTCGCCCACGCCGTGGTAAAGGCCACGCAGGCCGGCCAGACCACCTTGCCCAGGTCCCCGGAGAAGTTGTACGTCCCGAGAGCCACGCGGCGGCGCCCCGCCTCGTAGGCACGGGAGACCAACGAGGACGATAACGGATGCTGGGTGCCCGAGCCCAGGCCGCCGATCACCAGAAACGCGAGGAGCGGAACGAAGCCTCCCGCGGTGCCGACGCAGAAGAAACCGACGGCCGTGAGGAACGTTCCGGCGGCCAGGATGCGCGGCTCGCCCCACCGTTCCGCCAGGTACCCCGACGGGACCTGGAACAGGGCGAGCGCACCCGAATACCCGGTGCGCAGCAGGCCGATCTGCGCGAAGGAGAGGGAGAACTCGCGCGCCCACACCGGGAAGAGAACGTACAGGAGGTCGGAGCATCCGTCGTGCAGGAAGTGGATGGCGCAGCTTGCGGCGAGCGTGGCGCGGGCACGCTGCGGGATCATGAAGCGATTCTTTCAACCGCCTTTCAAGCTGTCAAGCCAAGATCCGAACCCCGATCCAGAGAGTCAGCAGCGTGAGGGGAACCCCGACCTTGAGATACTCGAGGAAGGAAATCTTGATGGTACGCCGCGAACGTTCGATCACGATGAGGTTGGCCATGGAACCGAGGACCGTCAGGTTTCCCGCCAGGGTGGACGACATCGCCAGCGTCAGCCATGCGTGTTGCGGATCCGCCAATGTTGAAATGAACGGTTTGAAAACGAGAACCGCGGGGACATTGCTGACCAGGTTGGAGAGGAGCGCGCTCCACACCGTCAACACTCCGGTGCGATCCAGTTGCAGGCGCTTTACCGTGGCCAGGACATCTCCCGTGAGCAAGGTCTTTTCCACGCCGGCGATGACTACGAACAAACCGGCAAACAGGACCAGCAGGGACCAGTCGATCTCCCGGTAGACCTTTTCCGGTTTGACGCGGCGCGTGATGAGCAGGATCGCGCCCGTCACCACCGCGACCTTGGAGACGGGCAATCCCATGAAAAACAGGACGATCATCGCGCCTGACGCCGCCACGGATTTCCACAACAGCGCGGTATTCACCCGAACGCGCGGTTTTTCGATGTCGATCCGGGGCACGCCGATAAATTCCCGTCGGTAAATCAGCGCGATCAGCGCGACCGTGAGGATCAATCCTATCGCCGAAATCGGCGCGATCGCCGCGGCGAATGTCCGGTAGGGGATCTGCGAGAACGTCCCGATCATCATGTTCTGGGGATTTCCCGTGATCGTTGCGGCGCTGCCGATATTGGCCGCCATGGCTACCGCCAGCAGGTAAGGCATCGGGTTTCGTCGAAGCCGCGCCACGATGTCCAGCACGAGAGGCGTCAACACGAGACAAATCGTGTCGTTCACGAAAAAAGCGGATAACACTCCCGAGACGAGGACGATCGCCGCCAACAGGGCGAGGGGATGGTGGGTATGCTCGACCACCCAGGCGCTGACCATGACGAAAAATCCGGAGAGGCGGAGATTCGCCACGACAATCATCATTCCGAACAACAGGATCAGCGTTTCATGGTTGACGGAACGGATCGCCTCTTCCATGGTCAGCACGCGAAACGCGATCATCAGACTGGCGCCGATGATGGCCGCACCCGTGCGGTCTATGCGAAACCCGGGCAGTCGTCCGATCGTGAGCACGAGGTAGGTTCCAAGAAAAATAGCCAGCGCGGCGATCATAAGGGATCCGGCAGCGGACCGGAGGATGCGAGGGACTCAAACGCAACCCGGCGGAGGTTGGGACCGTTCATCGGTGGAAGTTTATCATGCTCCGACCGGATGGAAAGGTGTAAGGTTTCTTTGCAGTTCCCGATTCCCGTTTCAACTTTACCGGTTGGGAAAGAACTGTAAGATTTTTTTACAGTTGCGGACTCCGGAGAGACCTCATCGTCAAGCCTGTATTTCTATAATAAACAGATAGATACATGAAAAACAGAGGCGGCATGAAGTTTGATACATGAGAGTCATGGGCTTCGTAGAGGGCCGATGGCAACGACCGAACTTCAAGCGCGGGAGGTCGCCATGAGAGAGACTCCGAGAATGCTGGTAGTGGACGACGAGGCTTCGATCCGTCGCAACCTGGCGGTCGGCATGGCCCAGCGCGGGTACGAGGTCGATGCCTGCGAAATGGGACTGTCCGCCCTGGAAAAGATCGAAGCGGCGAGACGGTCCGGGGTTCCCCACAACGTCGTGATCCTGGATATCCGGCTGCCGGATATCGACGGCCTCCATCTCCTGCAGATGATCAAGGACGTGTACCCGGAGCTGCCCGTGGTGGTGATGTCCGGGTACGGCGACGAGCAGACCGGTGAGCGGGTGAAGGAACGCCACGGAAGCGCCTACCTGGACAAGCCGTTCGAGATCGAGGCGCTGGAAGCCGAGATCCGGAAGATCGGCCCGCCGGAGGAGGAGGAGCGCGCGCCCCGGCCGGAAGCCCGGACCGAGGTGTCGCGCAGCCAGAGCGCATATGTCTTCCTCCGGGGCAAGCCGGGTGCCGACCTGTCCGGGTGCTTCACCGCGCTGTACTTCGCCGAAGGGGTCTGTTACTGCGACGCCGTGACGGGCGACTGGGATATCGTCCTTCTCGTCCAGGCGCCGGATCGGCGGGGGATCTGGGATTGGGTCGCGCGGACCGTGCAGCCTCTCCCGGAGATCAAGAAGTTCGAAATCCACCATTCGGAGCGCCCGTTGCTCGGGAAGGACATCGAGTCGTTCATCCACCATCACGAGTTGATGCAGGTGGCAGAGGGGATGAGCGAAATGGCGGGCGACAAGCGGAACCGGCAGCTCCTCTCGGCCTATATCCTGCTGGAGATCGACAGCTCCTGCGTCCCCTCCCTGTACGCCACGTACTACTTCGACGAGGACGTCGTCTACTGCGACATGACCGACCACGGCTCGATGGCGATCCTCCTCGTGCAGGGGCGCACGTGCGACGCGATCCGGCAGGCCGTCTCCCGGCTCCGGTCCAGGCCGGGAGTGCTCCGGGCTATGACCCTGAACATCGTGAAGCTTCAGGGTATTTAACGGAGCGGGGAGAAGATGGAGACGAATGGGGAACACGCGAACGGCGTCGTGATGTCGGCGTTCGGCCGGATGCTGTGGCGCCACGGCGGCGAGCCGGGCATGCTGATCCCGCTGCTCCAGGCGGCCCAGGATTCCTGCGGCTACATTCCGCCCATGGCGATCGAGCAGATCGCCATGGCGACCGGCGTTCCGGCCGCCGAGGTCTACGGGGTCATCACCTTCTACAAGCAGTTTCGCCTGCGGCCCCTGGGTCGGCACGTGATCCGCGCCTGCAAGGGGACCGCCTGCCACGTACAGGGGGCGGAAATGATCTGCAGGACCCTGGAGGAGGAACTCGGAATCCGCCAGGGGGAGACCAGCGAGGACGGCCTGTTCACCTTCCTGGAGGTGGCATGCCTCGGATGCTGCAGCCTCGCTCCCGTGGTGATGATCGGCGAACAGGCATACGGCCGGCTCACTCCCCAGGGGCTCCGGAGGATTCTCCGCTCGTTTCGACGGAAACCGGGCGGGGACGCATGACGTTCCTTCCGGCGTCGTAAGGAGGACCCGATGCAGGCGGTGATGGTCGGACTGGGATCGTGCGGCATCGCGGCGGGCGGGCTGGCCGTGCAACGCCGGTTCCAGGAGTTGCTGGGACCCGGAGACGCGGGGGTGACGCTCAAGGAGACCGGGTGCATCGGGCTGTGTCATCGCGAGGTGCTGGTGGAGATCGTCGAAGACGGCCAACGGAGGACCCTCTACGGCGAGATGGCGCCCGACCGGGTGGACCGCATCGTCGCGGACCATCTGCGCGGGGGCAGGGTGGTCGAGGAATGGGTCGTGGATCGGGAGGGGCTGCTCGCCGGGCAGAAGCGGATCGTGCTGCGCAACTGCGGCGAGATCGCCCCATCCTCCATCGAGGAGTATCGCACCCGGGGAGGCTACCTGGCCCTTTCGCGGGCCGTCACGGCGATGACCCCCGGGGAAGTCATCGAAGCGGTCGCCGATTCCGGCCTGCGCGGAAGAGGCGGGGCCGGTTTTCCCACCGGGACCAAGTGGAGGCTCGCCCAGGCCGCGAAGGCGGAGCGCAAGTTCATCATCTGTAACGCGGATGAAGGGGACCCCGGCGCCTTCATGGATCGCAGCGTGCTCGAGGGGGATCCGCACTCCGTGCTGGAAGGGATGGCGATCGCCGGGTACGCCATCGGCGCCGGGGAGGGAATCGTCTACGTCCGCGCGGAGTACCCCCTCGCGATCCGCCGGCTGCGCGAGGCCGTCGCAAGCGCCCGGGAGGTGGGACTCCTGGGTCCCCATCTGTTCGACAGCGGTTTTTCCTTTTCCATCCGCCTGAAGGAAGGGGCCGGGGCGTTCGTCTGCGGGGAGGAGACCGCGCTGATCGCTTCCATCGAGGGCAGGCGGGGGATGCCGCGCGTGCGCCCCCCGTTTCCCACGGAAGCCGGCCTGTGGGGGTTTCCCACCTGCATCAACAACGTGGAGACGTTCGCCAACGTGCCCTGGATCCTCGCGCACGGGGCCGGGGCCTTCCGGTCCTGCGGGACCGGCAACTCCAAGGGGACCAAGGTGTTCGCCCTGGCGGGCAAGATCAGGAGGGGGGGGCTCGTGGAGGTTCCCATGGGCACCACCATCGACGAGGTCGTCTACGGGATCGGCGGCGGCACCGTCTCGGGAGGGCCTTTCAAGGCGGTCCAGATGGGGGGACCGTCGGGCGGCTGCATCCCCGCCTCCCTGGGAGGCACGCCCATCGACTACGAACAGATCACCGCCACCGGCGCGATCATGGGCTCGGGCGGGATGGTGGTCATGGACGATTCCACCTGCATGGTGGACGTCGCGCGGTTTTTCCTGAACTTCACCCAGAACGAGTCGTGCGGAAAGTGCACCTTCTGCCGGATCGGAACGAAACGGATGCTTGAGATCCTGGAGAGGATCTGCGCGGGAGGCGGGAAACCGGAAGACGTGAACACGCTCGCGGAGCTGGGCGAACAGATCCGGATGAGCTCCCTGTGCGGGCTCGGCCAGACCGCGCCCAACCCGGTGCTGACGACCCTTCGGTACTTCCACGACGAGTACGAAGCGCACATCCGCGACAGGAAGTGCCCGGCGAAAGTCTGCCTGGCCCTGGTGGAATTCGGGATCGATCCGGGCAAGTGCACGGGGTGCGGCCTGTGCGTCCGGGCGTGCGACGCCGGGGCGATCAGCGGCCGGAGCAAGGAGGCCCACCGGATCGACGGGAGCCGCTGCGTCCGATGCGGGAAATGCCTCACGGTCTGCCGTTTCGACGCGGTGCGGAAAGGATAGCGGAATGCCCCGGAATACGGATGCGGACCGGTCGCACCTGCCGGTGGAACTCACGATCAACGGACGGGCGGTCGAGGCGCGCCCCGGGCAGACGATCCTCGAACTGGTCCGCGAACAGCATCTGGACACGATCCCGACCCTGTGCCACGAGCCCGGGCAGCCGCCGTTCGGCTCCTGTTTCCTTTGCGTGGTCGAGGTCAAGGATGCGCGCGGGCTCCAGCCTTCCTGCACGACGCGGGTCCGGGACGGAATGGAGGTCGCGACCCGCAGCGACCGGATCACGCGCGCCCGGAAGACCGCGCTTGCGCTGCTCCTTTCCGATCATTACGCCGACTGCGCGTGTCCCGGCCAGCTGGCATGCCCGGCCGGCGTCGACGTCCAGGGATATCTCGGCCTCGCGAGGCTCGGTCACTACCGGGAGGCCCTGCGCCTGATCAGGGAGCGCAACCCCCTGCCCGTCGTCTGCGGAAGGGTGTGCGTGCGAAAGTGCGAAGCGGCGTGCCGACGCAACCTGGTGGACGCGTCCGTAGGGATCAACCAGGTGAAGCGGTTCGTGTCCGGGCACGCGGGCGTCCACCCGGAGCGGCTGCCCCCCACGGGGAAGCGGGTCGCCGTCGTGGGGGGCGGCCCGGCGGGCCTGACCTGCGCGTACTACCTGTCCCTGAAGGGCCACCCGGTCACGATCTTCGAGGCGATGCCCCGACTTGGCGGGATGCTCCGGTACGGGATCCCCGCGTACCGTCTTCCCCGGGAGGAGCTCGACGCGGATATCGACGTGATCCTGGGCCTCGGTGTGGAAGTCGCCTGCAACCGCAGGCTCGGCGCGGAGTTCACGCTGCGGGGACTGCGGGAGGCGGGATTCCGCGCGATCTTCCTGGCTCCGGGCGCGCCCCTTGGCAAGAAGATGGGTGTGCCGGGCGAGGATGCCCGAGGGATCGAATCGGCCCTGGATTTCCTGAGGGACACCGAACTGCACGGGCCAAGGCACCTTCACGGAAAGGTCGTGGTGGTGGGGGGAGGGAACTCCGCCGTGGACGCCGCACGGACCGCCGTCCGCTGCGGCGCGGAGGAGGTCTGTATCCTGTATCGCCGGTCCCGCAAGGAGATGCCGGCCTTCCACGAGGAAGTGGACGCAGCGGAGCAGGAAGGGGTGCGTCTTGCGATGCTCGTCGCGCCGGTGGAGGCGATCCGGGACGCGGCGACCGGCCGGTTGGCGGGGATCCGGTGCGTTCGCATGGAGCTCGGCGAGCCCGACGGAAGCGGACGGCGAAGGCCCCTGCCCGTAAAGGGTTCCGAGTTCGAGGTCCCGTGTTCCTTCGCCTTTTCCGCGGTAGGCCAGGAGACCGATCCGGATATGTTCTCCCGGGAACCGGAAGACGGCCGTCCCGCCGTCGGCCCCCCGGGCACCATCGAGGCGGACGCGGCCACGATGGCGTGCCGCCTTCCCGGCGTGTTCGCGGGCGGCGACGCGGTAAGCGGCCCCGCCGCGGTGATCGACGCCGTCGCCCAGGGACGGCTGGCCGCCGAGGCGATCGACGGGTACCTGCGGACCGGGGAGGCGAAGCGTCCCGACCCCACGTTCGTCTGCCGGCGCGACGACTTCGGCCCCGTCCCGGAGACGCTGTACGAGGATGTGGAAAGAATTCCGCACCACGCGACGCCGCACCGCCCGGCCGGGGAACGGAAGAACGATTTTCGGGAGGTGGAGAAGGGACTTGCCGAGGAGGAGATGAGGGAGGAGGCCGCCCGGTGCATGGAGTGCGGTTGCAAGGCCCTGTATACGTGCGACCTTCGAAGGTACGCGGTCGAATACGGCGTGGATGTCGGGGGCGCGGCCGGCCAGGTCCGGCGTCACAAGGTGGATGACAGCCATCCTCTGATCGCCTACGACGCCAACAAGTGCATCCTGTGCGGCCGGTGCATCCGCGCCTGCGAGGATGTCCTAGACCAACCGGTGCTCGGCTTCGTGGGCAGGGGATTCGACACGACGGTAAAGCCCGCCATGGGACGGACGCTCGCCGAGAGCGCCTGCAACGGCTGCGGCACATGCGTCGAGTGCTGCCCCACGGGAGCCCTCACGGCCAAGCTTCCTTACGGGCGGCAGGGACCGTGGCGGGCGGCCCGGGTCCCTTCGGCGTGCGGCTTCTGCTCTCTGGCGTGCCCGTTGGACCTGCACGTGGTGACGGACGGCCTCCTGTGGGCGGCATCCCCCGTGGATGCGCTCGGCAGGAAGGGGGACCTGTGCGCCAAGGGCAGGTTCGGAACCGGCCTGCTCCAATCCGGGGACAGGATCCGAACTCCCCTGGTCCGGAAAAACGGCGGACTTGTCGAAGCCCGTTGGGAGGAGGCGTTGCGGGAGGCGGGCCGACTCCTTGCGGAGTGCCGCCGCCGGTACGGCGCCGGATCGATCGCCGTCCTGGCCGCCGACCGGATGACGTGGGAGGAGAGCCACCTCGTCCGGCGGTTCGCCCGCGAGGGCCTGGGCACCGGTCACGTCGGCAGCTTCGGCGCTATGCGTCGCGGCGGTCCCCGGCGCGACCTGGACGATTATCTCGGCCGGACCGCTTCCACCTGCCTCCTCGAAGAGCTGGACGACGCGGACGTGGTCTTAGTGGTCGGGGCCGATCCCGGGACGACCCACCCGACGCTCGGCACGAGGATCCGGCGGGCGGCCCGGAGGGGCGCCGCCGTCGTCGTGGTGCATTCGAGCGAGATCGACCTGGTCCGCCCGACCCTTTCGCTGAATCCCCGCAGAGGAACGTCGGGGATCCTGCTTGCGGACGTCCTGCGGCGGATCCTTGCCGCCGGCGCGGTCGACAGGCGGTGGACGGGGTCGGACGGCGGCGAACGGAAGGCGCTCCGGGACCTGCTGGAAGACGCCGCACCGGGCGGGGTGGCCAGGGCGTGCGGCGTCGACCCCGGGAAGGCGGAGGCGATGGCGCGAGCGGTGGCCGGCGGGAAAAAGGTGGTCGCCGTGTACGACCTGGAGGAAACGGCCGAACGCTCGTCGGGCGATCTGGCCGTCCTGGCCCGCATCCTGGCGGCGGCCGGGCACCTGGTGGCGCCCGCCGGCGGTCTCCTGCTGCTTGGAAGCGACGGAAACGCGGAACCGGCCGGGCCGGCGGCGGGGGGGGAGACAAATCTCGCGGACGCTTTGTCCGCGGGGCGGATCCGGGGCGCCGTGGTCCTGCTCGAGGACCCGCTATCCGATCCGGAAGGGGAGAACCTGCTGGGGGGCCTGGAGACGCTCGTCGTTGCGGACTGCTGCTGGACGCGCACGGCGAGGGCGGCACAGGTCGTGCTCCCGGCGTCGACCCTCGCCGAAACGGATGGAACCCTGGTGCGCTTCGACGGAACGCTTCGTCCGGTGGAGAAGGCGTGCCGCCCCCCCGGCGGCCGCACGACGGCCGAGATGATCCGCGATCTCGCGAGGGAGATCGGCTGCGAGATCCCGTCGGTTCGCCCCGACGCGACCCGGGCGGACCTTCTCCGGACGCCGTCGATGTTGCCCGCCGGCGCGGGGAGGGTCCTCGTGCCGCGAACGCTCGATCTCCGGGAGATCCACCTGTCCGGAAAAGCCGGGTTGCCGGTCCGGCGTTCCTATGCCACGATGAACGAAGCAGTCCGCAGCAGGCTGGCGGGCCGGGAAATACGGGGGGCTTTCTAGGGAAAGGAGCTGTCCGGTTGCCGGATCGATCGCTGCGGGAAGAAGAGCTTCTCGTTCGCGTCGGATGGATCGTCAAGGTCCGGTGGCTGTTCCTGGCGGTCCTCGCCGTCACCATCGTGACCGGCCGCTACGCGTTCGAAATCATTTTCCCCGTCGACAAGGTCCTGCTCGTCTGGGCCGTCATCTTCCTGTACAACGTGGGCTTCAGCTTGTATTACCGATACCGGAAGAGCGCGCCGGTCCCGGACCTCACCGTCAGCCGGATCGAGACCTACCTCCAGATCGGGTTGGATCTCCTGGCCCTGACTTTCCTCATCCATTTCACCGGGGGGGGCGAAAACCCGTACATCTACTTCTACCTGTTCCATGCGATCCTGGCCAGCATGCTTCTCCCGCGGGCGGAGGTATGGTTCCTGGGATTCGTCGCCTACTGCATGTTCCTCTCGGTGGTCGCCCTTGAATACTACGAGGTCGTTCCCCACTATCCGCTGGAAGGGCTGTTCACCCCCTCCCGTCACTGGAACCTCCCGTTCCTGTCGGTGGTGAGCCTAGGCCTGTTGATCACGCTGGTCATCACCATCTACCTGTCCTGCTCGATCGTCAACAGCCTGAGGCTCCGCGAGAAGAATCTGGTGCTGACGCGGAACATGCTGGAGAAGAAGTCGGGAGAGCTGGCGGAAGCGAACGCGAAACTGGTGGAACGGCAGAAGCAGCTCGTCCAGGCCGAGAAGCTCGCCTCGATGGGACAGCTCGTTTCGGGCATCGCGCACGAGATCAACAACCCCATCCAGTTCATCCAGGGGAACATGCAGATTCTCCGGGAGGCGATCCGGGACATCCTGCCCGTCCTGGACGAGAAGGAGGGGAATGACCGCGGCCTGAAGATCGCCCGGCTCCCGTACCAATTCTTCCGGGAACAGGTCCCGGTTCTCCTCAAGGACATGGCGGACGGCGCGGTGCGCATCGGCAACATCGTCCGGGACCTTAAGACGTTCGCCCGCCGGGACGAGGGCCGGCTCGACGAGAAGGTGGACGTGAACCGGGTCGTCGAAGCCGCCGCCAGGCTTGTGCACAACAAGATCAAGCGCTACCGGGTGGAGCAAAGCCTGGCGGAAGGCCTGCCCTCGCTTAAGGGGAGCCTGATCCAGCTGGAGCAGGTGGTGGTCAATACGCTCATCAACGCGGCCGAGGCGGTGGAGGATCGTCCGGACGCCTGCATCCGGATCGCCACCCGGCTGGAGGACGACGGACGGCAGGTATGCTTGTCCATCTCCGACAACGGCCCGGGGATGACCGACGAAGTCAAGGACCGGCTGTTCGACCCGTTCTTCACCACCAAGCAGCGCATCGGCGGGACCGGGCTCGGCATGTCGATCACCTACGGGATCATCAAGGAGCACGGGGGGTCGATCGAAGTCGATACCCGGCTCGGACAGGGGACGACGTTCCATTACATCCTGCCGGTGGCCCGGAGCATATCGTGAACCGTATCCTGGTCATCGACGACGACAAGGCCGTCCTGAACTATTTCCAGGTGCTGCTGCTCCAGGCGGGGCGCTTCGAGGTCGAGGCGCTCGCCGACAGCACGAAAGCGTTCGACACGATCGATTCGGGGGGATTCGACCTGTTGCTCCTGGACATGGACATGCCCGGGGTGACGGGAAAAGAGGTGCTGCAGCACGTGCAGAAGAACCATCCCGGGATGGAGGTGGTGATCATCACCGGGGTGGAGGACGTGGAGCTGGCCGTGGAGTCGATGAAGATGGGGGCCTACGACTACCTCTGCAAGCCCGTGGACGACAGCCGTTTGCTCACCACGCTGGACCGCGCGCTGGAGCGGTCCCGCCTGCGGGGGGAGATCGACAAGCTGCGGAACCGGATCAGCCTGGAGGGATTGCAGCACAAGGAGGCGTTCCGGGAGATCCTGACCCAGGACCGGAAGTTCCTGCGATCGCTCCGGAAGGTCGAGCAGATCGCGGAGAGCGACAACAACGTGCTGATCTGGGGGGAAAGCGGCACGGGGAAGGAGCTGGTGGCGAGGGCCATCCACCGCATCGGCAGGCGCCGCGACAAGCCGTTCGTCGCCGTGAACTCCGGGACGTTCGCCTCCGAACTGTTCTCCTCGGAATTCTTCGGCCACGACAAGGGGGCGTTCACCGGGGCGGCCCAGGCGAAGGCGGGATTGATCGAGGAGGCGGACGGCGGGGTTCTGTTTCTCGACGAGATCGGCGAGCTCGAGCTGCCGGTCCAGTCGAAACTCCTGAGGGTGTTGCAGAGCGGCGATTACTTCCGCCTGGGCTCCACCCGGGAACGGGGGGCCGACGTCCGGGTCATCGCCTCGACGAACAAAAACCTTGAAGCGGAGATCGAGCACGGACGATTCCGAAGGGACCTGTATTATCGCCTCAACATCAGCTCGATCTACATGTCGCCGCTGCGGGAGCGGAAGGGGGACGTGGAGCTGCTCGCCCACCATTTCCTCGAGATCCACGCCAAGTTGAACGACAAGCCGATCGCCGGGATCTCCGACGACGTGATGAGCCTGCTGGAGGCGTACGACTATCCGGGCAATGTCCGCGAGCTGGGGAACATCATCGCCAGCGCGGTGGTGCTGGAGAACGGCCGGACGCTGGGCCGGGGCAGCCTGCCGGCGTACCTTGTCAAGGCGGTTGCCCGTCCCGGAGGGTCCGTCCCGCGGGATGTCCGGAAGACCCTGGACGAGCTCGAGGCGGAACACATCCGGGTTGTCCTGGAACACGCGGGCGGGAACCGGACGGCGGCGGCGGCCATCCTGGGAATCTCACGGGTCGGTCTTCTCGCGAAGATGAGAAGGTTCGGCATCGTCGTGGAACCGCCGGGACGAGGGGGCGGCAGGCGCCCACACCAGGTCGAACCCCCCGGTGAGGAACCGCCGTGAGGGTAGATCCGGTCATCGATGGGGGATCCGCCCGATCACGGTGAGGTTTTCACCATCGGGTCGAAGCACCACGCCATGGCGAGCGCGGTCCATTATTCATTAAAAAAGGGAAAGGGTCTCCGGAGATGCGGCATGAACGGATCGGATCCCTCCTGCCCAACCGCTGGAAATACCAGTGGCTCTATTGGCGCCGGCAGACTCCTTGGGACACGCAAGTCACCCCGCCCGAGGTGATCGAATTCATCGCCCGGACCCCGCCCGGAAAAGCGCTTGATCTGGGATGCGGTACGGGCACCAATGCCATCACCCTTGCCCGGCACGGATGGCAGGTCACGGGCGTCGATTTCATACCCAAAGCCATCCTCGCCGCTCGCGCCAAAGCGGCCCGGTGCGGAGTATCGGTCGAATTTCTTATCGCAAGCGTCATCGACCTTCCCGCCCTGGCCGGTCCTTTCGACTACGTTCTGGACATCGGCTGCCTGCATTCCCTGAAGGCGGAAGATCGGACGCGATACGCCACGAGACTTTCCCGATTGTTACGGCCGCAGGCCTGGTACATGCTCTACGCCTGGCTTCCGAGGACATGGGAAGGCGGGGTTGTCGGCATCTCCACCGAAGAGGTCGAAATCCTGCTGCGAGAGGATTTCTCCAAAGGACGGACGGAGATCGGAGAAGAGAACGGCAACCCTTCCTCGTGGTACTGGTTTCAGCGGCGTTGAGAGGGACGAATACACGTGCTTTCCTTGTCCTCTCGGACATCCTGCGGGCAGGCCGCGGAAATCCATCCGGCCTTGAATCGCGCCAACGGGAGCGGCTCCGCCGTCTCGTCGCCTTTGCGCGGGAGCGTTCGGTTTTTTACGGGAAGCTGTACTCGGGTCTTCCCTCCGCCGTCCACGATCCCCGCATGCTGCCGCCGGTTTCGAAACGGGACCTCGTGGCGAATTTCGACGGGTGGGCGACCGACGATGCGGTGCGCCGGGAGACGGCGGAGGCGTTCGTCGCCGACCCGGGACAGGTCGGCCATTACTACCTGGGTCGCTACCTCGCGTTCGCAACCTCGGGCACGACCGGACGCCCCGCCGTGTTCCTCCACGATCGCGACGCCGTCAACGTCTACGCCGCCCTGATGCTGGCGCGCCGGCTCCCGTCGCTGATCGCGGCCGGGGCCAAGGCATCTTTCCTGGAAAACCGGGGCCGTACGGCGACGATCATCACGACGGGGGGTCACTTCACCAGTTCCGTCATCGAGGCCTTTGCCCGGTCCCGTTTCCCGCGACTGTCCGGCCGCAACCGGACGTTCTCCCTGCTGGCTCCGCTTCCCGATCTCGTACGGGCGTTGAACGAGTACCAGCCCGCGGTCATCGGGAGCTACCCCACCGCGCTGGCCGTCCTTGCCGGGGAGCAGGCGGCGGGCCGCCTGCGGATACGGCCCGCCTTGGCGCTTTCCGGGGCGGAGCGGCTTTCTCCC
>Ga0210377_10001995_pt1 | contig 18169 bp, 24 predicted proteins | sample PLM4_65_b1redo_FD_155480 | JGI IMG/M metagenome (GOLD analysis project Ga0210377, IMG submission 155480) | Groundwater sediment microbial communities from an aquifer in East River, Colorado, USA - PLM4_65_b1 redo | ecosystem: Environmental > Terrestrial > Soil > Riparian zone | place: USA: East...
CGTCATGGCATCAGCAAAAAAAGGAAGCGGTAAAAAATTTTTATGGATTGGCATAATTGCGACGATTATTGTCGTAGTGGCGGGAGGATTCTTTTTTTATAATGGTCCTTCAAATGAGCAATCATCCACGAATGGCGATTTCGGTTGCTGGCCGGCCTCGTGTTCCACCGTACCTGACGCTCAAGGAAAACAATCATGCGAAGATTGGAAAGCCGGAAAGACAATACAATGGCCGCCTGATTGCAAAAGTATTACCCGGTCGGAATGTGCAAAATTATGTGAATTTGAAAAAGAGGCTGGAACTCAAAGTGGCGGTTCACAAACAACAAGCACCCCCGCACAAAATCAAGTTTTTGACATGTTGCCTTCCCTTGTCGACGAGGAATTCACTTCTGATGTGACCGGCGAAGACAAGGCTTTTGTTGTGGAAGGAATTTCTGCAATGGATTTTTATCTCAATGAATGGTTTGGCAAAAGCACGGACAAGCCGTCAGGATTGCGAGTCGATGCTATTCCATCAAATGACCCTTCGATAGGCGCCCAAGTTGTTGTTGAGAACGGGAAGATAGTGATTCTTATAGGAACCAAATCTTTTGCTTGGAACAGGCAGATTCAGACCAATGGCGAGATGGGCGGCGAAGTGGAATGGCGCCCAAAGATTCCGGCGCATGAATATGCGCACGTGTACCAGTTTCAGAATGGCTGCGGGTACACTGGAGCCGAGATCACGGTAGCTCCAAAATGGTTCTATGAAGGGGAAGCCGAATGGCTGTCTATCAAAATAATGCGCGAGGTTGGCTGGCTCCCACAACAATTCAGCACTTACAACATAGAAGTAGTGCCGGCTAGAAATATATCCGGCGAGCTGAAATCATTTGAAACATCGGAACAGATATCTGTCGACAAATATCCCCTCTTCACGTTGGCAATTGATTATCTGATGAAAGACAGAGATATAAAAACGCTTGACGATTTTTGCGCAAACATTGGCAAAGGGCAGGATGCACCAACTGCGTTCCAAAATGCATTCGGAATTTCAATGGATGAATTTTATAAAAATTTTGAATCTTACAGAAAAACTTGGTCAAGCGATTCTTCCACATCAACACAACAACCCGACTGTTCAACATTTGAATCCATTCCAAGCTGCTCATATCTCACGGAAGCCCAAGGCTATGCTTTTTGCAAGCAATGCTTTCCGAATAAATAATAAAATAAAAATTAACTACTGATTCTTGTTATGTATTTTGAATGCGTCATGCAACCAGCAGAATCCGACAAAACTTTCAAGCAATGCAATCCATCCGACAATAAAAATTGCCCAATTCGCCCAGACAAAACCGAAAGCCGGCGCCCAAGGTCCAAGCCACCAGAAAGCAAGAGCAAATCTGAAAACTCTGTCAAGCTTTCCCAAATTTTGTTTAATCATTTTTCACCTCTTTTATTTGTAATATAAATCTCTCCGAATTCTTAAACTTACCTCTTTTAATGTTTCCATTTGCATTCAACGAATTGACTTGTATCCTCCTTCAACGCCGTTTTTTGAAAAAACAATTTGCCATAATTGATTTTTTCTCGCGCGAAATGAGCCGGCGCATGAGAGCAAATAATATTTCCATATTCTATAAAATCTTTCGTCATAATTTGATTTTATCTTATCCCAACTTTTATTAAAATTGTCATGCCATGCCATGAGTGTTTTGTCATAATCCGCTCCAAAATTGTGCCAATCTTCCACGACAAATAAATTCTCAACTGATTCTCCTATTTGTTTTATTGAAGGCAACATTCCCCTTGGAAAAACATATTTTTCAATCCAAGGGTCGTTTTTTATTCTGCTTTTATTTCCTCCGATGGTATGCAACAAGAACAAGCCGTCTTTTTTTAAATTTCTGTGGACAATTTGCATAAATTTTTTATAATTTTTCACCCCCACATGCTCAAACATTCCTATGGAGATAATATGGTCAAATGACGCCCCGTTTATTTCAGACCTGTAATCTTGCAATAAAATTTCCACCGGCAAATTCTTGCACAAATTTCTGGCAAATTCCGCTTGTTCTTTTGAGACTGTTAAACCAACTCCACTGACTTTGTATTTTTCAGAAACGTATTTCAAAAAACTTCCCCAGCCGCAGCCAATCTCCAAAACTTTATCTCCTTTTTTCAATCCAATTTTTTTGCATATCAATTCAAACTTGACTTCCTGAGATTCATCAAGCGTCTTTGCGTTTTTCCAATAACCGCAACTGTAAACCATTTTTTTGTCAAGCATTATTTTAAAGAGGTCGTTGCCCAAGTCATAATGTTTTTTTCCAACATCAAAAGCTTTTGAGATTTTCTGAGGATTAAAAAATTTCTTCCTCAAGAAATTCAGGAGTAAACTTAAATCGGGTTTTATTTTTTTGTCCAATTCTGCCCGCAAAATATGGAAAAAAAATTCATCAAGTTTTTCACAGTCCCACCAACCATCTATGTATGATTCACCCAAGGCGAGAGAACCTTCTGCAAGAACTCTTTTGTAAAAATTTTCGTTATGAACTTTAATATCCCACGGACGCTGTTTTCCCTTAGGACTATTTATACCAATATCAGCCAAAGCCAACATATCCTCGACATTTTTTCTGTATTTGCTTTCTTTCATTTGAATTTCTTAAACAATAGGTATATATATTTTTAATTTCTTACAATAATTCTATCACCTGAATGCCTTTTCATTCTGTTAATTTCAGTTTACAGAGTTTTATTTGAAATGTTCATTGAAAAACCTTATAAATGAACCCAAAATCTATTTTTATGGAAAACAAGAATGTCGGATACTTGATTTTGGGAATTTCGGTTTTGGTAATCGCGATGATTTTTCTTTTCAACAGCGCACTGAGGGATTTTGTGACAAGCAGCTGCAGTCTTGCGCACGGCGATTTGTATTCATGCCCGATGTATAAGACGATAAATCAGCAGACTTATTTGGCGCTTGGAATCGTCGGGCTTTTGATTGTCGTCGGGTTTGTGCTTATATTTTCAAAACAGACTGAAAAAATTATAATAAAAAAAGTCCAGGAGAAAGCAAAAAAGAAACATCTTGATGTCTCCGATTTAAAGAGCGAGGAGAAACAGGTTTTAAAATTGATTGAAGAAAACAAAACCATTTTTCAGGCGGATTTGATTGAGAAAACGGGATTTGGAAAAGCGAAGATGACAAGAATTCTTGACAGATTGGAAGGAAAAGGATTTGTTGAGCGGAAGAGAAGGGGAATGACTAATGTTGTTGTGTTGAAGGAATAATTACTTTTTTTAGATGCAATAAGCAGAACCACACCCAACTCCCAACTTCGCACGTGGGTTTTTCTTTTAGAAAAAGAAAAGCTACAATGTAAAAGAAAACTAAAATAACCACTACCACGAAGTTGCTCGCCCGCCCCGCAGAACGAGTGCTAACTTGAATAAGCCACGATGTAACTGATTAAACATCGCCAAATTTTTCTCAATTATTATTTTTTAAATATTAGCGAAAAATCGTGCGGGACGCTGATTTTGAAGCAACAAATTTTCTCGCGAAATCGCTCTCCTCGCGACCCCGCTCGGATTTTTTATTTTTTGCTTTGCAATTATTTCTCGCAAAATCACCCACCTACACACCCTACAGAAACGAGTGCTAACTATAAATCCGAAATTGTGTTTTATAATTAAATTTAAATATATGGTTTCTATAATTGATTAATGAAAAAAGATTTGATGCTCGGATTATTTATTTTGAGTTTTGTTTTGGTTTTTATTTCCATATCAGCAGAATCAGATATATTGCTTACTTTAACTAGCGATTCTCCAACATCTGAAGTTGTGACGAATGGAGGAAATATTTATACTATTGAATTAATTTCATCTTCAAACACTACTGCAACTATAAAGATTACAGACATCTCTGGAAATAGTGAAAGCAAGGAAATTAATGAAGGACATGCTAAAGAGATAAATCGGGTTGGTGTTACTCTTATAACCGCCGGTGAATTATCTGTGAATATGAGAATTTCTCAAACTTTCTCTCTTGGAGAAGAAGAAACAGAGGAAAGTCGCTCTGATGCTTGCACAATTGCAGGTGGGAGTTGTACTCTGGCAGTTAATTGTTCTGTTTTTGGTCTCAAAGAATCTTTTGAATCTTGCACATTTTATAATGAAATTTGTTGTGTTAAGAAAGAGATTGAAAATGAAACAGAATCAACGATTTGTGCTAAAAATGAATGTATTTTAGACAATAAATGTTATTCCATTGGATATAGGACATCTGGGAGATATTGCTCTCCAGCAAATGAATTTGTTTTGCAACTTGAATCTGATATATCATGCAACAATAACTTTGAATGCGGAAGCAATGTTTGCGTTTCTGGGCAATGCATTGAAACAAGTTTTATTCAAAAAATTCTTGAATGGTTTAGGAAATTATTTGCAGGGGAATAATTTAAATAATTCTTTTTCCTAATAAATAAAAGGTGAAAAATGTTTAAACAAAATTTAGGGAAGCTTGACAGAGTTTTCAGATTTGCTCTTGCTTTCTGGTGGCTTGGACCTTGGGCTCCAACCTTTAGTTTTGTCTGGGCAAATTGGGCAATCCTGTTTGTCGGATGGATTGCATTGCTTGAAAGCTTTTTGGGTTGGTGCTGGCTTCATACATTATTCAGAATAAATAACAAGAATCAGTAAGTTTAAAGGAAGATTTCCTCGGGGGCAATGTCTTGTTTTTCAGGGGGTTTTGCAAAGGGGGACTTTCTGTTCCCCCTGCTCGCTGAAACCAGTTTCACAAAAGCGTTTATATAATTTCATTTTCTATTTTTCGCATGTCATTCAGCCATTTTATCAAATCCATGGGAAACGGCGAAGTTGAAAGCGAACTTCCAAAAACTATTTTGGTATCTCTTTTGTCTTCATTCGGGATTTTAATTATTTTGTATTTCATCAGCCTGAAAAATATAACGGATTTTATTCCAAAATACGGCTTCTTCCTTTTCTTTTCCATTTTGACTTATGCTTTTATTCTTCCGTCGGTTCGCCATGTAAGGGCATACAAGGAATTTCAATGCATGTCGGGGATGATGATTGGCATGACGATCGGAATGATTTCAGGATTTCTCCCGGGATTTTTTATTGGAGGAACAAACGGAATGTTCGTCGGCTCTTTGTTCGGAATGTCGCTTGGAATTCTATTTGGAATTTGGAACGGAAAATGCTGCGGCATAATGGGAACGCTTGAAGGAATCATGGCGGGATTCATGGGCGGATTAATGGGGGCGATGACCTCTTTAATGATGTTCAACGATAATCTAAAATTCGCAGGGATTGTTGTTTTCGTTGTTTCCTCGGCAATTTTGCTTGGATTGAATTACATGATTTACACCGAAACGCGCGGCGGAGAAAGAAAGCACAAAGACGATGAATTCTTCGTGATTTTCTGGAGCGTCTTATTGACAATAATAACAATTCTTGTAATGGTCTTCGGACCAAGGAGCGCATTATTCCAATGAAAAAAACCACGCTTTATCTTTTCATGACGATGGCATTAATTCTTATTGCCGGATTTTTCATGTTAAATGGCAGCGAAACAAAAACTTCAAATGTTGATTCAACAATCCAAAAAGGAGAATTCCAAAAAGTTGTCATAGGATTGAAAAATTACAATTATTATCCAAACACGATAACTGTCCAATCTGGAAAACCCGTGAGAATTTACCTTGATTCATCCGTAGTGGGATGCTTGAGAAGTTTTACCATAAGAGATTTCGGAGTTGCAAAATATTTAAAGACGCCGAATGATTATGTTGAATTCACGCCAAATAAAAAAGGAAGTTTCCGCTTCGCGTGTTCAATGGGCATGGGGACCGGAACTCTTGTAGTTGAATAGCGAGGGGACACCCCTACGCATTGCCCCCGAAAAAATAAAATGGAGAAAAAATAAATGAAAGACAATGAATCGTTAAGATGGATTTTGATTGCAGCCGCTCTCGTCGTGTTTTTTTCTGGCTACGGCATGATGGGATTTCCCTCTTGGGGAATGATGGGAAACTATGGCTTTTCCGGAATGTGGATTTTTGGCTGGCTGTTTATGACTTTAATTTTCGTGGCTTTGGTTCTCTTGATTGCCTGGCTAATTAAACAAATACAAAAATGAAAAAAATAAAATTAAAAATTTTGCATAAGTCATTTTCCGTGTCGGAGATTAAAAATGCCTAAAGAAGAAAATTTTGAAGGAGATATAGTTTACAAGTGTGAAAAGTGTGGCTGGATTTACAAAACTAAAAACATGGCGAAAAAGTGCGAAGAATGGTGCAAAGAAAATAGTTCGTGCAATTTGGACATAACTAAAAATGCGGTAAAAATGTGGAGGATAAAAAATTGAAAGAAATATGGATAAAACGGGGGATGGAATTTGACATTGAAAATTTTGATGCCGAAACCGGAAAGAGGATTGTCATTGACAAAGAAGACGCCGAAAATTTAAAAAAGAAAATAGTCATTCATGTGAAGTGCGGGAAAAAACATATAGACAAGGATAAATTTGCAACTTTTAATCACCAGAAGCATCTGTGCCATTATTGCAATGAGTATTTCTATGATAATGAAATAGCTGTGGGAATTTAAATAAAATGAAAAAAATAAAATTAAAAATTGAAGGAATGCATTGCGCTTCCTGCGCTTCAAACATAGAAAGAAGCTTGAAAAAAACCCCTGGCGTAAAAAATGCGACGGTAAGTTTGATGACAAAAAAAGGATTTGTTGAAGCCGAAGATTCTGTCAAGGATGAAGAATTGGAAAAGGCGGTTGCAAAAACAGGATATAAATTGACGGGAATTGAAAGGGAATAAAATGCACGAGCATCACGAAATGAAAAGCATGGATGGACATCACCACGACGAGCCGATGGAAGATTCTGAAATAAGAGATTGGAAGAAAAAAATGAAATGGTCTTGGGTTCTCGCAATCCCCATTGCGTTGATAATGCTTTCCGAGAGAATTTTCGGATTCATGATTCTTCCGGAGATTTACTCTTCATGGATTTTGCTCGCAATGGCTTTCCCTGTGGTTTTTGTTTTTGGATATGAAACCCTTAAGAGTGGTTTGAGGGGATTTTTAAGTTTGTATTTTAACATGGATTCTTTGATTGCATTGGGAACGATAATTGCCTGGCTTACAGGAATTTTCAGCTATTTTGGAATTGTCGCAGATTACTCCGGAGTTTCGGCGATGATTATGGCTTTTTTTATTACCGGAAAATATGTGGAAGCGGTTGCAAGAGGAAGAGCTTCTCAAGAGATAAAAAAACTTCTTGAGCTTGGGGCGAAAAATGCGCGGGTTTTAAGAGGAAAAGAAGAAATTGAAATTCCAATTTCAGAAATAAAAATCGGCGATGTTATGATTGTGAAGCCGGGGGAAAAAATCCCGACGGACGGAATTGTCGTGAAAGGTTTCAGCAGCGTTGACGAAAGCATGATTACCGGAGAAAGTTTGCCTGTTGACAAAAATATAAAAGATTCCGTGATTGGCGCGACAATAAATCAGGACGGAATTCTTTATGCAAAAGCGACAAAAATTGGAAAAGACACTTTCCTCGCGCATATTATTGACTTGGTTGAAAACGCGCAGGGAACAAAAGTTCCGATACAAGAGCTGGCGGATAAAATAACGGGGATATTTGTTCCCGCAATACTTGTCGTTTCAATTGTTTCATTTTTGAATTGGTTTTATTTCACATCGGATTTAAGCCGTTCTCTTGGCGTTGCAATTTCCGTTTTGGTCATTGCATGCCCTTGCGCATTGGGTTTGGCGACGCCGACGGCGTTGATGGTCGGATCGGGAATGGGCGCAAAACGCGGAATCCTCATAAGAAAAGGGGAAGCGATACAAACAATGAAGGAAATAAAAATTGTGATGTTTGATAAAACGGGGACGATAACAAAAGGAAAACCTGAAGTTAGAAAAATAAAAACAGCAAAAAACGTAAAGGAAAATTATCTTCTTGAAATCGCCGCTTCAATTGAAAAATTAAGCGAGCATCCGATTGCAAAGGCAATTGTTGAAAAAGCAAATCTGAAAAAGTATAAAGAAATTAAAGGGTTCAAAATTTTAAGGGGAAAAGGCATTGAAGGATACATCGGAAGAAAAAACATTTTAATTGGAAATCCGACGCTGATGAAAGAAAGAAAAATTTCATTGAAGGATTTTGAGGAAACGATTGAAAGTTTTGAAAATTCCGGCTGCACGACGATGATTGTTTCCGAAGGGAATGAAATTCTGGGAATCATCGGAGTTGCCGACGCTATCAAGGACGATTCTGTTGAAGCGATTACGCTTTTGAAAATTGGCGGATATAAAACCATAATGATAACCGGCGACAACGAAAGAACTGCAAAAGCAATTGCAACGGAAGTTGGAATTTCAGAAGTGATGGCGGGCGTCCTTCCCGAAGACAAGGTGAAAAAAGTTGAAGAAATGCAAAGGGAAGGAATGGTTGCATTCGTCGGCGATGGAATAAATGACGCTCCCGCGTTGAAGCAAAGCAATGTCGGAATTGCAATGGGCTCAGGTACTGACATTGCGATAGAATCGGGAGACATTGTTCTTGTTAAAGGTTCCCTCGTCGGAGTGGTGCAGGCAATAAATCTTTCAAAAAAAACTTTCAGCAAAATAAAGCAAAATCTTTTCTGGGCTTTCGCCTACAACACGATAGCAATCCCTCTTGCGGTTGCGGGATTGCTTCATCCCGTCATTGCAGAAATTGCGATGGCTCTCTCGTCAATAACGGTTGTCACGAATGCAAATTTGTTGAGACGGGCAAGGATTTAATTATTTCCAAAAAAAGGATAAGTGTTAACTAAAAAACCGCCGTCAAATTCTTCCCAATTATCAATCTTCATATCGGCGGAAAAATCCGGCGAAGACGAGTGTTTTGACTTTGACAAAATTTTAATTGATAACAAAGTCGGGGCGCGAGTTGATTTTGAAGCAATCAATAAGCGAGCCGAAGGCGAGCGTATTCACTTCTTCTTTCTTCTCTTCTTCTTTCTGCTCAAAGCCGCTTTGCAGACAGCCCAAGGATTATATGCAGAACCTTTTGCTTTCACTTTTCTGACGCACCTTTCCAATTTTGACGGCATTTTATCTTTTATGTTTGCACAAAATCAAAGTGTAAATTATTGAACTAATAAGATAGGCCGGAATCACAAAAATAGAAAGCGCGAAAAAGAACGGCTCGTTGATGCTGTAAAATCCAAAAATCGCGCTGTGCGAAACCGCCGCAAAAATCCACAGAACAATAACTCCTATTGCCCTTTCTTCGTCAAGAAGAAAAAACTTCCCAAAACTTGATTTGCTTTTTCTCCTCGCTCTTTTTTTCATAACCTATATACTTCAAAAGTATTGATAAATTTATTGTTTTATTTGAACTCTGTCAAAATACCTTACAACTCCGGGCCTAACATCCCAAAAAAGATATTTATTCCCTTCTTCATCAGAATAATATGATATGCTTTGATGACCGGCGCTTATTTTTTCCAAAAAAACAAGAGTTTCCTCAAGTTTGCCGGTCCTATACTCTTCGCCTTCTTTCAAGCCCAAAACTTCCTTTGAGAAGCAAGCAATTTTTTCTTGCAAATTTTTGCTTAAAAGTGCGGTAGCAAGAGCAGTCATTTTTCCATCTTCAAAAATTTTTTGCCACCTAGGTATTTCTGAAGAACTTTTGGAATTTTCACGCTTCCGTCTTTCTGCTGATTATTTTCAAGAATTGCAACCAAGGCTCTGGATGTTGCAAGTGCAGTATTATTCAGCGTGTGCGGCGTGATTCTTTCGCCTTTTATTCTTGTTGAAATTCCAAGTTTTCTGGCTTGAGCATCAGTAAGGTTTGAACAACTTCCGACTTCAAAATATTTTTTTTGCCTCGGACTCCATGCTTCAATGTCAACCTGTTCGTATTTCAAATCACCCAAATCTCCCGAGCAAATTTTCAAAACTCTTATCGGTATTTCAAGCCCTTTGAAAATCTCAATTGTTATTTTTTTAATTTCTTCAAAAAACTTCTCAGATTGTTCCGGCTTGCAAACCACGATCATTTCTATTTTATTGAACTGATGCGTTCTGTAAAGTCCCTTCTCGTCAATCCCGTGGCTTCCAATTTCTTTTCTGAAACACATTGAATAGGAAGTATGTTTTATCGGCAAATCTTTTTCATTTATTTCTCTGCCGACAAATCTTCCGATTAAGGAATGTTCCGAAGTCCCAATGAGTGCTTTTTTTGGATTGTCATCAACAAGATAAATCTGCAATTTCTTATCGTTCAAATCCGTAACCTTGTCAATTATTTCTTCGTTAAGCATTAATGGGGTCTCAACATATCTGAATCCCCTCTCAATCATTATATCCCTTGCATAATTTATCAACGCGGCATTCATCAAAGCCAAGTCCCCTTCAAGATAATAAAATCCTGTTCCGGAAACTCTCGAGGAGGAATCAAAATCAGCCATTCCCAATTGCTCCGCGATTTCAACGTGATTCTTCACTTCAAAATCCTTTTTATCAATCTTGCCAAACTTCTCGCCCTCGACATTATGGTTTTCATCTTTTCCGATTGGAACCCTCTTGGATATGATATTTGGAATTTTGACAATCTCCAGCTTCAGCTTCTCATAAATTTCCTTTTCGCGCTGTTCAACATGTTCAAGTTTTTTCGGAATTTCCTTGGCCTTTTTTATCAAAGAATCGGCGCTCTTCCTTTTCTTCTTCGCCTGATTTATCTCCTCGGAAATTTTATTTCTCCCGCTCCTTAAGTTATCAGCTTCAAGTTTCAATTTTCTCCATTCGGAGTCAATTCTCAAAACAGAATCAACTGTCTTGGAATCTTTGAATTTTTTCTTTGCGTTTTCCTTGTACAACTCTGGATTTTCACGAAGATTCTTTATGTCTATCATTCTAAAATCAAATTAAGCAAATTTTTAAACTTATTTGGCTTGGATTTTAAATGGCGGAAGCGGTGATAAGCGGAACGGGTTCGGGAATTTTGGGGGCGTATAATTTTCTGATATCCTCTTTAAATCCTGTTTTTGGAAAATTTGTAAATCTGTTTGTCATAGTCCTGTTGATTTTTATTTATTCCGTGGCGGTCTGGAAACTTCATAAGATAATTTCAAGAAAGAATATATTTGGATTGAATCTGGATAAAAACTATGATGAAGGAAAAATTAATCTGGCGTCGGGGTCTCTTTATTTTTTGGAATATTTGATAATTCTGCCGTTTTTCGTTTTCTTCTGCTTTGCAATATTTGCAATGTTCCTGATAGCATTGGTTGGAAATCTTGAAATAAATACAATTCTGATAATCTCAGCCGCAACATTCACGTCAATAAGAATGGCAGCGTATTACAATGACCAGCTGGCAAGAGAACTGGCGAAGCTTCTTCCGTTGAATTTGCTGGCGGCATCAATAATTCTTGGAAATAATTTTTTCAGCGTTGAAAGAGTCTTGATTCAATTTTCAAGCATTCCCTCCGCGATGGGAAGCATATTTTCATATCTTGCATTCATTGTGATCATCGAAGCAGTCTTGAGATTTTTTGATTTCACATTTTCAGTTCTCGGCATAGAAGAAGAAGGCGAAGAAATGGAGCTTGATTTAAAAGACAACTGATTTCTGGCACAAATACTCTTAAATTTATGAATTAACTGAACAATCTCAATCGCGCCCGGCAAATTCTAAAAATGGCATAACTCTGGAAAATTTAATAATTTTCTGCAAGAGCAACATTTTTAAACAAATTTTTAATTGTTTTATCATGGCGGTCGTAAGAGTAAAGATAAACAGCACGGACATTGAAATGCTCAATAATATCTGTGATACCATAAAAGACTTGGCGAAAAAATCAGGGATTGTGATAAGCGGTCCGATTCCATTGCCGACAAAAAAATTGAAAATCACGACGAGAAAATCTCCCTGCGGAAACGGCACGGCTACTTTTGACAGGTTTGAAATGAGAATCCACAGAAGAGTTATTGACTTGCCTGCAAACGAAAAAGTTCTTCATGGAATCATGAGATTGCAAATTCCAAAGAACGTTAACATCAAAATAGAAGTCAAGGACTGATTATATCCTGAATTATACAACTTCTTATAAATCGTTTCTTCCTGTTCCCAAAATGACAAGGGGAAAAATAATTGTAATCGAGGGCACGGACGGTTCCGGAAAAAGGACGCAGGCAAAGCTTCTTTACGAAAGATTGGTTTCAGAAAAAATTCCTTGCAAGATGATGAGTTTTCCAAGATATGACACGCCGACGGGAAGAATAATTTCTGAATGTTATCTTGGAAAAGAAAAAAGTTCATGGTTTCATAATCCTCCAAAATTGGATCCGAAGATATCTTCGCTTCTGTATGCCGCAGACAGGCTTGCGGCAAAAGATGAAATTGAGCAAACGATTCATCTTGGAATAAATTTGATTTTGGACAGATACATTGAATCGAACATGGCGCATCAAGGAGGAAAATTGCCGTCGATGGAAAGGGAAAAATTTTTCAAGTTTATAGAAAATCTTGAATATGGATTATTGGAAATGCAAAAGCCCGATGTCGTGGTTTTTCTGCATATGCCCACAAAATTCGCGAACGAGTTGAGAGAAAAGAGGGGCGAAGATCCCGACGCTCACGAGTCTGATTTAAATCATTTGTTAAACGCGGAACAAGCTTACCTTGAGTTGGCAAAAAATCCCAATTGGATAAAAATAAATTGTGTCTCGGAAAACAAAATAAAAACGCCGGACGAAATTCACATGGAAATTTGCAGGGAAGTGGGAAAATTATTTCCTTCCTGAATCATAAATTTGCGTGAGCGGAATTCTGTTTCCAGGATTGTTTTTGTAAAACATATTTCCAATTCCAATCATGTCAGGCATTCTTAATTCCCCTCTCAAAACTCTGTCTTTATGCTCCCTTAATCCCTCTACGACATACTTTTCCATTTTTTCTTCAGGGGGTTTTCCCCTAAGAGCCAACTCAACCCCCAAAGGGTTCACAGGTCTTGCAACAAATGAATAAGTGACAATGCTATTATGATATTTTTCAGAGAGCATATTTATGGAAGTGCATGCAACTCCGATTAATCCTAAAGGCATTATGCCAAAACCAAATTCTTGCGCCCCTTCTTCCACGCAACAACTTATCGGATCAATATTTGTGGCTTCCGCATCCTTCGGGGTCTCTATTTTTCCTCCGGCATATCCCGGATATTCGTCCTCGCGTCTTTTTAACAAAATGACTTTCTCTTCTTCATGAGAATTAGACCTGTAAACGAGAAATATGCTCGAAACAGCCAAACCGCAGCCAAGTTCTCTTGAGTCGGAATCCGTTTGAGGTTCAACTCCGATTGATGGTATCCTTTTCATCCAGCTTGTTTCATGCGAATTCCAATCAAAATGATAAAGCATGTTTGTCGCCAGTTCCGCTATCACATGATTTTCAGGAGTAATCCATTCTATTGGAATTTTGTTTTTTGAATTGTCAAGCAAATGCGCAAATCCGTAGTCGTTATTTATCCCGTGTCCCGCATCCGCAATGTAAGTTTTTCTGGTGTCCTTTTTTTCAGCGCGGGTTCCGTCCACAACACCGGCGAAAATATTTCTGAAAATCCATTTCCTGTCATGTCTGCTTCTTGCAGGGATGACCGCCCTCAATCCAAGATTATGAACAACCTTCAAGCCTGTTTGTTCTTCAAATCGGTCCGCCGCCACATCTTCAAGAGTCCTGCCTTTCAAAGGAGCTCGAAACCTCAATCCAGGAAATTTTAGCCGAGAATCCTTTCCCTCGTCGGAATCTATAAGAACGTATTGGGGTCGATTATACATGTTCATGCTCAAGCCGACAAATGTAATTGTGCTCTCGGCATAATCTGATTTCTTAAGAATTTCCAATCCCATTTATTGCAATTGCACAATTTGATTTATAAGAATTTATGTAAACAAAAAAGCGGTAAAACAAGGAAAACCTTTAAAAACAAATTTTCTTAACCTTAGTCATGAAACGTTCCTCAAGAAGATGGAAAAAGCGCTGGCAAATGAGATGGAAATGGCAGCGTAAAAGACTCAAGAAAGAAAAGCGCAAGAGAAAGTTGAGAAGAAGCAATTAATTCTAAAATGGCTGGAAATTATTCTTCCAAGGCTACTGAAGCGATGAAGCGGCAAATTTCTTTAGAAGATTATAGTAGTTTAAGGGGAGAAGATTACAGACATGCTCGTATTCTCTTAATTTTATACACTGTTTCATGCAATAGGTCTGGAACAAAGAAAATGATGGGTTTGATGAGTGAGGAAGAAGAGGCCGGGTTTGAGGATATATATAAAGCAATGAAAAAAGCCGAGAATAAACTTGAAAAACTTGAAAGAAAGATTCTTTTCAGCGGAAATCTTCTGATAAACTAATTTCACAATAATCTTTATAAGTCATCCTCATTTGAAATCTATACCTTGTGCCAAAGGAAAAATTGGCGCGGCAAAGAAATTTGTCAAAATAAAAAAAGATAATAAAAATGACTTCTGAAATCTGGACAGAAAAATACAGGCCGTCAAAGTTCAACGAACTTATCGGGCAGGACGAAATTGTAAAAAGAGTTTCTTCTTTGGTTAATTCCATGAATATTCCGCACTTGCTTCTCGCAGGCCCGGCTGGAACCGGAAAATCCACAATGGCATTGATAATTGTAAAAGAGCTTTATGGAGAAAAATGGAGGGAGAATTACCTTGAATTGAATGCCTCCGACGAAAGGGGAATAAATGTAGTCCGTGAAAAAGTCAAGGGATTCGCAAGAACAAAATCTCTCGGGGATGTTCCATTCAAGATAATATTTCTTGATGAAGCAGACGCCCTGACTCCCGAAGCCCAGCAGGCATTGAGAAGAACAATGGAGAATTACTCCGCGACTTGCAGATTCATCATGTCGTGCAATTATTCAAGCAAGGTCATAGACCCGATTCAATCAAGATGCGTCCTTTTCAGATTCAAGCTTCTTGAAAAAAAAGACATTGAAAAAGTAATAAATAGAATTGCCGAAATGGAAAAATTAACCGTTCCGCAGGAAGCGATTGAGGTGATTTACGAGGGCAGCGAGGGAGACTGCAGAAGAAGCATAAATCTCCTGCAATCAACGGCGTCGATTTCCCCGCACATTTCTCCCGATTTGGTTTCAACGGTTTTGTCAAACACGAAGCCGAAAGACATCAAAGTCGTTCTCGATTATGCGCTTTCTGGAGATTTTCAAACCGCGAAAGACAAACTGTTGGATATAATGCTAAAGGAAAGCATTTCAGGGCAAGACGTCATTAAAGCCATTCAAAAAGAAGTTTGGAATCTTCCGATAGAGCCTCAATTAAAAGTCAAGCTGACGGAACTTACGGGAGAAATTGAATTCAGGATTGTCGAGGGCTCCGACCCGTTCGTGCAACTTCAAGCGCTGTTGGCAAGTTTCGTCTTGGCTGGATTGGGGAAATGAAAGATAGCCAAGAAAACATAATCGGACTTGCGATGATTCTCCTTAAACAAGATGAGAAAAAAATCCTAATTGGAAAGAGAAGAAATGGTATGTCGGATGTGACAGGAAAACTTGGTTTTCCCGGCGGACATTTGCAAGATAATGAAACTCCAAGAAAAGGTTGCATAAGGGAAATTGAAGAAGAGACGGGTTTAACATTGGAAGATTACAAGTTAATTGACGAGACGCCTTTTGCAAAAGTTTATCATTCGGAAGACGACGGGAAAAGAAAATATGTGACTTTGTATTTTAGGGCAGATTACACTTCAAAAGCAAGAGCAGTAGTAACAGAGCCGGAAAAATGCGTATGGTGGAATTGGTATTCAATGGAAGAAATAAAAAAAGCGGAAGAAGAACTTTTCGCTCCGGTGAGAGAATTCATTCGTCAAGGTTATAATCCGTTTAAATAAAATGACAAACAAATCTTGGGTGGAAAAATATCGTCCTAAATCTTTCTCGGAAATAAAGGGGCAGGAAGAGGCAATTGCAAAATCGAAAATTTTCTTGGAAAATTTTCCGCAAAAAAGGGCGATGATTTTTTACGGTCCTCCTGGAACCGGAAAAACGACTCTGGCTCATGCAATATCAAAAGAAACCGGCTCGGAAATATTTGAGCTTAATGCTTCCGATTTGAGAAACAGGGAAAAATTAAGAGAAATGCTAAAACCCGCGATGGAGCAAAAGTCCCTTTTCAAAAACAAAAAGATAATTCTTATCGACGAAGTTGACGGAATTTCTTCAGCGGATTGGGGCGGGCTTCCGGAACTTTTATCCCTGATAATTCTAACGGCATATCCGGTTATAATAACTGCCAACGATATCTGGAAAAAAGAACTTTCAATGCTGAGAAAAAAAGCCGAAATGGTTCAGTTAAAAGAGATAAGCTACAAGGCAATAAAAGAGATTTTATTTGAAGTGGCAAAAAAAGAATCTAAAATTTTGGACGAAGAAACAATCACAAAAATTGCAATAAATGCGAAAGGAGACTTGAGGGCGGCGATAAATGATCTGCAATCTGAAGCCGAAGGCAAAAAGTCCGGGAAGATTGGCGAAAGAGACAAGGAAGTGGACATATTCAATGCATTAAGATTTATTTTCAAGGGAAAACCGACGCAGGAAACTTTGAGAATTTTAGACTCGGTGGAAATGCCCATCGACGAAATAATGCTTTGGGTCGAAGAAAATATTCCGATAGAATACCGGGAAAAAGAACTTGCAAGAGCGATAGAATTGCTTGGAAAAACGGATATCTTCAAAAAAAGAATTTACAGCCAGCAATATTGGAGATTTTTGATTTATGAAAATTTCTTTTTGAGTTATGGAGTTTCGGCCTCAAAAAATACGGACAAAGTGGGAAGCGGATTTACTTCTTACAAAAAACCGGAGAGAGTTTTAAAGATTTGGCTCAACAATCAGAAGAATGAAAAGAAAAAAACAATCGCCCAAAAATATGCGAAAGTAATGCATATAGGACAGAAAAGAGCGATGCATGATTTTCCGATAATAAAAAACATTTTGAAGAATCCGCAAGTCAGAAAAGAATTGAAATTGACGGAAGAGGAAATCATGTATTTGGATGCGAGATGAAAATATTTATAAAGTTTGTTCAATATCACAATGCATGCAAAAAGAGATGAAAGGAGGTTACCTAATTTTTTACGATAAACTTTAAAAATAGACCTTTATTGATTTTAATATGACATTAAAAAATGTTAGACTGGCGAGAGCAGAAAATTTATCTCAAGAGATAAGAAAAGAGTTTAATTTACCGAGTCAGGGACTTATCATCATTGAAAGTCTTAACCCAAATCTGAAGCAACATTTTATTGCAATTAAAGAGGGAGGAATTAGAGAATACTTAAAAGGTAAAGGTGACTTTTTAGAAGCAGATATTACTGATTAAGATTTTACTTTATTCCCATGATTACTATAATTCCTTCATTGGAAATAATGAAGGCGGTTGTAGATAATAATATTTCAAGCCCATCATCCCAACTTAGAAGGATAGCATTTGATACGGCTACAAATTTGATGAGTCTGGGAGATATTCAAATTTTAATAGAAGGGATTCTTTATGACAAATTAAAACATAAATTAAATGACGACCATAAAACTTTTTTTACAAGTCTTTACAGGATTGACAATTCAGCAAAAGATGTCACTGATTATGATATAACAAAAGCAATTAAATGGATTGCAAATTCTGAATCAAATTCAAGAAGGGTGGTTATAATAAGTGAAAACATAAAAGATTATGAAAGTATTTGTAACGATTCAATAAAATGTTTTAGTCCGCCACAATTTTTAGGTTTAGTTGAGAAAGCACAACATTACTATAAGGTAAAAATGTTTTCTACTTTAGAAGATTCCCTAATCGCAGTTTTCTTTTTTGATTAACACTCCGCTTTCTTCGGGCGGGTGGGCGGAATTAAGTTATCTTACAAAACAATTAAAAAATCCCCTTCGCTTCTTCTTTTATGGCATACGAAATAACAATCGGGCGCGATTCTTCCGACAAGAAAATTTTTGAAAACAACGGGCTGATTTTCCTCGGCAAGGGCTATGTAAAAATGGGGCAGCACACTTCATTGAGCAATAAAATTTTTATGGATGTCGCT
>Ga0210377_10001996_pt1 | contig 18165 bp, 18 predicted proteins | sample PLM4_65_b1redo_FD_155480 | JGI IMG/M metagenome (GOLD analysis project Ga0210377, IMG submission 155480) | Groundwater sediment microbial communities from an aquifer in East River, Colorado, USA - PLM4_65_b1 redo | ecosystem: Environmental > Terrestrial > Soil > Riparian zone | place: USA: East...
GGCACAGGAAGTAAGAAGTGACGCGAGAATGAGAATGGAGGGAAAGAGGGGGAGCTTGTGCATAGATGTCTCCTTTCGGATTTACATCTAGTACACCGGAGGGTGAGGATGGGTTCCTGATTTTCAGGAACGATAGAGTTACGTTATTGATTTTACCGATATGCTTCCCAATAGTTTTTGAGTCGATTGTGCAATTTCTGCTATTGCAAGCTCAAACGCCGCCTCATTGACCTTCGACGGTTTCCTATACCCGCTAACCTTTCTCACGAACTGCAACGCCGCGGCGCGGATTTCTTCCTCCGTGGCGGGGATTTCGGCATTGCGTAATGTTTTGATGCTTCTGCACATGTTAGGCTCCTAATTGAAAGGATTGCTTGGCTTCGCCTTCCTTGTAGGGACGAAGCGCGAAGGCGGACCACATCTCATTGACCGAGACCAGCGTGATGAATTTCAAATCCAATCCCTGCAAGACCTCCCAGCCTTTGTCGCGGGTGAGATCGGTCTGGAGTTTGGATGTCCCTTTGGGGAAGGAAAGCCATAAGATGGAATCCGGTTTGAGGGCGGAAACAGCTTTGGGGGCGAGAGAGGCGAGTTCCTTCTTGTTCTTGGCGAAAACCTGGATCCAGTCGAACTTTCCGCTTAGTTTTTGCGAGATCTCAGAGTCGTGTTTCAATTCTTTCAAATAATTTTCCGGCGCGTTGAGCACCGCGGCATGTGCGCCGGGTTTGAGTTTCATCTTTTTTGCGAGAGGGGATTCGTTCATATCGTCTCCATTATCGGTAGTAACGACTTCAGTCGTTCTCCGTAGCTTCATCCCAACCTTTTCCAAAGTCGGGTGGCGGGGTGTACGATTTCCAATGATCTCGAAGCCATTCCCTCCCCATCTCGTTATAGTACAAGGATAGGCTGGACCAATGCCAGTCATAAGGGGTGTTCACGTAACCATGTTTTACGGGATTGTAATGGATATAGTTGAACGCCAGATGAAGATGAGCTTCATTCCTGATATATGTGTCTGCAAATTTATACCAGACGCGGCGTTTTTCGGTCAGATTGTCTTCGAGATTCCAAATGTGGGATGTGGTGCCATGCAAATGTTGGAGCGCCGCTGAAACATGGTTCAATGATTGGATGGCGGCAAGCAAATGATAATGGTTTGGCAAAACAACCCAGGCGATTAAATCATCGGCAATTTCTTTGAGTGTGTTTAGCAACAGGGTCTCAAATTCCGTCCGACGCTTGGGGGACTTCATGATGGACCTGTGCTCAAAATTTGCCGCTGAAATCAGATAAGCCCCTGCCTCACGAAAAGGATGTGGCGGGGCATGCAACGGATAGCCACGCTCACGGCGAACCTTGACGATTTCTTCGCGTTCTTTTGGGGAGAGTTTGCGGTATTCGTAGGGCATGTCCAAAAAAGACGACTGAAGTCGTCACTACGGATTTGGTAAATCCAACAATAAAACCTCAGCCAGCATCCTTGAATTCACGTTGCGTTCCATCTTCTCGAGTGCTTCTTCGAGTCCACTGACCACACGCCGCGCGGACGACAGGTCCATGTGACCAGCAATGTCCTCGATCTCCACGTTGCGGTCCACGTTGACGAGCGGACTGGCAGCCTGGGCGGTGCGCAACATCACATCGCGCCAGTATGAGAGCCAGAACAGGATCGTTTGTCGCATCGAGTCTTTGTCTTTGGAGAGTTGATCGGCGTATTTGAATTTTTCCACGCGGGAGGCGGGGAGTAACGTCAACAGGTCGTTCAAGCGTTCCTCGCGTTTTTCCAAAAGCAGATCATCCTGGACCAACCGCCGCGCGTAACCGGGACGACCCCCGGAGATGTGCGCGATCAACTTTGCCCGCCCACTTTCCACTCCTCTACTTTCCAAATCGCGTTTCACTTCTTCAATTTTCAACGGACGCAACCGCAAGACTTCACATCTCGATAGGATGGTCGGTAATAACTGTTCAGGGTTGTCGGCGGTCAGGATCAGAACGGCATACGAAGGCGCTTCTTCGAGCGTTTTCAACAAGGCATTCGCGGCATTGTCATTGGCTTCCTGAAAACGCAGGAACAATGCCACGCGATATTTCGATTGATAAGGTTTGTAGGTGATGGACCTGCGCACTTCACGGATCTGGTCCACTTTCAGCGTGCCGCCTTCCGAGTCAGCTTGCACGATAGACAAGTCCGCGTGTTGCATGGCTTCGATCTGTTTGCAGTCGCGGCATGTTCCACAGGGAATCCCTGCCGAAACGGGCGTTTGGCAGTTCAACGCCTGGGCGAAGCGTAACGCCAGGGTACGGCGGCCCAGCCCCGGAGGTCCAGAGAAAAGATACGCATGACGCGTCGTCCCGTGGATGACATGCTTTTTCAACATATCCACAGCCCACTGGTGACCGGTAAGATTCCAGTTGTCCCCCTTCGGGGACTTCGCAGTGATCGGTTTGTCAGTCATCAGTTTTCAGTATCCAGTATTCTCCCCAATCATAAATCGTCAATCGAAAATCGTAAATCGCAAATGTCACTCTTGTCCCGCCCTCAATCGTAAGAACGAATCGAATCGCTCGGGATGCACGCGCCCCTCTTTCACCGCGGCGAGCACCGCGCAATTCGGTTCATGGGTGTGCGAGCAATCGCTGAACTGGCAATGTTGCACGAGACCGCGCAGTTCGGGGAAATACGCTTCCATCTCCTCCGGTTCGGTATCCCACAACGCCAGCGATTTCCATCCCGGTGTGTCGGCGACATAGCCGCCACCCACCAGCGGGAACATCTGCCGCGTCACGGTGGTATGTTTGCCTTTATTCATCACCTTGCTGATCTCGTTCACCGCCAGCCCCAGACCGGGTTGGATCTCGTTCAGCAAACTGGACTTGCCCACACCGCTCGGTCCTGCCAGCGCGGAGATTTTATTTTTCAGCGTATCATGCAATTCATCGATGCCTGCACCGGTTTTGGTCGAAGTGTAGATCACGCGATAACCCAGCGGCTCATACAAACGAAAAATTTCCTTCGCGCTGGGCGTAGACGAAGCGTCTGCCAGATCGATCTTATTCGCCACGATGACCGCGGGCACGCGTTGTTTTTCTGCGATGACAAGGAAGCGGTCCAACATTCTTAATTTCGGATTCGGATTCGCGCACGCAAATACGAAGACCGCCTGATCGGCATTTGCCAGCAAAACCTGTTGATACTGACCCTGGGGTCTCGGGTCAAGCCGGACGATGGCCCGCTTCCGTTCTTCGACTTCTTCTATCGCCCCACTTCCATCTGCCCCCACCGTCACCAGGACTTTGTCCCCAAGAGCCGCGATATCACCTGTTGCCCTGCCTCGTTTCAATTTGCCGCGCAGTTGACAAATGACAAAGCCCTGCCCGGTCTCCACTGTAAAGAAACCGGACTGGGCTTTGATGATCAAACCGTGTTTGAGGTTATCTGTCACAATAAATCTTTGTAAGATGAATGAGGAGTCCAAAGTCTCCAGACTTTGGAGCCAACGACGGGAGTCGTTGGAGTCCCGTGATCTACTATGGTTTCGGCGTCTTGGTTGGGATGCCACCGAAGGGAGTCGGTGTTTCCGTCACACCGAAATTGGACTCGAACCAGTACAACGTTTGCGGCGTGCCGTTGTAATACACTTCCACCATGCGCTTGAAGACGGGAGCAGCCCAATCGGAGCCTTCGCCCGCATATTCAAGGACAACCGCAATGGCGATATCGGGCACACCTGTGTTCTGGCTTGCCATGGTATAGCCTGCGAACCAGGCATGCGATTTGACGTCACCGGATTCGGCAGTGCCTGTTTTACCGGCAACTGGGATCGACAATCCGCGCAACCGGAAGTTGGCTGTACCGCGCGAATCCTGCACCACACTGATCATCGCATCCTGAATGAATTGCAATCGTTCCGGTGTGAGGGGTAATGTGCTTTGTCCATCTGGTTTGAAGACAGTCGTCGCCGCGCCCTCAATGGGCTGGATCTTTTCCACTAATTGCGGACGGAATAATGTGCCGCCATTGCCGATCGCGGCCATAAAGCGCACCACCTGCAACGGCGTAACCTGCACGGTCCCCTGACCGATCGCCTGGTTGACTACTTCAACAGGGTCGCTATTCGGATCGTTGATCTGCCCCGGATTCTCAGCGATCTGCTGGATGCCGGTTAAGCTGCCAAGTCCGAACGAACGCGCCATGTTTGCGATGTCATTTGAGCGGTCATTCTGGTAGAGGGTATAACCAATTTGCCAGAAAAAGGGATTGCAGGAGCGCATCAGCCCTTCGGAAAGCTTAAGCAATCCAGATGGCTGGCTGTCGCTAGTGTTACATTCCAGCCCAGCCGCCAGACGGTCCTGGCAGTGTTGCCACGTCCAGTCGTGACGGACACGATCAGGAAGCCCTGTCCAATCATATTCACAATTCCATGTGGTATCAGGGACGAATAACCCGCTTTCCATGCCAGCCGCCATGGTGATGATCTTGAACACCGAGCCCAGCGGATACTGTCCCTGTGAGGCGCGGTTGAGGAGCGATCCTGGGACCAACTCTCCGATCTGTGCCTGGCTGTTGGGTTGGGGTTGGAATACATTTGAATCAAAACTTGGCGAGGACGCCATGGCCAGGATGCGTCCCGTATCACGTTCCATGACCACGACTGCGCCCGTAAAGCCTTTGATGGATTGTTCGGCATAATATTGAAGGTTGCGGTCAATGGTGAGGTAGACAGAATCGGCGGGTTCCGCAGCGCTCTCTGCCAGGCGCGTGACGATCTGTCCACTGGGGTCGATCACATACAAAGTGCCGCCATGCTTGCCGGAGAGATATTCCTCCGCCCACAGCTCGATGCCCGATTTTCCGACGCGTTCATCACCCGCGTATCCCAGGCGGCGATATGTATCCATTTCTTCCGGACCGATACCGAGGGTATAACCAATGACATTGGAACCGACACCCTGTTCAAAATAATAACGCGCGTTGTATTCTGTCCAAAATAAACCGCTGGGTGAAACAGATGTAATTCGCTCGGACTCATCCTTCGATGCTTCACAAAGCGGGATGGGATATTGAGACGGTGTGTTGAAGATCTCCTCTGAAAGGACATCGGGACTGATGCCGCACAACCGCCAGACCTCCGAAAGTAACGTGTCCTGTCCTTCCGGGGTTACATTGCCCGGGAGGACATAAAAAGCATTCGCATCGGACTGGGCGACAAGCGGTTTGCCGTTGCGGTCATAGATCTCACCGCGTGATGGGGTGCTGTAGTCCATTTTCAAGACGTTGCCGCCCACCAGTTCAGGGAGGATAAGCCCTTCATCCCATTGAAGTTTCCACTGATTATCTTCGAGCGCGAGGCGGGCTACCATGTCGCGAGAAATATCTCCGACCAGCGCGGTGTGATAGGTGATGCGAAAGGCAACTTCCGAGGAGTAAGGGTTTATCAGCGAGGATAGGATCTCATAATCAAACGAACCCGCGCTCATGATATTGAGGGCATCACGGTTGCGCCTAGCAAAATCTTCCAGTGAGTTCGTGTCCTGTGTCGCCTTGCTGAGCAGGCTGTACATCAGGTTGTAATCTTCCAATTTGAAGGCGTCGAAATAAGCCGTGAGCGCGGCGCCCGCATCGGGCGCGGGGATGATGGTCACCGGCGGCGGAGGCAGGGATGTCTCTGTGGGCGGCGCTATTGGAGTGCTCGTTCCACAGGCAGAGATAAAAGTAAGGATGACGATGACATTGAACCAACGGAGAAATTTCATTGTTTGCCTTTCGATTATTGCATGTCATTGCGAGAGGGCATAGCCTGACGACACTTGCACCTGCAATTGCATGCTGGTGCAAGTGCAGGTGAGCAATCTCCTTTTGGATGAGGATTGTTTCTCGAAGACTCGCAATGACATTATCCATTTATTATCGAATTGAAAACCGGACATTCATATTCCAACAAACTCTGGCAATTGACCGGCACATTCGCGTTGGGCTCGATGCCCATTTTTCTCATCATGCGTACCACGTGGCATAATGGGAGTCCCATCACGCTGGCATAGCAACCGTCCATGTGGTCCACCGGGCTGAACTGCGGATGTTGGATGGCGTACGCGCCGGCTTTGTCGAGCGGGTCACCGGTGGCAACGTAAGCACGGATATCCTCATCGGAGTAGGCGCGCATGGGTACATCCGTGATGCAGAGATCCTTGAGGAGGAGTCCATCGCTCATTCGAAGCAGGGCAACCCCGGTGTAGACTTGATGCGTCCGTCCGCGCAGGCGGGTCAACATCTGAGTCGCTTCCACATCATCTTTGGGTTTGCCGAGGATGTCCGATCCATCCACAACGGTTGTATCTGCCGCAAGGATGATCTGATCCATTTGGGCGCGACTCATCCCGGCGCGAGCCTTGTCCTCTGCCAGCCTTAAGACGTACTCCGCGGGCGATTCGTTCTCACGTGTGCTTTCGTCCACTTCTGCGACGGAAACGATGAAATCCCAACCCGTAAGAGCGATGAGTTGACGGCGGCGCGGGGAGTTGGATGCCAGGATAAGGTTCACGGGTGAAGATTCTAACACAGGCAACCCCCACCCTTCCTCCCCCAAAATTCCAACGAACTTCAGTTGGAATTTTGGGGGAGGTGTCCGCAGGACGGAGGGGGCAGGGGTGGTACAATGACAAAAATTTGTCCAGTCATGGAGGCGTTTGTGAAGGAACTCGAGGAACGGATTTTACGGGACGGCAAGGTGTTGGGCGGGGGAATTTTGAAGGTGGATAGTTTCGTCAATCATCAAGTGGACCCTCTTTTAATGGATACCTGCGGGCGGGAATTTGCGCGGCTTTTCGCTTCGGTCGGCGCGACGAAGATCCTGACTGCCGAGATCTCGGGCATTGCCCCGGCTGTGACGACGGCGATCCATCTCGGTCTGCCGGTGGTGTACGCACGCAAACATAAACCGATCACCATGCCCGATCAGGTATATCTTACGCTGGCGCCGTCACATACGAAGGGACGCATGGTCGAGTTGATCGTCTCGCCGGAATATCTGGCGAACGGTGAGAAGGTGTTGATCATCGACGACTTCCTTGCCAGCGGGCAGACGATTCTGGGTTTGGCACGTCTGGCGGAGGCATCGGGTTCCAAGATCGTGGGCATCGGCGCGTTGATCGAGAAGATTTTCGAAGGCGGACGTGAAGCGCTCAAGCCGCTCGGTGTGCCGATCCATTCCCTGGCGTGCATCACGGCGATGACAGATGACGGGGTGATCTTTGGCGAGCCATCGTGACGGGTAATTCGTAACTGGTAATTACGAGATGCGCAAATTGTTGTGGCTCTTCGCACCCTTCATCGGATGGGTATTTGCTCACATGAGTTTTGCCATTCCCGTGAAACGCTTGCGCGAAACAAAGACTTTGATGGCGTTCCATCATCCGAAACCGTCCTATCCATTCCATGTATTGCTTGTGCCGAAGAAGTCCGTTGAGTCGTTGAAGGAATTTGATTCGACCGACTCCGCTTTTCTCAGCGACCTGTATTCCACGGTGCAAAGTTTGGTGAATGATTTCCATCTTTCTGCCTATCGACTGATCGTCAACGGCGGGGAGTATCAGGATTTTCCACAATTGCATTTTCATCTTATCTCAGAGGTCGAAAGTCAAAGGTCGAAGGTCTAACGTCCTTTCACGACTTTTGACGTTTGACCTTCGACGTGTAACGTTTGTCGTTCAACAAGGAATTATTTATGGACTCCATTGCTGTTCTCGATTTCGGTTCCCAATATGCGCAGATCATTGCGCGGCGTGTGCGCGAAGCGCAGGTCTATTGCGAGTTGTTCCCCTGGGACGCGCCGATGGAGAAGATCCTCTCCATTACGCCGAAGGGATTCATCCTCTCCGGCGGACCCAACTCCGTGTATGAAAAGGACTCGCCATACGTGCAGGAATTCATTTTCAAGACGGGTCTTCCCATCCTGGGCATTTGCTACGGGATGCAAGCCATGACCCACGCACTAGGCGGGGAGGTATATCCCTCCACCAGCCGCGAGTATGGACATGCCGAGATCGAGAAATTGATGCCCGGCACGATGCTTGATGTCATCTCCAAAGTGTGGATGTCGCACGGTGACAAGATCACGCGCATGCCGGAGGGATTCATCGCGCTGGCGCGCACTGGCAACAGTCCCTTTGCGGCGATGGGTGATATGCAACGCAGATATTTCGGTGTGCAGTTCCACCCCGAGGTGAACCATACGCCGAATGGACATAAATTGCTCAAGCACTTTGTCCTGGATATTTGCGGGGTTAAACCAACCTGGACGCCCAAGTCCATTATTGACGATGCAGTGGAACGAATCCAAAAACAGGTGGGACATGAACGCGTGCTGGCGGCTGTCAGTGGCGGCGTGGATTCGTCGGTCGCTTCGGCGTTGGTGCATCGAGCCATAGGTGATCAACTCGTGGCAGTGTTCGTGGATACGGGTCTGTTGCGGAAGAATGAAGGGGAACAAGTCGCTTCGGCATTTCGGAATAATCTGCACTCTGAGCTCATCGCGGTGGACGCAACTGATGAGTTTTTCTCTGCGTTGAAGGGCGTTGCTGATCCGGAGAAGAAACGCAAGGCCGTTGGCGAGAAATTCATTCGTGTGTTCGAGAAGCAGGCGAAGCAACTGGGGCAGCCGAGGTTCCTCGTGCAGGGAACGATCTATCCGGATGTGGTGGAATCCTCCGCACCGGACCGGAACAAAGCTGACAAGATCAAGACTCATCACAATGTGGGCGGATTGCCACAGGATATGCAATTCGAACTGGTCGAACCGTTGCGTTATTTGTTCAAGGATGAGGTGCGGGCTGTCGGTGAAGCGCTCGGGTTGCCAGAAGCGCTGGTTTGGCGGCAACCGTTCCCGGGTCCCGGCTTGACCGTGCGCTGTCTCGGGGAGGTGACGCGCGAGCGCGTGTCCCGTTTGCAGGCGGCGGATTCCATCCTGCTCGAGGAATTATCCAAAGCGGGTTTATTGAACCGGCGCTATTCAGGCGGGACCCCTGCCACGGGCGCGTTGAAGGTGGAACCGCCGATCATTTCGCAGGCGTTCGTGGTGCTGCTTTCGGAGCGTTCGGTGGGCGTGATGGGCGACCAGCGGACGTATCAGGAGGCGGCCGCGGTCCGCGCGGTGACGACCGACGATTTCATGACTGCCGATTGGGCGCGCCTGCCGCACGACCTGATGGCGAAGATTTCCAGCCGTATCGTGAACGAGGTGGACGGGATTAATCGTGTAGTGTATGATATTACGAGCAAGCCGCCCGCAACCATCGAATGGGAATAAGAAAATTTCAGATGTACGATCGCGGATTGGCAATTGAGGAGGAACAATGAACTTCAACTTTGGTGAAGTTTTAACCCGTGCGGGACAGATCACGTGGAAGTACAAAATATTATGGCTTTCAGGGATCATTATTTCCCTGATCAGCCTGCTTTCCCTGCCGATCAGCCTGATATTCAATGACCCCTTTTCGTCGTTCATGGTGAGCGATCCGGCGGAGATCAACCAGAGAATGGGGTTGGTCTTTCTCGTAAATGGTTTGATCTTTCTATTGAGCATTGCATCCATACCGGTCTACATCGTTGGAATGTCGATCCCATCTTTGGCGACGCGTCATCTGGAAAGGGGAAGTGATGTGCCCTCTTTTGGCGGGTTGGTTCGGGAATCCCTCCCATATTTTTGGCGGGTTTTGGGAGTCTACCTGCTGGTTTTTGCCGGCATGTTTGTAGCCATGATGGTATTTATGGCGTGTATCGGTGTGTTGAGCGTGGTCACGCTTGGGTTTGGTGTCATTTGCGCTTTTCCATTATTTTTCCTTTTTATCCCGGTGGCAATATTCGTTTTCTCATTCATGGAGCAGGGAATGAGTGCAATATTGGTGGATGATCTGGGAATCTCCAATGCCTTACAGCGCGCGTGGGATCTGGTAAAAAAGAATCTGGGCGTCATGGCGCTCATGAGCATCATCATTTATCTGGGGGCGATGGTTGTAAGCATGGTCATTTCTGTTCCCATGATGATCCCCATGTTCGGGTTCTTTTCCAACATGGGCGTGGAACCGGATTTCCAGGAGTTCGATAAAATATTCAGGAACATGACCTGGTGGATGCTGGCGTTTTCACCCTTGTATGCGGTTTTTCAAGGCATCCTGTTGACGTTCATGCAATCCGCCTGGACTCTCACCTACATGCGTTTGACGCGCAAACCTGGGAGCAGCGAACCCACGCTTGAGAATGAAAATCCGATCCTCCCCGACAACGACTCCGACAAGACCGCCATTGCCCCCCGACCCAATGCATAGATTTTTTGCGTTCATCCTCAGCCTCAGCCTGCTTGCCGCGCCCGGATCCTTCGCGCGTGCCCAAACGGCGGCATACGCTGAGATCGCCGCCATCGACGCGAGTGATTTCCCGCAGGTCTCCGCGCTCGTGGATGTGTTCAATGCGAACGGTCAGTTCCTGACCGGGTTGAAACCGTCCGACATGACCATATACGAGGACAGCCAGCCGCGCACGGCCGATTCGCTGACCGAGGTGCCATCACCTGTACAGATCGTGGTTGCCATCAACCCCGGTCCTTCGCTGGCGGTGCGCGATGGTTCAGGCGCGCCGCGCATGGAACGTGTGACTGGCGCATTGAACCAATGGATCGAATCCCAACCCGACGATTCACGCGACGATCTGAGCCTGATCTCGTTATCGGGTTCGCTTATCAGCCATGCCAATGCACACGACTGGACCGTCAGCCTGAATTCGTTCAAACCCGATTTCCGTAACACAGTTCCCAACCTGCAAACCCTCTCCATCGCGCTGGATACGGTCAGCACCGCCGCACCACAGCCGGGGATGAAACGCGCCGTCCTGTTCATCACACCGCATGTGGACGACCCGAACATCGACAATAACATTGCCCCGCTCATCAAGCGCGCCATTGATTCAAAGATCCGCGTCTTTGTGTGGTTCGTGGACGCAGAAGGTTTCTTTGTCACAGCCAGCGCGAACGCGTTCAAGTCCATTGCGCAACAATCCGGCGGTTCCTTCTTTGCTTTTTCGAGCAGCGAACCATTCCCGGATTTGAATTCGTACCTTGCCCCCCTGCGTTATATCTACAACCTGAGCTATACCTCGACGCTGGCGATCTCCGGTGATCATACGCTTGGAATATACGTTGAAACCTCAGATGGACAGATCCCCGCGCTGGATAAAAAATTCAATGTGGACATCCAGCCGCCCAACCCGATCTTTGTCTCACCGTTATTGCAGATCACACGCCAGCCGCCGGAGGATGATCCCTATAACACGGATGTGTTGATCCCTGCCCAGCAGAACATCGAGATCATCGTCGAATTTCCCGATGGGCATAAACGCGACCTGAAACGCACCACCCTCTATGTGGATGGACAGGTGATCGGGGAGAATAAATCCGCACCGTTCAACAAGTTCACATGGGATCTGACCCCCTACAATGAAAGCAGTCAACATGAGATCATCGTGGAGGCGGAGGATGTGCTCGGCTTGAAGAAATCGAGCATGGGCATCCCCGTCACGTTGACCGTGATCCTGCCGCCGCGGGGAATCCCGGCTTTGCTGGCGCGCTATAGTTCCTATCTTGTGTTGGGCGCCATTGGTCTGGCGGGGCTTGCGCTGTTTGCCATCCTCCTGCGCGGGAGGGTTGGCGGTGGCATCGTCAACGACCGGCGTGGCAAAAAGAAACGCTTCGAAGACCCGGTCACCCAGCCTGTTGCGGCATTGACGGAGCCTGCCAACTCTGCTAAAAAGAGGAGCAAAACGGAACCGCGCCGCGCGGGCTGGCTTCCCTCCAGACCGACGCGCGTACCGCAGGCACCGGCGTATCTGATCCGCCTGACGAATGGAGGCGAACCTGCCAGTACAGCGCCCATTCCCATTTCGGAAAAGGATATGACTTTCGGCACAGACCCGGTACAATCAATGCGTGTGCTGGATGACCCGTCCATTTCGCCGTTGCATGCCCGCATCAAACAGACGGATGATGGTGTTTTTATGATTTATGATCATGGTTCGATCGCGGGCACGTGGGTGAATTATGAATCTGTCACGCGCGAGGGCGTTCGTCTGGCGCACGGAGACAGGATCCACTTTGGGCAGTTGGTCTACCGCTTTAATCTGAGCCAGCCTCCGGCTGAGTCCGACCCGAAGGTTGTCACGAAAAAATAGTCCGATCTATGAATCGAGTACCGCGCGCTCACCTGAACGTCGAAGCTCAAACGCATCCCGGTATGACGGGCAAGAACAATGAGGACCGTTATGCCGTGGCTTCGTTTGTATTGGACAATGAGGATAAAATGCCTGCGTTGTTTGCCGTGCTGGCAGATGGCATCGGCGGTCATCGCGGCGGCGAGGTGGCGGCTGAGCTGGCGGTCAACCACATCATGCAGGTGGTTGCCAAGAGCGATGGCAGGCAGATGCGTCATACGATCGAGACCGCGGTAAGCGAAGCCAGCAGTGCGATCGCGGCGCACTCGGCGACGAATGAAGATCTAAAGGGCATGGGTTCCACCTGTGCCACGGCATGGATCGTCGGCGATAGGCTTTATACGGGTTATGTGGGAGATTCGAGAATCTATCTCATGCGCAGTGGGCGCATCCAGCAATTGACCATCGATCATACGTGGGTGCAGGAGGCCATCGAGAAGGGCATCCTGACCCCTGAACTTGCGCGCGAACATCCGAATGTGCATGTTATCCGTCGTTACCTCGGTTCGCCCGTCCCGCCTGACCCCGATTTCCGTTTGAAGTGGTTCGACGGCGAAGGCGACCAGCACGCCGAGAGCAATCAGGGCGTGCAACTGCTGCCGAACGATGTGGTGCTGTTGTGCAGTGACGGTTTGACCGACCTGGTCTGGAACGATGAGATCCTTGAGATCGTGCGCGCCAAATCCAGTTTGAAGGAAGCCGCGCGCGCATTGGTCGAACTGGCGAATTCTCGTGGCGGTCACGATAACATCACGGTCATTCTGGTCTCGGTGCCATCTGATTTCAAGCTGAAGACGAAGAAGAAAAAGGAATCGGACTGGGTTCCGTGGGTGATCGGAGGCGTGGCGGGACTGATGTTCATCCTCGTCGCCGCTTCCATCATGACCCTAGGTCTGCTGAGGCGGTCTACGAACGTTACCCTCACCCCGACCGTTTCCCCATCTGCACTTGTTACCGAGACTCCGTTACCCCTACCGACGGAGTCTCCTTTACCCACCATTCCTACAGACACACCGGTGCCGTTGCCCATTGCCCCGACCTATACGCCGTGGCCCACGAATACAGTTAGCCCGTAACATCTTTCCTCCTTCGTCTTTCTTTGAAGTTTGGAAGGAAGAAAGACGAAAGACAACCGGAAGGAGCTATTCCATGCCAGTAAAACATTCAAACGATGTCGAAGCGAAAAATGTCGCTGCGGGGAAGGACACGACCATTCAAGTCCTCATCTCCTCACAGGAAGGTCCCAACTTTGCACTGCGGAAGTTTTCCATACAGCAGGGAGGCGGGATGCCGCGCCACACCAACACGCTCGAACATGAGCAATATGTCCTGCGTGGTGAAGCGACGATCACCATCGGCGAAGAGACTCATCATGTGAAAACAGGGGATGTTGTCTTTATCCCCGAAGGCGTGATTCATTCGTATCAAAATACAGGGGAGGAACCGTTTGAGTTCCTGTGCATTATTCCCAACAAGGAAGACAAGATCACAATTGTGGAAGAGGGGTGTTAGCGAATTTCTCGGAGATTCTTTCATCTTTCTTCTTTCCTGCATAGAACATCGAAAGATGAAAGAAGAAAGAAACTGAATCACAACGGCTGTTTCGCCGGAATCCCCGGCTTGCGTGGATATTTGGGAGGCGTCGCCGCGACCTTGTCCACAAGGATGAGGTAACGGTCATCCACCACGCCCGGCAAATTGACAGCGATCAATTGCCTCAACTTCCCACCCAGAATATTCATTGCCTTCTCAGCGGACTGCGCCTCGGCGGGTCCGCTTTCGCCTTTTTGGGCGAGCATTACGCCGTTCATTTTGACGAGTGGCAAAAGGAATTCGCTCAGCACATTGAGGTTCGCCACCGCGCGTGCGATTGCCCAATCATATTTTTCGCGGTGCTTTTCCTTTTGCCCCAGATCTTCGGCGCGCACCTGGATGACATCCACGTTTTCCAATCCCAGCACGGAGACGATGTGCTGGCAGAACATGGCTTTCTTGCCAACCGATTCGACCAATGTCAGTTTCATGCTTGGATAAATAATCTTGAGAGGAAGACCGGGGAATCCCGCGCCTGTACCCACGTCGATGAGGTTGTTTGGCGGCAATGCCTTCCACGCCAGCACACACGAGAACGAATCGAGAAAATGTTTGGTGCGGATGGATTCCAGATCGCGGATGGCGGTCAGGTTGAACTTCTGGTTCCACTCCATCAACTCTTTTTCGTAGGTCATGAATGACATGACCTGTCGCCCCGTGATATGGACGTTGAACAATGCCTGCGCGTCGTGGACGAGTTTTTCCATTGCGAAAATTATAACCCGCAAACGCTTTCTTTCCTCTTTCTTCTTTCCGTAACCCACACCATGGCACCCTCCCGAAGGACACACCGTACTTGCGCTCGGTGCAAGTGTCGGGACGATGTGAGCGTAGCGAAGGGTCTCTATGATAATCTCAGAGATTCTCGCCTGCATGATTTGCCAAGCAAATCACGTGCGGTGCAAGTGTCGCTACGCTCAGAATGACATTGCCAGGGCAGCATAGAAGAAAAAAAAGACCGCCATTTCTGACGGTCTTTCGAATAAAAATTGTTATCAAAGCGCCTGAAACTAGGAACCGGGTTTTTCAAGTTTTGTTTTCTTGTCCTGATAGTCCTTTATCCTTGCTTCAAGTTCCTTCGCTTTCCTTTGGGCAGTGACCACTCTCCAAACGTTGAAACCCAGATACAATAGTGCAAGACCTGTCAGGGCCAAATAAATCTCACTGCGTGGTATTTTTATGCCCAGATAGAATGTAATGATCAGGCTTCCAATGAGAGGCATCCATCCTGACATTCTTTCCTGTGCCAGCAGGATTTCACCTTCCTTGATCTTCTTTTCCAACTCGTCGATGTTCGTCATTTATCGTTCTCCGGCTTATCTTTTTCAAGATATTGAGCGACGGTCATTGTGCCACCGCGACCGGATGATTTATTGAATCTGCGGAAGATCGCGCGTCCACCAAGATAGACCAGGGACAACGGGATGGCGATCAGGATCAGCGCAGGCAGGGTGTAGATCACAAACCGGATCAGGAATTCGACAAAACCCTGGAAGAAGTAGACCAGATCTTCCACCGCCTGTTTCGCGGCGCCTTCGGGCTTCCATGGACCGATCTGGATCGGCTGAATGCTTTCCTCCGCCGCCAGATAGACGGTGACCGATGACATCGCCACAGACTGGTCAATGTACTTGATCTGTCCCTTCAATACTTCGATCTCGCTCTGTACCTGCTGGAGTTGTTGATAGACAGCCAGAACGTCCTCGGTCTCATTGGCCTGGTCTAAAATTTCAAGCAGTTTCTTTTCCGCTGCCTGCAAGGCGGTGAGACGCGATGTCAGGTCGACATATTGGTCAGTGACATCCTGACCGTTGCTGCTCTCAGAGGTGATTTCAACCGCGTCCTTTTTGATCTCAGCCAGCACGTCATTCAATTTTTCCGCAGGCACGCGGATGGTGATGTTCCCGGAAGGAAGGGACAGGTTGTTGGGTCCATAATTACTTTGAGATAATCCCGATGAAACAACATATCCGCCCGATTGCTCCGCCAACGCGCTGATGGCATTCATACTTTTTTCCGGGTCTTTGACGACAATGCTCAGAGTGGCATCCTTGATGACCTTGCGTTCCACCTGTTGTGCAACATTGCTGGTTATTGCCTGACCGGATGCATCGTAAGCCTGAGGTGCGATGGGCGCTTCCATGGCAGGTTGTGCCGCGTAAAGATCGGTCTCGGGAGCGCCACCACCACCACCATACCCAAGTTCGCGTGACGTGGTGCTAAAGGTGTTTCCGACTTTGGGTCCGAGGGCGCTCATGAGAGAAATACTGATGAGCAAAAATATACCAATGACTGAAAAGATGATAATTAACGGGCGTTTCATGTTCTGACTCCTTGGTCGATATAAGGTGATTTCACCCTACAGACGAAATGTCAAATGAAAAGTTCCTACCCCCACCCGCCCTAACGGGCACCTTCCCCAAAATTCCGACGAACTTCAGTTGGAATTTTGGGGAAGGCTTGAGGAGGGAGCTACCACCCCTCGGCAATTCTCAAGGCATGTTTTTCCGGCAGACCCACTTCACGGATGCGTTTCTGCACTTCAGGAACGTTGTACGCCACGCGGCGCGGCTCCCAGGTCTTGGCTTCGCTATCGTAGATGGCATAGGCGGAGCGCGGGTCACGGTCACGGGGTTGTCCCACCGAGCCGGGGTTTATGATCAGCCTCGGCTGTAGCAGGATGCGTTCCCCGACCTTGATCGGTTTGAGGCTGACGCGGTCGTTCTGCTCATCGAGATGGAACATGCACTGGATGTGCGAATGTCCCACCATGCACCAGGGTGTGGTGAAGTGATCGAAATTCAAACGCGCTGAAAGTGTGTTGAGGATATATTCCCAGACCGAATCGCGCGGGCTTCCGTGAACAAGGCTAACATCTTCCCGCACCTTCAGGTTCGAGGAGATCGAGCGCAAAAAGTCCATATTGCTCGCGGTCAGCACACGTTCGTGATATTCCAATGTGCGGCGCGCATCGCCGTTGAAGGCTTCAAAGGGGATCTTGCCAATGACAGCCACATCATGGTTACCCAGCAAACAGGTGAGATTCTTGATCTCACGGATCTCCTCCACCACGGCATTCGGGTCGGGACCATATCCCACTATGTCGCCCAGGCACCAGGTCTCGTCGACCTCTCCGGCATCCTTGAGCACCGCCTCGAGGGCGGTGTAATTAGCATGAATATCCGAGATAACAAGAATTCGCATTCTACTCCAGCAATGCCGCAATACGTTCGATGATGATCCCGGCCACTTCACTCTTGCTCATCAAAGCCAATGATTCCTTGCGTCCGTCTTTGAATAAAAGGGTGATCCGATTTGTCTCTACGGCAAACCCCGCGTCTTCGGCAGAAATATCATTCGCCGCGATCATGTCGAGGTTCTTGGATTGTAACTTATTTGCCGCGTTTTCAAGAAGACTCCGGGACTCGGCCGCGAACCCCACCACCACCCGCGGGCGACTCCCTCCGAAGCCGGAACCGGATACCGTCTTCAGGATGTCCTCCGTGGCTTGGAGTTCGATCTGTGGAACTCCGCCCTCCTTCTTGATCTTATCCTTTGCCGTGTTCTTCGGACGGAAGTCCGCCACTGCCGCTGCCATGATGAGCACATCGGCTCCAGCTGATTCCTGTAACACGGCATCGAGCATTTGTTTTGCCGTTTCCACATCGACGATCTGCGCACCGACTGGCGGAGTCAATGATGTGGGTGCCGTGATCAATATTACCTGCGCACCTGCATCCAGCGCGGCCTGGGCGAGTGCATAGCCCTGTTTTCCCGATGAACGATTAGTCAGCACGCGGACAGGGTCGAGCGGTTCCTGAGTCCCTCCGGCGGTGATGACAACCTTTTTAGCGGCGAGCAGACCGTTATGTCCGAAAGCGAGGCGGGTGTGCCCGATCAGTTCGTTCGTTTCAGGCAGGCGTCCCACGCCAACGAGCCCGGAGGCGAGATGTCCCTCTGCTGGTTCGATGATGTACGCGCCGCGTTTTCTCAGTGTATCCAGATTTTCCTGCGTGGCGGGATGATCGTACATGCCGCCATCCATCGCAGGCGCGATGATGAGCGGACATTGCGCCGCCAGTGCGGTGACGGTCAACAGCGTATCCGCCTGACCATGTGCGAGTTTGGCGATGGTGTTTGCCGTGCAGGGAGCGATCATGAGCAGGTCGGTTTTGTGCCCAAGCCCAACGTGCAAAACATGCGCTTCGTTTCCCCATAAGTCAGAGTCGGCGTAGGCGCGCCGCCCCGTGACCGATTGGAAGGTAAGCGGCGTGACGAACTTTTCCGCCGCGCCACTGAGGATCACATCCACC
>Ga0210377_10001997_pt1 | contig 18163 bp, 14 predicted proteins | sample PLM4_65_b1redo_FD_155480 | JGI IMG/M metagenome (GOLD analysis project Ga0210377, IMG submission 155480) | Groundwater sediment microbial communities from an aquifer in East River, Colorado, USA - PLM4_65_b1 redo | ecosystem: Environmental > Terrestrial > Soil > Riparian zone | place: USA: East...
AAGTTACACAACAGAAGGCGCAGATGAGCACATCAACAAACTTTCAATTAAATACGACAGCAAGCCCTGGAAGTATCGCGAAACTCAAAAACGGATCATCTTCAGGATCAAACCAATTCACTTTGACCTCCACAACTGACCTGCACAATTTCCTGCGGACTCGACGCTCGATCCGCCGCTTCAAACAGGACCCGGTGCCTGATTCCGTTATCCAAAATATTATCACCACTGCAACGTTCGCGCCCTCCGCGCATAACCGCCAGCTCTGGCGATTCGTTGTCGTGGCAGATTTATCCTTCAAAGAAAAACTAGCCGACGCGATGGCTCAAGACTTCGAACGCGACCTTACACGCGATGGTCTATCCCCTGAAAAAATACAATTACAGATTAAACGCTCGAAAGAACGGATCACCTCCGCGCCCGTCGCGATTCTTTTATGTCTCGACATGAGCGAAATGGATTCGTATCCTGACGAAAAACGTCAGCAAGCCGAGCGAATGATGGCAATCCAATCCGTTGCCGCGGCGGGGTTGCAATTACTACTTGCCGCACACGCAGAGGGACTCGGAGGCGTCTGGGCGTGTTGGCCCTTGTTCGCGCAGGAGACTATTCAAAAGACTTTAAGGCTATCTAACAACTGGGAGCCACAAGCCATGTTCTTTGTTGGGTATCCTACCGAAATACCAGAAGCTAGGGAAAGAAAAGCGTTAGCGCAAATTTCAATTTTCGAGTGATGAATTATGGAACAGCCTAAGCCATCTCGATCTTCTTGGAGTATTTTCACTACCTCTATGAGAGAAAACCGTAAAGGCGTGTTTCGGATGTGGTTATTTATGTCGGCGATCTACATGATAAGCCTGCTACTTGGAGGAATTAGGATTTGGATGATTGTATTTGGTCTATTTTTTGCTTCAAGAAGAGTCTTCATTTATTGGAAGCCGGCTCGTTTATGGATGGCAAAAGCCTTTGATCTAAAATTTCCAGAACAAACTACCAATAGCACGTCAATCATTTATAAAGTATTTGTTGGAATATTTCATTTTGGAATTGCATTGCTTTACATCGGCATTGGTTTTTATATATGCTGGCTAGGTATATCAGGATTGCTTGACCAAGGATTTCTAAAACAAAATCTCATCTACATGATTTTTTTGAAATGAAAATCGTCGCACTGGCGGGCGGGGTCGGCGGCGCGAAACTTGCCCACGGACTCGCCCAAATCCTTTCACCAGAAGAACTCACCATCATCGTCAACACAGGCGATGACTTCGAGCATTATGGCTTGTGTATTTGTCCCGATTTGGATACGGTCTGCTATACACTCGCAGGGTTGGCAAATCCTGAAACGGGCTGGGGGCGCGTCGATGAAACCTGGAACGTTATCCAGAACGCGTCAAAGCTCGGCGGACCGGGTTGGTTCAATTTGGGAGATCAAGACCTGGGCACTCATCTCGAAAGAACACGGCGCTTGAAAGGAGGTGATTCACTTAGTCAGATCACCAGAGACTTTTGCAAGGCTTGGGGGATTCAACATACTGTCCTACCCATGTCCGATCAGACAGTAAGGACAATGGTCAATACTGAAGAAGGCGAGTTGACGTTTCAGGAGTATTTTGTTCATCGACGGTGCGAACCGCGCGTCAAAGGCTTCCGGTTTGACGGAGTCGATTTGGCAGAACCAGCACCTGGGGCGCGTGAGGCGATCCAGGCCGCGGATGCGATTGTCATTTGCCCGTCGAATCCGTGGGTGAGCATTGATCCAATCTTGAAGGTACTCTCCCCACTCCTTTCAGGAGAGGGGCCGGGGGTGAGGTCAATTGCAGTCTCCCCCATCATCGGCGGGAAAACCGTGAAAGGACCCGCGGCGAAGATGTATCGCGAGCTGGGCATCGAACCATCAGCATATGCAGTCGCCAATCATTATCGCGGACTGGCAACCGGATTTGTGCTGGATAAAGTTGACACGCAACTTACCGAAAGTGTTAGGGGTTTGAATATGCAGACACTTGTAACAAATACGCTGATGAATAGTCATGATAACAGAAGACAACTCGCAAGTGATGTGCTACGCTTTATTGGAGATAGAGTATGACACTATGGGCGATCGTCCCTGTAAAACCTTTACGACGCGGTAAATCGCGTTTGGCCGGAGCCTTATCAGAAGACGAACGGACGGAACTTAATCAGGCACTACTAAAACATACAATCGAAACACTTTCACACCTGAAAGAAATAGAACAGGTGCTTGTGGTAAGCCGTGACCCACATGCACTGACGGTCGCACGCAATCACGGTGCACGCACGGTCCTTGAAGACGGTCAGCCGCAATTGAATACAGCGTTAAAACGCGCAACAGTGGTTGCACAGGTCTATGCAACACGTGGTGTTTTGGTTCTACCCGCCGACCTGCCATTGATCTCCCCTGTTGATATTCTTGAATTGATCAATCGCGCAGTTGACCCGCCAGTTGTTGTCATTGCTCCGGATAGACACGAAAAAGGCACGAACGCGCTTTTGATCTCGCCTGCCGGTTTGATCGAGTACGATTTTGGGGGGAATTCCTTCCAGCGCCACTGCGAGCGGGTAAAAAAGGCAGGCGCCAGGCTGGAGGTCGTCAACCTGCCTTCACTTGGATTGGATTTGGATCTGCCTGAAGATCTCGAACTCGTTCGGGAACTGGAACTCACAAGACTCGAAGAATAGCACGAAAGATTTATATCAAAACCGCAACTCTCCAGCATGGATGAACATATGTTGGAGAGTTTTTTTGCGATATCACGATCCTCACGAAAATATGGGGGAAGCTGACTACACAGCCCCAGACAGCAAATTGAATAGTATTCGTTCATTTCCATCGCAAATTCGTATGACATATCACTCTCGGAATATGGAGTTTTTTCACTGCTTGTATTGGTAGCGAATGCTATAATGAAATTGTGATTTTTGACACGAAAAATCAAACGATTGTTCACAACGGAGGTGTTCCATGAACAAGAACTTTAAAGTAGATTCTCAAATCATGACCAGGCATCAACTCCACGCAGAATTGCTCAGGTGCGAGTACTGCGAGGAGAGACCTTGCGAGGATGCCTGCCCCGTCAATTGCTCGCCATTTGATTTCATCATGGCAGCTCGCGTGGGAAATCCGTCTGACATCAAACGCTCTGCCGCAGAGATCATGCGCAATAATCCGCTCGGAGGTGTTTGCGGACTCGTTTGCCCGGATCGGTTCTGCATGGCGGCCTGCTCCCGCAAGAATTTTGATGGATCGATCAATATTCCAAGGGTTCAGGCGACTCTCGTTGAAATGGCGAAACGACTTGGGGGAATTCCAAAGTTTTCGACACCAACTCCAAACGGAAAAAAGGTGGCAGTCATTGGCAGCGGTCCCGCGGGACTTGGGGTTGCTTCCGTTTTGGGACAGCTTGGCTACGCTGTTGATATTTTTGAGAGCCGCAACGAGTTGGGCGGCATGATGAACCTGATCCCTGATCAACGCCTGGAAAAGGAAGTGGTCCAGACCGATATAGAGTTTTTGCTTTCACTGGGCGCCATCACAGCCAATACTGGAATGAGGATTGAAGACCCGAGGCAGTTACTCACACAGGGTTACCAGGCAGTATGTGTCACAACTGGTTTGTGGAAGCCAATTGAATTGGGCATTGAAAATGAAGACATGGCGATCAAGATGGTTGATCTGCTTTCGAATAAGAATGCCTATAACTTCGACGGCCGCGTGGCTGTCATTGGCGGTGGCGCAACCGCAGTTGACTGTGCGATCACAGCCAGGGAACGCGGTGCAACACATGTCGAACTCTTCATGCTCGAGAAACTCTCCGAAATGCCCTTGACTCCTGTGGAACGGCAGGAGTTGGTTGACTACGATATTGAAGTGAATGGTCGCATCCGAATTAACAAGATCATACCGGAGGGCAAAAGTGTTTCAGGAATCGAGACAAAAAAGGTTCAGCTTCCTGATGGTCAGCCATTCAAACCAGCCAACGTCCGCGACGTGGATGGGACGGAAGGCATCCGAAACGATTTCAACGCTGTTGTGATCGCGATCGGGATGCGTTCGACGTTACCGCGCGAACAAATGGACGGGTTGTTTTATGCAGGTGACATATCGAATGGTCCTACTACGGTCGTGGAAGCTGTCGCGTCTGGCAAGAATATGGCCATTGAAATCAACGCCTATCTAAAGAAACAGGAAAAGCCTGAAATCAAAAAGGCCACCAAATCCTTTTATGCGATACCTGGCTACAACCCTATGCCTGTGTCACTTGAAACGGATTTCTTCGGGCGGCGGATCCACTCACCCTACCTGCTCTCCGCATCTCCACTGACCGATGGTTTTGAACAAATGAATAAAGCCTATGAACATGGCTGGGCTGGCGGGATCATGAAGACCGCGTTTGATAACGTCCCAATCCACATCCCATCCGAGTATATGTTTACATTCAGTCCACTGACCTATGCCAACTCCGACAATGTATCCGGGCATCCGCTGGACCGAGTCTGCCGTGAGGTGGAACAGTTGATCAAGAAATGGCCTGATCGGTTGACCATGGCATCCACGGGCGGGCCAGTTACCAGTCATGATGAGAACGATAAAAAAAGCTGGCAATCAAATACAAGAAAACTTGAAGCGTCTGGAGTGATGGGCATTGAATACTCATTATCCTGCCCACAAGGTGGAGACGGGACGGAAGGCGATATTGTCTCGCAGAACGCGGCGCTCACTGCCAGGATCATCGATTGGATCATGGAGGTTGGTTCGCCCGACATCCCGAAACTTTTCAAATTGACTGCGGCTGTTACATCCATCGTCCCAATCCTGCGAGCCATCCGAAAGGTGCTAGATAAATATCCAAGCAAGAAGGCTGGCATCACGCTTGCCAACTCCTTCCCCACACTGGCATTTCGCCCAGCCACCGGCCATGTTTGGGAGGAGGGCGTCATCGTCGGCATGAGCGGTGACGGCGTTACGCCAATCTCGTATCTGACACTTGCAAACGCCGTTCCAGAAGGGATTGAAATCTCGGGCAACGGCGGTCCCATGAACTATAAAGCCGCGATGGATTTTCTTGCACTCGGCGTCAAGACTGTTCAATTCTGCACGATTGCGACAAAACATGGTTACGGCATCATTCGTGACCTTGAGTCTGGTACCGCTTTCCTGATGCAGGAACGCGGCATCCAAAGCATGAAGGAATTAATTGGCATCGCGCAGCCGCACCCCATCACTGACTTCATGTCGCTTTCTCCGGTGAAGAAAATTTCTGAGTTCAACTACGACCTGTGTAACTCATGCGGTAACTGTGCGCGCTGTCCGTATCTGGCGATCACACTAGACGACAAAGGCCGTCCGCACTCCGACCCGGCTCTCTGCATCGGATGCTCGATCTGCGCCAAGAAGTGTTTTGTTGGTGCGATCACCATGCGCGAGCGCAGTACCGAAGAACTCGCCGTCCTGGTCGAGAATTAACAAGCGAAAGGATAGAACATGACAACCAGATTTGAAAACGGTATCGTCGTAACCCTGGGCGCAAACAACCAGGTTCTATGGAACGGGTCGGTCGTCACAGATGGGGAAAACATTGTCGCGGTCGGCAACGTCGCCGAGATGAAGAGACGATTTCCAGACGCGGATGCAATGGACTGTTCAGGCAAGATCGTCCTGCCTGGATTCATCTGCACCCACCATCACTTTTACTCGACCATGGCGCGCGGTATGGCCATTCCAGGGGAGCCCGCATCCAACTTTGTGGAAATCCTTGAGCGATTGTGGTGGAAGGTGGATAAAGCTTTGAGTGAGGAAGATATCACACTATCCGCGCAAATTCCCCTCATTGAATGCATCCGCAACGGCACGACCACCGTCATTGATCATCATGCCTCGCCCGGCATGCGCGATGGTTCACTCGACCTGATCGAAAACGCGGTCCGTCAGGCGGGTATCCGTGCCTCGCTTTGCTACGAGGTTTCAGATAGAAACATAGTCGGAGGTGGCATCGAGGAGAACGAACGCTTTATCAAGAAGACCGGAAAAGGTGATGGCCAGATCGCGGCCATGATGGGTCTGCATGCTTCTTTCACGATCTCTGATGCGACTCTCGAAAAATGTGTGGGCATTGCGAAGGATGCAGGCGTGGGATGTCACATCCATGTGGCAGAGGACGCTGCCGATCGAGAGGACTCGCTCCAGAAATATGGAATGCCAACAGTCCATCGGCTGGACAAAATGGGTGCATCGGGTGAAAAGTCACTCTTTATTCATTGTGTCCACATTGACGAATCCGAAATGGACATCATTGCCAGCACAAAGACGGGTGTCGTGCATAACCCCGAGTCAAACATGAACAACGCTGTCGGCGTTACCAAACTTTTTGATCTGCTGAAGCGAAATGTGCTGGTTGGCCTTGGGACGGATGGGATGTCTTCGGATATGCTCTCCCAGATGCGCTGCGCCTACCTGCTGCATCGCCTCGCCAATCGCGATCCACGTGTAGCGTTTTTGGAAGCGCCCAGGTTGCTGCTCCAATACAATGCTGAGATTTGTGAACGTCAATTTGGTATTCGCCTGGGTGAGATTGCAGAAGGCCGCCCTGCCGATCTTACAATCATGGATTACCAGCCTCCGACAGTATTAAGTGATGCAAACTTCCTCGGCCATCTCATTTTTGGCCTCGTAGACGCAACGGTAGACACGACAGTCTGCAGAGGCAGGATTCTGATGCAGGGCAAGAAGATTTTATCTATGGATGAGGAACGTATCGCTGCCCGTTCACGCGAGCTTGCACCTCAGATGTGGCAAAGATTAGCGGCTCTCTAACCAAAGTTTTTCTTAATATTAAAACTGTCCCATTTTAGGGACAGTTTTAATTTCAACATGGAATTCTCAAGATTGGAAAGGAATTAACATTAGAGCATTTATTATCGTTTCATCCTCGCCAGGATCGCCAGCTTCTTACCCTGGAACTTCTGGAACCAGTTGAGCTTTCTTTGAATTCTCAATTATTTCGTCCAAGCGTGGATGCTTGCAAAGAAAGCAATATCCAAAAGGCAATGCATGAGAACACGTACTCGGTCCCTGCTGCAAGCATTCGGCAAAGTTCTCGACTCCAATGTCGATAACATGGCAATTTTCGATGCCATGCAGAGATTTCGTTTTTGCTTTCACGCTTTGTTTGGTCATTAGGTATCTCCAGATCCGTACGAACAGAACTTTGTTAAATAACCTATCCTAAGTATAGGACGACTATGCTCTGATTTATAGTGATTATGTTCACAATCACATTGGATAATGCTCCTCACTACTCGTCCAGACATTCTCCAACAGCTTGATAAATTTGTGTAGCTGCGAGAAAATCTTCGATTCCACTTTCAGGTATAATGACTATTATTATCAACTTTTATTTATTCAGAAGAACTTCCCTATTCCAAAAACTGAATTAGTCTCGCCATCATCTCACGAATGGAGGATCGTCACCGTGGAAAGAGTAGCACTATACCTGCAAGACTCGCACGATCTCAGAGACGGATTGGATTACGCGCGTTATGCCGAGGCTCATGGCTTCGAAGCCGTTTGGCAGGCTGAATCGCGTTTAGTTCGGGATGCGATTGTGCCTATGGCTGCTTACGCCGCGGTCACAGAACGGATCAAGGTCGGCTCAGGCGTCATCAACAACTGGACCCGTAACATCGGCTTGCTGGCTGCCACATTCCTAACGCTTGATGATTTGGCGCCTAACCGAATCATTTGTGGCATTGGCGCATGGTGGGATCCGCTGGCGAGCAACGTCGGGATCAAGCGCCATAAACAATTGACCGCCATGCGTGAGACTGTGGATGTAATGCGCCGCCTGCTAAATATGGAACGAGTCACTTTTCATGGAGAATTCCATCGTGTGGAAGGGATCGAATTGGATGTCGTCCATGGCCGCCGCGAACCGCGCAACATCCCAATCATGATCGGCGCGACCGGCGACATGATGATGGAATTGACTGGCGAGATCGCGGATGGGGCTGTCTTGAACTATTGTGTGCCGCCCGACTACAACGACAATGCACTGGAGCTCCTCGAAAAAGGATTGAAGAAGTCTGGACGAAGGATGGAAGACTTTGACCGCCCTCAATTGATCGTCTGTTCGGTGGATGAAGATCACGATAAAGCCATTGAATATACAAAGGAATTGCTTTGCCAGTATCTGGCACAACAACCCCACATCGCAAAGGCTTCCCGCGTATCACAGGAAGTGATCAATGAGATCCAGTCCATTTTGGGCTGGCCTGCCACCAAGGAACAGATCAACAAAGCCAAACATCTTGTACCTGATGACCTGGTCCATCGTATCACTGCTTCGGGAACACCCGCCGAAGCAAAAGGCAAGGTGGAAGAGTATAAGAAGCGCGGATGTACCTGCCCCATCCTTTACCCTGTTGGTGGAAATTTCAAACTCTTGATCGATACATTTGCACAAATATAAACGATCAAAAACATCCTGAAAATCAGGGTGTTTTTGATTTAATAAAATCAGCTTAGCCTACCCTGTAAATAATCGTACAAAATTTGCAACGCTGCATCCGCGGCAGAGGCTTTGTTCTGCTCGCGATCCCCTTCAAATTGAAATACCTTTGCCCACGCGCCATCTTCGGCAACCAGGCTAATCCAGGTTGTACCAACTGGCTTTTCAGGTGTCCCACCGCCAGGACCTGAAATCCCACTGACCGATACAGCAACATCCGCGTTCAGTGCTTTACGCGCGCCGCGTGCCATCTCCAATACGGTCTCGCGGCTGACCGCACCCTTCGAGTTCAATGTATCCCATGAAACACCCAACAACGCCACCTTTGCTTCATAGGCATAGGCAACCACACCACCCAGGAAATACTCTGAGGATCCGGGCACATTCGTAACACGGTTACCGACCAATCCGCCTGTGCATGATTCTGCCAGTGCAAGCTTTAATCCGCGCCCGCGTAACAGATTACCAATCTGAAAATCCAATGATTCTGTCACATTAACCTCGTATTACAGATTTCGAAATTATACACGGCATGTGTTTAATCTCGGTTATAATTTCCCCATGGCAGACTGGGCAGGAAAAACGCTCGGAAAGGTCCACATTGATGATCTTATTGCCCGGGGGGGTATGGCTGAAGTGTATACGGGCACACACGAGTCTTTTGGGCAAGTCGCGGTGAAAGTGATGAGAGGCTTGCTCGAGCGAGACCCGGATCAACTTGCCCGTTTCCAGCGTGAAGCGGAAGTTGTCGCAGAATTAAAACATCCTCACATTGTTCAAATGCTTGATTACACCGTGGCAGACGAAACTCCCTGCATCATGATGGAGTATGTCAACGGGCCATCCCTTGCATCATATTTAAAAGCACTTCATGAACGCAAACAACGCCTTCCCATCGGTATTGTTGCGCAACTGCTAACCGGCATTGCAAGCGCGCTTGATTACGCACACAGCAAAGGCATCATTCATCGCGACATCAAACCTGCCAATGTATTGCTCAGATCGGGAACCAGGCACGTTACTACAGAGGAACCTCTTCCACTGGATGTAGAGCCGATCCTTACGGACTTTGGTCTGGTCCGCCTCCTGGACTCAACCATGCACACGACAACCGGTTCCGTCTCAGGGACGCCTGCCTACATGAGCCCCGAGCAATCGCGCGGCGAAAAAGTGGACAAGCGCACTGATATCTATTCCCTTGGCATCATGTTATACGAGATGCTTGCCGGAGCGGTCCCCTTCCAGGCCGATACCACGTTTGGCATGTTGATGAAACACATCAACGAGCCGCCCCCGATCATCAAGGGAATTTCCATGGACTTGCAGGCGTTGCTTGACCGCGCACTAGCCAAGGATCCATCCCTTCGTTACAACAGTGCGGGTGAACTGGCAAGTGAGTTCCTGGCTGTGTTCAATGGACAGACCATTTCGCCGGGCACGCTCCACATTGCAGAACTCGCCCGTCAGGCGGCTCAAGCAGGTCGTCAGGGGGATAAACCCAAAACCGAAGAACGCCCTTCACGCCGGTGGTTGAGGATTGCGATAGAAGTAGTAGTTGCCTTAATTTTGGCATTCACCATTTTCCAGTTCGTTCTCCCACAGAATACCGGAAGCACGCCGACACCGACACCACTTGATCCGAATATTCCCATCGGCAGAATGCGCTTCTCTGATGTCAACGATATTATGGACAGGGTCTCGATCTTTTTGGAAAAGGGCAGTGCCAAACCCGAAGATGGTATGCATTATGAAGTATGGCTTGTAAGTGATGATGGCACGATTAGAAAAGATATTGGAGCTATAAGCTTTGACGCAAGCGGAACAGGCAATTTGCTTTTTACAGATCCAGATCAGCAAAACCTGCTCAGGGGATTCAGCCAGCTCCAAATCACCAAGGAACAAGATGATGTCCCGATTACTGCACCTACCGGGGAAGTTGTTTTCTCATCCGTCTTTCCTGCAAAGGCGCTCATCCATGTCCGTCATGTAATGGTTTCCTTCCCTGGGGCTCCCAATCAGGAGGCTCTAATGGTAGGGCTTTTTTATTACAGCGGCAGGTATATAAATTATTCTATTAACGGAAATGTGGGGTTTGATCCAGATTTTGTTTATATGGTAAAGGCTTATGATGACGGGGATGAGGCAGAATTTCGCAAAAGGACTGAAGAAGTCATCAACCTGATCGTTGGTGACGAAAGCGATCAGTATCAGAATTATGACGGGGATGGAAATATAGACAATGGTGACAGTGATGGGTTTGGAAGCCTGCCAAACGGAGACCGGCTTGGTTATATTCAAGCGACTGCGTTGCATGCCAAGTATTCAGCCGAAGCGGAAGATTCAACGCCGAATATCCGCAGTTATAGCGCAGATATGCAAAAATGCATCCAAAATATGGATGGGTGGACCAAGGAAATCCTGCCACTGGCATTGGAGCTAAACAACAGGCCGTTTGATCCGGAGATGAAGCCAATCATTGACCAATTAAAGGTCCTCGGGAATAAACTTGAGTACGGTGTGGATGAAGATGGCGATGGGAGAATAGAGCCGATTGCAGGTGAATGTGGCGCAACCCAGGCTTATGAAGATGGTTGGTATTTTGCAGATTTCCCCATTTTGATTGGACCAAACAGGGTACCATTACCAGAGTAATCAATATACCCAACCCCGAATTATTTGGATGCAGACAGCTGCACTTATATCCGTTGCAAATGCAAAAGCCGATTGATACTCTTAAAAAATCAGCATTTTCCAAACGAAAGAGCCTCCAGTTTTGCTTTTCAAGAAAGCTCTCCCACGAGGATTAATTTCGGGGCGTGACTTAATTTTACAATAAAATATATTCAAGACCAATACTACAATCCTTGTTGCATTTGCCGGAGCATGTCGTTGATGGAAGGTCCGAGCATTCTCATGGCTCCCAGGAATAGAAATGCGCACAGAAAACCGATCATGATCGCGGGAAGGAAAACGGCGATGATGGCTTCCAACCACCCAAAACGATGAACTGATTTGGCTGCTGTTATATTCAAATAAATCACATATAAACCTAGCAGAAAAAAGACAGGCAGTGTGCAAAACGAAGCATAGGGAATCGCATTGATAGGAATAAGAAACGCCGAAATGAGCGTGACTGGGGCCGTGATCGCCGCCATTGCATAAGATAGCTTATCGAAGGTTCCCTGACCACCTAAAAACCTGGCCACCCAGTGAATGAGCGCCACGCCAATCGCAAAACCAATCACAGAGAATAAACCTGTGAGCGGAGCAGTGCAAATGGCACCTAACAATCCGCCTACTCCTAACCCTACTGTGAAGCCGGGCAGTTGATCAAACTCAGGCATCGTTTGCCGTAAACCAGCCAGGCCAACGACAAATTGCACCAGGCTGTTGATTAATCCTGAAAAAGTCCCCGCTATAAAGACCCAGATATAGGCATTTTTCGCAGATGCATCGGGGTGCTCAGTGATCTCTACAAATGTCCCTTCACCCGGTTTTGTAAAAACCCTGCTCCAGACCGGAAATGCTCCTTGAGGAGGAGGTCGATCGGGGTCTTCCATCATCCCTGGCTGACTTGATTGACTGTTCATAAATACATTCTCCTGATTTGAAGGTGTAGTCGGATTGTAGCCTTAATAATATATGAGTCAAGCACATGAAAGTGTTATGACTACGTGTTAAAATCACCCCTAATGGAAATCTCTGAAAAGTTGCAAGGCATCTTAAACACTCTCCCAACAAAATCCGGTTGTTACCTGATGAAGAGCACCGGAGGGACGATCATCTACGTTGGGAAAGCGATCAACCTCAAGAACCGCGTCCGGTCTTATTTTCACGCGGATGCCAGCCATGATAATAAAACCCGCAGATTAGTCCGTGAGATCGTGGATATCGAGTGGATCATTGTCGGCTCGGAACTTGAGGCACTCATCCTTGAAATGAACCTCATCAAGAAACATCGCCCCAAATACAACGTCCGCCTCAAGGATGACAAGCGTTACCCATATATCAAGATCCACTGGAACGAGCCATTTCCCAAGGTCACAGTGACCCGCCAAATGACCGATGATGGTGCGCGTTACTTCGGTCCTTACACCTCCGCCTGGGCTGTTTACCAGACACTGGATGTGCTTCGCAAGATCTTCCCCTACTTGACCTGCGACCGCGAAATCACTGGAATGGACAAACGTGCGTGTCTTTACTACGACATCAAGTTGTGTATCGCTCCCTGTATCGGCGCGGCCAACCAGGCACAGTACCGCCAAATGATCTCCGATATGATGGATTTCCTAGGCGGACACAGTGAAGGCATTATCTCACGCCTCCAGGTGGAGATGGAGAAGGCCTCAGAAGAAATGCGCTTTGAGAAAGCCGCCGCGATCCGTGACCAGCTCAAAGCCATTCACTCGATCATCGAACGGCAAAAGATCGTCTTCGCGACTGATTATCTGGATTCGGATGTTCTTGCCATGGCACGCAGTGATGGCGAAGCTTGTGTGCAAATCTTTTTCATCCGCGGCGGCAAACTGATCGGACGGGAATACTTTATCCTTGAAGGGACGGAGGACACGGCAGATACAGAGGTGTTGGAGCAATTCATCACGCAGTTCTATACCGAAGCCGCGACCATCCCTCAACAGGTGATGCTCCCGCAGGAAATTGAAGAGGCAAAGATCATTGGACAATGGCTTCGCTCGAAGCGTGGCGGCGAGAAGGTGGAGTTCTTTGTCCCAAAAGAGGGACAGCCGCACGAACTGGTGCAAATGGCCTCCGAGAACGCGACAGAGACGCTTTCCGCTCTTCGGGCACAATGGCAGTCGGATACTCATAAACAGGAACAGGCTTTGGCAGAATTACAGCAATCCCTGAATTTGAAGGAACCGCCAAACAGAATCGAGTGCTACGACATTTCAAACACACAGGGAACTGCCATCATTGGCGCGATGGTCGTTTTTACACAGGGCGTACCGGATAAAAAGTTGTATCGCAAATTCAACATCGAGAGTGTGGTCGGCGCGCCGGATGATTTCGCATCCATGGAGGAGATGCTGACGCGAAGATTCCGTCGGTGGCGATCGGCTCAGGAAACCGCAGACCAACCCGGGGCGAAGAATGACGCGTCGTTCTCCTTCCTGCCTGATCTCATCATCATTGATGGAGGCAAAGGACAGTTAGGGCGGGCTGTCCAGGTCCTTGAGAAATTTGAGCTGCTCGACAAGGTTCCAGTGGTGGGACTTGCGAAACAGCAGGAGGAAATTTTCTTCCCGCACAAGTCAGATTCCCTGATGTTGCCGCGTCATTCCCAGGGATTGTATTTGGTCCAGCGAATTCGGGATGAGGCGCACCGATACGGGATCACCGCTCACCGCAAGAAACGGCAGAAACTGGGCATGGCCTCACAATTGGATTCCATCCCAGGCATCGGACCGGTACGCCGCAAAGCCCTCTTGAAACATTTTGGGTCTGTGGATAAGATTAGGGGTGCTTCGATGGAAGCACTCAAAGCTGTTGTGCCTGAAGACGCGGCGCAATCGATAAAGGAACATTTGGAATGATAGAAGTCTGGGTTGTCGATGATGATGATGAAATGATGCATGCAGTGGGATTGATGCTGAAATTGCTAAATTGCAGCGTGACATCTTTTCTCAACGTCCGTTCCGCCGCACAGAAACTATTGAGCGGGCAAAAACCGGAACTGTTCGTCCTGGATATAAACATGCCCGAAGTCTCAGGGCTGGATATGGTCGAGTTCCTGAGACGCCGACCCGAATCGAAGGATATCCCGATCATCATGCTTTCATCCGAAGCTGGAGACACCACGATCGATAAGGCCCTGAAACTGGGCGCGGATGCCTATGTCATGAAACCCGTAACGATCGAAGAACTTGAAAAGGCAATGGCAATTGCATTTGATAAACATCTAATTTCGTGAGTTGAAAATGTCAGGAAAAAATTCAAAAAATATCAAACAAACCAAACCCGTCAAAAGCACAAAGACGCAAAGCACCAAAATGCTGCAGATTTTCTTTATCGTGTTTTCGATCATCTTGATCCTTTCCATGGTGCTTTCACTGATGATGAACACATAAAGGGTCTTCATAATCGACATGAAAAAAAATAAAAGCCTTTTCACAAGGCTGCCATTTTTTGTTTTAATATTTTCGATTTATCCCAGCCTGGCGCTATTAGCTACAAACATCCGTGAAGTGGATGCAATCGTGGTTGTGAGACCGCTTCTCCTGTCAATTTTGGGAGCAGGCGTGGTCGTCCTTCTTTTCCTCCTGTTCTTCAAGGATTGGATCCGCGCATCACTGGCAACCTCTGTTGTGCTTATACTTTTTTTTAGTTATGGGCATCTTACGCGTCTTCTTGTTGACCGCTTTGACCCCACCCTGAACAAGTCAATTCAGCAGGGGCTTTATCTCATCCAGTTTGGAATACTTATTTTTACACTACCCTGGATCAGGCAAAGATTAGTCGACGCAAAAAACTGGTTGGGCAGTCTTAACGTTATTGCCCTGGTTTTGATTTTATTTCCGGTCATACAGATCGCCAGCTTCTCATTTGGAATCGCCACAAATTCAGACAAACCCATGGCAACGTCCACTCCGGAATTGGTGACGGAGTCATCTCAAGGCACTCCTGCAATTAATCCACTTCCGACCAGTGCTAACCCGGGACGATATCCCGATGTTTATCTCATTGTGTTGGACGGCTACAGCCGCGCGGACACATTGGAAGCGCTTGGCTACGACAATTCCGAATTCCTGAATACGCTGGAGGAAATGGGTTTTTACGTTGCAGGATGTAGTCGTACCACGTATCGGCATACGTTGCTTTCCATGTCGTCCACATTCAGCATGGACTATTTATGGAAAGTCATTCCAAATACAGGTGTCGGTGACAAGAATGCCGCTCCGCTGTACGAGGCACTGATTCACAACCCTGTCAGAAGCGGTTTCGAGCAAAGAGGTTATACGATCGTAGGCTTTCAGACAGGTTATCAATGGGATCAATGGACGGACGCCGATTATTATTTGACTTTGAAAGATGATACTGCAAACGACGAAACAGCCTCATCATCAATTACCCCATTCGAATATATCTTTCTTAGAAATACTGCCATTTACCCATTCATCGAAAATAGCACCCTGGCCGCCCAAAGATTTTATAGTCACTATAGACAAGTGAACTTTACGCTTGACGAGCTGCCCAAAATAGTATCTTCGATCCACGGACCAAAATTTGTATATGCCCATATCATGTCGCCTCATACCCCTTACATTTTCCTCCCGGATGGATCGCTCAATATGGACAGCCGTTATTACAACACCGAGACCGGCACGCCAAGCAACCTTGGCCTCGAAATAGAAGGATACATCAACAATATAAAGTATCTGAATTCCAGGGTACCCGGGATATTAAGTGACATCATCAGGAACAGTGAGATTCCTCCCATCATCGTCATACAAGGGGATCATGGGTACGTGCTCCCTGAAAGAAGATTCAACAACCTGATGGCATTTTATTTTCCAAATGGAGGAAATGCTTCACTCTATCCAACCATCAGCCCTGTGAATACGTTCAGGCTGATCTCAAATTTATATTTCGGGACCAACATGCATATCCGTAATGATATTAGCTTAGATGCAGACGTTGGAAGGCCATACGCGAAGGAAGTAGTAAAACCGTTCCCTGAAACATGCCCATAAGTTGCGCATCGTGAAGGATGATATAATCCCTGCCGCGCGGCACAGTGACCGCGCATTTTTATGCCCACAAAGGATTGGTATGCTCGACAAACTAAAAGGTATTGAAGACCGTTACGAACAACTCGGAAACGAACTGCTCGAAGTTGGCAGTAACTATCAACGCGCCGCCGAGATCAACAAGGAACGCGTGGATCTGGAATCCATCGTCGGGAAAGCACGGGAGTACCGTCAGGCAATGAAAAGCCTCGAGGAAGCCAGAACAATCATCGAGTCCGAGAAGGATACGGAGTTTATTGCCCTCGCCAAGGCAGATATAGAACTTCTCACCCCAAAGATCGAAATCCTCGAGAAAGAGATCAAGGGTTTGCTTGTTCCCAAAGACCCGCGCGATGACAAGAACGTCTACGTGGAAATTCGCGCAGGCGCAGGCGGTGACGAAGCTGCCATTTTCGCCGCGGACTTGTTCCGCATGTACACGCGTTACGCCGAAGACAAAAAATGGAAGACCGAGATCATGTCTGAAAGTTCCATTGGTGTGGGCGGTTATAAGGAAGTGATCTTTGAGATTAAAGGTAAGGGTGTGTTCTCAAAGTTGAAATACGAGTCGGGTGTGCATCGCGTGCAACGCGTGCCTGCCACCGAAGCACAGGGACGCATCCACACATCAACCGCCACAGTGGTTGTGCTTGCAGAAGTGGATGAAGTTGAGGTGGAAATTCCAGAGAGTGACATTGAAATCGAGGTGTATCGCTCATCGGGCGCAGGTGGACAGAACGTGCAAAAGAATTCGACGGCGGTACGCTTGTATCACAAACCCACGGGCATGATCGTGACGTGCCAGGATGAACGCTCCCAATTGCAAAACAAATTGCGCGCCTTGAGCATCCTGCGTGCCCGCCTGTATGAAATAGAAGTGGCCAAGCGCCAGGCCGATCTCGAAGCGGATCGCCGCTCACAAGTGGGAACAGGCGAAAGGTCCGAAAAGATCCGCACGTACAACTATCCACAAAACCGCGTGACCGATCATCGCATCGGCTTATCGATTTACAACCTGCCCGCTGTGATGGATGGGTCCATTGACCAATTCATCGAGGAACTTTCCACACGCGATGAAGCAGACCGGTTAGCCAGCAGTGGTTTCGACGACGAGGAATAAAAAGGGTGCATTTGATGCGCCCTTTTTATTGGAGGAGAACATGAACGATAATCCCGCGTTTGGCGCAGGCTTGCAGCCCTTTATGGGTATTCCGTCCTTTATGCGTTTGCCTGTTACGCGTGACCTGAAGGATATTGATGTTGCCATCCTGGGTGTACCATTTGACAGCGGCACATCCTATCGCACGGGCACGCGCTTCGGTCCGCGCAAGATCCGCGAAACATCCCTGATGATCTGGGGACACAATTCGACTCTCAACGTTACACCGCTGAAAAAACTAAAAGCTGTGGATTATGGCGATGTCTCTGTAATTCCAACATCGATTGAACACACGATGGTCGCCATTACGAATATGGCAGGTGAAATTATTAACACTGGCACAACGCTCATCACACTGGGCGGAGACCATTCCATTGCCCTCCCTTTACTACGCGCTCACGCAAAGAAACATGGACCTGTCTCACTTGTCCACATCGACGCGCATATTGACACATGGGAATCTGAATTTGAAGCCATACCATATAGTCACGGAACTCCGTTTCGACATGCACTGAACGAAGGCTTGATCCGCAAAGGGGAATATGTGCAGATCGGGATTCGCGGTCCACTGAGCGGCGAGAATGATTACGCCGATGCCGCCGCACTGGGTGCGCGCACGATCACGATCCACGAAGTGATGGAAAAAGGCGTAAATGAAATTCTCAAGGAAGTGCATGAACGCATGAAGGGACCTGTTTATGTCACAGTGGATATCGACTCGGCTGATC
>Ga0210377_10001998_pt1 | contig 18157 bp, 10 predicted proteins | sample PLM4_65_b1redo_FD_155480 | JGI IMG/M metagenome (GOLD analysis project Ga0210377, IMG submission 155480) | Groundwater sediment microbial communities from an aquifer in East River, Colorado, USA - PLM4_65_b1 redo | ecosystem: Environmental > Terrestrial > Soil > Riparian zone | place: USA: East...
CCGGGCCAGTTGTACGCCTGAAGCATGTCCAGGGTCTCTTTCGGCACGGTCTCTATCTTCTTTCCTGTTTTCTTGTTGAACTTGGCGACAAAATAATCCACGAGAAGCGGGATGTCTTCCTTGCGCTGCCGGAGCGGCGGGATCGTGATGGGGAAAACATTCAGCCGGTAGAACAGGTCTTCCCGGAACGTATTGTTCCGTATCGCCTCTTCCAGGTTCCGGTTGGTGGACGCGATGATCCGCACGTTGACCTTGATTGTCTTGGATCCGCCCAGCCGCTCGAACTCGCCGTCCTGGACGACCCGGAGCAGCTTGGTTTGCAGCTCAATCGGCATCTCGCCGATCTCATCAAGGAACAGGGTTCCCTTATCGGCAAGTTCGAAGCGCCCCATCTGCCGTTCACTGGAGCCGGTGAATGCGCCCTTTTCCCGTCCAAAGAGCTCGCTCTCGATAAGGTTCGCCGGGAGCGCCGAGCAGTTGACCGTTATCATCGGCAACTCTTGCCGGACGGGGCCGCTCCTGCTGTGGATGGCGCGCGCCACCGCTCCCTTCCCCGTGCCGGTTTCGCCGAGGAGGAGAACAGTCGTGTCCTGGGGCGCCACCTGTTCGACCCGGAAGAAAACATGCTGGAGGGCATTGCTTCGCCCGATGATCTCGCCGAAGTTGTACTCTCGATCGATCGCCTGATTAAGATAGATGTTCTCGGCATGGAACCGGTCTTTTAACTGCTCGATCTCCGCATACGCGCTCCGGAGTGAATCTTCCGTCTCTTTGTGCTGATCTATTTCCTGCGAGAGCTGCTCGTTTGCGGTGATCAACTCTCCAGACCGCTCCTTCACGCGCAATTCCAGCTCGTCGTTGTACTGGTGTAATTTCTTCTGTAACAGGCGCACTTCCAGAATGTTGTAAACGCGTGCCCGCACTTCGGCAAGATCAAACGGTTTGCTGACGAAATCCTTTGCGCCGGCCTGCAGGGCGCGCAGCTTCTGCTCCGGCTGAGCGGTGATCACAAGGACCGGGAGATAACCCTCCTTTTCGATTTCCTTCAGGCCTTCCATCACCTGGAAACCGTCCATGCCGGGCATCACGAGATCGAGCAGGATCAGGTCGTAGCGGTTCCTGCGGTGAAGCTCACAGACCGTATGCGGATCCGTCGTAGACTTGATGGAAGCATACCCGGCTTCGCGCAGCACGCTCTCGAGCAGCTTGACATTGGCTTCCTGATCGTCAACGATCAGGATTTTGGCGTTATGAATGTCGGATGAATTGATCAAGAAAGTTCCTTAAAATCAGATTTACCACGGATTGACACTGATGGTCACGGATAATAAGTAAAATTCATAGTTATTGTTTTCAATCCGCGGCTATCCATGGTAAAACGAATTTATTGTTGTTTCCTGTTTGTCCGGGTTCGGTTTACGTGCTCCGCCCAACACCTTTTTCTGCAAACTCCAGCGCCGTATTCAGCGTGTCCATGAACTCGCTGACCTTGATCGGCTTGGTGATATACCGGAAGAACCCTTCCTGCAGACCCTTCTCGACGTCGTGCGGCATCGCATTGGCGCTGACGGCAACGATGGGAATGTGTGCCGTGGCCGGGTCTTTGCGCAAAAGCCTCAGGGCATCGATGCCGCTGATGTCCGGCAGATTGATGTCCATCAGGATCACGTCCGGCTGGTTCGCGTGCGCAAGCTCGATGCCGACGGTCCCGGTCACCGCGGAGAGCAGCCGCAGGTCGGGGCGGCGCGCGATGATCTGCTCGACCAGCTTCATGTTGGCCGGGTTGTCCTCCACATAGAGCACGGTACGCACCCGCACTTTGCCCGGTACCTGCGATCGGGCAGGCGTTTCACGTTCGACGCTTGAAGCGGCAAGTTGCGGCTCAGCCGCGATCATCAGTTCGAACCAGAACACGCTTCCGACTCCAACGGTGCTTTCCACGCCGATGACGCCTCCCATCAGTTCGGTCAGTTTCTTGGCAACCACGAGGCCGATGCCGGTGCCTTCCTCGCCGCCGGCCTCTTGTCCGAGCCGGTTGAACGACTGGAAAAGCTGCGCCACCTTTTCCGGAGTCAATCCAACGCCGGTGTCCCTGATGCTGATACGAATGCGTCCCCGGGCGCTCGCGGCATATGTCACCTCGACCGTTCCCTGCTCGCGGTTGTATTTGATCGCGTTGGAAAGAAGGTTGATGAGGACCTGCGTCAACCGGGTCCGGTCGGCACGGACGAAGCACGGTATGCTGAATTGGGGAAAGATCATGTGGATGCCGCGCTTTTGCGCCTGCCCTTCGATCATGCCCCGGCATTCGACCATGACCTCGGCCAGCGAAACCGGCTCCGGAGACAGCGACAGTTTCCCGGACTCGATCTTCGCGAGGTCGAGGACCTCGTTGATGAGTTCGAGCAGATGCCATCCCGCCCGGAGGATCTGGCCGATGCTTTCCTTCTGGCCTGGCGTTGGCGCCGGAGCATTTGATTCGTCCATCAACTGGGCGAAACCGAGGATCGAATTGAGCGGGGAGCGCAGCTCATGGCTCATGCTGGAAAGAAAATCCGATTTCGAGAGGTTGGCTTTTTCCGCTACGACCTTGGCCCTCTGCAGCTCAACGTTCTTCTCCTTCAACATTGTATCGAGCTTCAGCCGCTCCTCTTCGATCTGCCTGCGCGCGGTGTTGTCGGTGCCGATCAGCAGATAGCCGATGATGGCGTCCTTCGCATCGCGCAGCGCGGTGACCGACACCACCGCAGGGAACCGACTCCCATCCTTCCGGATGTAGGTCAGCTCGTAGATGTCCTCGATCCCGCGCGAGGCCTTGAACACGAGGGCCTCAAAGCCGGGCGTGATCGGGGTCCCGACTTCGACGGAGAGCGCCTTGGCGCGATCGATCAATTCCCGCGGATCGGCAAAATCGGCCGGGGTGATCTTGTTCATCACGTCGGCGGCAGCATAGCCCAGCATGCGCTCGGCGCCGACGTTGAAGATCTGGATGACGCCCTTCGCGTCCGTGGCGATGCTTGAGAAGTTGGCGCTGTTGAAGATCGCGGTCTGCAGGGCACCCGCCTTGAGCAGTGCAGCTTCCGCCTCCTTGCGGTCGGTGATGTCGAGGATCGCGGTATGAATCAGGCCGGATTTGCCGTCGGTATTTTCCTTTGCAATGCTCTGGAGTTTTGCGTAGAACAGCGTGCCGTCTTTTTTCTTGAGCCTGATCTCACAGACATGCTTGCCCTCTTTTTGCAAGACCTCCTCACAATGTTTGGTGAATATGTCACGGTCCCCTGCCTCTGCAATAAACCGGACAAAGGGTTTAGTGAGAAGCCACCCTCTCTCGGTCCCCAGCAGTTGAGCGCCGGTAAGATTCACCTCCTGCAATAGTCCGTGCGTATCAAAGGTAAAATAGCCGACGGGCGCATAGTCATACAGTTCCGAATACCTGCTGCGCGATGCCTCCAGCTCTTCCTGGGCCCTGCGCAGTTCTTCGTTCTGTATCTCCAGTTCGATCTGGTGTGTCCCCAGCTCGTGGACGAGATCCCGCATATCCCCGGAAGAGAGCTTTTGCAGCCTCTCCATCTGGTCTTTCAATTTTTTCTCTGCCTTTATGCGAAGGGCCGAGATATCATCCGATAGTGTTTGTTTTTTCATGTTTCATCCCGATCGGTGACATCTTCTATGGCGAGGAGGATCGCCTTGGTCTGCGTTCTCTGCTGGAATATCTCGCGGGCATTGAGCGCCATGGTCCGATGTCCTATGCCCGGGAACTCGTGGTCAACCCTGACATTATTGAACTGGGATTTGCCGGGCAGGACCTGTTCGAGAAGTTCCCTGAGCGCCGGGATGTCCCATTGACGATCTCCGAGCTCATAGATGAGTTTCTTTTCAGTATCTGCAGGGGCGACCTTGAAGGTCTTATAGAAGGCTTTGTTGGTAAGTACCACGCGAAGGTCGGCATCGAGGACCACGAGCGGTTCCCGCACGGTCTCCACAATGCCTTCGAAAAATGCGAGGGCATCCCTGAGCGCTTCCTGCGTATTTTTCTGCTCGGTTATATCGATGAACGTGATGACAACTCCGTCAATGACATTTTTAACGGTACGGTACGGCATGATCCGCATTAAATACGAGCGCCCGTTATCGCCCCGCACTTCCTTCTCTCTCGAGGCCAGGGTCCTGAGCACATCGTTTGCGTCCTGCGCCAGTTCACGATATTCCAGCTTCAGGGCGATGTCGCTGACAGGGCGACCCATATCCGTCTGGATCAGACTGATGATATCGGCCACCGCCGGCGTGAACCGCCTGAGACGCAGGTCATTGCTTAAAAAAATGGTGGCTATCTGGGTGCCGGACAGCAGGTTGTTCATATCGCTGCTGGCATGCATCAGTTCGTCTATCGTGCTCTGCAGCTCCGCATTGACCGTCAGAAGCTCTTCGTTGACCGACTGGAGCTCCTCTTTCGAGGTCTCGAGCTCCTCGTTCGTGCTCTGCAGTTCCTCGTTGGATGACTGCAGTTCTTCATTCGTCGATTTGAGCTCTTCATTGGAGGTTTCGAGCTCCTCGATCGTGGACTGAAGGTGTTCTTTCGTGTACTTGAGCTCCGTTTCAAGCTCGGCAACGTGCCGATTTGATTTATCACGGGGAAGAGATTTTCCCTGCGAGGGCTTCTCTCGTTTGGTTTGCAAAACCTCATGAAACACGACCATGGCCAGTCCCTGCAGGTGCTCCGGCTTTTTTATGTATTTTATTTCCAGGTTCACCGTCAAAAAGCCCCCGTTGGCCTTTACGTGAAGACCGTTGACCAGTACGTTCTTTCCCCGGCTGACTGCCGTTCGGAGGGCGGTCCGCAATTCAAGCCGCAATCCCTCGCGTGCCATTTCAACGACATTGAGCCGCGCTTTTCCTGAAGCGGGCTCGAGATATGCCCCGGTCCTGCCATGGACGTAAAAGATATCCCCTTTCTCATCCACGATCACGCACGGTGGCGCATAGCTTTCCAGCAGCAGCTGTTCGGTCAATGCGCCGATGCCGGGAGCCCCGGGCTTCCTGGGACCGGGGTCTTGCGGCACAGTATCATCGATGTCTCTCAGAGCCGCGGAACGCGGGGCAACAGGCAGCGGCGCACCGGCGGACCGTTTGACCTTATAGAGCTTCCATTTCTTATCGAGCACGGAATACAGGTCCGCGTGATCGCCGATGGTCTCGGAAGACCCGAGGAACAGTATCCCCTCGGGCTTCAGAGAATAACCGAACAGGGGCAGGACCTTCTTCTGGAGGGCCGAATTCAGATAGATCAGGAGGTTTCTGCAGCTTATCATATCGAGCCGTGAGAAGGACGGGTCTTTGACGAGGTTCTGGGCGGCAAAGACGACCATTTCCCGGATATCCTCCTTGACCTTGTACGTCGCGCCCTTTTTCACGAAGAATCTTGCCAGCCGCTCCGGAGACACGTCAACGGTTATGCTTTCGGGATAGATGCCGGCACGTGCTGTCTCGACGGAGGTGCCGTCTATATCGGTTGCAAAGATCTGGACCTTGACGTTTTTTTTCAGTTCTTGCAGATATTCACGAACAATGATCGCCAGGGAGTATGCCTCTTCACCCGTGGAGCATCCCGGGACCCATATCCGCAAGGGCGTATCAACGGGCCTGTTTTTCAATAACAGGGGCAGGATCTTCGTTTTCACGACCTCAAACGCGTTGGGGTCTCTGAAAAAATTCGTGACCCTGATCAGCAATTCCTTGAAAAGCGCTTCCGTTTCCGCGGGATTGTTGCGGAGGTAGGTCACGTAATCCGTCAACCGCTCGATCTGGTGAATGGCCATCCGCTTTTCTATCCTGCGCAGGATGGTATTCTGCTTGTACAGGGAAAAGTCGTGTCCTGTCTGAGCCCGGATCAGCACAAAGATCTTCTGCAGAAGGTCCTGGGACTTCCCCGTCGGTGTTTCAACCGGCAGAAGGGGCCTGGAATAGGGTCGCCGAATATAATTCAGGAGCTGTGCCGGCATCTTGTCCGGCGACAGCACATAATCAATAATTCCCGTGGCAATGGCGCTCGACGGCATGCCGTCATACTTGGCGCTCTTCACCTCCTGAGCAAGCACCAGGCCGCCCTCGCCTTTAATGGCCTTTAAACCGAGCGCGCCTTCGCTCCCGGTCCCGGAGAGGACGATGCCGATTGCCTTCTCACCCTGGTCTTCCGCCAGAGACCTGAAAAAGAAATCAATGGGATGCCGTATCCCCTGGCTCTTGGCAGGCTCAAACAACTGGAGGGACCCGTGCAGGATGGACATGTCTCTGTTGGGCGGGATGAGGTAGACGCAATTGGGTTTTACCGCCATCCCGTCCTGCGCCTGAAAGACCTCCATGTTTGTGTAGCGCTTTAAGAGATCGCCGAGGATGCTTTTGTGCGTGGGATCAAGATGGGAAACGACAATGAAGGCCATGCCGCTGTCCGGAGGCATGTTGCTGAAGAACTGCTCGAAGGCCTCGAGACCGCCCGCTGAGGCGCCGATACCGACGATGGTGAAACTCTTGCTGCCGTTCTCGCGCAATGAATTCAGCTTCACAACAGGGCGCAAGGCTTTAACGGGCTTTTTTGCGCTGCTGGATGTAAAGCGGACAGCGGTCTTCTTAAGAGATTTCTTTTTTATGTCTTTATTTTTGGTCATAGGGTCCTTGTCCCCGCTCGTCGTCTGTATCTGAGTAAAACCTAAGTCAGACTTTGCAAAAAAACGCAAGGAATGCCGATATATGCAACTTTAGCAGAAATTATATACAAATGCTACAATGTATTGTACAGGGTAACGGTCAGCGGCACACTGAATTTTTATCGTGAAATATATACGTAACATTATTAATGGGTTCTTACGGAGTCAGATCAATGAAAGCTGAAAGGAAAAAAGCTCTCGTGATCGCGGGCAGCGGCGCGCTGATCGTAATCGCCGCAATTGTCGTGGTCTTATCAATCGACATCAACGCTCACAAGCCCGCCATCGAAACCGCAGCATCCAGGGCGACTGGCCTGGATGTCAGGATCAATGGGAAGATGGGGCTCTCTTTCTTTCCTGTACGGATATCGGCTCATGATATCCATATAGCCAACAAGGGAGAAGAGATCCTTTCCCTCGAAAAAATCAAGCTGGGGGTGGAGTTGATCCCCCTGATGATGAAGCAACTCAAAGTCAGCAGTTGCGAGCTTTTCAAACCGACCATCATTATCGTGAAACACGCCGATGGGAAATTTAATTTCGAAAACTCTGAAAAGAAACCGACTGAAGGCGGGCTGGGAGCAGTTTCCCGTTTGAAAAAACTCCGGCTGTCCCAGGGGACACTGGTCTATCTTGACAAGAAAACGGGTGAAAAGACGGAGTTGAAGGACATCGATCTGGCAATCACGGATCTCTCGATGGGAGATAGTGCGAAGGATATCATAAAGAACGTCTCGTTCACCGGAAACCTCGACTGCAAGGAGATACTGCAAAGTGACTTCCGGATCGAGAATATCAAGGCTCAGGTGAAGGCGGCCAAGGGGATATACCATATCGAACCTCTTGCCATCGGGACACTTGTTTACTTTGACAAAAAAGCGGGTGAACAGATCGAGTTGAAAGAGATCAACCTGGTAATCAAGGATTGTTCAATAGCGGACCCTTCAGGAGCTATTATAAAGAACATCGCATTCACGGGAAACCTGGACTGCAAGGCATTGCGGAAAAAAGACCTCCACATCGATAACATCAAGAGTCCCATCAAAGCGGAGAAAGGAGTGATCACGCTCAAACCGCTTACCATGGATATCTTCGGCGCAAAGGGTGAAGGAGATGCCACGGCAGACAAGTCAGAAGTCGATGCCGTGTATAAAATCAATTTGAAGATATCGAAGCTTGACATCCCAAAACTTGAGGAGTCCTTCGGCGCAAACAAGGTGCTCGGCGGGAAGGCTGATCTTGGCGTCTCCTTGACGATCAAAGAGAAGGGAAGCCGCAATCTGATAAACAGCCTGGCCGGGACTATTTCTCTCCGGGGTGATGATCTCGTTCTGTATACGATGGACCTTGACAAGGCCCTCTCATCGTATGAAACGACCCAGGAGTTCAACCTTGTCGACCTTGGCACGTTCTTCGTCGCCGGCCCGATCATCGGCACCGTTGCGCTCACGGTCAGTAGTGTTGCTCTCAAGGCGTACCGGTACGGGGACCTTTATAACAAGACCCGGGGAGGGCAGGGCGCCATCACACAGTTCATCTCGCACTGGCAGATCAAGGACGGTGTTGCGGACGCAACGGACTGCGCCCTTGCGACCCACCATAATCGGGTCGCTCTGAAAGGCAAGCTTGATCTTGTCAACAAACGATATGATACGGTGACCGTGGCGCTTCTCGACGACAAGGGATGCGCAAAATTCACACAAAGCCTCGTCGGTCCCTTCGAGAGTCCCGGGGTCGGCGCGGTGAGCGCAGTCGGGTCTCTTGGCAGCCAGTTCTCTGATCTTTACAGAAAATCAAAACGCTTTCTAGGCGTCAAATGCAAGATATTTTATAGCGGTGCTGTGCGGCAACCATGAAACTCTTTCAGATTATGGTGAAGGCCTTTCTGAATAAAAAATGCCCCGCGAAATCCCATTTCAGGGTCTCGCGGGGCCGTCATCGTATAAAAAACGGCAACGCCCTCGGCGCACTGCCGATTCCACAATGCCGAGCCATACACTGAGAGGCATTTGATTCATGCGTAACTAAAACCTGCCAACCTCCGGTCTATCCACCCTCATGGCCACTCACCGCTGAAACTCTCCGTGCCTCTGTGTCAGGCGGCCTGGACTTCAGACCAGGCTTTTTCAGCTCCTCGTTTGAGGTCTATCCGTGACCGATCGCCTGCGGCCATCGAGTCCTGAAGCTTCATCCTTACCTCATCTTGCTTGCGCTCCAGGGTTTCGATGGCTTTATAGTGATCAATCTTAACGTCGGCCCTGGCCGAGTTTGCCTTGATCCTCAGCAGAGAGATATCCACGCTCCATTCTTGTATCTGCGCATAGAGCTTTTTTTCATAGGCATTTCGTTGGTTCTCCATGACAACCTCCCTGTGATTGAAACGTTTGCCTGCAATCAGCTCTTTCTGCTTCCCGCGACCAGCTGCTCGACGCGGCCCACGGGAAAATGATGCTCCCCAGGGGAGACAGGACCGGATCTCGTTAGTAATTAAGCACCAGCGCCATCGTCGTTGTTGTATCTTTCTTTTTCAGCGTAGCCGGTACCGGTGCGTTTGTATAATTTACGAGATAAGCAGCCTTCAGCGAGAGAATATCATTTAACGCTGATATGAGCGCTGTCTCCGAATTCACTTTATAGTTCTGAGAATCGTTGAAGTCATTCAGATATTCAAGGGACTGGGAGAACTTGTTCTTTTCCGTAAAGGCATAGGTGTATTTCGCGAAAGCACGCCCACCTGGATAGTCCTTCTTGGTGTTATCGGTATACTTGTCGCTTACATACTGTACACCCAATTCACCAACCAGGAAATTTTTCGGCCCATCCAGGAACTTATAGCCGGCGCCGACTCCGCCGTACAGGTGCTCGTCGATTCCGGCAAATCTATTCTGCTGCCAGCCCCCGAGCACAAAGGAATATACCCTGGGTGTGAACAGGTAATCCAGCTTGAGGTCCGTGAAATAGTTTTCCGCGGTCTTTACGCCGGCCGTTTTCGCACTCAAGGCACCGATCTTCCAGCTCCCCAGCACCTTCTCGTTAAATTGATACTTCAGCAGATTTTTTGCCGCAAGGCTGGTGACCTGCGTATTGCCATCGGTTTTTACATACGAAACCTCGGCTTCATCGCTTAATGCCTTCTTCTCCTTATTCTCCTCGGCAAAAGAACTTGACACAATCACTGCTAAACCAATACACAACGTCATGATACAGAAGAACAGTTTGTTCATAACCTTTCCTCGCTTCAGGGATCATTCTTGTCCACTCAGGCCAGTCAATGTTTTTACATTGTCCGTTATTCAGCCCGCGAACAAAAACACTCATGCAGCATCATGCTTTCCTGAAAAATTGATCCTTCAGCATGTTCAGACCCACGGAGCACCTCCAAAAAATTTTTTCCGTGAGACCTTTGACATCGGGCCTCACGGGGATAAGCATTGGATATTCCGACTCACGACGGGGAAAGAGGAAGTTGCCTCTCCCGCACAAGATGAACTTACTTGCCTTTCTTTTTGCCTGCATCCTTGGCTTCGATCGTGGCCGCATTCATCCGGTATTCGATCGTGACCTTCGATCCGACCTTGAGCTCTCCCGTCACCTTGGTATCGGCCCCGCGAGCGATCTCCCAACGGTCCTTGCCCTTCTCGACAACGATCATATCATCCTTCAGCTCCAGTATCGGCCCCGTCACTTGATACGTCTTCGGCGCTGCTGCAAATGCGAACGATGCGACCAGCAGAAAAATACCTACCACCATTACCACCAGACTGCGTTTCATCATGATACCCTCCTTTTCCTTGATAGAATAATGCCTCTTTGCTCTCTGTGATACAACTCTCAACAATTGCCTATCGAACTGTAATGGAGTCCTTGATCTTGTTGAAGGTTCGCTCCCTTATGCCCTTGACCTTCATAATGGAAACGATTTCTCCGAAAGAAGAGCCAGGAGGCCTGATACCCCCTGGCCCTATAACCGGCCTATATACTTCGTCGTCTCGATGACAGCCGTCCTTGTCCATAGAGACGGATAATAAGTATCTCGCTACTTCACCCTGACCGCGTCTACGCGCCGGTTCTTTTCCCTGCCTTCGGGCGTGTCATTCCCGGCCACCGGCTTTTCCATACCGTATCCTTTTGCCGTAACACGGTCGGCAGCAATGCCGTATTTCTTGACCAGCACGTCGCGAACTGCCTTTGCCCGGGCTTCGGAAAGCGACTTGTTCTTCGCTGCGTTGCCCACGTTGTCCGTATGGCCCTCGATCTCTACCTTCACTTCAGGTTTCTGCTTCAAGGCCTGAGCGAACTGTTCGAGCTCAGGCAGATACTGCGATTTAACCACCGCCTTGCCCGAATCAAATTGCACGTTGAGGGTAATCTTAACCACGCAGCCCTCCGCGTTAACCGTTGCGCCAGCGGGTGAGCCGGGACACTTGTCCAGATAATCCGGTACGCCGTCATTGTCGCTGTCAACGGGACATCCGTTCGCATCTACCTTTACGCCGGCAGGCGTATCGGGACATTTATCCGCACTATCGGGTACACCATCATTATCGCTGTCTTTTTCAGCAACAACAACCGCACCCGCAGCTGCGGCTGCAGCAGGTGCAGCAGTTGGTTCCGGCGCTGGCGTGGGAGCAGGGGCTGGTGCTGGCGCGGCGACCTTCGGCGCCGGTACCAACTCGGGATTGCATTCCTTGGTGGCGTACTCTTTCTGCCACTCGATTGTGCGAACGCAATGTCCGTCCATGTCGTGCGCGGGAGTTTTATCGTCCGTGCCGTAGGCATATCCGGGGTGTGACGTCGCTTGCGCGGGAGACGCAGCGACCGCGGCTACCAGCAACGACGAAAGCGCAAGCGTAATCAGAAAATATTTTTTACATTTCATAGCTCGATTCCTTTCTTTAAATAGATTTAAAGTATGGTATTTTTTCGCTATTGCTGCCGACCCAATGCGTGTGGTTTTATCATGCTGATTTTAATTCCGAAGTACAAGCAAAACAACGGGTCGCCTTGAGCGGCACGTTGGATAGGCAATATGGACATGCCTTAGTGGATGGAGGCGCAACCTCTACGGGTTTTTTCAAACGATTGACCTGTTTGATCAGGATAAATATTGCTGCCCCGACGATGATGAAGTCGATCACCGTGTTGATGAACAGCCCGTAGTTGATCGTGGCTGCCCCTGCTGCCTTGGCCGCCGCAAGCGATGGATACGGGGTTCCCGAGAGGTTGATGAACAGCCCGCTAAAGTCCATATTGCCCATGAGCTTTCCCAACGGCGGCATCAGGACGTCACCGACCAGGGAGGTGATGATCTTTCCAAAGGCCCCGCCGATGATGATACCGACTGCGAGGTCCACTACATTGCCCCGCATGATGAATTCCTTGAATTCTTTCAACATGTGTAATCTCCTTTCTCTACCGAAATCCGCACAGAATCAGCTGCAGGCTGCCCGGATTGGCGTGTGGTTAAATAATATTTTAATACCAAAGTATAATGCGAGTATGGTGTGTGTGATGGAGAGTAGGTTATTAAGTTGTATTTCATATATATCATAACATGTTAAAAAGTCAAGCAGCGGTCGGACGCGTAAAGCCGCCTCGCTAATAATTCATAGATCCCCGCCTTTGGGGCGGTTACGCGCACTTCTGACCGCTATGATTGGACGATCCGACCTGGTGATCATTTCAGACTAAAGTCGGTCCTGGTGTTCTTGGCCCCTTCTTTTTTCTCCACGTCCAGGGTTTTGGATTCAACGATGAAGATCCGCTCCGGATCCAGCTGCTTTGGCTGCAGCAAATAATCCCTGACCGACCGGGCCCGCTCCTCGGCGAGTGCTTGCAGGTCTTCATCGGTCACCTTCATGTTGGTGAGCATGAGTTTTTCCATCTCGGGCGCGGGCAGATCCTTTGCCATGCCGATCATGTTACGGGGTTTCGGGAATTTTTCTTCTTTGTATGCCCGTTTCAGATACACGGGATATTCCTCTGATGTCACGGTTATTGAATCAAGGGAGGGCGCCTCGTTGTTTTTCGCAAGCATCTCCTTGATCTTCTGGGCCTTGATCTTTTTCAGCATGCGGTCTTGTTTCAACCCTTCGCGATCTTTTTCAGGATCTGCATGGCCGACGATGTCCATCTTGAGCGCGGGCCGGTCATTCAGGGCCTTCACTATAATATCGAGCTTCTTTTTCGTCGCATCCGTCAGGACCGCGGAGCCATAATCGAACTCGGCGTAGCCGAGCTCCTCGCCGCCGCCAAAGACCGCGCTCAGAAGGGCAAAGGGCGATGTCGCGACCTTCACGAGCAGGTTCACGATGACCTTGAGTATAATGCGGCCCACGCTGAACTTGGGATCGTTCAGATCGCCCGATACCGGGATATCGAGCTCGATCTTGCCGTCCCGGTCCTTCAGGAGCGCCACGGCGAGCTTCACCGGAAGCTTTGTCGCTTCAGGGCTATCAATGGGATCACCGAAGGTGAACTGGTCAAGAAAGATGTTGTTCTTGGCATCAAGCTTCTTATTCTTGATCAAATATTCAAGCTGGAAGGAAAGCTTTCCCTTCTGAATTGCGTAGCCGGTATAACGGCCCGAATAGGGGCTGCCCGTAGTCAGATCCATGTCCTTGAAATTCGCCTTGAGCTCCAGGTAGAGCTCGTCCCTGAGCGGGTTTACCTTGCCGGTGATCTCAAGGGGGGCATAGCGGTCATACTTGCCGCTGAGCTCGACCTCTCCGTTTGTGTCTTCATCAGACGAGAGCCCGGAAATGCGTCCGCCGATATCGAGCAGGTTGGAGCTGAACCGCGGTTTGATGCTCTCATCGGTGAAGTTGATCGTACCGCCCTGGAGCGTTATCTTGTCGATGCGGATGGTTTGCTGCTGCGCAGGTTCCTGTTGAGCATCCTCCGCCGCCACCTCTGGCTGCGGACCGGGTCCGGGCGAAGCAGCTGCTTCTTCCGCCGGGGCCGGGGCTTTGAAGACCTCCTGAAGATTGATCGTCCTGTCTTTGCTGACGATGATGCGCGAGAAAAAATGAGTAAGCGAGATTTCCGGGACATGCACGAACAGCGGGGCGTACCGGATATCCATACCACGCAGGTGAAGCGTGTCCCACGTAAGCAGTTCCTCGGTGGTGATCTTGTCCAGAAGAGACAACTTGTTGACCTGGAGTGTCCCCTTGTAGGATGCTTTCAGCCCTGCGGTTCCTTCCTGGTGCGCGTTAAGCCTTCCGTTCATCGTGAGCGCCCCGTTCGCAAGAAGGATCTGCGTCCGTTGTGCCAGAAAAGGCTGTGCCGGTTTGAGCGGGATCCCCTTGAGACTCACGGCCAAGTCAACAGCAGGGGGATCCAGGGTCAGATCGCCGTCAACCGAGGCATTCCCCTTGCGCTCAACCCTCATCGAGAGGGCGATCGTTCCCTTTGCATTCTTCGCGGTCGAGATGTTCTGTGCCTTGCAATTGATTTCGTCGATCGTGATGCCAAAAGGTTCGGCAAGGCTCTGGTCGGCTATCTTCACCATATAACCATCGATCACCAGGGACCTGAGCAAGACGGTCCAAGGTGGAGACTTCACGGTTGTCTGGGGAGTTTTCTCCGGCGAGGCGGTCACGATCGAGGCTACGTTCAGCTGACCGTCTGCAGAGCGGGAAAGAGCGACCGATCCTTTCTCGGTGGCGATCGTGCTGATTTCCACTTTTTCCGCTCCCAGATCGAACGAGATGTCTTTTAAGCTCAATAGTGGTATCTTCAGGAAATCGCCCTGCACTTTTCTGATCACTGCCGTGAGGTCCCTCACCCGTGTTTCGCCGGTAAGGATCAGCGTTGGAGTACGGTTCGTGTACTGGCGGTAGGCAAGTTTCATTTCCACGTCGAGCCTGCCGGAAAGCACATTTACGTTGAGCATCGTGGGTGCATAGCCAAGATAGTAGGGGATGTCGAGATCCTTGAGCGCGATATCAAAGGAAGTCTCGAACGAGTCGGAAAAAACCTTTGTCGTTCCCCGGGCGTTCAATGGCGAGCCGTTGACCAAGGCGCTGAACGAGGGCTGAACAAAGGATTCCACATAGGTGGGCAGGTTGGAGATGAAGGGGATCGCGATATTGATCTGTGTGATCTCGTGTTTCGACTTAACAGGCAGGTCTTCGAATTCTATGTTGCCATCAATGATATGGATATTGCTTACGGAAAAGGAAAATGTTTTCCCGGGCTGCTTGGGGACACTGGCCTCATCCACCGCTTGCGCTCGTTCCATGATATCGGAAAAGTTGTAGCGATTGGCTTCCCTGCGGACAAGATGCAAGTGCGGCTGTTCGAGCCTGACCTCTCGTATCACCGGTATGCCTTTGACGATGGAGATCGCCCGCAGGTCAACATACAGCCTCCCGAAGGAGATGAACGTGGTGCTGCCATCGCTCTCTTTGATCTCAAACGCCTTGATGACTGCCGAGAGGGCGTAGGGATTCAGGCTGACCGACTCGATGATCACTTTTCGGCCGAGCTGCTCGCTCAGTTTCTCCATTGCGAGCTTCTTCAGGTAGGGCGGCAGGATGAAAAAACCAACGATGGTATACAGGAAAAAAAGAAGAAGGACGATGATGCCGGTGATCCTGGACTTGGGCGACACGATGAAGCGCATATAATCACCTCCGGAACAGGGATGCAACAATTGCATCTGCAAACCAGCAGAAAAGCAAATGCAGCGGGACAACCATCACTGAGAATCTAAAGAAAAGTACCTATCCAGGCTTGAGCGACTGTTTCACGTAATTTCTTTTTATTGAAATCGCGGGAACGCGAAAATCGAACCACGCCTTGACCGGAAGATCCGTGCCGATACCATGCATAAAGTTGTACACCGCTTTGTTCAGGCCCTGAGCATAGCGGTGAGGGTCGCAGCCGATACTATCTTCGTGGAGGAGATCATTGTTGGCAAATTTCCCGGCAGGATGATCAACGATCCTGCAGTGATATTTTTCCGGATGTCTTCCCACATCGCTGTGAACCGTCGCGGTAAACACATGCCAGAACGCGGATTGTATCAACCCCTCTTTAAAAAACTGCCGTACGATCTCCAGGGCATCGATGGTTTCCTGTTCGGTTTGTGTCGGGAAACCATACATCAGATACGCGTGCACCATGACGCCTGCATTGCTGAAATTTCGGCACGCCCGGGCGGCCTGACGAACGGTCACCCCTTTATTCATTAACTTCAACAGTCTGTCCGAGGCCGCCTCCAGACCTCCGCTTACGGCAATACAGCCCGACGACGCCAGCAGTCTGCAGAGGTCCCCGGTAAAGGCATGTTCAAAGCGGATATTTGCCCACCAGGAAATAGTGACGCCTCTTCTCAGCAGTTCCGCAGCCAGTTCACGCAGGACCGCGGGCGGCGCGGCCTCATCGACAAAATGAAACCCGGTCTGTCCCGTTTGGGCGATCACCCGCTCAATCCTGTCAACCAGCACGCCGGCAGGGGCACTGTCGTAGCGTTTTATATAATCGAGCGTGGTATCGCAGAATGAACATTGATGCCAGTAACAACCATGGGCAAGCGTCAGCTTGTTCCACCGTCCATCGGACCAGAGACGGTGCATGGGATTGGCAATTTCTATCAGTGAAAGATACCGATCCAGCGGGAGGTCGGAATAGTCCGGGCAGCCTGTCTCTGCATGGCAGGGGTCTCGTTCAGTATCATCATTCAAGAATTTCACGTGATCGTCAATTCGTATGAACGTCCGTTTGAGATCGTCAGCCTTTTTTTCTCCTTGAAGATATTTTAGAATGTTCAACAGGGGAAGTTCGCCATCGTCCAGGGTAATAAAATCGATATAGTTAAAGATCGCGGGTTCGGAAAGCGCACGCAGTTCCGTATTAACAAATCCACCACCCGCCACGATCTTGATGTGTGGAAAGTCTTTTTTGATGAATTGACAGCATTTCAGACCGGCGTAGACATTTCCGGGAAAGGGAAACGTAATGCCGACAACATCCGGACGCTTCAGCTCAATATGGCTCTTCAGCAGTTCATTCATCCAGGTCTCAATGATGCTTTCGGGTTGTTGTAAGGCCTTCTCGATCGGATCAAAAGTATGCGCGGCCATTCCAAGCTTCTCAGCATACCGGCTGAATCCAAAATACGGTGTTACGGCATCTTTGATCAGGTCGCCGACATCTTCGATATACCGTGTGGCCAGGAACCGGGCCTTGTCATTCGCTCCGATGATCCCAAACGACCAGTCCAGATCAGGCATTTGATCGAATCGTGATGCCCGCGGTAAAAAATGATCGGAACCGATGCGCTGGGCGAGCGTATTGTCCCGGTACTGCAAAAAATTCATGACCTGGTTTATTGTTTGCACGTAGGAGCGTTCGTTTTGAATTATCCTGAGCGAATTGGGGGACAGTTGTTCCGTTCCGTTTTTCACAACAGAAAACAGCGCTTCAAAACCCGGCCGGGAAAATATTTTATTGATCAGTTCAATACCGAGATCGGCCTGACAGACCTCATACCCGTGTAATCTTAAAAACCCTTTTAAAACGGGCATTGCCGGGTACGCGGTATTGAGCTGGGTGAACGGCGGCGTTATGAGCAGTATTTTTTTACGCATCCGGTATTCCTTCATCGTGTGTATTTTAAGGAACGATCCAAATCAGCAACGTGATGCGTAATAAGCAAACCGGCATGGTCTTTACGCGCTCTTAAAAGAATCGTGATTCATTTTAGCATTAAGACATGCCGGAGTAAAGGCGCTTCCGTCACTGGAAAGCATTCCCACGCGAACTGGCAGGATCATATTGATCGGACAGGCACACCACCGCGTACCGTCTTTTGCAACAACCCCGCATTTTAAATTGAAAATTGTCATGTGCCATGCCATAATGATAAAAAATCCTGTCAATTTCGTCAGGGGAGCTTTGTATGCTTGTTCAAGCGTTGCTCGGTCTCGTAGTATTCATTGGAATCGCCTGGCTTATCAGCGAGAATAGAAAAGGCGTCAAGTACACAACAGTGTTGACCGGTGTCGCGGTCCAGCTCTGCATCGCCGGCATCCTGCTGTACGTCCCTTTGTTCAAAACGTTCTTCCTGCTACTGAACAACGTCGTCCTGGCCCTTGAGTCGGCTACCAGGGCGGGCACATCCTTCGTGTTCGGATACATCGGCGGCGGGACACCGCCCTTCCTGCTGCAAGACCCGGGTGCCAACTTTATTCTTGCGTTCCAGGCCCTTCCGCTCGTGCTTGTTATCGGGGCGCTCTCCGCTCTTCTTTTTTACTGGAGGATCCTGCCCGCTGTCGTAAAGGGCTTTTCCTTCATTCTCCAAAAAACCATGAACATCGGAGGCGCGCTCGGTCTCGGCGCCTCGACAACGATCTTTCTCGGGATGGTGGAAGCGCCCCTGGTGATCAAGCCCTATCTCAGGAACATGACGCGGAGCGAACTCTTCTCGCTCATGACCGTTGGCATGG
>Ga0210377_10001999_pt1 | contig 18156 bp, 19 predicted proteins | sample PLM4_65_b1redo_FD_155480 | JGI IMG/M metagenome (GOLD analysis project Ga0210377, IMG submission 155480) | Groundwater sediment microbial communities from an aquifer in East River, Colorado, USA - PLM4_65_b1 redo | ecosystem: Environmental > Terrestrial > Soil > Riparian zone | place: USA: East...
TAAACCTTACTAAATCTACTATGAGTGCCTCAATTCAAGGCCAAAGAGTGTCTGAGCTGTTTTTGTAGTCACGGCGATTACATCTTTATCCGATATGTTGCGCAAGATCCCTATTTGCTTGACTACTTCCAGGATATACGCCGGTTCATTGCGCTTGCCACGATACGGTTTAGGCGCTAGATACGGCGAATCAGTTTCGACAAGGATTCTTGCCAGCGGAACCCTTTGAACCGTCTCATCATACTGCCGAGCGAAAGTAATTATGCCGTTCAGGCCGATGAAAAATCCGAGATCGATATATTTTTTTGCATCTTCAAGTGTTCCAGTGAAGCTATGGATGACACCAGATGTTGAGAAATGTTCTTTCAAAATTGCAATCATGTCACTATGGGCATCGCGGCAATGGATAATAACCGGTTTGCCGATCTGTTCGGCAAGATTTAGTTGTTTTAGAAAACGTTCTCGTTGAAATTTTTTCTTTTGAATATCGGTCGTTCGATAATAATCCAACCCGATTTCACCAATTGCCACCACGCGCGGATTGTTGGCTAATCTTTCATATTCTGTCCCATCGTACTCTTCATCCAGATTATCGTTTGGATGAAGGCCGATCGATGCCCAAATATAGTCATGTTTGTCCGCAAGCTCTATCGCCTTTCGTGACATTTCTAAATCTGTTCCAACACAAATCATGCTCACGTTGTTTCCGCGAGCACGCTTAATTACTTCTTCCCGATCAACATCATATTGTCGGTCTTGAATATGACAGTGGGTATCAATCATGTTCTTCGCGGGAACAATACATCACCAAGTTTTATAGTCAGCATCTCCCCTTTCCACACGATGCGCTTCGTAATTTTTTCCGCGGTCTCGGGCATAAATGATTTTAGAAGTGAGGCAACATTATCAAGGAGTGTCACGAGGCTAAAGATTATATTCTTATCTTCGCGTTTCCATGCTTTAGTTTCGTTGATATACGCATCTCCAAAAGCGAGTAGCTCCCAAATGTGAGCCAGTGCTTCATGCAATTTAAACTGTTGGATCTTTTCCTCAACCAACAATCTGACTTCTTTTATCTTTGCATCAACTTTATCGACGATTTTTTCATCTCCAGTAAATGTTTCCTTTGTGGCTAGAGTTAAAACTCTTGCCGTTAGGTTTCCTAAGCCGTTGGCCAGATCGCTATTATATCGAGCCTCCAAATTTTTGTATGAAAAATCGCCGTCATCACCGGATGGAATTTCTCTTAACAAAAAATACCGCAAAACCTCACTGCCATATTTTTCAACAAGCTGAAACGGATCAATTACATTCCCAATTGTTTTGGACATCTTCTGACCATCAACGGTCACAAATCCATGTACATAAATTGAACGCGGAAGTTCAAGACCTGCGGCAATTAACATGGCTGGCCAGATCATGGCATGAAACCTTAAAATATCTTTGCCAATTAAGTGTACGTCAGCGGGCCAGTATTCCATTTTCCCGTCATCACCGCCATATCCTAGCACGGACAAATAGTTGGTAAGCGCATCCGCCCAGACATACATGGTTTGACTTGGATCACCGGGCACCGGAATTCCCCAGGAAAGATCTTTAGCCGGTCGAGAGAAGCTCACATCTTCTGCCTCATCAAAAAGATTTAAAATTTCATGCTTGCGCGTCACCGGAATAACTCGAAGTTCATCCGATTCAATCCGCTTCTTTACCTCATCTTTATAATCAGTAAGTTTAAAGAACCAATTTTCCTCTTTTAAAACCTCGGGGGTGGTCTGGTGCAGCGGGCACAAACCGTCTTGCAACTCGCTTCTTTTAATAAATGCTTCGTGACCGACACAATACATGCCTTCGTATTCCTTCTTATACAGCGCTTCGGCTTTATCTAATGCTTGCCATATTTTTATGGCTCCTGGCCAATGGCGCCGCTGATCAGAAGTTCGAATAAAATCATCGTATGAGATACCAAGTAACTTGTGCAGATCCTGAAACCGTTTCGCGTATTTATCGACAAATGATTTAGTTTCTTCACCGGCAGCTTCCGCCGCTCTGACAATTTTAGAGCCATGCTCGTCAGTTCCTGTCACAAAATAAGTATCGTCACCGTGTTGCCGATGGTAGCGAGCAATAACATCAGCTTGGATGAATTCCAAAGCATGACCGATGTGAGGATCGGCATTTGTATACGATATTGCCGTCGTGATATAAAATTTATTCTTCTTCATGCTGTTTGCGATCTTTCGGCGCAATTACCACCACAAACTCACCGAGAAGATGTTTGTCGTGGAGTTGTTGAATTACTTCCTCCGCTGTCCCTCGATAGATGGTCTCGAATTGTTTGGTTAGTTCACGGGCAACGATTATCGGCCGCTCGCCGATTTTCGCTATATCCTTCAGCGCGGCTAAAGCTTTGAGTATTCTATGCTTTGACTCGTAAAACACAAGCGTTTCTTTGTGGTCAGCTAGGCTTTTAAAAAAAGTTTGCCGGCCTTTTTTATGAGGCGGGAATCCTAGGTATATAAAACGACTTGCCGGAAAACCGCTCACACTCAAGGCCGTAATTGCGGCATTTGGGCCAGGTATCGGCACAATCCGCAAATTCGGCAATGCTTCCAAAATCTGACTGATTAGAAAACTTCCCGGATCATTAATGCCCGGCGTGCCGGCATCGGAAACAAGGGCTAATTTTTTTCCATCGGCCAGTAATTCAATAATTCGTTCAATTTTCTTAAGTTTCGAATGCTGATGGTAACTAATGATATCCTTTTTGATATTGTAGTGCTCTAAAAGAACCCGGGTAACGCGCGTATCTTCAGCCAATACCAGGTCAGCTGCCTGCAAAGCACTCACGGCTCGAACTGAAAAGTCGTCAAGATTTCCAACCGGAGTAGCGATGACGTACAGCATAAAGAGGTTAGAGCACCGCGCGACGAGATTCTCTGTGCTTGGCCATATCGTCGAGAATTTCTACGATAATTGTCGCAACCGGTACGCCTAAGATAGCACCAGCAAGGCCGGCGAGTTTACCTCCGATTAACAGAGCCAGAATGACTACCACGGGGTTCAAGCCCGTAGATTTGCCCAGAACCAGCGGTACTAGGATGTGGTTCTCAACCTGCTGCACAACAACATAGAAAATTAGCACCCAAAAACCAAGAGTCGGTGTCTGAAGAAATGCCAGAAAAATTGGCGGGATGGCTGCTAAAACCGGACCGGCAATCGGTACAATTTCGAGTACCATCGCCAAAATACCAAAGACAAGCGCAAATTTTATTTTCAGAAGCGCCAGACCAACATAAACCAACAGACCAACTATAAGCGCCAGGAGAAGCTGACCCTGTAACCAGCGACCGACTTTTAATTCTGATCGTTTCCAGAGATCAATGGCATACAGCTCATATTTTTCAGGAACTACTGACGAAAGAAAGTTCTCAATCCCTCTTTTCATTACTGATAGATAAAATGAGATAACGATAATTGCGATAAAGGAAAAGATACCGCCGAAGATACTGACAATCAGACCGACCGTAGATTGAGCGAATTGCTGCAGATAATTACTGAAGCTATCCAATAAGTTCTGAATCTCCCCAATAAAATCAAAATATTTTGGCGAGCCTTGCTGAACTGTATCCAGCGAGGAAGATACTTTTTCAACAATATCCGGCAGTACTGCCGTAAGTTGGGAAAGTTCCTGTGACACAAACGGTACGATAAGCGATAGGACAAAAGCCACTAATCCAAACACGATGAGATATAATAGAAGCACTCCCCATAGCCGCCCAATGCCTTTCCGTTCCAACCAACTCGCAAATGGGCCGATGGCCGAAGCGATAATTATCGCGAATAAGAGCACCACCAAGATATCTTTCAATAAGTAGAGCAAGACAAAAAAAAGAACGACGAGAATCGCTCGAAAAATACTGGCAGTCGATATCTCAACGTGAATGTGATTGACATCCGGCATGTTAGATAGTTAATAGGTCCTGAAACATTTGATTATCTTTAAAGGGTCCGATGAGCGCGAGATTGAGTTTCTTCTCATCGAATATGTCGCGAGCTGCTTCGAGAATCTGATCAAGCGTAACTTGTTTAATCTTATCCAATTCCTCTTCGGGCGTCAAAACGCGATTCTCGAAAAGCACTGATTCGGCATACGATTCGGCAATGTTATCAGATTCCTCCAGCGAAAGCGCCATCCGGCCGGCGATTTGATCTTTTGCTTGTTGAAGTTCTCGCGTGGTGATGCCTTCGCGCTTGATCTTGCGGACTTCCTCAAGGATCACCTCGATTGATTCTGTAACTTTTTCGTTGTTAACGCCGGCGCTGACATAAAAGTAGCCGGCATCAGTATAACAATGCTGACCCGCGCGGACTGAATATGCCAGGCCGCGTTTCTCACGGACTTCTTCCCAGAGCCGGGAGCTGGCTCCCCCGCCCAGAACCACGCCTAAAATACCCAGCGCGTATTTTTTTTCATTGTACATATCGTACGCTCGAAAACCGATATCGAAATGGGTTTGATCAGTTTGCTTGAACTCCACGAGTAATCCGGGTTTTTCTTGGAACTCTTTCACTGCCGGCTTAATAACCGGCTGGCCATGCCGAATCATTGAAAATAAACGGCCGGTTTTTTCTTTCACCTCGGCCGGTGAAATATTGCCAGCCACGGCGACCACCGTGTTCTCGGCAATGTAATGCGTATTGAAATATTCTACGAAGTTAGGTCGTTTGAGATTCCGAATAATATCTTTAGTTCCGGCAATATCCCATCCTGCCGGCTGGTCACCGTAGAGAAGCCGCTCGAAAAGATCGCCGACATGCCGTGCCGGCACGTCGTTCCACATATTGATTTCTTCAACAATCACGCCCTTTTCGGTTTCAATATCTGATTCACTAAGTTTAGAATTCAAATAAATGTCGAATACCACGTCTAACAGAGTGTCTAATTTTTGGGCGCTAGCTTTGGCGTAATAGCCGGTGTATTCCTTGGTCGTGAAGGCATTATATTCGGCACCGAACGAGTCCAGTTCGCGGGAAATATCCATTCGCCCCGGCCGCTTAGTCGTACCTTTAAAGACCATGTGCTCTAGAAAATGCGAGATGCCGTTATTTTCTTTTGTCTCGTACTTTGAACCGGTGCCGACTAACACAAAAACAGCAACTGTTTTTGTGCCTTGCATCGGAATCGAAACAAGCCGCAAGCCAGAATCAAAAGTATGGAATTGATAGTCGGTACTATTTTGTGGCATAAAAAGTGCCGGCGGCAGGGATCGGACCTGCGACCTTTTCGTTATGAGTGAAACGCTCTACCACTGAGCTACGCCGGCATAGCCTACGGAAAGTATTTGAATTCTACATGAAATGCTTAGTTTTTTCAAACATTATTCCTTGCCAGAGACTCCCTAGTGAGGTATACTCACGAGGTTATTATATCGCGGGGTGGAGCAGCGGCAGCTCGCAGGGCTCATAACCCTGAGGTCGCGGGTTCGAATCCCGCCCCCGCAACAAGCGAGCACTCATATTGAGTGCAATAAACTAGGCTGCTCGCGCAGTGTCGGACAGTAGTCCGGCCAAGCACCTATCAAAAGACCCGAGGGGGTCTTTTGAGTTTAAACTTGTAAAAAATCCCTATTTATTAACCCCACCACATACTTTGACAAAGTCAAAGATCGTGCTATCCTATTCTCCGTAAAGGAGGTTCACATGAACCTGACAACCGAAGTGCTGACGCCCTACGTGGGTGGCCAGATGGAGATCCAGAACCGGAACGAGGGGTACATCTTCCGAGGTGAGATCAAGACCATCAAGGTCGAGAACAACACCCTGAAGGTGGGGTTCGCCTGGCTGGGCAAGGGCGAGGGTTACCCACCCGTTCCCAGGCGCTGGGTGAGCGACCAGCAGCTTCAGTACGAAGCCAGCCTCGACATCTACTCAGCCAGCAACATCGGTCCGAGCGGAGGCGACGTCGGCGGCAGCGATCGACTCTCTCTGAACTCGTCCATCGTCGGCGAGCTCGTCGTGATCTACCCACCCGACGGCAGCAAGATCGACCGCTCGAAGGTAGAGGGCCTCGAACCCGCGGCCTGACCTACGTGCCCGCCCTAGTAACACAAAAGTGTGAACGGGCGGGCAAAGTTTTATTATAGACAGCAATACAGATTCTCCACAAAAAAACTCATGAACTTCCCGAACATAAAATGCCCTTTTCGGGCATTTTATGTTCTGTATTACCTCCTGAGTAGTATCTAATTAACGATTATCCTGCCCACATTCACACCGGCACCACAATTAATATTCAAGGTTTTTGGTAATGTCGTACTGGAAGCGGTGATAATTTTGAAACCATACCCGGCTAGCGAGTAGTTTACGCCACCGACGGAAATATTACGGGCATCGCCGGAGCGGTTATCGAGCATAATTTTAGTTTTATTAGAAACCGACATTTGAGACGGGTTCGCCTGGCAATACTGATCAAATTGAATCCTTTTCCCTGCATACTGCACAAGTGCTTGGGCATAAGAGAGAGTTCCGGCACCGGTTGTGGTAGTTTTTGGCGTCGCCGATGCCTTGGGAGTTGACGTCGGGGTTGGTGAAACCGATTGCCCGGGCGTAAGAGGGTCCATATTTAAGCTATCGACAATTGCTTTAATCGTGCCGCCTTCCTGTTGAATTGCCCAAATAGCGACAATAGCCGCTAATGCTGCGATTACTAAAACGTTCGAACTTTTAATTTTCATAGTTAGTAGTCCGTTGGTGCTCACCCAACAGCCTAAATTAATTATACACTGATTTTTTCAATCAATGTCCAGGCGTGTTGATAATTCTTAAATATTCGGTGTAGCGCTGGGTAGAGGAGTGGGGCTGGAATTTGGCGGGGCGCCGCCGGTACCGACTAAATATCGGGCCGGCCAGCGGCGATAATAGCTGCGAAATTCTTGGGTAACCGATTTGCCATCCGGATAACGCACTGTATAGATGGCCAGGGCCGTTCCCCCGGGATGGGCAGTCTCAATCTGTTTAGTCACCCCGGCTGGCAAGGTATCGGTCTCTGCGTAAATCGGATCACCGGCGGGAATAGTCGTTAAAATCGTCGGTCCTTTCAAGTTCACTTCCCGGCCATCGTCAGTGCCGTAGAGCTCAAACGTCAGCGTATCGCGGACAACATAGCCATAAATAAGGATGTGGGCCGGCGTGTCGTTCTTGAAACGGAAATCCGGATCGGGCTGGAAGATAGTCGCATCCAGTCCGGGCCCAATGTATTGGCCTTGGCCGTCTTTTTCATAATAAGAAACACGGTAGGAGTGATTCCGCCGCTCCGTTACCGGCAAACCAGAATTTATTACCGATCGAAAGAGCGTGGTAGAGACTTGGCATAATCCCCCGCCGAATTCGGGGATAGTGCGATTTTCCTTAATCACCAGCTCCGGCAGATAACCGGTCGTGTTATCAATCGTGCCCAGCGCTTCAAGCATCGAAAATTCTTCTCCCGGGGCAATAAGTGCGCCAGTTAGAAACTTCACGCCATTTTTGATGTTGCTAATGCGGTTTGTTGGGCTGCCGGCAAAAGTCGTGGTCGCCTTACCAATTAGTTCGATAATTCCATTCGGGCCATTGATGACGTTTGAAACCGGCTTTGTCGTTTTTACCGGCAGTTCAATTGCAGTCTTTGCGGGAGAATTGATTCTCCGATTTTCAAGTTCAGCTAGAATAGCCTCCACCATTTTTTCCTCTTCAAGTGCCATGCCCGATCGAGGCGGTTTAAATTCAGTGATCTTTCCATTTTCAAGTTTAATAACCGGCGTTTGGGCGGCAATGTTGATTTGGGCAGCCAGCGTGGTGACATAGGTGCTGATTTTTTCTCTATTCCCCGTCGGGATTAGGGCTCGATCTTGAGTAGTTGAATCTATCCATTGGCCGAGCTGAACCGGAGTAATCGTGAAAATATCGGGCCCATAACGCAGTTGTAGCGGCGCGCTTAGTAATTTTTCGGCTTGACGCTTAGCCGTGGGGATAGAAGCCGGGTCGCGAACCGGAACATCGTCTCGCAATGTTAAGCGAATTGGTTCGGTGTCGAGTCTAGCCAGTGACGATCTGATTAATTCAAGGGCTTCTCGTTGATCGATCATCTGACCGACTTTGGTATCGGTTAATATTTTAACTGTCGTGCCGGAAATTTTATAACGAATATCCTTGCCAGGGTTGTTAAAGATTTCGGCGACGGTACTCAGCGCCCGCTCCAAGGCCCTGTCATCATAAACCAGGGCTGGCTCCATATCGATATCTCGGATGGGCGCTAAAAGCCGATCGCTCAGTTGGGCATACCAAGCGCCTTCGCGACCAATGGCTACGGCCCGGCTGACCATGGCCGAAACATCGGGCTGAACATCGATTTCATCCAGGTTAATCGCTTCGGATTTATTTCCCAGCCGGAGAGCAATGCCCTGTTTTTTAATTGCGGCAATATGAGCTTCCAGAGCCGATTCGGCTGCCTCGGTTGTGAGACCGCCCACTGGCACAATACCGATACGTACGCCCGGTAAAATACGGCCGGCATAAACGGCCGTATAGACGCTAAACCCGGCTGCGCCCAGGGCTAAAATCACAATCACTGGCAAAATATGACGGGTGTTGAATTTCATTAAATTGCTTCTAACTCACGTAACGCGCGCTCGTATTGGTTAATGGCATATTTCGCTTCAGTGTACCTTAGAAAGTAATTGAAGTCATGAGCTACGTGATTACGAACTTTATGAGCTTCCCAAAGTCCATCTAGCCCCGCAAGTTGGTCGGGATGAATAAGAGATAGTTTTTCACCCAGTGTGTCGCCAGGGAAACCGCCTTTACGCAGCGCCTCTTCGACTAGTTTATCCGCCTCAATAATCGCAAATTTCCATTCAGCCTCCTTTACTGAATCCATATGGTTCATGATTTCTTGCCAGCGAGCCATCATCGGGCCGCCGGGCACGGGCTGGGGCGGCGTAATTTCATCGGTGATTGAGATATCCGGTTTATTCATTGGTCGAAGCCGGAGCCAGATCGAAAAAAATAGAATCAGTAGAATGAGTGACAGGAAAAATGAAACAGTTTTGATAACCTCCACGAAATCAAACGGCAAACCGTGAATCCAGTTACCATACTGTAGCTGATCAAAGCCTTGGCTAATAGAACTGGGATTAGTAATAACATCCGCCGTTCGAATCACACCTGCTTGGGCGACATTCAGAACTCGATTAAGCTCGATTTTGGTGATGGCTTCATAATTCAATGGGTCGGCATTGATGCGAATCAAGGCGCTATCCACCATTTGATGTGGGTCTAGATTAAGATCAATCATGAAAGTTTCTTTTCAATTGTAGACGCGACCTGGAGGACAGTTGATTCATCAAATGCCTTGCCAATAATTTGAAAGCCAACTGGTAAATTACTCCGGACACCGTTACCGCAGGGTACAGATATGCCCGGTAAGCCAGTCAAGTTAACCGGCACCGTATAAATATCTGACAAATACATCGCCAACGGATCATCGGCCTTCTCCCCTGCTTTGAAAGCCACGGTTGGTGTGGTTGGCCCAACAATGACATCAACATCTTCAAAGGCATCATCGAAATCTTTCTTGATCAGAGCTCGTACTTTCTGCGCTTTTAAGTAATAGGCATCAAAATAACCGGATGAAAGGGCGTAAGTACCTAACATAATTCGACGCTTTGGCTCGGCCCCAAAGCCTTCGGCCCGCGATAGATTGTACGTTTCTAATAGGTTTGCTGCTTTTTTCGTCGAATGCCCGTAGCGAATGCCGTCAAACCGAGCCAAGTTAGCTGAAACCTCTGACGGCATAACAATATAGTAGACTGCCAATGAATAACCAGTATTAGGCAGTGAGATTTCCTTGATCACCGCACCGGCGGATTTCAAAACATCAATTGCCGCTCTGACTTTTTCCTCAACTTCAGCATCTAATCCTTCGCCAAAGAACTCTTTAGGCACGCCAACACGTAATCCCTTCACGCCATCGTCTAATTTTTCAGTAAAATCAATTGTTTCCAAGGGCACGGTTGTAGAATCAAAGACATCCTGGCCAGCAATGACATTCATTACTAAAGCCGCATCGCGAACTGTCTTTGTGATCGGTCCGATTTGGTCTAGTGATGAAGCCATCGCAATTAATCCATGCCGGGAAACGCGGCCAGAGGTGGGTTTCAAGCCTACCACACCGCAGAACGCAGCCGGTTGGCGGATTGAACCGCCCGTGTCAGAACCTAACGCAAAAACACATAGGTCAGCTGCTACCGCTGCCGCTGAACCACCTGATGATCCGCCCGGCACCCGCGAATAATCAAGTGGATTTTTAACCGCATCATAGGCAGAGTTTTCGGTAGACGAACCCATCGCGAACTCGTCCATGTTCGTTTTCCCCAGAAATAAAACACCGGCTGATTTCAGCTTAGAAATAACGGTTGCATCGTAAGCCGAGATATAATTTTCAAGAATTTTTGATCCTGCCGTCGCCACGGTACCCTCAATAAGCATATTATCTTTAATAACACACGGAATTCCTGACAGTTCTCCATCTCTAGGTTCGTCAAAATCGTGTACCGCCAAGAAAGCGTTCAAATCTTTGCGATCTTCAATCTTTTTTCGGTATTCTTTAAATATCTCGCGCGCCGAAATATCGCCCTGATCCAGCGCATTTTTGAGCGTTTCGATAGTATATCCAGGGGCGCGCATTTATTTTTTTAAAACAGATTTTACTTTTACGAATTTCTCTTCTTTCATCGGCGCTTGGCCGATGAGAAGTTCATTGAGTTTTTCATTCATTGGGAATGAATTGCGCGGTTCATCAGGACGCACGGCATTTTCGAGTCCTGTAACCTGATAGAGGGGTTCGACTGACTCTGTATCCACTTTTTTGAGCGTATCGATGTATCCTAAAATTGAAGAAAGATCTTTTTTAAACTTATCCTGTTCTGACTCCGTGAGTTGGATGCGAGCCAGTCCCGCAATATGTTTTACTTCTTTATCAGTCAACATATATAGAGGTCATATCAATACCCCATATTCTGCTGCAAACTTAGAACTTCGGCTGCGAACCATTCGGATTTCTTCGACAGAGACACCTATGCCTCAGAAATCTTCATGTTTCTCGCTCGAAGTTCTAAGTTTTCGCGACGAAAGAGGATATTGAAATGACCTCTTTACGGTATCACATGTTTTTCCAATAAAAAAGCTGTTTAAATTTTCCTTGTAATAAGATAAGCTTTGGATATGGCTTCCTATGGCAACCGAACTACGGACAATGCATTCTCGGCAGATAGCGGCGAAAACCTTATAACGAAGGCAATTTCAGATATTGAAACTAAAACCGAGTGGCACGTTACGGACCGAGACAAATTTAAAAACTTAGCAGGCGTTTACTACGACAGTAAAAAGGTTGGCAGTTTTTTTGTCGAAGTAACCAATAGTCAGGGAGTTAGGGGCGTTCTTAAACTACAGCTTCGTCCGCTCGATTTCGACGAAGGGTCTATTATTCGCGAAGTTGGCCCCCAAATTCGAACAACAAAAATACGTCTCCCCCAGTTATTTGGCGATAATCGCTGGAATAAAGGAGATGGCTATGGATACCTTATATTCGAAGATCTCTCTCATCTTCCCAAAATATGGAGCTCTATCCCCCCCACCGAAGAAGATTACCAGCGCCACAAAAAGTTTTTAAAAGAATTTTTTAATGGTGTTCTGCCATTGAGATCTTCTATCCCCAAACCAAAAGGAAATCAGTTAGAATTAGCGCGAGAATCATTTGAACACTACCGGAAGGTTGCGCAACATAGTTCGCATCATCATATTACTCCCGATGAGATACAAGATTTTAAGCTCAAGTACTTTGGAGTATTAGAAAAAACAGCATTTGAGGATCTCCATTTCACGCACGGACATTTGAGCGGTTTAGATATTTTATTTAATAAGAAAGAAGAACAATATGTACTTTTGGGCAACCTCTATTGGAAGTGGCGACCCATGTATTGGGAACTTACCTTTCCGACATGGAACAGTATCATGCATGTGCGTGATAAAAACTTCACTTTTAATGATTTTCTTGCCATCGTAAACCGTTGGAGTGCCCTTGGTTCTACGGAATTATATGATCATGATCCGACGACTAATCAACAGTATTGGATCAACCTTCTGGCGTTTGCGATGAATACGATTATGCTCGACCTTGGCGCAAGCGAATGGGAAGAGGAAGAAAAACCTGCAAAGCAAAATTTATTAGAAAGATGGAAGGAGTTTTTTGAGTGGATTATCGAAAATAAGTTTTAATCCACTTAGTTATCAAAAAGTTAGGGGCGTATTGCTACGCCCCACGGCATCGGCGATCCCACTTCTCGGTAGTCATCTCCAGCTGGCGAAGGAGTTCGTGCTTGGCCTCGGTCACCTTGGCTCGCGCTGCCAGAGCTTCGGGATCTCCCGCATCAACGCGACGCTGGAATTCGTCCTGAAGATCTTTGATCAACTGCTTACTTTCCTGAAATATATCCAAAGAGCACCTCCCAAACTCCAAGTTACATTACTTCATAAGTTTTAGAAAGCCTTGTTCGTCAAGGACTTTGATGCCAAGTTTCTGGGCTTTATCGAATTTTGATCCTGGTTCGGTGCCGGTCACAACATAATCAGTTTCTTTGGAGACAGATGAAGAGACATTGCCGCCGAGATGATGGATACGTTCTTTAGCTTGTTCGCGGCTCATGGATTCCAGAGTACCCGTAAGCACAAATGTTTTACCGGCAAATTTTGTCGAGCCTTTTTTCGGTTTTTCCGAAATAACTTGCACGCCGAGTTCTAAGAACTTATTAATTAACTTTTGATTATATGGGTGCGAAAGCCAATTGGCGATGCTTTTAGCCACAATTGGCCCGATATTGGGAATGTTTTGGAGTTCATCCAGTGTTGTTTTTCGAAATTTATCAAGTGCTTGGAACCGACGTGCCAGATCCAACGCTGTTTCCTCGCCTACATGATCAATGCCTAAAGCATAAATAAATCGAGCCAGAGGGATTTCTTTTTTTGAATGAACGGCATCAATCGCATTTTGGGAAGATTTTTCCGCAAAACGTTCCAAGTTCAAAAGATCTTTTTTTTCTAAGGCAAAAAGATCGGCACCGTCCTGGACCAAACCGGCATCCATTAATTGGTTGATGATCTGGGGGCCAATTCCATCAATATCAAAAGCTGATCTGGCAACAACATGGTAAATTGCTTCCCGCCGGAGGGCCGGACAATCTTTGTTGATGCACTTCACCGCTACCTGGCCAGGCACTTTTTGCACTGGTTCCTTGCAAACCGGACATTTTGACGGCATTCTGAAGTCTTTTTCCCCCGACGACAAAGTGTCGGGGCCCCGACCGGAGCGTCGGGGTTTACCCGTTCGCAATTCCAGCAGGACTTTTTTAATATCAGGGATAACATCCCCTGCTCGGCCGACAATAACCGTATCGCCGATCTTCACGCCTAGGCGCTTGATCTCATCTAAATTATGCAATGTCGCCCTGGAAACCGTCGTGCCGCCGATCTCGACGGGTTCAAGTACTGCTATCGGCGTGAGTGTGCCGGTGCGACCAACACTGACAATAATATCGTTGACTTTGGTGGTCGCTTCACGGGGCGAGAATTTATAGGCAATCGCCCCGCGGGGAGTTTTGCCGATTACGCCCAGTTTATTAAACATCAAATTGTCGTTGACGATAACGACGACGCCATCGATTTCATAGTTAAGCTCCTCGCGGTGCTTTTCCCAATAATCTCGAAATTCCTGAACTTCTCTGAGTGTTTTGCAGAATTTATTATGGGGATTGGTCTTAAAGCCAATTTTTTTCAAGAGTGCGTGCTCTTGTTCATGGGTCTTCTGGCCGATCTTGGTGACAAGCGAATAGGCATAAGAATCCATCCGTCTGGAGGCGGTAATTTTGGGATTCAGTTGGCGGACAGAACCGGCGGCAAGATTGCGAGGATTGGCGTATGTTGGTTTGTCAGCAGTCGCTTGCTCGGCATTCACCCGCTCAAAGTCTTTTTTAGTGATAAAAACTTCGCCCCGGACCACAAGTTCGGGATGAGTATCGCCTATGGCCAATGGGATTGCCTCTACGGTGCGCAAGTTTTGAGTAACATCTTCGCCAATAATGCCATTGCCGCGAGTTGAGCCGGTAACCAGCGCTCCCCGTCGGTACCAAAGCTCAATGGCTAAGCCGTCTATTTTTAATTCGCAATAAAAACCTTTGTCAGTTGCCCGGGGATCAATCCGCTCAAGGCGTTCTTGCCACTCACGCATATCTTCCTCGCTAAAAGCGTCGGTCAAAGAAAGCATTCGTTCGGAATGGGTAACCTTAGCAAACTGCTTTAGCGGCTGGCCACCTACCCGTTGAGTTGGCGAATCCGGCGTAATTAGGTCCGGGAATTCCTGTTCCAAATCAAAAAGCTCCTTTTTTAAGGAGTCGAGCGCTTCATCGGAGATCTCTTGTCGGTCTAAAACGTGGTACTGGTGCCGGTGGTAATTAATAGTTTCGCGGAGCTTCTTCAGCCGGCGTACCACTTCTTTGCGATCCATAATTTGAGGTCAAAATACCTCAATATTATATAATATTACTGGGAAACTTCAAGGGCTCGGCTGACGTTATTAAAACTGCCGACAACCCGGATTTTGAATGTAGAACCGCCTAGCGGCCGACAATCATTAGTTCGATCAACTGGAGGTTTTGAGATACTGGCGATAGTAAATAGAGCGCCGTTAGTGAGGATTGGCCTGGGTATCGGCGCGGCAGGATTATGGCGCGCCTCATAAAGACAAACCTCGACGCCAGTATCGGCAGCATAGATGGCGCTAGTTGAATTGCTGGTTTCGACGATTGATCTAATCTTGGGAATAAAAATGCTAGCCAGGGTCAGTGAAATACCGATCATCGCTGACAGCAAGAGGAGAGAGAATATTAAAATTGAGCCGCGCTGATGTCTATTCATATTAATTGCCAGTAAATTCAAGGGCGTTGTCGCGCGATACGACTGTTGTTTGCAGATCAAAAGTCACCGTATCTCTAGGAGCCGTATAGCGACCCGACGTTTGGGTAATAATTGTCACCCGCGCCTGTTGGTTGTCGCCGTTACCGCCCACGACGGTAGATCCAAAAATACAGAAATTCAAGCGAGTATAATTTACCTCCTTAGAAGTGATGAATGTCTCAATGCCGCCGGCTGTCCGCCGGATTTGCCCACCGGACAATGAATAGTTAACAATACCGTTCACGGGATGAGTGATGGCTAGCGTCGGCGCGTTGCAATTGCCGTTATCTTGATTAGTAATCGAACTGACTCGAATCTCCCGAGCCATAAGTTCCAGAGCATAGAGCGTGTTTTCTTGAACCTTCTGGGCACCGGCGCCTCGCCGCTGCAAAGCTAGGATTTGCGTGAATATCACGCCGACACTGGTCACAATTATGGAAAAGACAAACATCGAAACCAGCAACTCGACAATGCCAAATCCGCGTTCGCCGTGAATGACCTTTCTAATTTTTTCTAGGTAGTTCATTTCCAATCAAAAAGATGAGATTCTACTTTAATGCTCTTGTTTCGGGTGCGTTCAGTCCAGGTAACCTCGCTCTCGACTTTAAGTTCGACCGGCGAAACACTGGTAATAGTAATTTTCCGCTTGAAAATTGAATCCACGCCGTCCGGATTATTAATTATATCTTTATAGTAATAGGCGCCCGTATTCGGGCCAATCGAAAGTACTGGATTGACATCAAGCGGAATTAAAGCCGTTGAATACCACATCACTCGACAACCCGCGGCGCAGGTCGTTAAACCAGTATTGAAAACAGCTTGATTAAACCAATTAGTATCCCTTAGCGCGCGTACTACTTCGATTCCCTCCTGGGCTAAATTAGCAGCCGTCACGTTATTGCGAATCGAAAATGCAATGTTAACTGACTTATTGGCCAGAGCATAGGCAGGCACAATCGCCACCGATAGTACTGCCAGCGCTACCAGCGCCTCTACCAGAGTAAATCCTGATTGTAGTGGTTTGTTCATCCCGCACTTAAAAAGCACTGGCTGCAGCGATATGGTCGTGGCAAGCAGGACTTATATGGTTAGATTTGATATTTATGGTAATCATTATATTAAACGGCAGCTTAGAAACCATGGGTGCTTTATTAAGTGCGGGATTCATGGACAAACTTCGCCTATCCCCGTGTCGATGCGGCCGGAGGTATATACACAGATGATGCGGCAGCTTGATGGATTGACGCCACATTTTGCATTCGGACTTATTAATTGAATTTTGCCCGGTGCCGTATTAAGCAATGCGCTGTTATTGATGAACGTAGCTGGGTTGGGCGGTTCAAAGAATATATCTGGAAAAGCGCCCGATAACCGCACGGATGGGCTATCCCGAAGCGGGAACGTCGTGATATCAATGTCGCCGTCAGCCGCGCTGTAATTCCGGCCATTGGGCTGCGTGCCGCAAGTACCGAGACTAGAGTCAGGACCGGCATACATGCGATATTCGCTAGTAGTGGTATAGCGAATCCCGTATCCGCAACGATAGGCACTATTATATTTAGTGCTCGAAACAGTTTTTTCTTGGGCTAAGCGAATGTCGGCTACCATAATATTCATGCTATGATCGAGGTTGATTTTAGATTTTGAAAAATTCCAGATGAGAAGGCTGCTTAAAAAAGCGGTGATACCCGCCACCACTAACACTTCGATGAGTGTAAATCCTTTTTCTCGTGACATTAGAGTAGCTTCACCACCACCGTATCCTGGGGCTGGATCGGAATTTCGTGAATCTTGGCCGCATCAATCAGCCGGTCATTTAGGTAAAACATAATCCGGGGCGCTGCGGACTGGCTATCCAGTCGTTTTATGACTGTCGCGTCGCGGGCTTCGTCTATCGAAAACTGAAGCGGTATGTTGCCAGCCAGTGCGGAAGCATTTAATGCGTCGAGAACGGTCATACCCGACACAATCGTGCCTTCGAATACCCTTTCGTCCGCCCCGGTACGGAGCACCAGCCGGGCATGACTCGATTCTTGGCTTCCCGATAGTACTAGCGCGCCTAAAAAAGCTAATACTACCAGAACCCGGAGTTGCGAATTAGAAATACCAGCGAAAAGTTTGGAAAACATGATAGTATAAAATTAAAATTATCCCGCTGCCGGCCAAAAATGAGCCAAACGGGAGCCTAGTTTTACCTGTTGCCTGACGTATCGCCATAAGGATGATGCCTAAAATCGCTCCAGCCCAGACCGCACCGATAACCGCCAAAAATCCAAAGGGATAACCAAAAGCAAGGCCGATAACGAACGTCAGTTTCACATCGCCGAATCCGATCCACCATCCCCTTGAGACTACATATAGTATAGCAAAGACGAAACTTAGCAGTAAACCGGAAAGAATATGAGAACTTAGGCCGGATAAGTTCCAAATTATAAGATACGCGAGTGTAACCGCCAAGAGTGTGCCGACGATTATGTCCGGCAACAAATAATAGATAGCGTCAAAGTACAACAGAAGTAAAAATCCTATGGCCAGAATTAAAAAGAAAATCTCCTGGGGAGTGTTCGGGATACCGTAGCGATACGCGAATAAAACCAGCGCGATGGCTGTTACTGTCTCAATCACCGGATAGCGTAGAGAGATTGGCTGCCGGCAGTAGCGGCACCTGGCCCCCAGCAAAAGATAACTAAGCAGGGGTATTAGATCATGCCACGGCAATGATCGGCGGCAGTTGGGACAGTGAGAGCGGCCAGTAACTATGCCGTCCTCCCGGCCCCAGCGGGCAATGATCACGTTAAAAAAACTGCCCAGACACAAACCAAATAGAGCCGCGATCAGCAGGAGCATGATTTTCAGTATAACAGAAAAAGGGCCCGGACGGGCCCTTTTTCTAAGTCAGTCTATTTCTGACCGACGTCATAGATACAGTCCCGAGCTGTACCGGAGGCGTAAGCTGCAGTACAAGCCTCTGTGCCTCCACCTCCACTTACTATTGCGCCATCATCAGCATCAATCGGGCTCCCCTGCCAGCCAGTAGAATCTAGATCGGCATCAGCGTTCAAAGCCGAGCTATTTTTTTGTTCAAGTTCAATCCAAAGGTGATAGCTGGTAGGT
>Ga0210377_10002000_pt1 | contig 18152 bp, 19 predicted proteins | sample PLM4_65_b1redo_FD_155480 | JGI IMG/M metagenome (GOLD analysis project Ga0210377, IMG submission 155480) | Groundwater sediment microbial communities from an aquifer in East River, Colorado, USA - PLM4_65_b1 redo | ecosystem: Environmental > Terrestrial > Soil > Riparian zone | place: USA: East...
AAACGCGCCCAAGGAGAAACGCCATGGCCCACGCCGTCCAAGCCGCCGCTGACGACCTCGTCCTCCGCCTCGAGCGCGAGTTCAAGGCGCCGCCCGAGCGCGTGTTCGCGGCGTTCACCGATCCCAAGCTCCTCGCCCAATGGTGGGGACCCGAGGGCATGACCTGCCCGGTGTGCGAGATCGATCTTCGCGTCGGCGGCCGCTACCGCACCTGCATGCGCGGCGAGCGAGACAATTGGGTGAGCGGTGTCTATCGCGAGATAGCACCTCCGCGCCGGCTCGCCTTCACCTGGGCGTGGGAGGAAAACGGCGCGCGCGGGCACGAGACGATCGTCGAGATCGATTTCGCGCCCGCCGGCCGCAACACCCGCATCGTGCTGACCCAGCGCGAGTTCGAGTCGCAGACTTCGCGCGACATGCATGGCGGCGGCTGGAACAGCACTTTCGGCAAGCTCGAAAAATTCCTGCAAGGAGGATGAACCATGGCCGACATCGTCATCTACGGACCGTCCGCGAGCACCTATACCCGGACCGCGCGCCTGGCGTGCGTCGAGAAGGGAATCTCGCACACGCTCGAGCCGGTGGAGCTCGGCTCCGACGCGCACGCCAAGCTGCATCCGTTCAAGAAAATCCCGGCGATGCGCCACGGCGATTTCGTGCTCTACGAAACCAGCGCCATCACGCGCTATGTCGACGCCGCCTTCGCCGGCCCGGCGCTGCAGCCGGCCGAGCTCAAGTCCAAGGCGCGCATGGACCAATGGGTGAGCGCCATCTCGGACTATTGCTACCAGGCGATGATCCGCGAGATCGTCATCCAGCGCGTGCTGGTGCCGATGCGCGGCGGCAAGCCCGACGAGGCGATGATCAAGGCGGCCTGGCCCAAGGTCGAATATCAGGTGTCGGTGCTCGACAAGGCGCTGGCGGCATCGCCCTATCTCGCCGGCAACGCGCTCTCGCTCGCCGATCTCTTCCTCGTGCCGATCGCCTTCTACGTGAAGATGCAGCCCGAGGGCGGGCCCCTGCTCGGCAAGCACAAGGCGCTCTCGGCTTGGTTCGAGCGCATGGCGTCGCGGCCGAGCTTCGGCGCCACGATGCCGGAATTTCCGAAGGCGGCGTAAGGGAGAGGCGGCCATGTGGGTCCACCCGCTCGCGAAAACCGACCCCGCGCGGAAGAAGCTCGCCGCTGTCGCGGGCAAGATCGCCAAGCTGGAGAAGCAGGCACGCACGATCCGCGCCCGCGCGCCGCGGCGGCGGGTGGACGATTACGAGCTCGCCCGCGCGGACGGCGGCACGGTGAGGCTCTCCGCGCTCTTCGGCCAGAAGGACCGGCTCGTGCTGGTGCACAACATGGGCAAGTCGTGCCCCTATTGCACCATGTGGGCGGACGGCTTCAACGCCCTCTGGAAGCACGTGACCGACAAGGCGGCCTTCGTCCTCGTCAACAACGATGCGCCCGCCGACCAGGCGCGCGTGGCGAGGGCGCGCGGCTGGTCGTTTCCGATGGTCTCGGCGGGCGGCACGTCGCTGTTCCGGGACCTCGGCTTCGCCGACGCGCGCGGGCAGTGGTATCCGGGCGTCTCGACCTTGGTGCGGAAGAAAGACGGGACCATCGAGCGCTACGCGGCGGCGCCGTTCGGGCCGGGCGACAAGTTCAACAGCGTGTTCAGCTTCTTCGAGCTCTTGCCCAAGGGCTAGAGTACATGCCGGTCTGATGGATTCGGCGCAGCGCGGCGGCCTCGAAGGATGGACGCGCACGAGGCGCCATGGCGACTCTGACGGCCGAGGCTAGTCGCTCTGGCGTTGCCGTCCGGCTTGGGCGACAATCCGCGCCCCTGCCACCAACGGCACGGCCTCCATGCCCGACGTCACGATCTACGGTCCGGCCATGAGCACCTGCGTGCGCACGGCGCTCATGGCGTGCGTCGAGAAGGGCGTGGCGCATGCGCGCGAGGACGTGGACTTCCGGTCCGTGGCCTATCGCAGCCTGCATCCGTTCAACAAAGTGCCGGCGATGCGGCACGGCGATTTCGTGCTCTTCGAAACCGGCGCCATCGGCCGCTATGTCGATCGCGCCTTCCCCGGCCCGCCGCTGCAGCCCGCCGACATCAAATCGCTCGCGCGCATGGACCAGTGGATGAGCGCCATCATCGACTATGTCTACAAGGTCATGATCGGCGAGCTGATCTGGGAACGCCTGATGGTGCCGATGCGGGGCGGCCAGCCCGACGACGCCAAGATCGAGGCCGCCGTGCCGAAGGTGGCGCATCAGCTTTCGGTGTTCGACGCGGCGCTGACGACGGCGCCGTTCCTCGCCGGCGCCGAGGCGAGCCTGGCCGATCTCACGCTGTTTCCCGTGACCTTCTACTTGAAGGTCGTGCCCGAGGGGGCGGCGGCGCTGGCCAAGGCACCGGCGGTTTCGGCCTGGTACGACCGCATGGCGGCGCGGCCCTCGGCCGCCGCCACCGATCCGGCACGAGGTTGAGCGCTCCCATGAACCCTCCCATCATCACCGCCCTCTATGCCGGCATCCTCGGCTTCCTCGGGCTCGTGCTCGCCTCGCGCGTGGTCCAGAACCGGATCAAGCACCGCATCGGGATCGGCGACAACGGCAACGAGGACATGCAGCGCGCGATGCGCGTGTTCGGGAACTTCACCGAATACGTGCCGATGATCCTGCTGCTGATAGGGTTCGGCGAAATGCTCGGCGCGCAGAAATGGCTGACGCACGGTTTGGGCGCCGGCCTGCTGCTGGCGCGCCTCGCGCACGCGGTCGGGCTGTCGCAATCGAGCGGCGAAACGCTCGGGCGCGCCGCCGGCGTCGTCCTCACCTGGCTCGCGCTGCTGGTCTCGAGTGCTATGCTGATCTGGCTGGCGCTCGGGCGGATGGCGTAGGCGCCCGGCTTACTTCCCCTTCGCCACCGCCGACCGCGCCCAGGCGGAGGCGATCTCCGAGGCCAGCACCAGCGCCACGATCGAGATGATGATCGCGGCCACGCGCTGATTGTCGAGCTGCTGGACGTGGCGCTGCAGGTACCAGCCCATGCCGCCGGCGCCGAAGAAGCCGACCACGGTCGCGGCGCGGAACGCCACGTCCCAGGTGTAGATCGAGATCCCGGTCCAGGCCACGCGCACCTGCGGCAGCACCGCGTAGACGAACACCTGAAGCTCGTTGGCGCCGGTGGCGCGAATCGCCTCGACCGGGCCCTTGTCGATCGCCTCCACCTCCTCGGACAGGAGCTTGCCGGCGAAGCCCAGGCAGAACAGCGTGAGCGCCAGCACGCCCGCCAGCATGCCGAAGCCCAGAATGCTGACGAACAGGATCGTCCAGATCATCTCGTGGACCGCGCGGCAGCTCATGATGATGAGGCGTGCCAGCGGGTAGAGCACGCGCCGGCTCGGCGTCATGTTGTACGACGCGAACCAGGCGAGCGGAATCGCGAGCAGGATGCCGGCCAGCGCGCCGAGATACGCCATCTGGACCGAGTCGAGGATCGAGCCGAGATAGCGCGGCGTCGAGAGGAAGGCGAAATCGGGCGGGTAGTAGCGGTCGGCGAGCAGCGTGCCGAGCCGCTGGAACAGGTCGAGGAGGCGCTCCAGCCTCACGTCGAGATAGACGAACGCGTAGCCGACGAAGACGAGCGCCGCGAGCAGCGCCAGGAACCGGAACAGCGACGCCGGATAGCGGTAGCGCGACCAGGTGCGGGCAGTGGCGGCGGCCGGCATCAGGTCACTGCCTTGCGCACGTAATGCGAGGCCACCTCGCCCACCACGATCAGCAGCAGGATCGAGAGGATCACGGTGGTGACGCCCGGGTAGTTGAACATCACCATCTGCCGGTGAAAGGTGAGGCCGAGGCCGCCCGCGCCCACCAGGCCCATGATCGCCGAGCGGCGGATGTTGATGTCCCACTCGAAGATGATGGTGCCGAGCACCACCGGCAGGACTTGCGGCATGATGCCGTAGCGCAGGACCTGGAGGCCGTTGCCGCCGACCGCGCGGATCGCCTCGATCGGCTTGGGGTCGACATTCTCGATCGCCTCGGCCGTGATCTTGGCGATGAAGCCGATCGAGCGCATGGCGAGCGCCAGGATTCCGGCCAAGGAGCCCAAGCCCACCGCCGAGACGAAGATCAGCGCCCAGACGATCTCGTGAATCGAGCGCGAGAACGTCATCAGGAAGCGGCCGAGCGGATAGGCGATCCAGCGCGAGGGCGTGATGTTGAGGGCACCCATCCAGATCACGGGGATGCAGAGGATTGCGCCCACCAGCGTGCCGATGCAGGCCATCATGAAGGTCTCGAGCACCGGCTCCACGAGATGCGGGATCAGGCTCCAGTCGATCGCGAGGAAGCGCCCGACCGATTTCAGCACCGCGCCGAGCGAGCCCAAGCGCGCCCAATCCGTGTCGACGACGAGGACCGTGTAGGCGCTTACGAGCGCCAGCGCCGCGATCAGCCCGTAGAAGCCGAGCGACCGCCGCCACCGCTGCTTCCGGCTGCGGCGGACGGCCTCGACCTGGAGCGCCATCGCGGCCGCGCTCACAACACCTCCATCGAATAGATCTCGTCGAGCGTCTTGCGGTCGAGCGCCGCGACGGGCCCGTCGAAGATCTTGAGGCCGTCCTGGAGCCCGATGATCTTGGTCGCGAATTCGGTCGCGAGCTGGACGTCGTGGATGTTGCAGAGCACCGGCACGTCGAATTCGCGCGCGATCTCGCGGATGAGGCCCATCACCTCGCGCGAGATCTTGGGGTCGAGGCTCGAGGTGGGCTCGTCGACCAGGAGTAGCTTGGGGTCTTGCATCAGCGCGCGGGCGATGCCGACGCGCTGGCGCTGCCCGCCCGAAAGCTGGTCGGCGCGCTTGTCGACGTGGTCGGACAGGCCGACGCGGTCGAGGACCTCGAGCGCGCGGGCGATATCCGCCGACGGGAACAGCTTGAAGACGCTGCGAAGCGTTCCGACGTAGCCGAGGCGCCCGGAGAGCACGTTGTCCATAACCGACATGCGGTTCACCAGGTTGAACTCCTGGAAGATCATGCCGATGTGCCGGCGCGTCTGGCGCAGGCGCCGCGTGGACATCGCCGTCACGTCCTCGCCATGGAGCACGATGCGCCCCGCGCGCGGCTCCACGAGGCGGTTGACGCAGCGGATCAGCGTCGACTTGCCGGCGCCGCTCGGCCCGATGATGGCGCAGAAATCCTCGGCATCGACGCTGAAGCTCACGCCGCGCAACACCTCGCGGCCGTTGGCTCCGGTGCCGCCGAAGCGGACGCTGAGATCCGTGACGTCGAGGATGGCCATGACGATGGTTCGCGGGGCGCGGCGCCGCCGCGGCGGCGCGCTATGCGCGCTAGTTCTTCTTGGCTTCCTGCGCCTTCCGGAGATCGCGGATGATGTCGTAGTCCTTCGACTCCATCGCCACGAACTTGATCGAGTGCAGGTTCTTCAAGAACTTCTCGGCCGCGGGCTCATTGTGGAGGCCGAGGAACGTGTCCTTGATCTTCTTCTTGAGCTCGGGGCAAAGCTGCGCACGGTAGGTAAACGGGTCCTGCGGTACCAGGCGCGATTTCCACAGCACGACGAAGTCCTCGGCCTTGGCCAGCCCGCGCTGGATCACGTTGTCGAGCCGGTGCGTGGCGACGAAGGCCGCGTCGGCCTTGCCCTCGTGCACGGCCACGGCCGATTTGTCGTGGCTGCCGCTGTAGACGACCTTGGAGAAATAGGCTTCGAGCTCGACGCGGCCGATCTGGTCGGCGAACTCGACGCGCGGCAGCAGGTTCCCGGAGGTCGAGGCGGGATCGGCCAGCGCCACCACGGCGCCCTTCAGCGCCTTGATGTCGGTGAACTTGGTGCCTTTCTTGGCCACCAGCACCGCGTGATAGCCGGGCCCCTCTTCCTGGAAGATCCCTTTCGCCTTCGCATAGGTGGCGAAGACCTCGATGTTCTTGCTCTTCTCGTTGCCGATCACGTAGGAGGCCGGCCCGTGCACGGCGATGTCGACCCAGTTGCCGAGCATCGCCTCGATCACCGAGGCGTAGGAGGTCGGCATGTAGAACTCGATCTTCTTGCCGGTGTTCTTGGCGAGAATGTCGATGACCGGCTTGTAGAGTGTCAGCTCCTGGATCGTCTCCTCGGTCGGAATGATGGAGAAGCGCAGGGCCTTGGGGTCCTCGCATTTCGTCTGCGCGAGCGCGGCGCCGGCAAACGCCGCGGCGAGTGCCGCGGCCAGCGCGGCGCCGAGTAGGCTCGGTACAATCCGGATCATGTGGTTCCTCCGCTGTTGACTTGGTCGTTTCTAGGTCGTGGTCGTGACTCCTCGATGACGTGTTAGCGCCGTTACGCCGCGAGCAGAACCTCGCGCCGGCCGATGAAATTCCGCCCGCGCTCGCCGGCCAGCGCTTCGTCGACGAGGCGCCGCCATTCGCCGGCCGCGATGCCGTGATCCTCCGCGCGGGTCGAGACGCCGAGCCCGGCGAGGAAGCGCTCGAGGCGCTCGGTGCCCGCCGCGAGATCGGGGCCGAAGATCGCCGCGAGCGCCGCATCGCAGGCGGCGTCGCAGCCGATGGCACTCCGCATCACCAGCGGCAGGCTGAACGAGCACGCGATGCCGTGCGGCACGCCGTGATTGAGCGTGAAATGATACGAGAGCGAGTGGGCGAGCGCGGTCTTGGTGTTGGAGAAGGCAAGCCCGGCCTGTGTGGCGGCGCGCATCATGCGCGTGCGTAGTGCCGCGTCGGCGAGATTGGCTGCGAGCGCCGGCAGCGTTTCCAGCACCTCGCGCGCGGCGGCGATTGCAAGCGCCGTCGAAATCGGGTTGGCGTTGACGTTCCAGAGGCCCTCGAGCGCGTGCGAGAGGGCATCGAGGCCGGACGCGATGGTGACGCCGCGCGGCACGCCGAGCGTTAGCAGCGGATCGACCAGCGCGCGCTCGGGATAGAGATCCTCGTGCGTGAGCGAGTATTTCTTGCGCTTGGCCTTGTCCCAGACCGTCGCCCAGCACGTCATCTCGCTGCCGGTGCCCGCGGTCGTCGGCACGGCGATGATCGGCAAGAGCTGGAGCGTTCCGGCGCCGGTCTCGAGGAATCCGCGCACGCGCGCGAAATCGCCGCCCGAGCAGGCCAGCACCTTGGCCGCGTCGAGCACCGAGCCGCCGCCGACCGCGACGATGAGGCTGGGCGCCCGCGCGGCGCCCGCCAGTGCGCTGCAGGACTCGGCGAGCGACTCGAAATCCGGATTGGCCGGCACGTTGCGGATGGTCGCGACCGGCTCGCCGGCCAATGCCGCGGCGCGCCGGACCAGGCCGTCGAACGGATCGCGCTCGCCATAGGTGACGAGCGCATAGGATCGCCCGCCGACGGCGGCGCCCAATTGCTCGAAGGCGCCGGCCCCGAACGCGATCTCGACCGGATTGCGAAAGCGCCACATGCGGCGGCGGTCCTCCCTTAGGCACAGCCACGCGAGGCGACGCTCGCATGCGCCGACACATAACGCAAATCGAAAGAATTTCCGCAGTCGATACGAAAAATCTATAACGTAATATGGCGGTCTCCGGTAAACAGGGACCGGCCATGCGCTACAGCCAGCTTCGCGCGTTCCACGCCGTCGCCACCGCGGGCGGGTTCACCGCCGCCGCCAAGGCGCGCCGCGTCAGCCAGCCGACGCTCACCGCGCAGGTGCGGGCGCTCGAGCGCGAATTCGGCGTCGAGCTGTTCTCGCGCCGCGGCCGGCGCATCGAGCTGACCGAAGTGGGGCAGGGCCTGCTCGGCATCGCGCGGCGGCTGCTCGACGACGAGGGCGAGGCGCTCATCTTCCTCAACGAGCGGCGCGAGCTGAAATCGGGGCATTTGAGGGTGGGCGCGGTCGGGCCTTATCACGTCACCGACATGCTGGCCGCGTTCAACCGCCGCTACCCAGGCATCTACGTCTCGGTCACGATCGGAAACTCGCGCGACGTCGTGCGCGACCTCCTCGACTACCGAACCGAGGTGGCGGTGCTGGCCCACATCGATCCCGATCCCAATTTGCTCGCGATCGAGTATCGCCGCCACCGCGTCGTCGTCTTCGTCCATCCCGAGCACGCGTTCTGGCGCCGGCGCTCGGTCCGCATCGCCGAGCTCGAGGGCCAGCGCTTGATCCAGCGCGAGCAGGGCTCGACCACGCGGCGCGCGCTCGAGGCGGCGCTGGCCGAGGCCGGCGTCAAGCCGCGCGTGGTGATGGAGATCGGCAGTCGCGAGGCGATCCGCTTCGCGGTGGCGCGCGGCATCGGCATCAGCGCGGTCTCCGAGGCCGAGTTCGTGCCCGATCCGCGCCTGCGCGCCGTGCCGGTCTCCGACGCCGAGATCTACACCTACGCCCACGTCGTCTGCCTCCGCGAGCGTCAGACCGCGCGCCTCGTGCGGGCGTTTCTCGATGTGGTGGCGGACCTTGGGACTCCGGCGCGGCGCGACGGCGCGCGCGTTAGGCCGCGCGCGGGCCGATCACCTGCTTGAGGCGGGCCAGGGCCTCGTCGCGGCCGGGGCGGAAATCCTCGCCGATCCACCATTCCTCGACCTGGCGCAGCGCCGAGCCGACGGCCTCGCCGGTGGGCACGCCGAGCGCCAGCACGTCCTCGCCCTTGACCGGCAGCGACACCGGCTCCCAGCCCTCGACCTCGTCGAGGATGCGCTCGAGCGCCGCGTTGTCGGGCGCGCCTTTCAAGGCCCAGTAGAGCAGCGCGCGGTCGATCAGGAGCTCGGGGCCGAGGCGGTAGCAGTCGCGCCGGATCGCGCGCTCGTCCATCGGCGGCGCGTACGACGGCTCGGCCCCCCGCATCGCTTCCAGCCGCTCGCGATCCTTGTTGGAAAAGCGCAGCCTGGTGGCCACGGTCGCGGTCTGGCCCGCATGGCCCAGCAGCACGGCAAGCCGTCGCACCGGATCGCCCGCGCGCACGCGCACGCCCCAGCGCCGCTCGATCGCGACCAGCCGCGAAAGCTCCTCGATCTCGGTCGCCTCGGGCAGATAGGCGGCGAGCACCTTGTCGTTGTGCATCAGGACCAGCACCTCGTGCGGCGAGGGCGCTTTCAAGAGCTTGAAGGTCTCGTCGCGCAGGCGCTCGGCGGAGAGTCCGGACAGCTTGCCGGCCGCGGCGCGGCAGGCCGCGCGCGCGGCGGCGTCGGGCGTGCCGCGCCCGTAATGGGCGACGAAGCGGTAGAAGCGCAGCAGGCGCAGCACGTCCTCCTGGATGCGCTCCTTGGCGTCGCCGACGAAGCGCACGCGGCCCTGGCGCAAATCCTTCAAGCCGCCGAAATAGTCGAACACCTCGCCATTGGCCCGGCAAGACAGCGCGTTCATGGTGAAATCGCGCCGCGCCGCATCGGCCTCCCAATCGTCGGTGAAGGCGACCTTGGCGTGGCGCCCGTCGGTCTCGACGTCGCGGCGCAGGGTCGTGATCTCGTAGGGGCGGTGGGCGACGACGGCGGTGACCGTGCCGTGGTCGATGCCGGTCGGCACCACCTTGATGCCCGCGGCCTCGAGCCGCCTGGTGACCTCGGCGGGGATCAGCGGCGTCGCCACGTCGATGTCCTTGACCGGGCGCACCAACACGGCGTCGCGCACGCAGCCTCCGACGAAGCGGGCTTCGGCGCCCTCGGCGGCCAACGCCTCGATGACCTGCCGTGTCTCGGCGGCGGCCATCCAGGGCTGGGGTGGGATTTTCGCAACGGGCTTCATCGGTCTAGGGCTTCCAACTGGGCGGGCGGAATACGGCGTTGGGCGAATGCTCGGCGACGAGGGCGAGGGCGAGGAAGACGGCGATCGACAGCGCCAGCCCGGCCACGATCGCCCAGAACCAATGGCCGTGCTCCCACGGCGGCTCCGGATCGCCCGCCACGCGCGCCCGCCAGCGCCGCCACATCATATAGGCGGCGTAGAGCAGAATCGGCAGCAGGAATATGGCGAGCTCTTGGATGACGACGCGCATCAGTCTCGGAGCAAATCGTAAAGGTTCAGCAACATCGCGGCGGTGGCGCCCCAAATGTATCTGTCGCCATAAGGCATGGCATGAAAACGGCGCTCGACGCCATTGAACACCCGGCTCTCGCGACGGTGATTGGCGGGGTCGAGGATGAACGAGAGCGGCACCTCGAACACCGCGTCGACCTCGGAGGGGTCCGGGCTCAGCGCATAGGGCGGGCGCACCAGCCCCACGATCGGCGCGATCACGAAGCCGGTTCCGGTGATGTAGTCGTCGAGCCGGCCCACGATCTCGACGCTCGCGGCCGGCAGCCCGATCTCCTCCTCGGTCTCGCGCAACGCGGTCGCGGCGGCCGAGGCGTCGCCGGGCTCCACCCGCCCGCCGGGGAAGCTCACCTGTCCGGCGTGATACTGGAGGTTGGCGCCGCGCAAGGTCAGCAGGACGTGCAGGCCCTCGGGGCGATCGACCAGCGGCACCAGGACGGCGGCGGCGCGAAGATTGTCCCGGCGCGGCAGGCTGGGGTCGGTCTGGAAATCGCCGCGGAAACGCTCGGTCTTGCGGGCGATCGCCGCCGCCACGTCGACGGGCGCGTCGAGCCGGTCGAGCGAGCGGGCGAGCCGCGTGGTGACGCGCTCGCGCGTCATGCGCCGCCCTCGCGCGGAGCGCCCGCCGTGGCGTCGAGCGCGCCCAGGCGGAAGAATTCGCCGCCGCTCCAGATGCCGAGAATGCGCGCGCCGTCCAATTCCAGCTCCTCCCCGCGCTCGACCAGCTCGTAGAACACCGGCCGCGCCAGGCGCGCCTCGAGCCGGTCGCGCACCAGCACATAGGGCGCAGGCTCGCCGTTTTCCGGATTTTCCTCCACCCGCAACGGGTGCTCGCGGCCCACAGTCACGATTTCGTCAAGATTGGTGCGCAACGTCACGGTTTGTTCGCACCCGGCGCCGATAATGGTCGCCTCGACCGCCACGAACGGCACGTCTTCGACCTCGATGCGCCCTTTTTCCGCCGGAGTGACCAACCAGTATCCGCCCGCTTCGTCCCGCCGAAGGACGGAGGCGAACAGCTTCACCAGGGGCTTCCGGCCGATCGGCGAGCCGCGATAGAGCCATGTCCCATCGCGCCGGATGCTGAGGCCGAAATCCCCGCAAATGTTGTCGAACATGCGTCGATCCGCCGCCGAAGCATGCTCGCCTCGCGGGTCCGTGTCTTGCATGCTCTTGGGTACCATCGGCAAAGTGTCTCGTTTCCGTTTCATCCGTTCCGGAGTTCATTAAGTGACCGCAGACAATCCCGCCACTGATTCTGTCGCTAATTTCGTGATGCGCGACGCCCCCGACAAGCTCGTTCACGAAGTCGAGGCCCTGGGCCGGACCCTGGACCAGGTCAAGTCCAGCATCGGCCGGGTGATCTTCGGCCAACATGACGTGATCGAGCAAACGCTGATCACGATCCTGTCGGGCGGGCACGTGCTTTTGATCGGCGTGCCCGGCCTGGCCAAGACCAAGCTGGTCGAGACGCTGGGCGTGGTCTTCGGCATGGACGAGGCGCGCATCCAGTGCACGCCCGACCTCATGCCCGCCGACATCATCGGCTCGGAGGTGCTCGAGGAGGCCGAAAGCGGACGCCGCTCGTTCCGCTTCCTCCGCGGCCCGGTGTTCTGCCAGTTGCTGATGGCCGACGAGATCAACCGCGCCAGCCCGCGCACCCAATCCGCGCTGCTGCAGGCGATGCAGGAGAAGCGGGTTTCGGTCGCCGGCCAGTATCATCCGCTGCCCGAGCCGTTCCACGTGCTGGCGACCCAGAACCCGCTCGAGCAGGAGGGCACTTATCCGCTGCCCGAAGCCCAGCTCGACCGCTTCCTCCTGCAGGTGAATGTCGGCTACCCCGATCTCGCCGCCGAGCGGAAGATGCTGCTGGCCACGACCGGCACCGACGAGGAGAAGGCGGTCAAGGTGATGACCTCGGCCGACCTCATCCACGCGCAACGCATCATCCGCCAGATCCCGGTCGGCGAGAGCGTCGTCGACGCGATCCTGAAGCTGGCCCGCGCCGGCCGGCCCGAGAACAGCGACATCGCCGAGGTGAAGACGCATGTGGCCTGGGCGCCCGGCCCGCGCGCCAGCCAGGCCTTGATGCTGGCCACCCGCGCCCGCGCCGTGGTGCAGGGGCGCCTGGCGCCCTCGATCGACGACGTGGTGGCGCTGGCGCCGCCGATCCTCCGCCACCGCATGGCGCTCAATTTCGCCGCCCGCGCCGACGGCGTCACGGTCGAGCACGTCATCGAGAAGCTGTGCGAGCCGCTGCGGTAGCTCCGGGAATGGCTGAAGCCGCCGCTCGCCTCCATATCCGCCACGAAGCCGAGATCGCGGCGGCGCGGCTGCCGCCGCTGCTGGTCGCTGCCGAGCGCGTGGCCGCCACGGTGCAGCAGGGCGTGCACGGGCGCCGGCGCGTCGGCATGGGCGAGGCGTTCTGGCAGTTCCGCCGCTACGAGCCGGGCGATCCCATCCGCCGCATCGATTGGCGCCAATCGGCCAAGAGCGACCGCCTGTTCATCCGCGAGACCGAGTGGGCGGCGGCGCAGAGCGTGTGGCTGTGGCCCGATCCCTCGCCCTCGATGCACTGGCGCTCCAAGCGCAACCTGCCGGAGAAGCGCGACCGCGCCGATCTCGTGGCGCTGGCGCTCGCTTCGCTGCTGGTGCGCGCGGGCGAGCGCGTCGCCGTGCTCGGCACCGGCGAGCGCCCGATCTCGGGCAAGGTGGCGATGGACCGCCTGACCCAGCGCATCCTCGGCCGCGTCGGGCAGGCGAAGGCGGGGCAGGGCGATCTCCCGGCCTTCGAGCCGCTGCCGCGCTATTCGACGCTGATCTTCATCGGCGATCTCCTGGCGCCGCTCGAGGCGCTCGACAAGCTCGTCCGCCGCTACGCCGCGAGCGGCGTGCGCGGCTATCTCTTCCACACGCTCGATCCGGCCGAGCAGAGCCTGCCATACTCGGGGCGCACGCGCTTCGAGGGCCTCGAGCAGGAAGGCCATCTCTTGGTCAAGCGCGCGGAGACGGTGCGCGTGGAATACATGGAGAAAATGGCCGAGCATCAGGCCGGGCTCGCCGACATCGCCCGCGCCGTCGGCTGGAACTACACCTTGCACTTGACCGACCAGCCGCCCGAGGCGGCGCTGCTGCGCCTCTTCGTCCATCTCGCCCAATTGCCGGGGTAAGGCGCCGATGCTGAGCCTCGGTCTCGTCGCGTTCACGGCACCCTGGGTGCTCGCGGCACTTGCCGCGCTGCCGATCATCTGGTGGCTGCTGCGCGTCACGCCGCCGGCGCCGCGCCTGGTGCGCTTTCCGGCCATCCGCCTGCTGTTCCGGCTCAAGGAAAAAGAGGACACGCCGTCCAAGACGCCGTGGTGGCTGCTGCTGCTGCGCCTTTTGATCGTGGCGCTGGCCATCGTCGGCCTCGCCCAGCCGCTGTGGAACCCGGGCGGCGCGTTCCGCGCCGCGGGGCCGCTGGTGCTCGTCGTCGACAATGGCTGGGCGGCCGCGCCCAACTGGGACAAGCGCCGCAGCCTCGTGGCCGAGATGATCGAGAAGGCCGAGCGCGAGAAGCGCCAGGTCATCATCGTCGGCACCGCGCGCAAGGCCGCGACCGCGCCGATCGAGCCCTCGCGCCTGCTGCGGCCGGCCGACGCCAAGGCGCTGTTCCAGGCGATGACGCCGGAGCCCTGGCCGGTCGACCGCAAGGCGGCGGCCGAGGCGCTGCGCAAGATCTCGCTCGCGAGCCGCGGCAATATCGTCTGGCTCTCCGACGGCATCGATGCCGCCGACATGTCCGAGTTCTTGGGCGCCCTGCAGCGCCTCGGCACGGTCGCGGTGCAGGTCGACGGGCCCGAATCCCAGCCGCTGCTGCTGCACGCGCCGCGCCTGGCCGGCGATAGCATCATATTCCGCATGGAACGGCCCGACGGCGATCGCCCCGCCGCCTATTCGGTCCGCGCCTTCTCCGACGACGGCCGCGGCGTGGCGCGACAGCGCATCGATTTCCGCGCCGGCGAGAAATTCGTCGAGGCGAGCCTGCGTCTGCCGACCGAGCTGCGCAACCGGGTCTCGCGCATCGACGTCGAGCGCCATGCCAGCGCCGGCGCCGTGCTGCTGCTCGACGAGCGCCTGCGCCGCCGCCCGGTCGGCCTCGTGGCGCCGGCGGCGCAAGGCGGCGCGCAGCCGCTGCTGTCGGACATCTATTACCTCGATCGCGCGCTGGCGCCGTTCGCCGAGCTGCGCCGCGGCAACGTCACCGAGCTGCTGCAGCGCCCGCTTTCGGTCGTGGTGCTGACCGACACGGCGCCGGCCTCGGCCGAGGAGCAGGCGCAGTTGAAGCGCTGGGTCAACGATGGCGGCGTCCTCATCCGCTTCGCCGGGCCGCTCTTGGCCGAGGCGAGCGACGATCTCGTCCCGGTGCCGATCCGCACCGGCGACCGCACCTTCGGCGGCGCCATGTCGTGGACCAAGCCGCTGCCGCTCGCCAATTTCGACCAGAGCAGCCCGTTCGCCGGCCTCGTCGTGCCGAAGGAAGTCGAGATCAACCGCCAGGTCCTGGCCGAGCCCACGGTCGATCTGCAGAAGAAGACCTGGGCGCGGCTCGAGGACGGAACTCCGTTGGTCACCGCCGACCGCCGCGGCAAGGGCATGATCATCCTCGTGCACACCACCGCCAGCCCCGACTGGTCGAACCTGCCGCTGTCGGGCCTGTTCGTCGAAATGATGCGCCGCATGGTCGAGCTCTCGCACGGCGTCGCCGCCGGCGGCGAGGATCGCCCGCTCAATCTCGCGCCGTATCAGACCTTGGACGGATTTGGGCGCCTCGGCACGCCGCCGCCCTCGGCGCTGGCGGTCGAATCGAGTAAGCTGGACAAGGTCGTGATCGGGCCGCAGCATCCGCCGGGCCTTTACGGCGATGCCGCCAACCGTCGCGGCGTCAATCTCTCGGTCAGCGTCACTTCGGTAAGGCCTTTGGGGGACCTTCCGGGTTCCATGGAGAAGAGCGTGTACCGCGACTCGACCGAGGTGGACCTCAAGCCGCTGTTGCTCGCGGCGGCGCTGGCGCTGCTGCTGTTCGACCTGTTCCTGTCCTTCTTCCTGCGCGGGTTGTTCATCCGCCGCATCGCGGCGCCCGCGCCGGGCGGGGCGGCGGCCGCCACGGCCAAGGCCGCGGCGATCGTGCTGGCGGCGCTGGTGCTGTTCCCGCCCGATCTCTCGGCGCAGACGCGTCCCACCGAAAGCAGCGATCCCGCGATCCGCGCGACCAAGGAGACGGTGCTGGCCTATGTCCTCAGTGGCGACGGCGAAACCGACCGCGTCAGCCGCGCGGCCCTGATCGGCCTCGGCCGCATCCTGACCGAACGCACTTCGGTCGAGCCCGCGCAGCCCCAGGGCGTCAACCCCAACACCGACGAGCTCGCGTTCTATCCGGTCATCTACTGGCCGGTGACCGCGGGCCAGGTGACGCCCACGCGCGAGGGCGTCAATCGCCTTCAAGCCTATCTCCGCAACGGCGGCATGATCATCTTCGACGTGCGCAATCAGGGCTCGGCGATGGAGGATGCGGGCCATCTGCGCCGCCTGGTGCAGGGCCTCAACATCCCCGCGCTCCAGCGCATGCCCGACGACCACGTGCTGACGCGCTCCTACTATCTCCTGCCGCGCTTCCCGGGCCGCTTCGCGTCCAATCCCGTATGGGTGGCGCGGCCCGATCAGGCGGCCAAGGACGGCGTCTCGCCGGTCATCATCGGCGGCAACGACTGGGCCGCCGCCTGGGCCGTCGACGAGCGCGGGCGCGGCATGTTTCCGGTTACGCCCGGCGGCGAAGTGCAGCGCGAATACGCGTACCGCGCCGGCGTCAACATGGTGATGTACGCGCTCTCCGGTAACTACAAGGCCGACCAGGTGCACATCCCGACCATCCTCCGGAGGCTCGGCCAATGAACGCCTTCGGCTGGTCGATCGCGTTCTCGCCGATCCTCGAATGGACGTGGCTCTACGTCTTCGCCGCGATCGGCGCGGTGCTGGTGCTGGGCGGCGCGGTCCTGCGCGCGCGCGGAATCGTGTGGCGCTTCCTCGCCGTGGCGCTGGCCTGGCTCATCCTCGCCAACCCCTCTCTCGTGGTCGAAAACCGCGAGGGCTTGCGCGACGTGGCCGTCGTCGTCGTCGACGAATCGGGCAGCCAAAACCTCGAGGAGCGCCGCCGGCGCACCGAGGAAGCGCTCGAGCAGGTGCGCCAAGCGGTGCAGCGGCTCGGCGACGTCGATCTTCGCATCGTGCGCACCGGCAACGACGGCAATGAAGACGGCACGCGCCTGTTCAGCGCGCTCGAGCGCGCGCTCGCCGACGTGCCGCGCCAGCGCCTCGCCGGCGTCATCATGATCACCGACGGCCAGGTCCACGACGCGCCGGTGCCCGGGCGCATGATGACCGGCATCGGCCCGCTGCACATCCTGCTTTCGGGCCGCCGCAACGAGCTCGATCGCCGGCTCGCGATCGAAAGCGCCCCGAGCTTCGGCCTCATCGGCAAGCCGTTGCAGATGACGGTGAGGGTCGAGGACGGCTCGACCGGCGGCGGCACCGCGCGCCTCACCATCAAGCGCGACGGCGCGGCGTGGAAGACCGTGACGGTCCAGATCGGCCGCCCGGTCAATGTCGAGTTCGAGCTCGACAAGCGCGGCACCACCTTCTTCGAGCTCGAGGTCGAGGCCGGCCCGCGCGAGCTCACGCTCGAGAACAACCGCGCCGTCGTCGCCATCAACGGCATCCGCGACCGCCTGCGCGTGCTCCTCATCTCGGGCGAGCCGCATGCCGGCCAGCGCTCGTGGCGCAATATACTGAAATCCGATCCCGGCGTGGACCTGGTGCACTTCACCATCCTGCGCCCGCCCGAGAAGCGCGACTACACGCCGATCAACGAGCTGTCGCTGATCTCCTTCCCGGTGCGCGAACTGTTCGAGGAGAAGCTCGACCAGTTCGACCTCATCATCTTCGACCGCTATCGCCGCCGCGGCATCATCCGCAACGACTACTACGACAACATCGTCAAATACGTGAAGAAGGGCGGCGCGCTGCTCGTCGCCGACGGCCCCACCTTCGCCGGGGCGACCAGCGTCTATCAGTCGCCGCTCGGCGACATCCTCCCGGCGCGGCCCACCGGCGAGGTCTTCGAGGAGCCCTACCGGCCGCTCAAGACCGATATCGGCAAGCGCCATCCGGTGACGGCGGCGCTCCAAGGCGACGGCACCGGCCCCAGGCCCTGGGGCCGCTGGTTCCGCATCGTCGGCGCGCAAGTGCGGAGCGGCCACGTGCTGCTCTCGGGCCCCGGCTCGCGCCCGCTGATGATCGTCGACCGCGTCGAGAAGGGGCGCGTGGCGCTCTTGCTCTCGGACCAGGCCTGGCTCTGGGACCGCGGCTTCGAAGGCGGCGGCCCGCAGGCCGACATGCTGCGCCGCTTCGCGCACTGGCTGATGAAGGAGCCCGAGCTCGAGGAAGAGCATCTCGCCGGCACGATCCGCGCCGGCCGGCTCGGCATCGTGCGCCGGAGCATGACGCCGTCGAACGCGCCGGTGAAGATCACGGGCCCCGACAACCAGACCGTCGACGTGCCGATGACCGACCGCGGCGACGGCACCGCCTCGGGCTCGACGATCATCTCCAAGCCCGGCCTCTATCGCATCACCGACGGCAAGTTGAACGCCATGGCCGCGATCGGCTCGCTCAACGCCAAGGAGATGGAGGACGTGCGCACGACCGACGCCAAGCTGAAAGCGGTCGTGGACGCGAACCAGGGCAGCTTCACCTGGCTTGCCGACGGCATGCCCGAGATCCGCCGCGTCGGCCGCGAGGACCGCACCCATGGCGGCGGCTTCGGCGGCGCGCCGTGGATCGGCCTCCGCCAGAACGGCGATTACGTCGTCACCGGCATCCGCGAGCTGCCGCTGATGATCGGCTTCGCCGCGCTGCTGCTCGCGATGCTGCCGCTGCTGTTCGCGTGGCGGAGAGAAGGGAAGTAGGGCGCCCCTACGCGTCGATCGCTCCACCCCAATGCCTCGTCCAACGAACCAGCCCAAGAAACTCACCCGATTCGGGCCGCGTGAGGCGCACGGCGCGCGACGCCTGCGGATGCCATGCGCGATGCCGGAGGCGACTCTTCGCTCCCCGGCCTCAC
>Ga0210377_10002001_pt1 | contig 18140 bp, 10 predicted proteins | sample PLM4_65_b1redo_FD_155480 | JGI IMG/M metagenome (GOLD analysis project Ga0210377, IMG submission 155480) | Groundwater sediment microbial communities from an aquifer in East River, Colorado, USA - PLM4_65_b1 redo | ecosystem: Environmental > Terrestrial > Soil > Riparian zone | place: USA: East...
TACATTATCAAAAAAGAATTGAATTCATTTTCTCAAATGGAAAATCCTGTAATCTATAGAATATACAAGAGGTGGTTTATATTTATGCTTGCCACAAATACGTATACATTTTCCAAGGATGCTGCAGAGGATATAATAAAATCATTATCATGAATAAAGATGAGATAATACAAGAAGCTAAGATAAGGGGTTTTAAACTTGACTACGACCAATCTAAAGTAAAAGGAAAAAAGTGGATAAGATTCATCTCACAAAATGAATCTTTAGATGAGCAAGACTTAAGATGGATTTGGTATATGGAAGATGATTGGCAGGACAATATTGAAAGAGGAAACGATATAGAAGCTCGTCTAAAAAAGAAGAAAGAAGTTCAAGATTTTTTAAAATATTAATTATGAGCATGAATAAAACTATAGATGTAGAGGAAATACTGGCAAAGTATTCTAGTAACTTCTATCTTGCTAAATCATTGCATTGTCAGGAACCCGGAACTTTGATTAAAGCTGGTGATGTCAAGTTGGCTATTAAGGAAATAGTAGAGGCTGTTATTGATAACTGTGCTAAAAGGGTATATACAACTAGAGGTGACAAAGAATACATAAAACGACAAATAAATTATGAATAAAGTACTTTCAGCGCCCTTAACGAATATAAAATAATATGACTGAGAAGTTACTAATAAAAGATAAAGAAAATAGAGGATCCTTAGTAGAAGGCAGATCTTATCAAATGGGATTTGCTTTTCTTAAAAAAACCAACGACTGTTTTGAAACTGTACAACCAATATCTACCTGTAAAGATTATCTAAATGACATAGTTTGGAGTGAACACGTTAATAAACCAGTTTTGGCTTACGGGTTAAAGTATACTAAACAAGGAATATTTAATGGAAAGACTTCCTATATGGTTATTAAAATCCTTAATTACATGACTCCAGCGCAATATATTCCCTATACGAATTTTGAAGCACATAAACAAGGGTTGTCCAAAAATTACATAAATATTGAAACTCTTCTTAATTGGGTAGAGCATAAGTTAGGCATTGAAAACAGTAAAGTAATTAAAGCTAAAAATGATATGTATTTAGTAGAGATGCCTTATTTCTGGAGTAGCTCTACTTATTTGATATCTATATATTCTTTACTGATAAGAATGGCTCAATTTTGGGATGGAAACGCGACCCCCGCGGAGTTTTTAAATTCTTATAATAATCCTTTAGATATTATTCTGTGGATGCAATATAAGCCTAAACTTTTGCTTATGCTCGCTGGGCATAAAATCGAGCAAACTTTAGATCCCGCAACGGGACCTAATATACACAACGAAGGAATGGGGCAATATAAAAATTTTAAATTCAAAGAATGAACCAGGAAGGATTAAAAGAGTTAATGGAAAATTCAATCGATCTTATTGAGGCTGAAATCTTGTTGACTGTAGCTTTAGGTTTTATAGGAACGGGTTACTCTTCCAATGAATCAGAATTACGCTTGAGAAACCTAATTACAAAATTTTTAAATAGACGGGAAAAATGAGTAATAAAACATTAGTTTTAGGAGACACCCATGGGCACACTACTTGGAAAGATGTCGTTAGTAAGGAAGACTTTGATAGATTAGTTTTCATTGGAGACTACTTTGATACTCATGCTAATATTACCGCTGAGCAGCAGATTAACAATTTTCTTGATATTGTTGAATATAAAAAATCTGGCGGAAAGGAAGTAATTATGCTAATCGGTAACCACGATTATCATTATTTTCCTGAAATAGGTTATCAAGGGTATTCGGGTTACCAAGCTAAAGCAGCTCCTGCTATTTCTCACCTCTTAGCTTTAAATAGAGAGCATCTTCAAATGTGTCATATTCAAGACTCTATCATTTTCACTCACGCGGGCATAGGAGAAACCTTTTTAGAGAGCCGAGACTGGAAAGGAGAAGATATTGAAGTTTTTTTAAATGATTTGTGGAAGTTTAAACCAACAAACTTCTTCTTTAATGGATTTGATTCAACTGGAGACGATATAGGACAAAGTCCTATTTGGATACGTCCGAGAAGTTTAATGAGAGACTCTAAAACCTTAAAAAACACATTCATTCAAGTTGCAGGACACACAACGATGAAAAGAATTGAAAGCCACTTGCATACAGACTGTAGATATTATTTTATTGACGTCCTGGGAACTTCAGGTGAGTACTTACTAATTACTGACGGAAAAATTGAAATAAAAAAATGAAAATAGCCGCTTTCGTTAAATTAAATGTAGGTGTAGATTACCATAGATTAGATCTACCATTTAATCATTACTCTCTGGATTCTGGAGATAGTGTTCTTAGGATTTACTCTGGTCAAGAGCTTAAAAAAGGCATTCTTAGGAACGTAGATATTGTAATCTTTTCCAGAGAATGCCCTTTTAACTTCGATACAATCCTTGAGTGTAGAAAAGAAATGGGTTTTAAAATAGTGGTAGATATAGATGATTATTGGTATCTTTATCCAGAACATTATTTAACCAATGATTGGCTTAGAAGAAACACATCAGAAAAGATAATGAGATCAATGCGAGAAGCAGATATGGTTTTCTGTACACATGAGAAGCTTCAGCAAAGAATTAAGTCTTTTAATGAAAACGTCCATATTTTACCAAACGCTCTTCCTTATGGAAACGGGCAGTTTTATTTCTTTACTAAACCCGAAAAACCTGCTGTTATTTATACAGCTGGAATAAGTCATCTCCATGATTTAAGGTCCATTGAACCTGCTCTAAAGCTCTGTGGAAGTGATCCACAAGTAAGCTTAAATTCTACTTTTATTTTGGCTGGCTACAACACTAAAACACCCAGAATATGGGACATTATGGTAAATATTGTAGCAAACTACGGCTCTTATAAAAAGAGTATTATGAGGCCCCTCCCTCATTATATGGATCACTATAATTGGGCTTCAATAGCTATTGCTCCCTTATTAGATAATGATTTTAATCGTTATAAATCTAATTTAAAAATTCTTGAAGCCGGTTGTAAGCAACTGCCAATTGTAGCTTCTGCGATGCATCCTTACACTTTAGATGACGGTGTAAAAGGTGTTCATCTCTGTAAAACAGCTAGAGATTGGTATAATGAGATCAAAAAACTAGTCTTATCGCCACAGTTGGTTGAAGAAGAAGGTGTGGCTCTTTATGAGCACGTGAAGAAGACTTATGACTTAAGGGAAATTAACAAAAAAAGAAACGAATTATTTAAACAGCTTTTATGATAATAAAAGGAATCAACGAGTTTGGAAACCTAATTCCAATTACGCTCAAAGAAATAAATAAAGTAAAGCTCATAAATGGTGTTTATGAGGTTGTGGCCAGTGGCGGGCGATTACTTTATTTTCATAGCGTAGATAAACCAAAAATTCTTGAACCATTCTTAAGCCAAAAAAGAGAGATTCCAAGATTACAGACTTCAACAAGATTAAAGAGTCTAAGGCCTAGAAATTCTCGGTATAAACCAGGATTTATCAGGGTGTTTAGAGGTGTTTGTTCATAGTTAAAGCGACAAGTGCTGGTAGTTTGCGAGTGCAGTCTAAATAACTGTATTACTCACGCGATGAACGGTTCATATGGACCTATGGTGATATCCCCCAGCGCCGCTGTTGCTTTTTATTTTGTCATTTCAAATTAATTTCGTATATTTGTATTATGGGGGATTTTATTTCTTGCATATTTTTTACTATAATACTATTTTTAGTAGTATTAGTTGCCTATAGACAAATTAATCAAGAAGATTAACGTTGACGCAATTCAAAGTTTTTAACAAGGTTTTCTGGAGTTATCAGATTAGTATTTAACCCAATAAGTTTAATAATATCTGCTTTAGCTCTAAGGTCACCCTCTTTCCAAATAGAATAATCGCGCTTAAAATATGCACCAGGACTCCAGAAGTCAAGATCACTAAGCAATCTACCAGCAGTTTTAACTGTAGCGGCAGAGGCAAACGGAGATGAAAAAAGCGTAGTAAACTCATTCATACCAAGTTCTGGGAAAGGAATAAAAGTTTCAGCTTCAGACTTGGCTCTTTCTAAATGATATAATGCCATAGTATACCACCATCTTCCTTTCAGTTCACGGTCATTATCATACCCTCCAACTAGAAGTATAGTAAAACCTAGTATAGCTATCATTAACAGTTCTGAGGAAACTCTTCTTAAATTTTGAAGTTCTTCCGCACTTAATGTTTTTTTATAAGTGTCCCAGTTTCTTACTAAATCTGCGTTTAGGGTGACTAAGTCTTTAAGAAAATGCAAAGTAGTACGATAATACCCCTCCTTAAAGGCCTGTTCTTCATAATCGTACTTAAATGTTTCAAACCTGCGATAAGCCATTGGAATAAAATACTTCCGCATGTAGAATCCCAGTTTTCCAAGTAAAGTCTTTTCAGCGATTGATTTATCAAATTTACTATAGGCTCCATTTAATTCTCTAAGAACAGCGTGAACTCTATTCTGGAATTTATCTAAATCCTGTTGAGTAACTTCTGCCCCTTCTTTAATTTTTACTTCTCCTCTAATAGTCTCGAGAGCCTGATGCAGAGGAACATAATTCCCATTTAGCTTAACTTTATAGTTCTCCATCATGGCTATTAAAGTTGAGACCTGGATTTCATGTTCTCCAGTTCCTTTAATAATCATTAAGTGGCTCTTAATACTTCTTATTCTTGAGAAATTAGTTTTCCTTCCTAAATTATCTAAGAATTCGCCTTGAGGAACATCAAAATATTGAGCAAAGGTACTCCATCTTGATTGGTGGCCTTCTCTTGAATAATCTTCCCAGAATTTATGGACATTGGCAGCATAAATAACTTTAGCTCTTAAATAATCTTTAAAGCTAAAATATTTATTAGCTGAAGATTCAATAACGTTTTGAATTTCTCCTGAAATTACGTTTGTAATATGGGCTGGTATGTTTAAAACCATTATCTGCAAAGAAGATAGTCCAAGGAAATTATTCATTACCTTATTTGTATCTATACCGGGAATTATTTGTGGAAATGCAATTTCATTTTCTCCATAGAAAATTGTTCTAAGCATTTCATCAAAAGCTCTTGATCTACGAGTTTGTTTATCCGGCTTGATAAACTTTTTGAATCCCATTCTCGACATAACCTCATTAACTTTACTGGTAGGAATGTCATTCTTGGCTGTTTTTAAAGTCTCAGAAATTACTTTAGCCAGTGGGAGCTCAGTCTCTAAGTAATCGTATTCCTCTGCTGAAGCCCTATGCTTGAGTATAGCGTCAGCTAAATTAAGGTTTTGATCGTCCATATTAACCGGAGTAGCATATTTAACTGGAATAATAGACAGGTCTAACTGACTGGTGTCCCCTAAAGTTAAATCTTTTTCATCTTGTGTTTTCTGAAAGGCCTGCTTAAACGCTTGTAAAGTTCCTCTAACACCCCTATCTAATGCTCTATCATAACCTTGTTTCCTTAATCCTGGTAGTATATACCCGAGCCTCTTCCATACAGGTAGCTTTTCTTGTGCTTGAAAATGAACTGCAGTTAAGGTCTGAAGCATATCCCACTTAGCTTTTGCTTTCAGATCTGTTAATGACTCGTTTTTTAAACTTTCGTATTTCTCGTTAATATACGAACTAAGTTCTCCTGATTTTGAATACCTTTTGGGCAGAACTCTTCCCTTAATGTCTAAAGAGTGATTTGAATTTAAAAAGTCGTCCTTCACTATCCTTGTCCTAAAAGCAAATCCTGGAGCGTTTTCTTCTATCATGTTACTATCAGTTGGAAGAATGTCCTTCCAGATATAAATTGGCTCCATTACTTCTGTATAGTAGGACTCTCCTTCTTCAAATACTTTCTTAAAATGTAAAACGTGATTATCTTTAAACCAGTCTGATTGTGCTTCAAATAAATCACGAATATCTTCAATATCTTCAGTAAAATTCGGGTCTGTATCTTTTCTGAATTCATGTAACTTTTCATTGTAGACTTTCTTATAATACTCTGTTGGCGCCCATTTTTGAATTTGAGCAAGTTTAGCGAAAGAATCCAGCAAAAGTTTAAATTCTGGATCAGTTACATATTGTCCTATATAAGCTCTATAAGCTGCTTTCTTTTCTCGAAGATCTACAAATCTTCTTATTTCCTCGGAACTTAAGGACTCAATTGAATTCCACAAAGCCCCAAGTTCCTGCTCTTCTTTAATACTAAGTCCTGAAAATCTAATTAATTTTCTCTTTAAATCTTCAATAGCGTCTTCATTAGTTTTAACCCTTGATCTTTCTTCAGGTTTAACCTCCGTTCCATCTAAGATGTTGTCGTCATCCCTATAAGGTCTGGAGGCATCGAACACTTCAGTCCACAACTTAGATATGTTTTCTCCAAATTGATCTTTAGGTAACCTGGACAAAATACTAGAAACAGTATCTAAAAGAACTTGACGTTCTTTGTAGAACTCTTGTTTAATAACCCTTTGAGTGTTAAGTCGATACCATTTATCGAAGTCATCTTGACTAATTAGTCCCTTCTCAAGTTGATCTTTTTTCTTTCCTAAAATAATATTAAACCAATTTCTATTCTCTTCAGTAATTTCCCAATAACTCATCTCTGATGTTGCCTTATTAAAAGCCTGAATAGATCCAGCTATTTTTTGACCAGCCTCATCTTTCAGTTTTCCATCGTTGTTATAATTTGATGCTAGTCTCTTTAATTCGAATTTAAGTTCGTGCAACCTTTCAAAATCTGTATCACTAATTGAATCCCTATTAGGACCACGAAGAATGCTATTCATTTCATCGATAAGTTCTTCTCTTGCTTTCTCAGCTTCAGGAATGAGTAAATCGTACCTTTCATACCATTCATCTTTATATTTTCTTTCAGCATAATTAGCTAACCAATCTCTATAAGTTTTCTGAGCTGCTCTAATTTCTTTGTCCTCTGCGCCAGCATTTTTTAAATCATCGATGTTTCTTCTGTACTGTAAATCCTCGTTATAAAAGGACTCTTTAAAGGGACTAAGCAGTGTATAAAATTTCTCAGTCTGAACTTTTCCCTCCATATCAGTCCTGGTCATATCTTGAGCGTCATAAAGGCCCTCATAAAATGTAGCCATTGATTGGCTATTACGTAAGTTAAGAGTTGTCTTATACTTAACTAATTGATCGTAAACTTCTTCTCTAATTGGTAATAATGCACGCCTAACTTTATTATAACCTTCTTTTAACTTACGAGCAAATCCGGATATAATAGGATCTCCCATCGCTATGGTTGAGCGAAGATTAGCTGTAATCCAATCTAAATCTCCTCTTAATCCTCTAAAAGTTTCATCTAAAGTTCGCTTATCAGGAACGAGTTGAATTATTCTCTTCCCAGTATTTTCTATCTTTTTATCTATACGTTTAACGAAACTTTCGCTTGCGCCGGCTACGAGAGCCTTTTCTTTCTGTTCTTTTAATGTTTGAAGATCTTTACTAAGTTTATCTAATGCAATTTTTTCGTCTTCCGCAAGATATTCAGAAAGCCCATGAATAGCTAATTCTTCTGCTTCTGCTGCATATATCGTTTCTATATGATCTTTGGCGTTGGAGAGATCATTAATGACTTTCTTAAATTCATTAGACTCATCTACAAATCTAAACTCTCTAGAGAGAAATTCAATCAAATCTTTAAAATTGTCCGAGAGAATCTTAGCTCTATCTATCTCAGAAATTTGCTCACCAGTTGTAGGAAGAGTTCTTAATTGTTTTAGACGATTAGCATAGTGTTTAAGGGTTTCTGCAGATTCTACTATGAGATAAGAAAAATTCTTAATATCACTTTTTTTGATAGGATCTTTTACGAACGCCACGGCGTCTCTAAGGCGTGTTCTAACTGCCTCGTCATCGATTCTACTGATAACTTTAGAGATTTTATCTGCTTCTTGTCCTATCCTGTCTATTTGACGATCGAATCTTTCTTGAGTTTGAGCCGCCTCTTTCATAGCTTCTGAAAGTCCTGCCAGTCCAGAATCAAAACTTAACGTTCCCTGATTGGGAGTTAATTTCTGTCTAAGAACTTCTCTATCAATTCTAAGTATTACATATCCACTCCTACCGTTTGTAGAAGCACGCCTATCAAAGTAAACAATACCCCTAAGAGTATCCCAGCCATATTTCTCTTTTATCGCCTGAGCTATTTTAGAGCCCTTTCCTGGCAACATATTGGGATCTAGTACTGGAGAGCCATCAGGGAGGGAGAAGAGTGTAATGGGCTTGTAAAAGGCCTTTAAATCGATTTCTACCTTCTCAGCACTCGCGGGCGAATCAAAAGTAATAGGACGGCCAGAAAATTTATCTAAATTAACCTCAAACCACTTGTTTCCATACTCATCTATGATCTCTGTAGGATTATAACCTCTTTTCTTTAGGATGTTTTGGATGGCGCTTTCATAAAATTTATTTATATTTGAAAAGTTGGTATTTCCAGATTCTCCATTAGCTAACTCACGCTCAAACTGAGCTAATTCTGTTCTTTTACTTGAGATGTATCCCTGCCACTCTGCTACATCTCCCGGATCTAAGGGAATAGCTTGATTTTCAAGACTTGCTATTTCTTCTTTTACTTCGGATATGAACTGTTTTCTACTTTTTATAAAGTCTTCTAATGTCTCCTGTCCCTCAACCTTATTAGCAGTATCTCCTGAAGGGAATAGCACCTTCTCATATCCTTTCTTGGCACTATCTTGTATGATAGCTTTAACAAAGAATGTTACCCAGTTATTGTCTTTATTTAAGAGTTGAAGGAATTCATTAGGTCTTATTGTTGCTGTTGATTTGTCTTTAAGTTTTTGTTCTAGCTCTCCTTTGGTTATTCTGCCTTCGTAATGATCATATGACAGATCTTCAGCAAAGTCTTGATCTACTAGATTTTTAGACTCCCTACCTTTCTGAAATAAATCAGATTGTACTTCTAATATTCTACGAGTTTTAGGTATCTGTCTATTAGCTTCTAATTCAGCTTTTTGAGCACTTCTAAAAAAATCTTCAAAAGAACCTTTGTTTAATTCTTCTTTAATTAATTCTCCACCATTAATAAGTCTATCATCACTTCTAAACCAACCGATTCCCTCAGCGGTGGCAAAAGCGGCATGCCCCGTTATTGAAGGGGTAATATCTGGAGTCATTATTTCGTTCTCTGTGTAATTTACACCGCCAGGCACTGTTAGACTGAAATAATGTTGAGTTGGAGTTCCTATGGACAAATCATTTCGCAATTTTTTTAAATCTTCTATCGCTTCATCTCGAATCTCTGAATTTATAGTTGGGTCATTAATTAAAGCCTCAAGGTCTTTTTGATCTTGATAATATACTGCTTCATTCCCCACAGCTGTATTAACTTCTACTGTAAATCCATAATTTAAAGCAAAATCCATAGCTAATTCTCCAGGACTTTGGTAGTCTTTATTCTCTACTAATTCTTTAAGAAGCTCTATTTGTGGTTTTTTTACTTGCTGATTTAATTCAGCATAAAATTTTTCTTTATTATTTTTAAAAAACTTCTGGAATAATTCTTGACCTTTAGGAGATAATAAAACCTGTGTAATCTTAAATTCATAGCTGCCGCTGGGAAGATCTAGGACTTTAGGATCTAGTTGATCCCTGAATTCGCCTAGATTGCCCTGTACGTAATCCTTGAACTCTTGATTCGAGTAGAATTTTCCTTTATAAACTAGTCCGCAACTCATTCTTCTTTATCCATGTTTAAGGTCTTATTTAAATCTTTAGTAGAACTGCATTCAAAGTCATAGGCCTCCACTATCTCCCCTAAAAGGCTTAACTGAAATTTAACAGTATTCCCAGGGAGCAGTACAACGCCCACCAATGCACGATCAAGCTGAGCCTCATCATTCTTAAGATAGAACGTTTGACCCCACTCTAAGTCTGTTTTGATTTTGATTGGCATATAATAAATTTAAGGGGGCTGCACGCAGGAGAAAGGGGAATTCTAAGGTAGCGGCCCTGCCCCCTAGTTTAATAATTTCAAAATTCCTAAAGTTAAAGCAGTATTCCAAGCGAAGTGAAGAATAACAGAACTCCAGTAAGAATAATTGTTTTTTATGTAAAGCATCGAAGCAACCAACCCAAAGACGCCTTGAAGAAGTATACTTATTGCTCCATCATGCATAAGACCAAATATTATCGAAGTAAACAAAATTCCAGGAATTATTAATTCTTTTTTTCCGGAGGCCTTTAAAATAGAAATTGGAGTCATCCTAAACAAAACTTCCTCAATTATAGGAGCCATAATACAAGCAAAAAAGAAATCTATTAAGAATGGGTGTTTAAAAGCAGGAAAAAATTGATTAAATACTGTAAATTTCATAGTAAATGGCTCTACAGCAAACAAATATTTATAAAACATCAAAACGCCAATATTCAGTATAACAACTAAAATAAAGGCTGCGGCTATGTTGGCAGCTTTGTTAAAAGTCTTAGTTTCATGATTTAGTAAGAATTTAAGCATTTTAGTTACATTTTGGCGTTATTAATTGTGATTCGAGCAGATTTCTAAGAAGTCCTTGGTAAGTACCTTCGTTTAAATATACGGTATTTAATTGATCTGGCAAAATTGGAGATTCGAATTGATTTTGAGCAGGTTTCCATCTGGCAACTAATCCATTGAACTCCTCCGTCTCAGTATATCCTTTAGACCTTAAAAAATCTGCAACTTCTTGTTCTCCTATATTATAGGGATTGCCGCCTTCTGGACGCCTGGCTTTCGCATCAGTTAAAAACTGCGCACCCACATTTATAGCTTTTTGAATTTCATTTAAATCTGGAGATAGGCGGTTGGATCTTGCTCCATTTGCAGAAATGAAAACTATGTCACTAGATGAATATTTACCAGAATTAACTGGTTTGCCTGCTTCTTGAGATAACCTGGCGTACTCTCCCGTAGCACCAACGCCTCTTCCAATAAACTTAGTTGAGTTGTCGGACTTATACTGATCTTTAGATAACCATTTTTTCTGAGCCTCTGATATATTTGATTTATTTAAATCCACTTTAGCTTGATTTACGTCTTCAATTTTCTTAAATGTTGTCTGCCAACTACCAATATGTACTGTAGATCCACCAAAGATTTTTTTAAAATGTTCAACTGTCCAACCCTCTTTCTGACTCCAGCTTTTTAACCAAGTTGGATCGTTAGCATTCTCGTAACCAATTTGTTCTAATTCAGTAATCACATATCTTTGGGGTCTTCCTTCGAAAGTGATTATATCTCCAACTTTACCCAAAGGAAAACTCCTGGTTGTAGCTGTTCTAAGCCCTTGTTCTGCTAATTCTACTGTACTTGTGTCTTTACCTGTTAGATTTTCACTTGCCGGCATTTTATAAGACATCGCATGATCTTTAACCGCTTCAGGCTTTAATGCACTACTATAGTCTTTAAACCTCCAGTAAGGAATCTCACCTCTTCTTTGTCCAAATAATTGAGGGTTTTGAACTCTGAATCGTGGGATAAACTCATTAAATTGATAAAATCTTTCTTTTTCTGATAACCCTTTCCAAGATTTTAAAGCTTCATCCATTATTGGAACATAAAAATCATTAGGTATAACATCTGTAAAGGAAATGGGACTTTTATTTAATCCAGACTGTGTAAAACCTAGAATAGCTAAATTGCGGGCAAACTTCTTAATTTCATTTTGATCTTCTGGGGAATAAGTGGGGTCATCAAAATTACCTAAGGTGAGGAATTGCTCAATTAAAGAGTTCTGGTATTCAGTTGAATTGTCATCTCTGTAGAGAGAAATATTAAATATGCTGCCAGACTGGTCTATTCTGAGTTGAGTTAAAAATGGAAACTCTTCTCTAAGTCTTGACCATTTATCTAAGGTTTTAAAATCCAGTAAAGGTTCAGAAAGTCTTGTTTCACCGAATAAAAGAGATTTTCCATAGTCTCCAATATTACGACCATCTTTTAGTTTACCTTGATTAATATAAATATAATAAAGCCAGTCATTAATGAACGTGCGCGCAATCTTTTCTGGATCAGCATCAAGAGCAAAATTCTTGGACAATTCCTCTATTATATTTACTATTTCTTTTCGTATATTAGAATTTAAAGAAAATGGAAGTAAGGCGTCTAAAAGGGAGGAGATTAAATTATATTGATTAAAAGGTTTAATTACTGTTTTATCTGTAATAGCTTCTATATTTCCTTTAAACAAACCACCAGCAATTAATCCTAGTTTCAAGAACTCTCTGTATTCATGAGATATTGGATTTACACTAGTAGAAGTATCATAATTGTTTATTTGTTGTAGCGTAAATTGATCTTGAGATTCATCAAGAACATTCATATAATAAGATAGTACAGCCAAACGTTCTTCTTTACTGAACGTCGACAATGGTTTATTTAAACTATTTTTAAGGTGTTCCACAGAAAAATAACGAGGCTCTATTAAATTCTCTCCAGTAATTCTAAGTGCTTTTAAAGAACGCTCATCAGACGGATCAACTACTCGGGCAAAAGCGATTCTTCTGGCTTGTTTTATATCGAAGGTTGGATCTAAATTTTTAATTAATAAAGATCTTGACTTCTGAATTTCAGCTACGAAGGACTTAATTATAGGATTATTAAAGAAATAAATGAGTTGATAAGGATTATGGCCTAAATGAAACAGGTAAAAAAATGGGCCTGAAGTATCTATAGAGAGATTGGCTTTAGCTATGAAATCATCGTTTAAAACATCCACATAAGCATTAATCATCTGAGAAGCTATATCTGACTTAGGCAGTCCTCCTTTAAGAAACCGATTACTCATAGAGTAAGGAGCATCTATCATAGGATGATAAACATTTTTACCATGAAAAGTATCATTTAATTTAAGCCCAACTTTACTTAAAAGCTGAGAGAACGTGTTGGCGACAGCTGAGATTCCAAGAGCACTTTTATTTGGAATACCAGCTAAATATTTTTCTTCTTGAGTGCTTGAAAGCAAATTAACTGTGTGTTTATAAGATTTGGCTTTAACTCCCAGATCATTTTCAATTACAGGTTTAATTAAATCAACACTATTAGGAGTGATTAAATCTTTAAATGAGGAAGGATCCGTTATTCTTTCTTTAGCTAGTTCTATTATTCTGTTAAATAATCCACCCCTATAATTGCTAATTTCATTTAATTCATCAATTACAACTGCTTGCTCTATGATAAGTTCACTCATATCTGCTCTAAGAGCAACTAAAGTCTCATAGGTATTAGCATCGAACTGCTCTTTTAATTTGGATTGAATATAATTTATATTATCTTGGATTTCTTTCATATCTTCTTGTACTCTATCCAAGCGATCTAATTTCTCAAATTTAGTAAAATCAATCTTTTTAGTGGGTTTATTTAAATACTCGGCGGTGTCGTCTTTTTGATTATATCTGATAGAAGGCTTAAAGACATTTAGTTTGTCTATATCGAAGTCAGAACCAGATTTAGTTACAATTTCAGTTGGAACTATTAAAATATTACCAGCTTCTGGAGGTAAAAATTCTGCTACCTCCATAACCTCAATTGAATTTAAACCTTGTGTTGGAATACGGTAACCAACCATTGTAATTAATTTTCTATTCGCTTCAATCCAAGTTTCATCTTTTAAGGCTTGATTCAACCGATCTAGTGTATCAATCTTTTCTCCGTTCCAATTAAGTACAAGTAAATGTTTAAAATCTCCAGTCAAAGGCACTTTAACTTGCATAGTCTGGACTTTACCGTTTTTAACATGATAAAATCTAAGACCATTAGTTCCGTATTTAAGCACCTCTGTTTCGGTTGGCTTAACATATTTCTCATATCCGGTGGAGGCCCCTTGAATTAACATGTCTCCTTTAATGGTTTGTCGAATCAGACGATTATTTACCATTGACATGACCATGTTTCGTATTTGCTGTTGGTTTTGAGAAGCATCGAGTGTATACTTAAGATTACCGTTTTCTAACTGAAAGAATTGCTTAATATTGTCATTTAGCTTTCTTTTCTCTATCTCTTTGTTAAGGCGCTCAACCAGTTTAGTCATATTGATTACCTTATACCCACTTAAAATACCATCAGTAAGCTCTGGTTCAACGCCAAGTTCTTTAACTAATTTGGACTTTTCAAATTCAGTTATCTCACTTATAATACGTTCATATTCATCATTTAACTTGGCTAACTTAGAATTAACAGGACTTCCATTAGAATAAACGTTTTGAAACAAAAGCTTTCTAAACTGTGTACCGTAAATTACCTCATTATGAAGTTCGGGTTCAATTTGAACCTGCTCTTTAAGGTAATGCATGTATATATGATTTTCTTTATTAAATGGACGGTTAGGATTAGACATTGTCCTAGCATCTTTATCCTCGTAAAAGGGTTCAAGACCTTTCTTTCCAACAATTGTACCAACCTTCGAACCGGACTCTAAAAGAGCATAACTTATGTTATGGCGAACCATTCTCTCATTTAATCTTTCCAGACCAGTTCCTTTTATAGCTGAAGGAAGTAGTGGCATTAAAGAAAATTTATGAAATCCTGGTACATGATAATATTCGTGTGCAACAGGTCCAGCATATTGAGCTTTAATCGGCGGAAAGAGCCTGTGCAAAGTTTCTACTTCATCGTTACTCAAAGCTTCGCCTTTTGACACTTTTTCATAAACCTTTTCTTGTTCAGAAGTCCAAGCTCCAATAGACATTTTGAAATTACGATAAAAATCCATGGTTACCCAACCTTGGGCATCAGCTTCTTTGTTTTCTTTATAAGGGTCTACAATTCGCTTTACTTGTGTATCTGTTAATCCTGTAGACTTCAAATAAGTTGACCAGTCATTCAAATAAGCAGACGAAACAAACAACTCTCTAAATACTACAGTTTTAACTACATTAGAGTAATCATTATTAACTCCCAGTAATTTAGATTGTAAATTATTGTTGGGATCTTTATTCGCTGCATCTACCCACCAACTATCTGTGATTGGAATAATTCCAGTAGCGCCGTCTTTAGGATTTCTCTTATGAAACTCACCATCTTTATGCGAGTAGAAGACTATATCACCGTTTACTAATTTAGTTTGTTCAACATGCAGGATAAACTCATTAACGATGTAGGCTCTAAGTAAAGTATCTTTATGATAAGGCTTCAATGAATCGTCTAACCAGTAATTTTTATTAAAAAAGAATCCGTATTTATTTAAAGACTCTTGCTTTTTAATAACTTCCTGAAGAAAGAAACTTTTTATTTCTTGATTGGTTTGATTTAAACTCATAAACCTAGCTGCAATAGTATTAGTTGCATCATAGAGTTCTTGGGAGTTCGGCTCTAAGTTTTTTAATACGTTAATTTCAATTTCTATCTTATCTTTAGTGTTTTTACTAAAAACGTCTCTAAGTAAAGAAAATTCTTTTACTAAATTACCAAGTTTATTAATATCATCTAAATACCCATTAAGACCCAGGTAAATTCTATTTATTTCACCTGAAAGATAATTCTGCATTATCCTTGTTAGTTGCTCCCCTCCGTAATTATTATTATCAAAGAGTTTAAAATTCGCTATAGGAAGTCTAAGTCTTTTTCCTTCCTGGTAAAATCCGCTAGTCTTAATTGAGAAAGCGCTGTTTTTATCACCAGCCCTCATTACTTCTTTATAACCACCTTTTAGAAGTTGATTAAAGTCAGAAACGATTTTATCTCCAATATAAAGAGTTGTTGTCTTTTTTCCATTGGTGTCTTCAATTTTAAGTCCAGAAATATTAACTAATTCTAATGTGACTGGATTGATATCATCTCTTCGCTTTCCAAAGTTTAAATCTGAATCTAAAATGAAAATTTGATTTAAAATATGAGAAGTCCTTGCGTATGGCTTACCTAAATGAGAGAACTGTGGTTCGACAACTAAGTCTTGATAGGTTGGATATTTTTGAGCATCATTAATAGCACTTATAGTAATAGTGTATCCATTAGGATCACTAATAGCCCATTCTGTGTTGTTTTCGACGTTCTGCATAGAAAGGGAAGGTGCCACTCTTGAATACTTAGATTCTAACTCTAATAGATTATTAATTCTTTTAGCTAGTCCTTCAGTCACTTTAGTTCTTTTGGAAAGATCTACTAAAGGGTCTTTAATAACTATTCCAGCTTCTTGAAGTTTTTTAATATCTGCTTTAAATAACGCGACGACTGACGAGTTTGTTAATTGATCAAAAGAAGGATCAGTTACTGTTTCTGGAGAAAATTTAAAACCAAGCGATTCAAAAAATTTAATTCTATCTTGTTTAGTGCCTGCGGGTTGATTTAAAATGTTTTTTCCCAGAGCAATGTTTCCAGCACTGGTTGTTACTCTATAAGGAGATTTAGTTCTGAAATTTTCCAAGAAAATCCTGGATAATTCACGTGTATTCTTGCGGGTTGCCTCATCAATTTTAAAAGACGTCGAAGAACCCTCAACTGAAATTACATTTTCAATGATTGGAACTTCTGGTTTACTCAAGTCTCTTTTAAATAATGCCACCATCCTTCTTGATTCAACATCTCCTGTCTGAGCTTTACCGTAATACTTTCTCATTATATCAAGCAATTCTTCGTATTCAGGGAAAGTGTTAGTTAAGGAATCTAATTTAGTCATCATTTCTGAAAAATCAGACAGCCCGTTCAGGTTCTTTAATAGATTGTTCCAAGTAACTGTAAAGTTATTAAGATCGGGAACGTTAAATTCGTTTAATACTTTCATCCATTTTCCGTCTACTTCCTTGAATTTAGAAAGCCCTCTTACTAATGCTTTAATCTCTTTAGAAGCTCCGTCTATTGGAGATACTTCGTTTCCTATCTTATCAAACCCCTTCTCGTGAGCAACTGTATCATCACCCTCTCTAACTAAATTTCCAGTAGTATCGTAGGCGTACTTAACCTCTTTACTATAAGAAAATACATAGGAGTTCTTTAAATAATAATTAACAATCTCCCCCCAATTACCAACTAATTTTTCAACCTTGTCATTAATCTTGCTTAATTCTTGCTTATAAACGGCTTCACTAATTTTTCCTTGTTCAAGTTGAGATTCCCTTAAAGGTCTTAATTGATCTAATTTAGCTAAGATATTTTTTTGAGTAATGCTTAAAACATTAGATATAAAGTTTGGATCCTCAGTAGCCTCGCCGATAGTTTTAGTGTCAGTTAATCTTAAATAACTATGAATTCCTTTATCGATTGTTTTAACTAAATGATAAGTAGTAACGTTATTAAAAAGTCCAAGATCGTTAGTTATAGCTGGAGTTTCAAATTCTCGAATAGGAGAATCAAATAAGTTACCACCTTCATCAAAGGACTGTTTTGGAGGAAGTTCATCTATTTTCTTTTCTTCTTTCTGCTCTCCGATCTCATAAATAAGATAACGATTGTATTTAGATTGTGTTATATCGCTCTTTAAGTTAGAAACCTTTTTTAAATAATCCTGATAACTTGTGTAAGAAATTTTAGTTATTATTTCAGGATTTTTATTTGGATAGAAGTTGACGTCTAGTACATTATAAGGATTATTCTTCTCTACGAAATCATAAACTTTCTTTAAAGAGAAGTTTTGAGTAATCATATCTACTGTAGGGGCAACTTCATTGCCTTGGTAAAGAATTTTACCGCCGCTTACTTTGTAATCTCCTTTTCCTAATATATAATTAAATAAAAAATCTTTAAGTTCTTGGTTTACGTAATCTTTTAAGAATGTAGTAATATGAATGACAGATTGAGCCTCTTCAATAGTAATAGGGCGAGTTTCTACTTCATTAACTATATCTTTGAACCCAACTCCTGGAGAAACTGATTTAAGTCTAAGAATAACTGGTTTGCCCTCGCTTGCACTTTGGCGAATCTCTCTGACTTTTCTAGCAGCATCTAATTTAATTGTATCTGCTTGTGACAGAGATATATTTAAAGCTTGAGCTAATTTCTTAGAATCTCGCTTCATGATTTTTTCAGGGGTTTCAATATTAAAAGAAACCGCTGAACCGGTATCAGAAGGAACTCCATTATTGTCGAATAAAACTGGTTTGCCAGTCGCGTCGACTATTATGACAACTTGTCCTCTTTTTCCACCTTTAGCTAGATAATCTTGAACATTCTGGGCTTTTGGAATTGGAACGG
>Ga0210377_10002002_pt1 | contig 18137 bp, 19 predicted proteins | sample PLM4_65_b1redo_FD_155480 | JGI IMG/M metagenome (GOLD analysis project Ga0210377, IMG submission 155480) | Groundwater sediment microbial communities from an aquifer in East River, Colorado, USA - PLM4_65_b1 redo | ecosystem: Environmental > Terrestrial > Soil > Riparian zone | place: USA: East...
ATCAGCGCCGACACCACGAGGAGTCGGCGGAACTCGCGCCGCTCGAGAGGTTCGAGGGAGATTGCGACGCCTCGTGACACGTTCGTCGCCGCCTCTCACTTCTCGGGCTCGGTCACCATGCCGAGCTTCGTCGCCCCCGCCTCCCGCGCCGCGGCGAGCGCCTTCACGACCACGCCGTAGGGAGCCTCCTTGTCCGCGCGCAGGAACAACTCCCGGCTGTCCCGGCCCTCGAAGATCGCCGCGAGCTTCTCCCGCAGCTCGGCCTGCGGGATCTCGCGGCGCCCGATGTGGACCTTCCCGTCCTTCTGCACGGTGAGGATCAGCGGCTCGTCCTTCACGCGGATCGGCTGGGTGGTCGTCTCGGGCAGATCGACGTCGACGCCCTGCTGCATCATCGGCGCGGTCACCATGAAGATGATCAGGAGCACGAGCATCACGTCGACGAAGGGCGTGACGTTGATCTCCGAGAGCGGGTGGTGGGCGCTGCTGCGGCGGATCGCACCCACGGATCAGCCCCTCGCCGGGGGCGCCATGTCGCTCTTGGCGCCCGCGTGGCGCCGGAGATCGCCCTCGCAGTCGGCGGTGAACAGATCGATGGCTGCCGTGAGGCCGCGCAGCTCGCCCACGAAGTAGTTGTAGAAGACCGTCGCCGGGATCGCGGCGAACAGGCCGACGGCCGTCGCGATCAGCGCCTCCGCGATGCCCGGCGCCACCACCGCCAGGCTCGCGCTGCCCGCCTGCCCGATGTCGTGGAAGGCGTTGATGATGCCGATCACGGTGCCGAACAGCCCGATGAAGGGCGCTGCGCTGCCCGTGGTCGCGAGGAAGTTGAGGCCGCGTTCCAGGCGCAGACCCTCCCGCGAGCCGGCCCAGCCGATGTGTCGCGCGAGCGCCTGCAGATGCTTCTCCTCGAGAGCGCCCCGGCCGGCGAACTTCATCATCCGCGAGAGCTCGGCATAGGCAGTGGCATAGATGCTGGCGAGCGGGCTTCGGTTCAGCTCGCGCGCCCGGCTGAAGGCCGCATCCAGCGAGCCCTCCTGATAGACCTCGAGGAAGGCCTCGCTATCCTGGCCCGCGCGCCGCAGCTCTCGCCACTTATAGACGATGATGGTCCACGACACGACCGAGAGTGTCAGGAGGACGAGCAGCACGAGCTGAACGACGAAACCAGCCTGGAAGACCAGGCTGAGTGCATCGATGCTCGCGAGGCGTCCCCCCATGGCCGCCCCGACGAAGATGCTCATAGCCTCACGCCTTTTGAAATCGGGCCGAGTCTAGGAAACAGCTTCGGCGAGTTCAACCAAGCTCCCGACCGAGAAGGAGAAGTGATGCAGATCACCGTCACCGCCCGGAACCCGGCCGAGGCCACCGCCGATCTGCTGGTCGTGCCCCTGGCGAAGCTCGCCACGCCGCGGCCTCGCCTGCCCACCCGCGCCGCCGCGCTCGATCGCCGGCTCGGCGGCCCGCTCGCCGCGGTGATCGCGAGCGGCGACTTCACGGGCAAATCCGGCGAGGCGCAGCTCGTCTATCCCCGCAACCCGGGCCGCGCGCGGCGCGTGCTGCTGCTCGGAATCGGCGAGGAGGCGAAGCTCGACGCCGAGGCCCTCCGCGCCGCGGCCGGCAGCGCGGTTGGACAGGCGGCTGCCCGCAAGGCCGCGCGCGTCGTCTTCGCGGTGCCCGCGCTGCGCAAGCTGCGGCCGGCGGCCGTCGCGCAGGCTCTCGCCGAGGGCGCGGTGCTCGCCGGCTACCGCTTCGACACCTACCTGCGCGACGAGACCGACGCGCCCGGCCGGGTGACGTCGTTCACGCTCTGCCTGGAGCGCGGCGCGGAGCTGCGAGCCGCCAGCGCCGCGGCCCGCACCGGGGTGATCCTGGCGGAGTCGCAGAACCTGGCGCGCCAGCTCTCCAACGAGCCCGCGAACGCGCTGCCGCCCGTGGCGCTCGCCCAGGCGGCGCAGCGCGTGGCCAAGGAGGCCGGGCTGCGCGTCCGCGTCCTCGACGTCGCCGAGATGAAGCGGCGCAAGATGGGCGGGATCCTGGCGGTCGGCGCGGGCAGCGCGAACCCGCCGCGCCTGATCGTGCTCGAGCACGGGCGCCCGGCCGGAAAGGCGCGCGGCGGCCGCCGGCGGGACACCCTCTGCCTGGTCGGCAAGGGCATCACCTTCGACTCCGGCGGCATCTCGATCAAGCCCTCCGCCGGCATGGAGGAGATGAAGCACGACATGTCCGGGGCGGCCGCGGTGCTGGGCGCGCTGCGGGCCTGCGCGCTGCTCGGCGTCCCCCACCACGTGGTCGGCGTGATCGGCGCCGCCGAGAACATGCCGAGCGGAACCGCCTACCGGCCCGGCGACATCGTCACCACCATGTCCGGCAAGACGGTCGAGGTGTTGAATACGGACGCCGAAGGCCGCGTCGTGCTCGCCGACGCGCTGCACTACGCGCGGACGGAATTCGAGCCGGCGTCGATGATCGACCTGGCGACCCTCACCGGGGCCTGCGTGGTCGCCCTCGGGAAATGGGCTTCGGGTTTGTTCGGCAACGACGTGAAGCTGATCGAGCGGGTGCGGCGCGCCGGCGAGGCGACCGGCGAGCGCGTCTGGCCGCTGCCGCTCTGGGACGGTCACAAGAAGCACGTCCGCAGCAAGGTCGCGACCGTGAAGAACACGGCGGGCCGCGACGCCGGGTCTTCGACCGCGGCCGCCTTCCTGGCGGCCTTCGTCGGCGACACGCCCTGGGTTCACCTCGACATCGCGGGGACCGCCTGGGCCACCCAGCCCGGGCCCTACCAGCCGATCGGCGCTACCGGCGTCGGCGTCCGGCTGCTGCTCGATCTGCTGCGCGAATCCAAGCCTGCCCGGTAGTCTTCGGGCCTCGCCCGACTGCGCTACCGTCGAGACCGCTTCGACTTCGAGGCCGCCGTGACTGCGCGCGACCCTGCCACCCCGAAGCCGCACGACCCTGCCTCCGCGCCCGCACCGGTGCCGGTTCCGGCGCGAACCCGCCTGCCCGCCCCCCGGAGCCGCGACCGGGCGGTCGAGACGGGCGATGCGCTGACGCACTACATGGCCCAGCTGCGTCAGTACGCGCCGATCTCGCGCGAGGAGGAGCATGCGCTCGCGCTGCGCTGGGTCGAGCAACACGACCGCGAGGCGGCGCGTCAGCTCGTGCTCGCGAACCTGCGCCTGGTCGTGAAGATCGCGATGGAGTACCGGCGGGCCTGGACCAACGTGCTCGACCTGATCCAGGAGGGAAACGTCGGACTGCTCCAGGCGACGCAACGCTTCGACCCCTACAAGGGCGTGAAGCTCTCGTCCTACGCCGCCTACTGGATCCGCGCCTACATCCTCAAGTACATCCTCGACAACATCCGATTGGTGCGCCTCGGCAAGACCCGCGCCGAGCGAAAGCTCTTCTTCCGCCTCAACAAGGAGAAGCGCGAGCTGGAGCGGCAGGGCTTCGAGGCGGAGCCGAAGCTGCTCGCCGAGCGCCTCGACGTGAGCGAGTCCGACGTCGTGGACATGGAGCAGAGGCTCTCCCGCAACGATCTCTCGTTGCAGGCGCCGGCCTGGTCGGGGGACGACGCTCGCGAGGTCGGCGAGATGCTCGCGGGGCCGGGGGCGAGCGCCGAGCAGAACGTCGGCGACGCCGAGCTGCGTCGGGTCTTCATGGAGCGCGTGCGCGAGTTCGCGGCGTCGCTGGAGGCGCGCGATCGCCGGATCGTGGAAGCCCGCATCCTCGCCGAGGAGCCGCTCTCGCTGCAAGAGCTCGGCACGGAGTTCGGCGTCTCGCGCGAGCGGATCCGCCAGCTCGAGGCGCGCATCGTCTCGCAGCTCCGCGAGCACCTGAAGAAGAACATGGTCGACTTCGAGTACTACGCGGCGTCGGGGGAGTGACGGGCGCACGGGTCCGACGGCGGGTGGTGGTGAGCGGGCGCGTGCAGGGAGTCGGCTTCCGGGCCGCGACGCGCTCCAGGGCGGAGGCCTGCGGCGTCTCGGGCTGGGTCCGCAACCGCCCGGACGGGAGCCTCGAGGCGGCCTTCGAGGGGATTCCCGAGGCGGTCGAGGCGGTCGTCGGCTTCTGCCGGAGCGGGCCGAGGCCGGCTCGGGTCGAGCGCGTGGAGATGTACGAGGAGCCGGTCGAGGGGCTGCTGAGCTTCGAGTTCCGGCGCTGAGGGGGCAGGCCCGCGCGCTGCCTTCCCCGCCTTTCCCCGCGGGGCAATCCGGCAGGAATGCGCCGAATGGCCCCGCGAATCAAGCGCCCGCCCCTGCCTGCCGAGGGGAAGCCCATGGGCGCCTCAGGCAATGCCATGCTCTTCTTCCCGCCGCTTCCGCCGGTCCAGCTGCGCCCGGAGTCCAGCGTGGTGATCGGCCGCAGCCGCAGCTGCAACCTGCGGCTGCCGAGCGCGGACGCCTCGCGCCGGCACGCGGAGATCGTGGGGTCGAGGGGCGGATTCCTGCTCCGCGACCTGCGCAGCACCAACGGCACCTTCCTGAACGGAGAGCGGGTCGACGAGCGCCAGCTGAAGCCCGGCGACCGCATCCAGATCGGGGGCGACACCATCACGTTCTGCCAGGTGGAGGCCCCGATCGAGCGCGCGACGCCCACGATCGGCGAGGACAAGACGATCCTGGTCGAGCGCCCTGCGCTGGGACAGGTCTTCCAGGGGAGCCTCGCCGAGATCCCGACCTTCGCGGTCCTCCAGATCCTCGAGATGGGACGGAAGACGGGACTGCTGCTGATCGAATCGGAGCAGGGACCCGGCAAGCTGTGGCTGTGCGCAGGCGAGCCGGTTCACGCCGAGACCAAGCTCCAAAAAGGTTTCGACGCGGCCGTGTCGGTCGTCAACATGGCCTCGGGCCGCTTCACGTTCGAGCCGCAGCGCGACGCGCCCGAACGCACCATCCAGGCCTCGGTGACAGAGCTACTGCTGGAAGCGTCGCGGTTACAGGACGAAGCGGCGCCGCACTAGCAAGCGAAGCGCGCAGCGAGCCGCAGGCGAGCGAAGTTCATAAGGCCGGCCGCAGGCGAGCGAAGTTCACCCAGGCTCCCGCGCGGTCTGATCCGGAAACTCGCGCAGCACCTGCTTGCGCAACGCCGCATCGATCCCATCGGTGTCGAATCCCACGGCCTCTTGCAGCGCATCGTCGTCGCGAACGCCCGCGCCCAGCCGTGCCAGCAGGCGTGCACGCTGCGCGGGCTGCGTGCGCGCCTCGATCCAGTAGGCGGCCGCCATCGCCTCCAGGTATGCCGCACGCGCGTCGGCGTCGTCGAGGCCCGAAAAGCTCGGCGCCAGACGGCGCAACGGGATCCAGCGGCCCTCGTCGAGGCGACCGCGCAGCGACACCAGCTCGCTGCGCGTGAGGCGGGGACTCGAATGCGACGCCCGTTCGGCGATCTCGGCCAGCCCCTCGTTCAGCCAGTAGGGCCGGTCGCCGCCGGCCCGTTCGCGGAAAACCGCGTGGGTGTACTCGTGGAAGAGCAACGCCCGCAGCTCGCCCGCCGGATGCCCGGCCGAAACCACGTGGATCCGCCCGTCGAAGAATCCCACCGTCTGGAAGCTGAAGCGGTGGCGGTGCGCCTGCTGGTAGGCGCCCTTGCCGTAGAAGACGATCCCCATGGCTTCTTGCGGCACCGAACCCAGCCGCTCGGAAGCCGTCTCGCGCGCTTCTTCCAGATAGCTGAGCACGGTCCGCGCATAGTCGCGCGAGGCGCGGCCGAGCGCCGCGTCGTAGTGTACGCGGAAGTGAGGCGTCGAGAGGCCGACGAAGTCGGTGCTGGCCGCCGCCGCCAGGGGCTCGGCGAGACTCCGCTCGTCGGCGAGCGCTTGCAGCCGACGCTGCGCCGAGGAGCGCCAGGGTTCCAGGTCGTCGCCCGCGGCGGCGAGGAAGGCCTCCAGATGGGCCTGCGCGGAGTCGTAGCGCCCGCGTTGCCGCTCGAGCAGCGCCAGATACCAGTGCGCCTCGACCTGGCCTGGCTCGTCCCGCAGAACGCTCTCGAGCGCCACCTGGGCCCGCGCCGTCTCGCCCCGCTCCAGGTCCGAAACCGCGCCGCGGATCAGGCGCAGGGTCCGCTCCTCTCTCCGGCCGGTGCCGCCCCCGGCAGGCGGCGCGTCGAGCGGGCCGCGTACGTCTTCCCAGAGGTCGCTGAGGGCATCGCGATCCGGCGCGCCCTGGCGGCGGACCTGCTCGGGCACGGCCGCCGGATCGTCGGAGATCTGGGTCACGCCCTGCTCGTCGACCCAGACCCAGGTCTCGGCCGCGGCAGCAGAGGCCAGGAACATGGCCACCAGCAGGAGGCGTCGCATGAGCACCGTATCGGCCTGCGGGTCAGCGGGTCTTGACCGCCTCGGCGGCCAGATGGCCGAGCTCCGGGAGGATCAGCTTCTCGAGCGCGAGCTCCACCGCGGCGCGGGAGCCGGGGAGCACGAAGACGACGCGTCCGGCGGCGATTCCGGCGAGCGCGCGCGAGAGCAGCGCCGCCGAGCCCACGTCCTGCCAGGAGAGCATGCGGAACAGCTCGCCGAAGCCCGGCACCACGCGCTCGAGCAGCGGCTCGACCGTCTCGGGCGTCACGTCGCGGGGCGCCACGCCCGTCCCGCCCGTGAAGATCACGGCGCGGACGGCGGCGTCGCTCAGCCAGCGCTCGAGCGCCGCCCGGATCCGTTCGGGCTCGTCGCGCACCACCTCGCGGGAGACCACGGGATGCCCCGCCGCGGTGAGCAGCTCGGCGATGCGGGCGCCGCCGGCATCGGTCGCGAGCGTGCGCGTATCGCTCACGCTGACGATCGCCGTGGGAACCTTCGCGGCGGCGTCCCGGCGGTGGTGGTGGCCCGGATGCGACGGCTTGGGCTCGCTCACGGCCTCTCATCCACCCAATACTCGCCGTCCGTGGCGAACTCCTTCTTCCAGATCGGCACGCGCTGCTTGAGCGTGTCGATCGCGAAGCGGCAGGCCTCGAACGCCTCGGCCCGGTGCGGCGCTCCCGCCGCGACCACCACGGCCAGATCGCCGATTTCGAGCCGTCCACTGCGGTGCGCGATCGCCAGATGCACGCCGGGCCAGCGCTCGCCCGCCTGCGCGGCGATCTTCGCCATCTCGCGCTCGGCCATTCCGGCGTAGGCCTCGTACTCGAGGTGCTCGATCTCGCGGCCACGCGCGCGGTCGCGCACGGCGCCGAGGAAGGTCACGATGCCGCCGATCCCGGGTCCCGAAACCCGCGCCACCACGGCGCCGACGTCGAGCGGCTGGTCCGAGAGCCAGCAGTCGGCCGCCCCGCCGGCCACCGGCGGCAGGAACGCGACCTCGTCGCCGTCGCGCAGGCTCGCGCTCTCGGGTGCGGTCTCCTGGTTCACGGCCGCGGCCAGCCGGTCCCCGAAGCGCTCGAAGACGGGGTGATCCCGCGCGAGCAGCCCACGCAGATCGGCGACCCGAGCCCCGGCTGCGAGCTGCACCGAGAGCTCCTTCTCGCCCACCGCCTCCCGCACCGCGCCGAAGAGCTTCACGGTCACGCGCATCGGGGCAAGGCTACTCGCGGCGCCCCTCGATCTCAACGCGCGGCGTTGACCGGCGTTTTGGGTCGCGCCTAGAATGCCCCTGGAAGCACCGAACCAGGGAGGTCGAGATGGCGGCCCGCAAGCGATCGAAGGCAGGCAAGCGAAGCAAGGCCCGGAAGAAGAAGGCAGGCGCGCGGAAGACGACACGCCGAAAGGTCGCCCGCAAGAAGAAGGGCGCCCGGAAGAAGAAGAAGCCTTCGCGAAAGAAGGCGGCGCCGCGCCAGGCGACCCGCCGCAAGCCGGCCGTCCGAAAGAAGACGACGCGCAAGGCCGCTGGCAAGGCGCCCTCCGCCCCCGCGGCTCGCCCGGCGCCGGCGGTCGGCAAGGCCCCGGCAGCCGTCCCGACTCCGCGCGCCGTCAGCGCGCCCGCAACGCCCGGCGCTGCGGGGGTGGCGGCCGGGGTTCCGCTCGAGGTGGGCCGGGTAACCCACTACTACGGCCACGTGAACGCGGCGATCGTCGCACTCGGTGCGGGCGAGCTGCGGGTGGGGGACATGGTCCACTTCCGCGGCCACACCACGGACTTCTACCAGCGCATCGACCACATGGAGGTCGACCACAAGCCGGTCCCGTCGGCCCGCGCGGGCCAGGTGATCGGGCTACAGGTCTCGCAGCGGGTCCGCGAGAACGACGCCGTGATGAAGGTCGCTCGGCTCTAGCGTTGGTTAGAGCGGCTTCGGGCCCATCGGCTTGGGAGGCTCCGTCGGCCGCGCGCCGCCTTCGATCGCCTTGAGCGCGCCGGCCGGCTTGCCGTCCGACGTCACCATCTTGAAGGTGCCGTTGATCACGGCTCCCTCTTCGACGACCAGGCAGGGCGTGCTCACGTTGCCGGTCACGCGCGCCGTCTTGTGCAGCACGACCTTGCGCGCGGCGTGCACGTCGCCCTCGACCGAGCCGCTGATCGCGACGGTGTTGGAGCGGATCGTGGCCTCGATCTCGCCGCTCTCACCGACGATCAGGGTGTTCTCGCTGGCGATCTCGCCGCGGAAGCGCCCATCGATGCGAACCGTGTCGCGAAACGAGAGCTTGCCCTCGAACTCGGAGCCCTGGTCGATGAATGCCGTGAGTCCACCGGCTGCCACCGGCGCCCCCGCCGGCCGACCACCGAGATCGTCGTCTCCGTCGCGACCACGGCCGAATGATTTGAGCGACATCTGGGAATTCCCTCCATCCACGCGGGTGAGGGGCCGCCGATCGGCCCGCGTCCAGGCCATCGGCGCATGACGCGTGCGACTTGAGGACCCTGCGCGCGGCCTTGCGGGTTCAGATGCGCGAGCGTGAACGAATGGGGTTCCGGACCCTCATGGAGCGGACCAGGAGCATCCCCGTGACGAAGCCGCCGACGTGCGCCCACCAGGCGATGCCGCTCGACGCTTCGACCGGGGCGCCCAGGCCGGATAGGACCTGGATCACGATCCAGAGCAGCAGGAAGAGCGCCGCCGGCACCCGCATCGGGGGCCAGAGCAGGCGCAGCCGGCCCGTCGGGTAGGAGACGGCGTAGCCGCCGAGCAGGCCCGAGACGGCTCCGCTCGCGCCGACGATCGGCGCATACGAGCCCGGGTCGCTGGCGACCTGGACGGCCGACGCGGCCAGCCCGCACGCCAGATAGAAGACGAAGAAGCGGCCGTGTCCCAGCAGATCTTCGATCCGGCTTCCGAAGATCCACAGGTAGAGCACGTTGCCGGCCAGGTGCAGCAGTCCGCCGTGGATGAACATCGCCGTGATCGGCGTGAGCCAGACGATCTGGCCGGTCGCGTGGTACTGCGACGCGCCCCGCAAGAACTCGCGCGGCACCAGGCCCCAGGCATCCGTGAACTCGGCGAGCGCTCCCGCGCCGCCGCCCTCCCCCGCGACCAGCCAAAGCTCGAGCAGGAAGACCAGCAGGTTGGCGAGGATCAGACAGCCGACGACGAGGGGCGCGCCTCGGCCGGGCACGTCGTCGCGCATGGGGAGCATCAACGCAGTATGTGCAGGCGGGCCGCGGGGAGCAAATTGCTAGTATCCGGCCCCCATGACGGCTGCACCCGGCGATCCGCAGGCGTTGCTGCGTCGCAGCGTCGAGAGCGGCAGGCTCCACTCCGCCTACCTGCTCTCCGGACCGCCGCCCGAGCCGCGCGATGCCGCACTCGCGTTCGCACGCGGCGTCGTCTGCCTGGGGTCGACGCCGCGACCGTGCGAGGCGTGTCCGGCCTGCCATCGCTCTCGCCAGCGCGAGATCCTCGCGCTGGACGGGAGCGGCAAGAAGGGGCCCCTGCTTCGTCACGTCGGCGATCATCCGGATCTGCTCTGGGTCGAGCGCGGCGTGGACGACACACGGGTACGTATCGGACAGATCCGCGCCCTCCAGTCCGCGCTGCGCCTGCGCGCGGCCGAAGGCGGGCGACGGGTCGCGGTGATCGCGGACGCCGAGTGGCTGAACCAGGAGGCGCAGAACGCGCTGCTGCGGCTGCTCGAGGAGCCGCCTCCGGACACGCTGATCGTGCTGGTCGCGCGCAGCTCCGCGGGGCTGCTCGCGACCGTGCGCTCGCGCTGCCAGAAGCTGGTCTTCCGCCCGGGGCCGGAGGTCGAGGGCGACGATCCGCAGCGGCTCGAGCTGGTGACGCGGCTCGAGGGCCTGCGGAGTGCTTCGCTTCCGGCGCTGCTCGACTGGGCCGAGGAGTTTCGCGGCGCCCGCTCCGAGGTGCAGGAGGAGGTGGAGCGGCTGCTCGAGATCGGCGCCTGGTGGCTGAGGCGTCGGGTCGCCGCCCGGCTGCGGGAGTCGGGGACGGATCCGGGCCCGGAGCTCCAGGCGCATTCCGTGCTGTCGGCGTGCCGCAAGTCGTTGGTGCAGCGCAACGCCAACCCCCAGATGGTGGTCGAGCGCGCATTGCTCGCCCTGCGCGCGACGGCCCGCGCATGAGCCGGGCTTTTTTTGCCACCACGCCGATCTACTACGTGAATGCCGACCCGCACATCGGCCACACCTACACGACGGTCGCCGTGGATACGCTCGCGCGTTACCACCGGCTGTGCGGAGAGCCGACCTTCTTCCTGACCGGCACCGACGAGCACGGCGAGAAGATCGCAGAGGTAGCCGAGCAGCGCGGAATCACCCCGAAAGAAGTCGCCGACCAATACTCGGCCGCGTTCCACGGCGCCTGGCGGGAGCTCGGGTTCTCCTTCGACCGCTTCATCCGGACCACCGATGCGGATCACGTGCGCAACGTGCGTGCCGTGCTTCAGAGGCTCTGGGAACAGGGCGAGATCGACTTTCGCGAGTACGAAGGCCTCTATTGCGTCGGCTGCGAGCGCTTCCTCACCGAGCGCGACATGGAGGGCGGGCTGTGCCGCGACCACGAGCGCGCGCCCGAACGCCGCCGCGAGGCGAACTACTTCTTCCAGATGAGCCGCTACTTCGGCTGGCTGACCGAGCAGATCGAGAAGCAGCCGGACTTCATCCGCCCCGAGCGCTACCGCAACGAGACCCTCGGCATGCTGCGCGACGCCGCCGGACTGGGCGATCTCTGCATCTCGCGGCCCAAGTCGCGCCTCACGTGGGGCATCGAGCTGCCCTTCGACCCGGGCTTCGTCTGCTACGTGTGGTTCGACGCGCTGCTCAACTACCTGAGCGGGATCGGCTATCCGGACGGGCCGGACTTCGCCTCGCTGTGGGCGGGGGCCGAGCACTTCGTCGGCAAGGACATCCTGAAGCCGCACGCGATCTTCTGGCCGGCCATGCTGCGGGCTCTCGGCCTGCCTCCCTACCGTCACCTGAACGTGCACGGCTACTGGAACGTCGACGCGCGCAAAGTCTCAAAAAGTCTTGGCAACATGATCTCGCCATTGGCGATGCGCGATCGCTACGGCTTCGACGCCTTCCGCTACTTCCTGCTGCGCGAAATGGTGTTCGGCCTGGATGCGAGCTTCAGCGAGGAGGCGCTGATCGCGCGCACCAACGCCGACCTCGCCAACAACCTCGGCAATCTGGTGAGCCGCACGCTCAACATGACGGCCCGCTTCGCGAGCGGCCGGGTGCCCGAGCCCGGCGAGGCCGAGGCCCCCGAACGCGCCGTCGCCGCCGAAGCGGCGAGCGCGGGCGAGAGCGTGGACGCCTGCCTGCGGCGGAATGAATTCCACCGCGCGCTGGAAGCCATCTTCCAGCTCGTGGATGCCGTGAACCGCTATCTCGAAGAGCGCGCGCCCTGGAAGGCGGGCAAGGATCCCTCGGCGGCGCGGCAGACGGCCTCCACGCTCTACACCAGCTGCGAGGCGCTGCGGGTGATCGCCTTGCTGGTGGCGCCCTTCCTGCCGGAGACGGCGCCGGAGCTGCTCGCGCGGCTCGGCCTCGAGGGGGCGCTCGCCAGCGCTCGCTTCCCCGAGGCGCTGCGTTGGGGCGGGCTGCGCCCCGGCATCCCCACCCGCCAGGGCAAGCCCCTGTTTCCACGCATCGAGCGCGCCCCGGACCAGGCCTAGCCGTGTGGCTCGACAGCCACTGCCACCTGACGGCCGAGGTCTTCGACGTCGACCGGGAAGCGGTGCTGGCTCGGGCGGAGCGGGCCGGTGTCGAGGCGCTGGTGGCGATCGGCTCGGGCTACGGCGTCGCGAACAACGCGCGCGCCCTCGAGCTCGCGGCGGGCGACGCCCGCATCTTCGCCACCGTCGGCGTCCACCCCCACGAGGCCAGGGAGTGGACCCAGGAGACGCCGGCCCTGCTCGCGCGCTGGCTCGACCGGCCGCGGGTGGTCGCGGTCGGCGAGTGCGGCCTCGACTACCACTACATGTACTCGGAGCGCGCGGCGCAGCGTGAGGTGTTCGCGGCCCAGCTCGGGCTGGCGCGGGAGCGACGCCTTCCGGTGTCGATCCACGTGCGCGGGCAGGAGCAGGGCGCGTTCGAGGAGCTGCTCGACATCTGGCGCGCCGAGGGGCGCGGCGAGCTCGAGGGGGTGCTGCACTGCTTCACGGGGAGCCTCGATTTCGCCCTGCGCGCGCTCGATCTCGGGCTGCTGGTCTCCTTCTCGGGGATCCTCACCTTCAAGCAGGACCGCGGCCTGCGCGGCGTGGCGGCCGCGCTGCCGCTCGAGCGGTTGCTGGTGGAGACCGACGCCCCGCTGCTGTCTCCCGAGGGCCTGCGCGGGCGGCGCAACGAGCCGGCCTGGGTCGAGCGCGTGGGTCAGGCGCTGGCGAACGCCCAGGGCCGCGCGCCTGAGGAGGTCGCGGCGGCCACCACGCGCAACGCGCGGCGCCTGTTCCGCCTTCCCGCGCCCGCCAGCCAGGCCCGCGTATGAGCGAGAACGCCGACGTGCTGGCGCTCGCCGAGCGCCTGGCCCGGGCCGCCGGCGCGATCCAGCGCGAGCGCTACGAGACGGGCGTCCGGATCGGCACCAAGAGCGCCGCGATCGATCTGGTGACCGAGATCGATCACGCCTGCGAGGCCCTGATCGTCGAGGCGCTGCGCAGCGAGCGCCCGAACGACGCGGTGCTCGCCGAGGAGGGCCGCGGCCAGGATCGCGCGGACGCCGCCTGGCGCTGGATCATCGACCCGCTCGACGGGACCACCAACTACGCCCACGGCTATCCGCGCTTCTGCGTGTCGATCGGCGTCGAGCATCGGGACGTGCGCAGCGTCGCCGTGGTCTTCGACCCCCTGCTCGAGGAGCTCTACACCGCCGTGCGTGGAGAGGGAGCCTTCCTGAACGGCCGGCGGCTGCGGGTCTCCCAGGAGCAGGACCTCGGCCGCTCGCTGGTCGCGACCGGCTTCGCCTACGACGTGCGCCACAACCCGGAGGACAACCTCGACCACTTCGCGGCCTTCGTGAAGCGCGCCCGGGCCGTGCGTCGCGACGGGAGCGCGGCGCTCGATCTCTGCTATCTGGCGGCGGGCCGCTTCGACGGCTTCTGGGAGCTCCAGCTCCACCCCTGGGACGTCGCCGCCGGCTTCCTGATCGTCGAAGAAGCGGGCGGCCGCGTGAGCGACCGCGCCGGCGGTCCGCCCCCGCGCTCCGGGCGCGACACGGTCGCCAGCAACGGCCGCATCCACGACGCGATGCTGGAGCTATTGCGAGCTTGACGAAGCGTCCGAAGGCTTTGCCTCGTCAGCGGCCTTTTCCGCAGGCTCCGCCGACTCGGGCTTGACGAGGAAGCGGGTGCGCAGGGCCTCGAGGCTCACCGGCAGGACCCCGGCGACCGTGGGCGAGAGCAGGTAGACGGCCTCGCCGCCGGTCACCTGCGCGATCACCCCGTCGGACCCCTTCACGATTCCGAGGTCCACCTGCGCCAGGGAACCGGATTTGCCCGAGACCGTGAAGCGCGCGCTCGGCGGCGCGAGCCCCAGCTCGCGACGCTCGGGCTCGCCCATCGCGTCGGCAAGCAGCTTTGTCGCGCGCAGGCGCGAGAGATCGTCGATCATGCTCGCGAGCTTCTCGGGTTCGACGGCATCCGGCGTCGAGCTCCAGCCCTCGTCGCCGTGCAGGGCCGTGATGGTCACCGCCTCCGCGCCCGGCGGCTGGAAGGCGATCTCGAGGCGCTCGGCCTGGTCGGGATCGAAGCGGGAGAGCTCGCGGAAGCGGTAGCTGCCGACCTCGCGGGGAAAATCCTGGAGGCGTTCGGAGGGAATCCGGAACAGCCCCGGGCCATCCGCCCGCGCCAGGCGATCGCCCTGCCCGCCCTCGCGCGCTCCGATCGCCAGCCGCAGCTGGCGCTGCTGCTTGCCTTTTTCCTCGGGCTCGATCGCGAGCTCGACCTCGAGCTCCGGGGTCGCGAGCGCGCTCGCCTGCTCGGGCGTCGGCGCGTCGACGAATCCCGAGGCGCGCAGGAAGGAGAGATCGTTCAGCAGCCCATCGACGGTCGTCTCGTCGGCGGGCCCGGCGATCGGCTCCTCGAGCTTCCAGCTTTCTTGATCGCCGCGCGCGAGCACCACGTGCCCACCCGCCCAGCGCAACGTCACGCGCTGGGCGGAGCCCGCGTCGAAGCGCAGGATGCGCTTCTCGCGCAGATCGTCGAGCGACTTGGCGAAGGCGTTCACGGCGGTGCCCGCGACGGTGTAGACCCGCGTCTGTCCCTCCACCCAGGCGTAGTGATTGCCGCCGATCGGCGTCTGCTTGCCGAGCCGCAGCACGTGCGAAGCGCCGCCGGCGCGGATCTGGAGATCGCGGCCCTCGTCCTCCAGCCCGTAGACCGCGAGCGGCTGGGGCGATTCGAAGACCGCCTCGCTCCCGAGCTGCGCGAAGGCCGAGGCGATCGCGTCGGCGGCGAAGCCGTCGGCCGCTGCCTCCAGCGGCGCCGCCAGCCGCCATTCCGATTCACGCCGCTCGAGCCGCGCGCGCTGGCCGTCGCTGGTGGTGAGCTCGACCTGCTCGACCGCGCTCGCCTCGACGCCCGGGAAGAGCCGCTTGGCGGCCGCTTCGGCGTCCTTGCGGCCCGCCTCGCCGCGGATCTCGTAGAACCAGACGAAGGCGCCGAGCGCCGCGACCAGGACGAAGAGGATTCCCGTGGTGCGGGGGTTCATGCGGCTAGCGCTCCGGCGCGCGCCGCCGAGACCACCAGGTGAGCACGCCGAGCACGCCGAACGCCTCTGGCAGCACGAACAGCGAAAGCGAGCGGATCGCCGTGAACTGCTCCTGTGAGAGCTGGAAGCGCGATGCGCGCGATCGATTCGGCCGGATCGAGATCGCCTCGACGTCGCCCATCAGCCAGTTCACGGTGTTGAGGAACAGATCGCGATTCCGGTAGGCCTCGATCAGCTCGTTGGACGCGAAATCCGAGTCGCCGTAGACGGCGATTCGCGCAGGCTTGGCAGAGGGCTCGCTCTCCGCCTTCGCTTCGCCCTCCGGCTTCGGGGCCTCGGGCGCGGCGGCCGGCGAGAGGGTGAGCGTGCCGGCGACGGCGAGCGAGACCGGTCCCTTCAGGTCCTTCGCGTCGAGCTCGGCGACCGCCTCGGCGTAGAAGCGGTCGAGATCGCTCTCCGCCCAGGAATCCTCGCCGGTGAAGACGAGCTCCGTGAAGGCCTGTTTCGAGGCTTCGCTGGGGCGCACGCTGCGAGCGACGTGGAAGAGCGTCGTCTCGCGCAGGTCCTTCGTGATCGGATGCGTGGTGTCGTAGTTGCCCGCGAACGGCGTGGTGGCGCGTCCGAAGAGCGCCAGCTTGCGGTCGACGATGATGTCGTCGCCGACCTCGATCCCCCAGCCCCGCACGTCGTCCACCAGGTCGGTCTTGGCGCGGGGGTCGATCATCACGAGCAGCGCCCCGCCGCGTTCGAGATAGCGCGTGAGCGCCGCGTGCTCGTCGCCCAGCAGCGGCCGCGTCGCGCCGGCGACTACCAGCACGTTCGCGTCGGACGGAACCTCGCCCTGCGACGCCAGCAGCAGGGGCTTCACCTGGTAGCGTTCGTTGCCGAGCGCCTCGGCGGCGCGCGCATAGCCGTCCTTGGCCGCGGCGGCCTCGCCCGCCGTCGCGCGCTCGTTGTGCCCCTCGAGGAAGTAGACGGTCTTCTGGGTGGTTCGCGTCAGCTTCACGATCGCGTTGGTGAGGCTCTCTTCGCTCACGTCCGTGAGCTGGGTCGACTCCTCGCCGAGCGCCACGCGCACCAGTCCATGCCCGAGCTGGTCCTCGGCGATCTTGTATTTCTCGAGCAGGTCGGGCCGTTCGGTCGGGTCCGCGAACTCGAAATGGAAGCGCGGGCTCGCATAGGCGTAGCGCTCGAGGATCTCCCGGATCGGCGGCGCCTCGACGGCGGGAAACAGCGCCAGCGCCTGCACGTCGGCATCCAGCCCCGCCAGCAGCTTCGTCGTCTGGTCGGAGAGCGAGTGCACCTTCTGCTCGCTCCAATCGAAGCGCACCGGGTAGCGCGTCGCGAGGAAGCCGAGCAGCCACAGGATGCCGATCGCGAAAACGGTCGAAAGGATGGCGCTCGACCCGAACCTGCCGGCCCGCCGCGCCCCGCCCGAGGCGAGCCGCTCGCGCAGCGACTCGACGCTCTGCGCACCCGCCACCACCAGCAGCAGCGCGCCGACGGCGAGGTTCCCGATCACCCAGAAGGGATCGATCCCTGCCCCGACCAGGCCGACGATCAGGTTCAGGAACCCGAAGACGAGCGCCACGAGGCCCAGCGCCCCGAGCAGGGCCGGGATGCCGCTCATGACTTCGAGAGCCTCCCTAGCGCCATCGCACGGACTCCACCGCGGCCTTCGTGAGCAGCAGGAAGCTGCCGATCATGACGGCGAAGTAGGCGAGGTCCGAGGTCGAGACGAGTCCCTTCACCATCTCCTCGAAGTGCGAGGCGGTCGAGATCCAGCGCAGAATCCCCCCCGCGTTGCCCACCGCCATGCCGAGGTCCGACACGGCCGGGAGCAGCAGCAGCGAGAGCAGCAGCACGAAGGTGACCAGGAACGCCACCACCTGGCTGCGGGTCAAGGAGGACGCGAAGGCCCCGATCGCGACGTAGGTCCAGGCCACCAGCAAGACGGCGAGCAGCCCGGCCAGCGTCTTGCCCGCCTCGGGGTCCCCGTAGAAGAAGAGCAGCAGCGGGTAGGCCCCCACGATCAGGGCCATCACGCCGACGAAGAGCGCACCGGCCAGGAACTTGCCGAGCACGATGTCCCAGATCGTGAGCGGGCTCGTGAGCAGGAGCTCCTGGGTGCCGTTGGTCTTCTCGGAGGCGAACAGGCCCATCGTGACGCCCGGAACCAGGAAGAGCAGCACCACCGACATCGACCCGTAGAACTCGCGGATCAGATCGTCGTTGAGGTTCATCTGCTCGAGCCGGTCGAAGGCCTGGAACTGCTGGAGCCGCAGGATCAGATCGTTGAAGAACGCGAGGTTCAGGATGAAGAAGAGCCCCGCGAGCACCGAGAACAGCGCGAGCAGGCCGTAGGCGACCGGCGAGAGGAAGAGCCCGCGCAGATCGCGGCCCGCGACGGTCGCGATGTGCCTCATATCGACACCACCGATTCGTCGACGTCGCGCGCCGTCTTGCGGGCGAACAGCTCGTCGAGGCTCCGGCCCCCCTTCGTGAGCTCGGTGAGCGGCGCGTCGACGACCTTGCGCCCGTTGCTGATCAGGATCACGCGGCGACAGATCGCCTCGACCTCCGCCAGGATGTGCGTCGAGAGGATCACCGTGTGCTGCTGCTCACCCTTCGCCGGCGCCGCCAGCTGCGCGATCAGCGCGCGGATCTCCCGGATCTGGAGCGGGTCGAGACCGACGGTGGGCTCGTCGAGGATCAGCACGGGCGGCTCGTGCACGATCGCCTGCGCGAGGCCCACGCGCTGCCGGAACCCCTTCGAGAGGGTGCCGATCACGCGCCGGTCCGTCCCTTTGAGGCCGCAGCGCTCGATCGCGCGCTGGATCGCGTCGCGCCGCTGCTTGCGCGGCACGTCCTTGATGCGCGCGACGTACGCCAGATAGGACTGCACCGTCATCTCCGGGTAGAGCGGCAGCGTCTCGGGCAGGTATCCCACACAGCGTCGCGCGGCGAGCGGCTCGGCGAAGATGTCGTGGCCCGCGATCACGGCGGTGCCGTCCGTGGGCGGCAGAAAGCCGGTCAGCATGCGCATGGTGGTGGTCTTGCCGGCCCCGTTCGGGCCGAGGAAGCCCACCACCTCTCCCTTGC
>Ga0210377_10002003_pt1 | contig 18127 bp, 7 predicted proteins | sample PLM4_65_b1redo_FD_155480 | JGI IMG/M metagenome (GOLD analysis project Ga0210377, IMG submission 155480) | Groundwater sediment microbial communities from an aquifer in East River, Colorado, USA - PLM4_65_b1 redo | ecosystem: Environmental > Terrestrial > Soil > Riparian zone | place: USA: East...
GCCAGCGCGACATCTGGGTGGTGCCGGCGACGGTGGGGGATCCGGTCGCGGTCACGAGCGACCCGGCGACCGACTGGTCGCCGGAATGGTCGCCCGATGGTCGCTGGCTGTTCTTCTCGAGCGACCGTGGCGGCAGCATGGGGCTGTGGCGCGTGGGGATCGATCCCGCGACCGGCGGGCCCGCCGGCCCGCCGCAGCCGGTCAGCACGGGCATGCGCAGCCTCGGTTTCGCGCGGCCGGCGGCGGCAGGGGAGCGCATGGCGGTGATGGCGTACGACCGCACGTGGGATCTGAGGTTGTACGCGGTCGACCCGGCGCGGCCGGAGGCGCCGCGACCGGGCGTGCTGCTGCGGAACCAGGCGATCGGCCGGTGCGGGCCGTCGCCCGATGGGGCCTGGCTGGCCTGCTCCAGTCAGGGTGTCAGGGAGGACATCGTGCTGGTGCGGGCCGATGGCGGCGAGGTCCGCCGCCTGATGGACGATCCGTTCAAGGATCGTCTCCCGTTGTGGTCGCCCGACGGGCAGTCGATCACCTTCTACTCGACGCGGGGCGGGCGCTGGGACTTTTGGGCGATCCGCGCCGACGGTTCCGATCTCCGCCGCCTGACCGATATCAACGATGCCTGGGGTGGGATCATCGCGCCGGACGGCCGGCGGCTGCTTCTCAGCCTGAACGCCGCGGCGGAACTCCTGCTGGGCGACGTCGCCTCGGTCTCGACCCTCGACACCGTGCGCCGGCTCGCGCCCGCCGTGCCGCCCGGGACGGGATTCAATCCGTATGCCTGGACGGCCGTGGGCGACCGGGTCGCCGGTGTCCTGCAGGACAGAATCGGCACTGCCGTGGCGCTCGCGACGTACGGCATGGAGGACGGGGTCCTGCGCCGGTACGACATCCCGATGAACGGCGCCGGGTTCAGGGCGGTGGGCGGCTGGATGCCGGACGGCCGGCGGGTCGTCGTGCGCGCCGATCCGGGAATCGTCCTGCTCGACACCGGCACCGGGACCTGGAAGGTCCTGCTGCCCGCCGAGCCGACCGACGGGATCGCGCTCAGCCGTGACGGCCGCACTCTACTGGTCGAGAAAGAGATCGTCGACGGCGACATCTGGCTTGTCGATTTCGAGGGGGGCATGCCGTGAGCGAGACGCATACCGGGTCGTGCCTGTGCGGGAAGGTGCGCTACCGCGCCACCGGGCCCTTTCTCGACATGCTCCACTGCCACTGCACCGACTGCCGCAAGGCGCATGGCGCGGCGTTTGCGACCTCGATCGGGGTGCCGCGCGACCGCTTCGCGCTCGTCGCGGGCGAGGACGACCTCGCCTCGTTCACGACACCGTCGGGAACGAGGCGCTCGTTCTGCCGGCACTGCGGCTCGAAGATCGCCGTCGACAACGCCGCCTGGGACGCGCTCTACGTCCCCGCCGGGACCTTCGACACGCCGCTGCCGCACCGGCCGCAGCTGCACATGTATGTCCGCAGCAAGGTGGCGTGGTTCGACATCCGGGACGGCCTGCCGCAGTTCGACGCCGCCCCCGACGACGACTACCGCGACGAGGTCCCGCCCCTGCGCCGGTAGACCCCTCCCGGCGGGACCGCCCCGCCCCGCGCCTTCTGTGCTAATTTCTCCCCCGTGACCGACCCCGCCGGCAAGCGCCTCGAGGACCTCGTCGCCGCCTGGGAAGCCGGGCCGCTCGAGGAATCGCTGCGCCGTCTCCCCGAGCGCCGCGCCGCCTTCCGCACCGATTCCGGCATCCCGATCGAGCGCGTCTATACACCCGCGCACGTCGCCGGGCACGACTACGCCGATGCGCTCGGAATGCCCGGGCAGGCTCCGTTCACGCGCGGCGTGCAGCCGACGATGTACCGCAGCCGCTTCTGGACGATGCGCCAGTACTCCGGCTTCGGCGACGCCCGCGAAACCAACCGGAGAATGCGCTACCTGCTCGACCAGGGGCAGACCGGCCTGTCGGTCGCCTTCGACCTGCCGACGCAGATGGGGTACGACTCCGACCACGCGATGGCGCAGGGCGAGGTCGGCCGTGTCGGCGTGGCGATCGACTCGATCGACGACATGGAGACGCTGCTCGACTCTCTGCCGCTCGACCGGGTGTCGACCTCGATGACCATCAACGCCACCGCGGCGATCCTGCTGGCGCTGTACGCGGCGGTGGCGCGGCGGCGCGGCATCCCCCTCGACCGGCTGTCGGGGACGATCCAGAACGACGTCCTCAAGGAGTACATCGCCCGCGGAACCTTCATCCACCCGCCGCAGGCGTCGCTGCGGATCGCGACCGACATCTTCGCCTGGTGCCGCGGCGAGATGCCGCGCTGGAACGCCATCAGCGTCAGCGGCTACCACATCCGCGAGGCCGGCTCGACGGCGGTGCAGGAGGTGGCCTTCACCTTTGCGAACGGCCTCGCCTATCTCGAGGCGGCGCGCGCCGCGGGCCTCGATGTCGAGGAGATCGCCGGCCAGATCTCGTTCTTCTTCAACGCCCACAACAACCTGCTGGAGGAGGTCGCCAAGTTCCGGGCGGCGCGGCGGCTGTGGGCGCGGCTGATGCGCGAGCGCTTCGGCGCGACGCGCGAGCGCGCCCTTCTGCTGCGCTTCCATGCCCAGACCGGCGGCTCGACGCTGACCGCGCAGCAGCCCGAGAACAACATCGCGCGCGTCGCGCTGCAGGCGCTCGCCGCGGTGCTCGGCGGGGCGCAGAGCCTGCACACCAACGGCATGGACGAGGCGCTTTCCCTGCCGACCGAGAAGGCGGCAACCATCGCACTGCGGACGCAGCAGATTCTCGCGCTCGAGAGCGGCGTCGCCGACACCGTCGATCCGCTCGGCGGCGCGTACGCCGTCGAGGCGCTGACCGACGCCATCGAGGCGGGGGCGCGCGCCTACCTCGAGGCGATCGATCGGCAGGGGGGCACGGTGCGGGCGATCGAGGCCGGCTTCCAGCAGCGCGAGATCCAGGAGGCGGCCTATCGCGTCCAGCAGGAGATGGAGAAAGGCGAACGGATCGTCGTCGGCGTGAACCGCCATGGCGAGGCGGCGGGGCCCGCCATCCCGTTGCAGCGCATCGACCCGGGTCTCGAGGAGGCGCAGCGCGCCCGTGTCGTGACGCTGCGCGCGCAGCGCGACGCGGCGGCGGCCGGCCGGGCGCTCGACGCGGTCGAGACCGCGGCGCGCGGCAGCGACAACCTGATGCCGGTCATCCTGGCGGCGGTCGAGGCGCGCGCCACCCTGGGTGAGATCGCCGACCGCCTGCGCGCCGCCTTCGGGGCCTACCGCCCCCGCGATCGGATCTAGACACCCGGTGACCGCCCTCCTCGAAGTCGACAACCTCTCGATCCACTTCCCGGCACGCAACGGCGTCGTGCGCGCCGCCGACGGCATCTCGTTCCGCGTCGACGAGGGCGGCACGCTTGGGCTGGTGGGCGAGTCGGGCTGCGGCAAGAGCGTCACCGCCCTGGCCCTCCTGCGCCTGGTGCCCGAGCCGGGGTGGATCGCCGGCGGGCGCATCGTCTTCCGCGGCACCGACCTCATGACGCTGCGCGAGAAGGAGGTGCGGCCGTACCGCGGCCGGCGGATCGCCCTCGTCTTCCAGGAGCCGGCGGCGGCGCTCAACCCGGTGCTGTCGGTCGGCTACCAGATCGCCGAGGGGCTCATCGTCCACGGCATGATGAAGAAGAAGGAAGCGCTGGCCGAGGCGGCGCGGCTGATGGGGCAGGTGCGCATCCCCGACGCCGGGCGGCGGGTGCACGAGTATCCGCACCAGATGTCGGGCGGGATGCGGCAGCGGGTGATGATCGCCATGGCCCTGGCGTGCCGGCCGGCTCTCCTCGTCGCCGACGAGCCGACCACGGCGCTCGACGTCACGCTGCAGGCGGAGATCCTCGATCTGCTGCGCCGGCTGCGCGACGAGCTGGGACTGGCGCTCCTGCTCATCAGCCACAACCTCGGGGTCATCGCCGAGACCGCCGACCGGGTGGCGGTCATGTACGCCGGCCGCATCGTCGAGGAGGCGCCGGTGCGCGAGATCTTCCGCGCGCCGGCGCACCCGTACACCGCCGGGTTGCTGCGTTCGATGCCGCGGCCCGGCTCGTCGCTCGTGCCGGGGGGCGCGCCGCGCCGCCTGGTCGCCATCGAGGGGAGCGTCCCCGATCTCGCCGACCTGCCGGCCGGATGCGCCTTCCATCCGCGCTGCGCCGACGTCATGCCGGAATGCCGCGCGACCGCTCCGACCTGCCGGCCGCTCCCGGACGCCGCGGCGACCACGGCGGCCGCGGTGTCGCCGGCCGCGCCCGACGCCGCATCCGCCGCGCCCCGGCGGGTCGCCTGCTTCCTGCAGCATGACGCCGCGGGCCTGCCGCGAGCGCGGCCGCGCTGGCCGACCGCCCCCGCGGTGCCGCGATGAGCCGCCCCGGTTCCGCCGCCGCCGCGGGCCCGCCGCTCCTCGAGGTCCGCGATCTCGAGAAGCGCTTCCCGATCCGCCGCGGCCTGTTCGCGCGCGTCTCGGGGCAGGTGCGCGCCGTCGACGGCGTGTCGTTCGAGGTGCGCCCTGGCGAGACCCTGGCGCTCGTGGGCGAGTCGGGGAGCGGCAAGACGACGACCGGGCGGCTGGTGCTGCGCCTGCTCGAGCCGTCGGCGGGGTCGATCCGCTTCGACGGGGTCGATCTGATGTCGCTGCCGGAGCGCGCCCTGCGGCGGATGCGCCGGCACCTGCAAGTGATCTTCCAGGACCCGTATGGATCGCTCAACCCGCGCATGACGATCGGCAGCATCGTCCGCGAGCCGCTCGACATCCACCGCATCGGCGGCAGCCGCGCCGAGCGCGACGCCATGGTCGAGCGGCTGCTCGAGCGCGTCGGCCTCGACGCGGCGATGCGGCGGCGCTACCCGCACGAGTTCTCCGGCGGGCAGCGGCAGCGCATCGGGGTGGCGCGGGCGATCGCCCTGCGGCCGAAGTTGATCGTCGCGGACGAGCCGGTGTCGGCGCTCGACGTGTCGGTGCAGGCCCAGGTCATCAATCTGATGGTCGACCTGCAGGAGGAGTACGGCTGCGCCTACCTGTTCATCGCCCACGACCTGGCGCTGGTCGAGCGCATCGCCGACCGGGTGGCGGTGATGTACCTCGGACGGATCGTCGAGACGGCGCCCACGGGCGACCTATTCAGGAACCCCCTTCATCCTTATACTAGGGCGCTCCTGCAGGCCATTCCGGTCCCCGATCCGGAGCGGGCCCGGGAGCGGACGGTCCTCGCGGGGGATCCCCCGTCGCCGGCCGAGCCGCCCCCGGGGTGTCGGTTCCATCCCCGCTGCCCGGTGGCGATCGATATCTGCCGCCGCGAGGACCCGGTCCTGCGGGAGGCGGCGCCCGGACACCGGGCGGCCTGCCATCTGGCCCCGGGGAAGTGAAACTCCCGGACACCGTCGTCCGTATAGTGTGCGACCGAGGTGACCGAATGATGATCCGCCGGCTCCTGAGAATGCTGCTCGTACTATCCCTGATCGCGCCGTTGGCGGCGCCGGTGCCGCTGGCCCGGGCGCAGTCGGGCACGGCGGCGCCTCCGGCCGACCCGCCCTACCCGGACGGCGCCGTCATCGAGAGCATCCCACCGGACGCCATCGTCCTGTCGCTCGACGAGACCATCAGGATGGCGCTCGAGAACAACCTCAACATCATCGTGCAGCGCTACCAGCCGCGCACCACCGCGACCCTGGTCGATGTCGAGAAGTCGGCGTTCGACCCGCTGGTCAGCGGCTACGTCGACAGGAGCAGCAGCGAGGGAAGCGGCGATCAGACGTATGACGTGCCGCCCGGCAATCCGGCCAACGAGTTCGACGATTCGACCACGGACACGACCTATGCGGCCAGCTGGCTCGACCCGCTGACCATCGGCGGCTCGTACGAAATCGCCGTCGGCCAGACCGAGTCCGACGGAGACACGAACACCTTCGTCCCCAACTTCAACACCTTCTTCGCGGACGCCACCACGACCGACACCAGCTACTGGCGCATGAGCTACACCCAGCAGTTGCTGCGCAACCTCGGACGCGACGTCAACCTGTGGCCGACCGTGGTGGCGCAGAAGGGGCTCAGCATCAGCGAGTCGGTCTTCCGCCAGACCGTGATCGACACGGTGGCCAACGCCGAGCAGGCCTACTGGAATCTGAATTTCGCCATCATGCAGCTGCGCACCGAGCGCTTCTCGCTGAAGCTGGCGCAGGATTTCCTCGAGCAGAACCGCATCAAGGTGCGCGTCGGGACGCTGGCGCCGATCGAGATCACCCAGGCCGAGGCCGGTGTCGCCGACCGCATGGAGGCGGTGATCATCTTCGAGGCCGCCCTGCGCGCCGCCGAGGACCAGATCCGGCGGGTGATCGGGGTGCGCAGCGACTCGCGCGACTGGGACCGGCCGGTGCGCCCCAGCGACCCGCTGCGGCTGGATGAGGTCGAGGTGGACGAGGATGCGGCGATGCAGCTGGCCCTGGCGAACCGCCCCGACCTCGAGCAGGCGCGCCTCCAGATCGAGGCCCGCGACACCGAGGCGCGTGCCCGCAAGAACCTGCGCCGCTGGGGTCTCGAGTTCCAGGGGTCGTACGGGAATTCCGACCCCACCTCGCAGTACACGCGGGTCTCGCCTCCGCCCCTTGACACCACGTCGGAAGGGGACCGCACCTCGTGGGAGGCCGCCCTCAGGCTGAGCGTGCCGATCCACAACCGGTTCGCGATCGCCAACGCGACGCGCACCGAAAACGAGCTGGCCCAGGCGCAGTACCAGCTGCAGCTCGTCGAGCAGACCGCGCGGGTCGAGATCAGCAGCGCGGTGCGCGCGGTGCGCACCACGTTGCGGCGAGTGCAGACCGGCCAGGTCAACGTGCGACTGCAGCGCGAGAAGCTGGACGCCGAGCAGAAGAAGTTCGAGAACGGCATGAGCACGTCGTTTCAGGTGCTGCAGTACCAGGATGACCTGGCCAGCGCCGAGACCCGCGAGAACCTCGCCAAGGCCGACTACAACAAGGCGCAGGTCGACCTGAGCCGGGTCAAGGGGACGATCCTGGCCGAGCTCGGGATTATGCTGGCGCCGGCCGCCGGCACCGAAGGCCCCGCGCGCGCCCAGTCGGCGGCGCTGCGCACGCTGTGGTCGAAGCCCTCCGACATCTGGTCCGACCCGGGCCTGCGTCTCGCGCAGCGCTCCGCCGACACCGTACGCCTGCCCACCGACTTCGAGTTCGTCCCGGGGACGGGGGCGGCGCGCGGGGCCGCGACCACCGACTGGATCGGCGCCGCGACCGGCAGCCGCTGACGCGGTTCCGGAAGGCGACGTCGCCGGGCCGGCTGCGCCGCATCGCGGCGGTCGCAGTCCTGGCCCTGGCGGCCGTGGCGGGCGCCGGCTGCGCCGCGCGGCCGCGGCCCGGCATCCTCCTTGTCGTCGCCGACACGGCGCGCGCCGACCGCTTCTCCACCAACGGCTACGGCCGGCCGACGACCCCTGCCATTGAGGCTCTCGGGCGCGACGGTGCGGTCTACCTGCGTGCCTATACCCCCTCCCCCTGGACCCTGCCGGCGCATGCCAGCCTGTTCACGGGTCTGTACCCGTCGGCGCACGGGGCCGACTCCGGGAACCTGCGCCTCGACGCGTCGCTGCCGTTTCTCGCCCGCCGGTTGCGCGACGCCGGCTACCGCACCCAGGCGTACGTCGCCAATCCGTGGGTGGGGAAGGACCACAACTTCCACGAAGGGTTCGACGCCTTCGACGAGGTCTGGCGCGGGGTGCGCGGCACCGAGGGCGACATGGGTGCCGCCGCCGTCAACGAGAAGGTCGCCCGCTGGCTCGAGTGGCGCAACGGCAACGACGAGGCGCGGGCGCGCCCCTTTTTCATTTTCGTGAACTACTTCGAGCCGCACCTGCCGTACAACCCGCCCGAGCCGGAGCGCGGCCGCTTCCTGCGCCCGGGCGCCGACCCGGAAGCGGTGGCGCGCCTGCGGCGCTTCAAGCACCCCGACGAGGTCCGGCAGATCCTCGCGGCCGCCGGCACGGGGCCCACCGCCGGCGCCGGACCGGCGGGCGGCCTGCTCGGCGCCGGCGATTTCGCCGTTCTGTCCGACCTGTACGACGGCGAGATCGCCTACGTCGACCGGCGCGCCGGCGAGCTCGCCGCGCTTCTGAGGTCGCGCGGCCTGCTCGACGACACGATTGTCGCGGTGACCTCCGACCACGGCGAGATGATCGGCGAACATGGCCTGATGGACCACAAGCTCGATCTGTTCGAGCCGGTCCTGCGGATCCCGCTCGTGCTGCGCTACCCGCCCGCCGTCGCGCCGGGCCAGCGGATCGACGCGCCCGTCATGCTGCAGGATCTCTACCCCACGCTGCTGGCGCTGGCGGGTGTGCCGACAGGCCCGCCGGCCGGCCCCGGAGCCGTCTGGCCCGCCGAGGCGCGTCCCCTTCCCGGGGCGAGCGGTCTCGACCCCGGCCCGCCCCGCGGCCGCACGCAGGATGATCCGCTGATCGCCGAATATGCCCTTCCGGTGGAGTTTCTTCCGGTCATGCGCGAGCTGGTTCCCGGGTTCGACACGAGCCGCTGGGAGCGATCGCTTGTGGCCTGGCAGGTGCGAGGCCGCAAGCTCGTCTGGGCGTCCGACGGCCGCCATCGGCTCTACGACCTGGCGGCCGATCCCCGCGAGAGCTCCGGCCTCGAGGCATCCCGGGTCATCCCCGGCGACGGTGTGGCCCGGGTCGAGGCCTGGCTCGGGCGCCCGGGGGCTCGGCCGCCGCTGGCCCTCGGGCCGGCCCGCTAGCCCCGCGGCCGACCCTTCCGGCGCGCCCCTGGGCTAATATCCCGCCCTGAGCCGTGGTCGTGTCGGGGGAGACATGTGAGCCTTCCGCCCTTCCTGATGAACGTCGCGCGCGCGTTCGGCGCCGCGCTCCTGCTGATGGCGGGCGTTCCCATCGTTGCCGGCGCCGCGCCCCCAGCCTCGCAGGTCACCGCGCGCGCGGCGGCGCCGGGCGCCGACCCGGCACCTGCGCCGCCCGCGCCGGCGGAAGTCACCGGGCCACCGGCCGATGCCTTCGCCGCGGCCGAGGTGCCGGTCGCTGCCAAGAAGACCCTGAACCGGCTCAGGCATCTCAAAGCCCTCCTGCAGCCGCGCCGCGAGGTGGCGCGCATCGAGGAGGGACTGCCGCCGGTCGCCCGCTACCTGGAGCAGCTGCAGTCACTGCCGTCGGCGACCCGGCCGGAGGATCTTCCGCCGCGCGACCTCGAGGACGCCGTCGTGCGCTGGCGGCGGCACGAAGCCGAGCTCGACGTCTGGCAGCAGACGCTCGAACGGCGCGCCCAGGAACTCGAGACCGCGGCCACCGAGCTGCGCGCCACGCACGCGGCGTGGAAGGACACCCGCGCGCAAGCGGTGGCGGCCGGGTCTCCAGCGGTGCTGCTCGAGCAGGTCGACGGCGTGCTGGGCGCCGCCGCCGATGTGTACGCGCAGCTCACCAAGCACTTCGATCGCATCGTCACCATCCAGGGGCGCGTGGGGGAGCTTGTCGACCTCATCGACGGCGTCATGGTCCGTCTCGACGAGGTCCGCCACGAGCAGGTACGACAGTTGTACAAGGCCGAGTCCCCGCCGCTGTGGACGGCTGTGCGGCGCGCCCGCCCCGGAGCGGCGCTGTCGGACCAGGTCCGCCAGACGCGCATCAAACTGCGCGCCGCCGCCGGCGAGTTCCTCGAGGCATACGGCAAGCGGATGCCCTGGCACGCCGTCGCGTTCCTGCTGCTGGTGGGCGTGCTCGCCGGGCTCGGGCGCGCAACCCGGAGGCTCCAGGGGGACGACCCCGGGATGGTGACCACCCTGGCCGCCGCGCGCCACATCCTCGACCGGCCGATCTCTTCCGGCTTCATGTTGGCGCTGTTCCTGGCGCGGCCGATCTACCCGCTGGCCCCCCCGCCCATCATCCATGGCCTGATGGTCGCCGCACTGCTGCCGGTGCTCCGGCTGTTGCCGCGGCTCGTCTGGCCGGAGATGCGTGCGCCGCTCTATGGCCTCGCGGTGCTGGTGGGGCTGCGTGAGCTGTCGATGGTGGCCGCCGAGGGGACAGTCCTTCATCGCCTGCTGCTGCTGGTTGTGGCCGTCGGCGGCATCGCCGGCGCCGCCCACGTCGCCGCGCCCTGGAGCCGCAGTGCGGCGCGCGCCGCGGGGACGATCTGGCGCACGGTCATCGCCGGTGGCCGCCTCGCCATCGTCCTGCTGCTGGCTGCGGTGCTCGCCAATCTGACCGGTCGCGTCTGGCTGGCCGACCGGCTGGCCGGGGCGACGGTGTTGAGCGTCTACGCGGCGCTCCTGTTCTTCGCCGGGGTCATGGTCCTCGACGGCGTGTCGGTCATCCTGCTCCGCCAGGCCGGGGCGCGGGCCCTGGCATCGGTGCGCAACAACGAAGCGATTCTGAGGCGGCGTGTCCGGTGGGTGTTCGACATCGCCGCCACAACCTGGTGGCTGTTCGCGGCGCTGGGCGCGTTCCAGATCCGCGAGCCGGTCATGATGGCCCTCCAGGCCGTCGCCGCCGCGCCGCTCGGTATCGGCTCGCTCAACGTGTCAGTCGGCGATCTCATGACCTTCGGGGTCGCGATCGCCATCGCCTTCCTGCTGTCGCGCTTCGTCCGCTTCATCCTCGTCGAGGACATCCTGCCGCGCCTGGCCCTCGAGCCGGGTGTCCGGCCGATGGTGCTGATGCTGCTGCACTACGTCATCGTCGGCCTCGGTGCGATCTTCGGCATCGCCGCCGCCGGCTTCCCGGTCGACCGGCTGACCCTGCTCATCAGCGCATTCGGCGTCGGGATCGGCTTCGGCCTGCAGAGCCTGGTCAACAACTTCGTGTCGGGCCTCAGCCTGATCTTCGAGCGACCGATCCGCGTCGGCGACCAGGTCCAGGTGGGAACGCTCCTCGGCCAGGTCGAGAGCATCGGCATCCGCGCCACCGTCCTGCGCACGGCGCAGGGGGCGGAGGTGATCGTTCCGAACGCCGACCTGATCACAAAGGAGGTCACCAACTGGACGCTCTCCGACCGGCTGCGCCGGCTCGAGATCACGGTCGGCGTGGCCTACGGCACCGACCCGCAGCGAGTCATCGACCTGCTGTCGACCGTGGCCCGTGGCCATGCCGACGTGCTCGCCCAGCCCGCGCCGGTCGTCCTGTTCCAGCGCTTCGGCGAGTCGTCCCTCGACTTCGCGCTGCGCTTCTGGACAGTCAACGATGACCGCTGGCTCGGCGTCGAGAGCGAGATCCGGGTGGCGGTTTGCCGGGCGCTCGACGCCGCCGGCATCGCCATCCCGTTCCCGCAGCGCGACCTGCACCTGGTCTCCGTCGACCCGGCGGCGCGGGCGGCACTCTCCGGCCCGGCGCCCGATTCCGGCCGACCCGGCGCCGACTGATCATCGCAGGTCATTGAATGTCCCGGGGCTCCGCGCTGCCGCCCCGGCTCCACCCCGGAGGTGTCAAACGAACCAGCCCGGGATTACGATTTTTTCCGACCGAGACTATCGGTCGAAATGGATTGCGGCCATGTGGCAGAGGGTGTATTTAGAGAGGGTCCTGGGCCCGCTCAATTCCTTCGGAGGCTCGCTCGCGACCTGGATCAGAGGTACAGGGGGATCGGCCCGCCGCCGCTCGGGCGTTCCAGCAGGGATTCGCTGACTTCACAGCCTGTTGTTCGTCCAGCCGGGTGCTCCAGGGTGCGAACCGGTGACGCGGTCCGAATCGGTGCAGCCCTGTCCGCAGCGTGTCAGGGTCGCCGCGGGCCGGCGGAGGGTGCAGGCCCGGGAATGGTCGAGGGCGTTCCTCGACGGAGGGGTGTTGCATGGCACGTGAGATCGCGATCCGCCTGAGCCGTCCGTCGACGGCGTTTCTCCTGCTCTGCTGTTGTCTCGCGACGATGGTCGGCTGGCAGGCGATCATCGGCGCCGAGGCCGGCGGGGCGGGAGGTCTGTCCGCGCTCTTCGCGTCGATCTCACCCGCGGCGCCCGGCGCCGGTGACACCCGACCCGCGTTGACACCCGCCCCCAAGGCGGACGCCCCCCGACCGGAGGATGGAAGCGAGGCGATCGGCAGCAACGACCTCGCGGTCATCGCGCGCCTCGAAGCGCCCTCCGCGCCGACGTCGCCGTCGCCCGCCGATGGGGCGACCGGGGTCCCGGTCGACGCCGACCTCTGCGTGACCGTCTCCGACCCGTCCGGCGACCCGATGACGGTGACCTTCAAGGGACGCGAGGCCGGCGGCCCGGCGGGCGAGGACTTCACCATCATCGTGCTGCCGGACACGCAGTACTACTCGCAGACCTACCCGGAAATCTACGCGGCCCAGACCCAGTGGATCCGCGACAACCGTGTCGCCCGCAACATCGTCTTCGTCACGGAGCTGGGTGACTGCGTCAACGATGGTGACCTGGCCGGCCAGGAATACCAGTGGACGAACGCGTCCGCCGCCTACGACATCCTCGAGAGCGCGCCCGGGCTCCCCGACGGGATCCCGTACGGCATCGCCCCCGGGAACCACGATAACCTCGGCAACGCCCGCTCCGGATCCGACGAAGGCGGCACGACGATTCAGTACACCAGGACCTTCGGCCTGCAGCGCGTCTGCCCGGGTACGTGCAGCGACAACCCCGTCCAGCCGTGCGAGCAGGACGCCGACTGCGGCGGCGCCGTCTGCAACCCCGGACCGACCTCCGGCCCCGGCGCGACCTGCAAGAGCTACTTCGGTGGCCGCTACGACTTCGGCGACCCGACGACTTACTTCCGCAACACCGACAACCACTACGAGCTGTTCTCCGCCGGCGGGATGGACTTCGTCATTTTCCATCTCGAGTGGGACTGCGCCGACGGCAGCATGGGCTGCCAGTCGCCCGGCGTGGCCCACCCGAACCGCCAGGTCGTCATCGATTGGATGGACAGTATCCTGACGAACGTCCATCCGAACCGGCGCGCGATCATCAGCGCCCACTTCCTGCTTGAGCCGGGCGGCAGCCCGCCTGCGTTCACCAATCAGGGGCAGGCGGTTTACAACTCGCTGCAGGACAACCCGAACGTCTTCATGACGCTGTGCGGCCACCTCGACCAGGCGAACCGGCGGCGCGACGAACCGCAGCCGGGTCACGTGATCCACAGCATGATCACCGACTACCAGACGCGGCCCAACGGCGGTGACGGCTGGCTGCGGATCCTGACATTTCATCCACAGTCGAATACGATCGACGCCGAGACCTACTCGCCGTATCTGGGCCAGTACATCTACACGCACGCGGACAACACCGCGGGCACGGCGCAGCAACAGTTCACGCTCGACTACGCGATGGACGCCGGCTCGCCGTTCACCGTCGTCGGGTCGCAGTCGTCGGTCGCCAGCGGCAGCCAGGCCTGCGTGCCCTGGGCGGGCCGGCAGGCGAACACGACCTACGAGTGGTATGTCGAGCTCTCCGACGGCGTCTCGACGACGGTCGGGCCGCACTGGACGTTCACGACCGACTGCACCACCAGCGCCGAGTGCGACGACGGCAACATCTGCACGACCGACGCGTGCGACGTGGGGACGTGTACGCACACGACTTTGGCCGGCTGCTGCGTCACCGCCGCCGACTGCAACGACGCCGAGGCGTGCACCGACGACACCTGCGTCGGCAACGCCTGCCAGCACGACAACAACGCCGCGGGGTGCACGGACGGCAATGCCTGCACCGCGCCCGACGGCTGCTCGCTCGGCGCGTGCCAGCCGGGCCCCGCGGTGGTGTGCAACGACGCCAACGCCTGCACGAGCGACGCCTGCGCGCCGGCCACGGGATGCGTCTACACCTACGCCCCGGGCCCCGGCTGCTGCGTGTCCCACGCCGATTGCGACGACGGCATCCCCGGGACGTTCGACACCTGCGCGGCCGGCGATTGCTCGAACGTGCCGAGCGCGTCCTGCAACACCACGGCCGACTGCAACGACGGCAGCGCCTGCACAACCGACGCCTGCGCCGGCGGCAACGCCGCCGCGGTGTTATTCGCCGGCACCGACGGCAACCGCATCGAGTTCCCGATCGGCAGCGGCGTCGACTACATCAACGACTTCGGAACCGGCAGCTTCACGATCGAAGGCTGGGTCTACACCGACGGCGGGGCGGCCGACAACACCGGCATCTTCCGGGCGGGCAAACAGCAGGCCTTCCCGCAGGTCGTGATCCAGCTCAAGGGGTCGGCCCCCTACCTCCAGATCGCAGGCTCCGTCGAGACCAACACGACCGGAATCCAGGTCGATGTCCTCGGGCCGGCGCTGACACCCGACACCTGGACCCATGTCGCGCTGGTGGTCGACCGGACCGCCGGCAACCAGCAGCTGCGCATTCATGTGAACGGGGGAGCGCCCGTCACGACTGCCGCCGACGGCTGGAGCACCGACCCGATCAGCTGGACGGCCGACGCGACGGTCCTCGGCTCGGCGCGGCTCGATACCGGCGCCCTGAGTCTCCCGTTCGACGGCAGGCTCGATGAGTTCCGCATCTGGAGCGTGGCCCGCACGCAGGCCGAGATCGCGGCGGACATGAACCTCGCCGTCACCTCGGCGCCGGACCTGGTTCATCGCTGGGGCATGGAGGAGGGCGCGGGGACCGCAGTGGCCGATTCGGTCGGCACCGCCCACGGCACGGTGACGGACACCTCCTGGGTGACGACGACGGCGCAGATCCCCGCCATCGGACCGGGGACATGCAGCCACGTCGCGATCCCCGGCTGCGTCCCGTGCAGCTCGCCGGCGCAGTGCGACGACGGCGACGCCTGCACCAACGACACCTGCGACGCGGGGGTCTGCCGGCACGCCGGCGTGAACTGCGACGACGAGGACGCCTGCACGACCGATACCTGCGACAGCCAGACCGGCCTGTGCGACTATGCGCCGGCGCCGGCCGGCACCGCCTGCAATGACGGCGATCCGTGCACGGCGGGCGAGACCTGCGACGGCGGCGGCGTGTGCGTGGCGGCTACGGTGGAGACCTGCGACGACGGCGACGCCTGCACGACGGACATGTGCGCCGGTTCGAGTGCTAACAGCGCGCTGGTCTTCGCCAACCCGACGGGGACGGCGGTCGAGTCGCTGCAGCACGTGGCGTTCGGCGACGCCGCGACCCATCCGGAGCTCGGCCTGGCGCAGTTCACGCTCGAGGCCTGGGTGCGCTGGGACGGCGGCGGGGTCACCTCCAGCTCAGGCGTCAACGGCATCCTCGCCTACCCGATCGTCACCCGTGGGCGGGGCGAGGCCGACGAAAGCAACCTGGACTGCAACTACCTGTTCGGCATCCGCAGCGACACGGGTCGCCTGGCGGCCGATTTCGAGTCGCTGGAACCCTTGGTCGCCGGCAACAACAACTACCCCGTCGCCGGCGACACAGCGGTGACTGTCGGCGCCTGGCACCACGTGGCCGCGACCTACGACGGCGCCTGCTGGCAGCTGTACCTCGACGGCGCGGCCGACACCGCCGGGACGACCTGCCCAGGGATGACGCCGCGCTACGACAGCATCCAGCGCTTCGCGATCGCCACCGCCATCAACTCGACCGGTGTGATCGAGGGCGGCTTCAACGGCGCGATCGACGAGGTCCGGGTGTGGGACCACGTGCGCAGCGCGGCGGAGATCGCTTCGGCGAGCAGCCGGCGCATCACCACGGCCGCCGGTCTGGCGGGCCGCTGGGGCCTGGACGAGGGGATCGGCACGACGACCATCGACACGAGCGGCAACGCCAACGACGGCACGCTCCTCAACACGCCGGTCTGGGGAGGGGGCGCCCCGGTCTTCTCGACCGCGGAATGCTCCTACGCGAACGCACCCAACGGCACGTCGTGCGACGACAGCGACGTCTGCACCTCGTCCGATCAGTGCACCGCCGGTGTCTGCAGCGGCTCGACCGTCGCCGGCTGCTGCCTGACGGGCGCCGATTGCAGCGACGGCCAGGTGTGCACGACCGATGTGTGCGTCGCCAACGCCTGCCAGTACACGCCGATCCCCGGGTGCACAAGCTGCACCTCGAATGCACAGTGCGACGACGGCAACTCCTGCACGACCGAGAGCTGCGACACCGCCAACGACGCGGCGAGCTCTTTCGCCGGCAGCGCCGGCAACCGCGTGCAGTTCCCGATCGGGGCCGGGGTCGACTACATCAACGATTTCGGCACCGGCAGTTTTTCCATTGAGGGTTGGATCTACACCGACGGCGGGGATGTCGATCTGACGGGCATTTTCCGCGCCGGCCGTCAGCAGGCCTTCCCGCAGGTCGTCCTCCAGCTCAGGGGTTCCGCCCCGGCCCTTCAGATCGCGGCCTCGGTCGAGACCAACGTCACCAGCCCGACCACCCAGGTCGATGTGAACGGGCCGACCCTCACCCCCAACGCCTGGACGCACGTGGCAATGGTGGTCGACCGGACACCGGGCAGCCAGGAGCTGCGTCTCTACGTGAATGGGGGCGCGCCGACCATCGCGGACGCGACTCTCTGGGACACCAACCCGATCAGCTGGACGACCGACGCCACGTTTCTGGGCGCCGCGCGTGACGACGCGGGCGCCGTGATCGAGCCCTTCGACGGCCGGTTGGACGAGTTCCGCATCTGGAGCGTCGCCCGCACCCAGGCCGAGATCGCCGCGGACATGAACCGCGAGATCTCCTCGGCGCCGAACCTGGTGCACCGCTGGGGCATGAACGAGGCCACGGGGACGACGACGGCCGACTCCGTCGGCACCGCGACGGGCACGCTCGATACCGACACCTCTCCCGCGCCCTCCTGGAGTACGACCGACCTCGCGAATCTCGGTGACGACCTGTGCGACTACACCAACGTGACCGACGGGACGACGTGCAGCGACGACAGCCTCTGCACCTCCGGCGACACCTGTCAGTCCGGCGTCTGCGGCGGCATCATCTCGGTGACCTGCACCCCGCTCGACCAGTGCCATGTGGCGGGTGTCTGCAGCCCGCTGACCGGCCTCTGCTCCGATCCGGCCGCCCCGGACGGCACCGCCTGCGATGACGGCAACGCCTGCTCCACGGGCACGACGTGCAGCGGCGGTCTCTGCGGTGGCGGCACCATCCCGGCCGATGACAACTGCGACGGCGTCGACGACGACTGTGACGGCACCGCGGACGACGGCTATGTGCCGACCCCGACGACGTGCGGCGTCGGCGCCTGCGCCGGCAGCGCGGGCCAGCTGATCTGCGTGAGCGGTGCGACGCAGGACACCTGCGACCCGCTGAGCGGCGCGACGCCCGATACCGACTGCGACGGCATCGACGATGACTGCGACGGGACCGCCGACGACGGCTATGTGCCGACCCCGACGACCTGCGGTGTGGGCGCCTGCGCCGGCAGCGCGGGCCAGCTGATCTGCGTGGGCGGTGCAACCCAGGACACCTGCGACCCGCTGAGCGGCGCGACACCGGATACCGACTGCGACGGCATCGACGATGACTGCGACGGCACGGCGGACGACAACTACGCCCCCACCCCCACGGCCTGCGGTGTGGGCGCCTGCGCCGGCAGCGCGGGCCAGCTGATCTGCGTGAGCGGTGCGACCCAGGACACCTGCGACCCGCTGAGCGGCGCGACACCGGATACCGACTGCGACGGCGTCGACGACGATTGCGACGGGACCGCCGACGATGGCTACGTGCCGACCCCGACGACGTGCGGCGTCGGCGCCTGCTCAGGGAGCGCGGGCCAGCTGATCTGCGTGAGCGGCGCGACGCAGGACACCTGCGACCCGCTGAGCGGCGCGACACCGGATACCGACTGCGACGGCGTCGACGACGATTGCGACGGGACCGCCGACGACGGCTATGTGCCGACCCCGACGACGTGCGGCGTCGGCGCCTGCTCAGGGAGCACGGGTCAGCTGCTGTGCGTTGGCGGCGCGACGCAGGACACCTGCGACCCGCTGACCGGTGCGACGACCGATACCGACTGCGACGGCGTCGACGACGACTGCGACGGCACCGCGGACGACGGCTATGTGCCGACCCCGACGACCTGCGGTGTCGGCGCCTGCGCCGGCAGCGCGGGCCAGCTGATCTGCGTGAGCGGCGCGACCCAGGACACCTGCGACCCGCTGAGC
>Ga0210377_10002004_pt1 | contig 18118 bp, 20 predicted proteins | sample PLM4_65_b1redo_FD_155480 | JGI IMG/M metagenome (GOLD analysis project Ga0210377, IMG submission 155480) | Groundwater sediment microbial communities from an aquifer in East River, Colorado, USA - PLM4_65_b1 redo | ecosystem: Environmental > Terrestrial > Soil > Riparian zone | place: USA: East...
TCGCGGAAAAGGTCGTCTCAACGATCATGGAAAAGGCAAAAACCGGCAAGATCGGCGACGGCAAGATCTTCATCTCGAAGGTCGAGGACGTTGTCAGGATCCGTACCGGAGAGAAGGGTGAAGTAGCAATCTAGGCGTTTACCCCCCCATTATCCTCCCAGATTGTAGGGGAAGCACAGGGCCGGTATGAGCGTTCATGCCGGCCCGCTTTTTGTGATACTATTGAGTAGTTCTGAATTGGTAAATTTATCATGATTACTTACGTTCTTGTCAGTGTATTTTTCTTGATCCTGTTCCTTCCGATCCTTGTAAAGAAGGTGGAGCACAATCTCGAACTGTTCCTTCTCGTCACTGGTGGTACGACGCTTGTTCTTGCCCATTTCCTGGGGCCTGAGCCGCTCTTGACCGTTCAACTGATCGAGTCCGCCTTTCTGGAGCCGATCAATCTCACGATTGCGACCCTGGTCTTCGGCCTGGTATTCCGGGCCATCAGGAGGGGGCTGAAAAAAAAGGTCGTCATCATCGAGGAACGCCTGGGGCCGCGGATATTTGCGTTCCTGCTCATACTTGTTCTCGGTCTCATTTCAAGCGTTATTACGGCAATCATTGCTGCTCTGATCCTGTGCGAGGTTGTGAGCGCCATCAATCTTGACAAAAAATATGAAACGCGGCTTGTCGTGTTCGCCTGCTTTTCCATCGGCATGGGCGCGGCCCTCACTCCCATCGGAGAGCCCCTGTCCACCATTACCGTGGCCAAACTGCGGGGCGGAGCGCTTGATGGCGATTTTCTGATGCTGATGCGCGTATTCGGTCTGTATATTATCCCGGGCCTCATGCTGATCTCGGTTGTGGGCGGGTTCACTCGCGGGAAACAGGTCACCCGCGCCGAGAGCCTTACCGAGGATTTTGAAGAACCGTTTACCCACATTGCACTCAGGGCATTTAAGGTCTACATCTTTGTCATGGCGCTGGTCCTGCTCGGCACCGGGTTCAAGCCGCTGATCGACATGCATATCTCGAAGATGCCCGCATCGCTCCTGTACTGGGTGAACATGACTTCGGCAATCCTGGATAATGCCACGCTTGCCGCTGCGGAGCTGGGTCCGCACATGACCGCAGCACAGGTGAAGGGCATCATCATGGGAATCATTATCTCCGGCGGGATGCTTATCCCGGGCAACATCCCGAACATCATCGCCGCATCCAAGCTCAGGATATCGAGCAGGGCCTGGGCTGTCGCAGGCATGCCTTTTGGATTGATCCTGATGGCGCTCTATTTCGGGATCCTCTATCTGTAGTCTCGGCGCCAGGGCTATGAATGGATGTGGGCGTGCAGCTGTTCCAAAAAGCGAAAATGACAACTGCTCGTGATCCGAACGCCCGTGCCGATGACCATCCCGTTGCCCTGCGAAAATGCAATCCGAATCTTTCTGCACAGACCGAAGAGATCGTTCTCCACGCCATGGAAGCGAGGCGCCCTGACGCCATACAGAGGCGCGACGGAGATGTGCTCAGTTTTTTACTGAAGCCTGCTTCGTTATTCGATTTTGCCTCGTCCAATTAAGCCTGGATCCCTCCAGTAATACCTGCATCGAATATTCTGCCACTGCAATATTAAAAGGAAGAAAGCGCGAGTTTCCTCGGGAATAATGAATAGATGATTCCTGTTTTTGCGTTTAAAATCAGGCTATTATAGGGGATATGCGAAGAATTTATTTGCGTCAATGTCGCTCTTTGGTGAGAAAGGGCATTATATTTACAGGAAAATAGCTATATTAAGTCGAGTGGCAGAATTTATGCATGAAGCAAATTGCGAATAACAGAGGAAGATATTGGGATAAGTAAAAAAATTTCCGACATTAAAAAAAATTCCCACTTTGTGCTATAATACAATCAAGGACAGTAAAGGTCCTGTATTAGAATGATGATTCAGAAAGAGGTGGAAAGATGAAAAAAATATTACTATATGCGATCACAATGGTATTTGCTGTAGCGTTTAGCGTTGCCTATGCGGGTGACGAGGGCAAGGTAATGAACAACGGTATCACGGACTTCGCCGGAAGAACTATTGATACTCTGTCTGATCTCAGCTTGGTAGGCCCTGACGTTGCGCTTGTTGAGGGTGCAAATGCCGGCGGTATCCGTGAAGAAGGGCCAGTTGCAGCGTGGCATAACGGCATCACGGTCTTCAACGGGAAAGGTATCAGCACGCGGACGGATCTTGATGAATATTTTGCTGCTGCATACCCCTCTGACATGAAGGCTAAAGTTGTAGAGAGTTCAAATGCCGGCGGTATTCGTATGGAGGAAACTGCGCTGCCTTTAGTTAATGGCATTACCGACTATTCCGGTGAGCCGCGCGATTCTATGTAGGATGATCGGCGAAGAGGTAGAGTAGCCTTCGAAGGCATATCTATCGAAAAAAAGCAGGCTTTTCTAAAGCCTGCTTTTTTTTGCGTCAGAGGGGTGTTTGAGACTGTTAGGGAAACTCCGCCCCCTGCAAGATGCCATGACAGGTTTCTGTATCATATTTTTTTTGAACTTCAATCAGTTTATCCAGACGTGCCCTGCACAGGGTATTGACCACGCGGTCGAGCTCGGCGCATGTGCGAGCAGGAGGCAGCTCCGCAACCAGGCGTGTCAATTCCACAGCCGATGCCACGGCTCTGTCGCGATGCCCCTTTTCATGCATCATCAGGTTCTCCATATATTGGTTCCATTTTTCCACGAGCGTTTGGGGCGCCTCACCTGTTCGCACCCATTTGGGCAATCGGTAAACGATATCGACAGTCACAACAAAGGATTCTGCCGTGCACGTCTGGGCAGCATGACTGTGGCCATAATCCCACTTCACCTTCCAGTTAGTCACTGAATCGTATTTTTTCCCATCGTTCCACTTGATGCATTTTTCCCGTAATTCGGACTGAACATCTTTTTCGCAGCCCCCGCAGACTTCATAATATTCGGTTTTTTCCTTGACCACGGGTGGAACAAAATTATTTTTATTATAATTTGTAGACTCGTGTATTGTTTCGCCCTCCCCCGTAGCGACTGCTACAGTCATGAGTAAAAAGAAAAGGCAAATTCCTCTGATCATTTCTGAACTCCTCATTTTGTCTGATTCACAATCGAAACGCGCAGACATTTCATATATTACTTCTATCAGACTTGGAATTCAAGATGGAAATAGGAGGATAACTGGAGGAACTTAAGAGTACTTCCCCATACATGGGGCTCTGTGTATAGATAGATGCCAATCTTAGTGAATCCATCATCATCAGGTTGATCATTGTAACGCGACCCCACTTATCTCGTGATTCTAAGATTCTTCATCCCTATTTATGCTCATTTATTGATCAATCGCCTAAAATATCATCTTAAATTTAGTAAGTGAATGGAATTTATCCTATTGACAGCATGCGTTTGAACCATGATATCAATCGGTTCATGTTTTTGTGATTCGTGGCAAGAATGGCATGGGCTTTGCTTTAGAAATATACTGAATAGAAGGTCGAATTAAAAGGAAGGAGATTGATATGAAGAGAATCGAAGCGATCATACGTCCGGCCAAGGTTTCAGAGGTTTGCGCTGCTTTGGACAAAGTGGGCCATCCCGGTGTAACGGTCTCTGAGATTAAAGGGCATGGACGCCAAAAAGGGATCATAACGAAGTACCACGGGGTATCGTATAACGTGAGCCTGGTGGCCAAAGCGAGAGTGGAAGTGATCGTACAAGACGAAGATACGGACAAGATCGTCAAGGCCGTCCGTGAAGCCGCATTGACCGGCGAGGTGGGAGATGGAAAGATATTCGTCCACGACATGGCCAATGCGATAAGGATACGGACCAACGAAACCGGCTTGGCAGCACTGTAACGTGATTAATTGTGCCCGGCGAATTAAACTTTATTTCATCTGTTCATTCTTTTTCGAGGTTTGACTTTGACATATCTTGCATGGCTTATTTTCATCGGTGCTGCAATACTCGAGGTCAGCGGTGATGCTGTGATTCGCAAGGGGCTTCGCGGAAGCGGCCTCATCATAATTATGATTGGTTTTGCCATGCTGGGATGCTATGGCGTGGTGGTCAACATGGTGAAGTGGGATTTTTCGAAATTGCTCGGGGTGTACGTCGCGATCTTTGCGATTATCAGCATATTGTTCGGACGCTTCGTGTTCAAGGAAACCATACCGGCTGCAACGTGGATAGGATTGATGGTTATTATCAGCGGAGGAATGATCATCCAGTTCGGTAGTTAGTATGTTAAGAATAAAATGCTTCGCAAGAAGGATAGAAAAACACAAACCATTTTGACGGGATTCCAGGATTGACAGGATTTCGTGATGAGATGCTTATTGTCGGATTTTATCCTGTTATCATGCCGAAGATTAATTATTTGTTGTTATCCGATCAGGTGTAATTACGGAGAGTGCCCATGAAAAAGATCGAAGCCATCATAAAACCATTCAAGCTCGATGCGGTCAGGGAAGCCCTGAGCGCGGCCGGCATCAGTGGGTTGACCATCACTCCCGAAACGAGGGGATTCGGCAGGCAGAAGGGGCAGGTAGAACTCTATCATGGAGCGGAGATCGTTTGCGCCTTCCTGCCCAAGGTAAAGATCGAGGTAATTGTGCCGGATGCCATGACTGACAGAATAATTTCAGCGATCCAGAACAATGCCTGGACCGGTAACATTGGAGACGGCAAAATATTCATATCGAGACTGACAGAGGTCGTTCGCGTTAGAACGGGGGAGCACGGAAACGCGGCTATCTGAGGTTTGAAACCATCTCTTCACCCTCCCCCTGAATGAGAAGTAGAGAACGCGGTGAAACGGCGATTTATGAGATCGTCGTCTATCCTCCCTGGGCCGGCATGCTCATCACATGCCGGCCTTTTTTTCAGAACAAATAAAGAGTAGTTCCAGGATACGGTGTCATAAGAATTTCTAAGTTTTACACAACCGTTGTGGCGTTGTCCTGATCGGAAGGCACATACCCTCCATCCTGTATGCAAAGTGATTTTTCAAGCGCATCATGCTTAACATTTGCTCACCTGCCTAAAATAGTATCTCAAAATCGGCACTCATGAATGCACGTTCATCCGGCTGTTCCGCATCTAAATTATAATCCATCAATAAAATCAATATGATTTTTTTCAAGCAGGAGAGTTCATTTTTTTGGCATATGCCTTGCTTATTATCCTATGTAGAATTATTCAACAGGTATCAAAAGGGAGGATATAAGATGAAATCAGCAATCATGAAAAAGGTAGTTGTAGCAGTTTTGTTCGTGGCCCTGGCGGCATTGCTCTCACCGCCGTTGATCATGGCCGAGGAGGCGGCCGCGCCCGCATCTGCGCCTTCTACCGCCGCAGCAATGCCGGCGGCCGCTTCCCCTGCGCCAAAGATTGATACAGGGGACACGGCCTGGATGATCGTTGCCACCGCGCTGGTCATGCTGATGTCGATCCCCGGCCTGGCGCTGTTTTACGGCGGTCTATCAAAGACCAAGGATACGCTGAACACCATGGCCATGACCTTCGTGACCTTCTGCATCGTGAGCGTGCTGTGGGTCCTGTACGGGTACACCTTTTCGTTCGGCACAGACCTGAAGGGGATCATCGGCGGGGCTGAGAAGCTGTTCCTGAAGGGCATCGGGCCGAACAGCATCTCGGATCTGGCCAAGACCATCCCGGAATACATCTTCATCGCGTATCAGCTCACCTTCGCAGCCATTACCGTGGCCCTGGCAAGCGGAGCTTACATCGAACGCATGAAGTTTTCCGCCTGGATCCTGTTCTCTGTGTTCTGGATGACCGTGGTCTATCTTCCGGTGGCCCACTGGGTCTGGGGCGGCGGCTGGCTCTCGCAGATGGACAAACTATTCGGACTTCCGAATGCGCTTGATTTCGCGGGCGGGACCGTGGTGCATATCAATGCGGGTATCGCGGCGCTGGTGGGCGCCCTGGTACTCGGCAAGCGGCGTGTAAAGGCGATCATCCCGGGGAACCTTCCTCTTGTGGTCATCGGCGCCGGGCTCTTGTGGTTTGGGTGGTTCGGATTCAATGCCGGCTCGGCGCTTGCGGCAAGCGGTCTGGCCGGCGCGGCCTTTATCAACACCAACACGGCCGCGGCGGTCGGGGCGCTGGCATGGATGTTCGTTGAATGGATGCATTCCGGCAAGCCGACCGTTCTCGGCCTCGCGTCCGGCGCCGTGGGCGGCCTGGTGGCTATCACGCCGGCGGCCGGGTTCGTGAACATCTCCGGCGCTATTATCATCGGCGTTGCGGCGGGTGTCATTCCTTTCTTTGCTGTGGCTAAGTTAAAACCGATGTTCGGATATGACGACACCCTTGATGCGTTCGGCATACACGGTATCGGTGGCACGATCGGCGCGATCCTGACGGGCGTGTTCGCGGACCCGGCGATTAACGGGGCAAAGGGACTGCTCTACGGCAATCCTGGCCAGCTTTTGACACAGCTTATTGCGGTGGCCGTGACGCTGGTGTATAGCGGGGTCATGACCTTCATCATCTTCATGATCATTAAAGCGATCGTCGGCCTGCGGGTCGGCACTGAGGAAGAGACCATCGGTCTCGATGAGAGCGAGCATGGTGAGCGGGCGTATAATTCGTAAGTGCGTAGATGCGTAGATGTGTATAAGCGTAAATGTGTGTATGAGCGGAGAAAAACCTTGCCTTCGAGGCGCGAGGGTTTATCTTTACTGCATCCACGCTTCCACGCATCAACACATCATCATTCCCTAAGGAGGTCCTATGAAAAAGATCGAAGCTATAATCAAGCCGTTCAAACTTGATGATGTAAAAGATGCGCTGAACGCCCTTGGCATCCAGGGCATGACCGTGACCGAGGTGAAGGGGTTCGGCAGGCAAAAAGGGCACGTGGAACTCTACCGCGGCGCGGAGTATGATGTCGCCTTCATTCCCAAGGTGAAGATCGAGGTTGTAGTGGGTGACGGCATTGCGGAGAAGGTCGTGAGTACGATTCTGGAAAAGGCAAAGACCGGCAAGATCGGAGATGGTAAGATATTCATCACAAAGATCGAGGAGATCGTCAGGATCAGGACCGGCGAACGCGGCGAAACGGCGATTTAGCGGCGTCGGTTATCGTCCCGGGGTCGGCATGTACCATTGCATGCCGGCCCTCTTTTACTCTCCCAACCTTTTTCCCGCTTCACTGGCATCCTTGAGTGCCGTGGGGTGTTTCAAGATCTCTCCTCTCGCATCGATCCCGGGAAAACGCAGTGTCTCATGAATGGGAACGCTTACGGTTCTGAAGAACGCCTTCGCCGTGCCTTCGGCGCAATTCATGCCTTCTTCTTTATTCATGCCGCCCACAAGAAGCAGGAGCCCTTTTCTGCCGTGTGGGCCTTCGGGAATGGTCTTCTTGAGCAGATACTTTTCACACCAGAACGCCTGGCATCGGTCGATCATGGCTTTTGCCTGGGCGCTCACGCCGAAGAAAAAAATAGGAGAGGCAAGGATGATCCTGTCGGCCTCCCGGATACCGTCGAAGACCGTCTGCATGATGTCCTTCTGAATGCAGATGCCTGTTGTAGTGCAGCCGCCGCAATCCTGACACGGCTTGATGTCCATATTGTTTAGCTTAAAAACTGTAATTGCGTGACCCGACTCCTGGAGGGGTTTCAACGCCTCCGTGAGGAGGATCTCGGTGTTCCCGCCGGGACGCGGGCTGCCGTTGAATGCGATGATCTTCAATCGTTATTCCACCTTGCGAAATGCTTGTTTCTTAGCTTTACAAACCGGGCATTCATCAGGCGCCTCGCCCTCGGCGGTATAGCCGCAGACGGAGCAGATATAATAGTCCGTTTCCATGTTCCTGCCAAGGCTGTCGAGCGCTTTTTGATAGAGCGCTGCATGCACCTTCTCAACCGCATTCGCATAGTTAAAGCTCTGCAGCGCCCCGGTATTGCCCTCTGCCTGTGCATCTTCGATCATCCGGGGATACATTTTCTGGAACTCGTAGGACTCCCCATTGATGGCCTCCATCAAGTTGTCCCTGGTCGATTTTACGATGCCGAGCACCCTCAGGTGATTATGGGCATGGATGGTCTCTGCCGCGGCCGCTGCGCGGAACAGCTTTGCGACCTGTTTGTGGCCTTCCTGTTCCGCTTTCTTCGCGAAGGCAAGGTACTTTCTGTTCGCCTGGGATTCACCGGCAAATGCGTCCTGCAGGTTCTTTTCCGAGTTTGACATCGCTGTATTGCTCCTTTCGATAATATGCACTGGCAATTGAATGTAATGATTGGCTGATCTCTGTTGATGGAGGAGGAGGCGGGGATGCAGTTGCCTGTACTTCCCGCCTCCAGGGAGAAAACAATCTTACTTAACCCGTGCGTCAACCGCGGACCAGTTGATGTTCTTGAAAAATGCTTCGATATAGTCAGCCCGTTTCAGCCCATAATCAAGCATGAAGGCATGCTCGAACACGTCCATAATCAACAGGGGATTGCAGCCCGCGGGGTGAGCGGTATCATGCTCGTTGACCCAGAAATTGATAAGTTTGTTGGAGCTCGTGTCCTGGTACAAAACTGCCCAGCCGATGCCGCGCATGGCACCGGTGGCTCTGAAATCCTTTTCCCAGGCTTCTACGCTCCCAAAACTTGCCGCGATTGCCTTGGCAGCCTTGCCGTCCTTGTTGATACCGCCTTTGCTGCCCAGGTTTTCGAAGTAATATTCATGAAGCCGCATACCATTGAATTCCCAGCCAAGCCGTCGTTTCAATTCGGCAAACTCGGGTAGTGCGGTCTTGCCATCCTTGTTCATCTGATCCAGGGTATCAAGCACCTTGTTCGTGTTGGTTACATAACCCTGATAGAGTGTAAAATGGTTCTTTAATAATGTTTCACTGAACCCGTCCATCCCGATAAGCTTCGCGTAATCCTTTGGTGAGTATGGCATGGTCGTCTCCTCCGTTGGTATAAGATAACATCACAAGTCGAATATTCCTTAGTATAGCAAAAAAATGCAGGAGGGGATTATCAGGGTCGCAATTTAGCCGACTTGTTCAAAGACGTCTTTTCCTGTCTTGCAGGCCGGGCATTTCCAGTCATCAGGCAGTTCCTCGAATTCGACCTTTTGGTCCTTTTCTTTATAAAGCCATTTACAGGCGGAGCAGCGCCACAAACCGAAGTCCTCCCGCTCGCCATCCTTCTTTATGACCTCCCAGCCTTTTACAGTCCACTCCTCGATGGCCGGGGGATAGTAGCCCGAAAATATCGTTTTGTCCCGCGCGTCCTCGACGCTAACCTCCACCGTGACGTCACCTTTTTTTACTGAATAGCTCCAGGCAAACACGTCTTGTGAGTCAGGTCCGGATAGCTTTGAATTAAATTGAAAAGAATTTCCGCGTTGCTTGACCTTGGACCAGCTGTAGCAGCACGGGAGCACGGAAGTGCATCCGCATTTTCCGTTCTTGAGCGCCAGCCCGTCCACGCTGAATCCGCCGGGAATTTTATTGATTGCAATGTCCATAGGACCCTCAATGTTAGTGGATGGTATTTTCCTTGTCAAAGACCTTGTGATCGCAAAAAATGCACAGGGTCTCATTATTCTCCGACCAGATGCCCAACTCACCGCCGCATTTGGGGCACGTTGTAATAATATCCGGCACTACGATGATCTTCGAACCGCCGGTTTTGCCGGTTTTATGTTTTGACGGGTTCTCTTTCATGTGCCTTCCTCCATCCTTCCCGCGCGAGACGCTCCATCCGGCTGTTGCTCCAGTTCCTGATCTCCTCGAAGTAGCGTTTGCGGTCAGTCTGGGCCAGCTTGAGCAGCTCATTCCGCTCCCTGACTGAATCAATATGGTCAGAAGGAGTTACACCCCTCCAGGTGCAGTAGCCTTCATCGAAGATAAACTCAGGCGTTACCCAGCTGGCAGGAATATCCTTCATGAGCAGGAATCTTGCGATTTCCATGTCGAATTCAATGATCCAGCCGTTGTCCGCAAGCATGGTTGCGGAATTGTACGTGGTGCCTGATGAGCACACGGGACAGTTCAGTTTTATAATGACCTCAAAGGGCAATACCTCATCACGAAAATTAAAGCTTGCAGTACTTTTACCGCATAAACAATTAACGCTATGATCTACGCACATGCCCAGTCTCCTTTTGTAGTCGTTTGTAAAATACTTAAACAAGAATGATTATAATCTGATAATCATTATCTGTCAATAAGTATTTTGGAGATGTCCTGGTTCAGATAAACCATTTCCACACGAATGATGGCCAAAGGCGCCCCCTCGTCTCAATATCTCCTCCTACAATATATCTTAATTAAACAAGAAAAGCATATGATGGAAATCATGTTCTGCCGTAGAATTTTCACACGCATCATGCCCATAAATTAATCACGTGCCTAAATTATCATCGTTGTTTATGGTCTTTTCAAGAAGGTTCTTAGAAAAGCATTAATATTAAAACAATGAAATCAATGACCTTAAGATCATATCCGTCGATCAAAGAGTGGCACGTCACTTGCTATTAAATAAGGCAGCACATGGTTATGTGATGGGCAATCATATCGAGAGGAGGTTGTGCCAAAATTTAATAAAAAAAGGGAGGATTCACTGATGAGAAGTAGGTTTAGGTTCATTATGGCTATACTGGTCTGCATGCTGGTGCTTGTACCACTTGCTGCGTTGGCACAGGATGCTTCGCCGGCTGCGACTGCGCCTGCCGGGACCGGGGTTTTAAAAATAGATTCTGGCGATACCGCCTGGTTATTGATATCCACGGCGCTCGTTATGCTGATGACGCCCGGTCTCGCCCTGTTCTACGGCGGCATGGTGAGGAGCAAAAACGTTCTCGGTACCATCATGCACAGTTTCATCGCGATCGCTCTCGTGAGCGTCCAGTGGATACTACTCGGGTACTCGCTTTCCTTCGGCCCCGATATTAAGGGCATTATCGGCAACCTGAGCTGGGCGGGGCTCGGCAATGTCGGCCTGACACCGAATGCGGATTATGCGCCCACCGTGCCGCATCTCGCATTCATGATCTACCAGATGATGTTCGCTGTCATCACACCGGCCCTTATCAGCGGTGCTTTTGCGGAACGGATAAAATTTTCCTCATTTCTGATCTTTACGCTGGTCTGGACCACGATCGTGTACGATCCGGTTGCTCACTGGGTATGGGGCACAGGCGGATGGATGAAGAACCTTGGTGTGCTCGACTTTGCCGGCGGCATTGTTGTTCATGCGACATCTGGTTTTTCCGCACTTGCCGCCGCACTCTATATAGGAAAGAGAAAGGGCTTTCTGCAGGAGCATATGCCGCCGCACGATCTTCCCATGACCGTGCTCGGCGCCGGTCTTCTCTGGTTCGGGTGGTTCGGATTCAATGCCGGCAGCGCACTGTCAGCGGGCTCGCTTGCGACCATGGCCTTTGTTACTACACACACGGCTGCAGTTTCCGCAACGCTTACCTGGACATTCGTCGAGTGGTTCCACCGCGGCAAGCCGACCATGTTCGGCGCAGCGACAGGAGCTATAGCCGGCCTGGCGACTATCACGCCGGCAGCGGGTTTTGTGGGGCCGATCTCGGCTCTTTTCATCGGGATGGCGGCGGGTGTTCTCTGTTATGTCGCGCTGAACGCCAAGACCAGGTTCAAATATGATGATTCTCTCGATGCCTTTGGTGTGCATGGCGTCGGGGGAGCACTCGGGACGATCATGGCCGGGGTCTTTGCATCAGTTGCCATCAACGCAGCAGGCGCAAACGGACTACTCTCCGGCAATCCGAAACAACTGGCTGTGCAGGCAGGATCCGTTGCGCTGGTCGCTGTCTATTCATTTGTGGTCAGCACGGGCCTTTTCATGATCATCGACAAGGTGATGGGGCTGAGAGTTGATGCGGAGCAGGAGACCGAAGGTCTCGATATCAGCCAGCACGGAGAGGCGGGGTATACACATTAAAGAACGAGGGACGAGGGATGAGGGGACGAGAGATGAAAGTAAGAATCCCTGTAGTCTCCTGGATTATAAAGCCTTAGGCTGATTGTTCGTTGACTGGACGAGGTAGACGCCCGCGAGGATGGATATGCCGCCGGTGAGTTGGAGGATGGTGATCTGTTCTCCAAGAAACAAGGCCGCGAACACCACTGCCACAAAGGGCACTATGTAATGATACACGACCGTGCGGGTGACGCCGATCGTCTTCACTCCGTGATACCAGAGGGTAAAGGCTATCGCGCCGGAGACGAAGGTGGAGAATGAGAAGGCGGCCCATGATCGGAGCGGCACAGAACTCCAGGATTGATGCAGGAGTTCGTAGCTGCTGACCGGCAGGAGCAGCACGGTTCCCGCCGCCATGCTGTATGCTGTTACCTTGACAGCGGAATATTTTTCAAGCAGCGGTTTGGCCTTTATGGTGTAGAGCGCCCAGAACGCTGCTGCGGTGATGGTGAGCAGGTCACCGGCGAGGTCGCGGCGGGAAAAGCTGAGGCCTCCGGGCCTGCTCTGGATGATAAGAAAGACCCCGCTTGTTGACAACAAAAGACCCGCGAGGATCCGCGCGCTGATGCGCTTTCTGTTTTTTAGGGCTAGAATGAGCGCGGCGAAGAGCGGTGAGGAGGAAATGAACAGGGCCGAGTTCGATGCTGTTGTATAGTTGAGACCCTCTATGAAGAGAATATTGTAAAGCGTAATTCCGATGAAGCCGAGCCTGAAAACCGCACCGATATCGCGGCGCTCCATGGCAAGCGACTCCCGGTTTACGAGCATGACCGAGATGAGAAACAGTGAGGCGAGGAAAAACCGCAGGGTCGTAAAGCTCAAAGGGGAAAAGTCGGCGAGCGCGTACTTTACGAAGGCGAAGTTTACGCCCCAGACAATTGCGACCAGGATAAGACGGGGGTCCATTGAAGTTCGCATAGAGCAGAGCGCAACGAGCAGAGCGCAACGAGCAAAGAGCAGAGCATCTCAAGACGCTGTGCACTCTGCACCATGCGCCATGCGTTGTCCACTTTACCATGAATTCGCTTGAATACTCAAATATATTATGCTATCAATAAGCATGGAGTCGCCCTCGCCACGAATACAGGAACTGACGGCCGATATCCTGACCGGTATTGTTGACGGCGTGATTGTAACGGATGCCTCCAACAAGGTCATCATCTGGAACCGGGCTGCGGAAGAGATGACCGGGATAGCCGGCACGGAAACCATCGGGAAGCAGGTGAATACAGTGCTCTCCGACAATCCGTCAATGGTGAGTCTGATCGAGAAGACACTCGCATCGGGCAGGTCCTATTCGGATTACGAGGCGGAGATCATGGTAAAGCACGGGCCTCTGCGCCCCGTGGGCTTTGTAACGAGCGTGCTCATGGACAACGAAGGCCTCCCCCTGGGGGTGATCTTGACGGTGCGGGACCAGGCCGGTGTCCGGGATCTCAAGGAGCGGATGCGGAGGTCGGACCGGCTGGCCACGCTCGGGATGATCGCGGCGGGCATCGCCCACGAGGTCAAGAACCCGCTCGTCGGCATTCGGGGTGCGGCGCAGCTCATGAGGTCGGAGCTCCGTTCCGGTTCCGGCAAGAGCCTGGACGAATATCTTGATGTGATCCTGAAGGAAGCGGACCGGCTGAACAGCGTGCTTGAAGGGATCCTTGATTTCACAAGGCTCAAACCCCGCGATATGAAAGGCTATAATGTCCACAGCATCCTTGACCGGGTGCTGCTTCTGAACGAGGAGAACGTGAGGCAGAACGGTGTGGTCCTCTCCCGGATGTACGACCCGAGCCTGCCGGATATCACCGGGAACCAGGACCAGCTGGTCCAGGTATTTTTAAATATTATCAAGAATGCAGTGGAGGCCATGCCGAAGGGCGGGAAGCTCACCATCATGACAAGGATGTCGGACCTGTTCACGACTGTGCAGGCCGACGGGAGGAAATACCAGCTCATGGTCGTGAAAGTGAGCGACACCGGGCCCGGCATCAAACAGCAGCACTTGCAGAATATCTTCACACCTTTTTTTACGACCAAGGACCGGGGCGTGGGGCTGGGCCTGGCGCTCTCCTATCAGATCGTGCAGGAACATCTGGGAACGATCCGCGTCGAGAGCCAGGAGAACGAAGGCACGACGTTCAGCGTGTACCTGCCGCTGGCGGGGTAGTGGCAGAGAGCAGAGAGCAGAGAGCAGAGAGCAGAGAGCAGAGAGCAGAGCAACACCATGCCCTATGCGCTCTGCGCCATGTGGGTTTAATCTTATGACTAACGAAAAAGTACTCATAGTCGACGACGACGAGAGTGTCCGCTGGGTGCTCAAGAAAGCCCTCGAAAAAGAGGGCATCGAGACGATCCTGGCAAAAAATGGGACCGAGGGACTCGATCGTCTTAAAGAGGGCGATATTGCGATCGTGCTAATGGACATCCGCATGCCCGGGATGAGCGGACTCGAGGCGCTTGACAGGATCCACGCCGACAGGCTCGGGACCTCGGTCATCATCATGACCGCCCAAGCGACCATGCAGAACGCGATCGAGGCCATGCGGCGCGGCGCCTTCGATTATATCACCAAGCCCTTCGACCTCGACGAGGTGAATATCCTCGTGAAGAAGGCCCTCGAGGTCAGGCGGCTCTCGCAGGAAGTGACCGCGCTCCGCGCCGAGGTCCGGGAAAAGTATGAGGGCGGGCTTGTCGGCAATACGGCATCCATGCAAGAGATCTACAAGACGATCGGCCGCGTGGCGGAAAGCGATGCCACGGTCCTGATCCACGGGGAAAGCGGAACGGGCAAGGAGCTTGTTGCGCGTGCGATCCATTATCACAGCAAGCGCGCTGGCCGTCCTTTCGTGGCCGTGAATTCCGCCGCCATTCCGTCTGAACTGCTCGAGAGCGAACTATTCGGGCACGAGAAGGGCGCGTTTACCGGCGCGATCGGCCGCAAGATCGGCAAGTTCGAGGCAGCGGCAGGCGGCACCCTGTTCCTTGACGAGATCGGCGATATGGACCTGCCGCTCCAGGGAAAGCTGCTGCGCGTTCTCCAGGAAAAGGAGATCGAGCGCGTCGGCGGTACGGAGCCGATCAAGACCGATGTGCGCGTGCTCGCGGCCACCCACCATAACCTCGAGAGGGCGGTGCGCGACAAGCGGTTCCGGGAAGACCTGTTCTATCGCCTCAATGTGATCCAGATCAACATCCCGCCGCTCAGAAAACGCAAAGATGACATTCTTCTGCTTGCTGAATATTTCATGGAGAAATATCAGACGAGCGGGGCAACAAAAAAGGTTTTGACGCCGGAGACGATCAAGATCCTCCGTGTGTACGACTGGCCGGGCAACGTGCGCGAGCTTGAGAACGCGATCCAACGGGCCATCACCCTGTCCCAGGGTGACAAGATATTCCCCGACGCCCTGCCGCCTCAGATCTTCAAGCCGGGACAGGGCGCACACATCTCCTTCGAGAATTTTCTGGAAGAGAAGCTCGCCGATCTCGTGGAACGCATGGGCGGGCTCGAGCGGGGAGACATCTACTCCATGGTTCTCCAGCGCGTGGAGAAGCCACTCATCACCCTGGTGCTCAAGAAGACCGAAGGGAACCAGGTACGGGCCGCGAGCCTCCTGGGTATTAACCGGAACACCCTCAGGAAGAAGATCAAGGAACTGGGGATCAAAGGGCATCTCGACGAGTACGAGCACGAAGAAGACCGCTAAGATAAACCGCTTTCCGACGCTACCCATCATATTGAGAGGATGGACCTGTTGTCCCGTCCGCCTTCTTTTCTCCAGCGCCCGATCGAATTTCGAGAAATATCACTTGACGTGACCCATCCTTTTTGCAATACTCGCGTGTAGTTTTCCGTTGCTCAATATTTTTTTGACCCTTACACGGACGAGCCGGAAAAGTTCTTAGCCACAAAAGTCACAGAAAGCACAAAGAAAAGCATTTTTTAATTAAATCAAATTTTTTATGTGTCTTGTGTGCATTGTGTGGCAAAATATTCTTGCCATCTTGACTAAAGGTGCGCACCCGCGCAATGAATACACTGATCAAAACAGTCGAGGTCCTCGGCATCATCGCATTCGCTCTTACGGGCATCTCTGCAGCCCGGAAAAAAGGGATGGACATTGTCGGCGTCTATTCTGTGGCCATGATCACGGCCTTCGGCGGCGGGTCCCTGCGCGACCTTATACTGAATCGTCACCCGCTGTTCTGGATCGAGCATTATGAATATGCGGTTCTGCTGCTGGTCATGTGCCTCCTGGCATCGGGGGTTATCGCCGGGCAGTTTAAGAACAGTAAGATGATCATGGTCGTACTCGTTCTTGACGCGCTTGGCCTCGGATTTTTCAGCGCCTCGGGCGCGTCAGTTGCCGATAGACTCGGTTGCGCCGCATTCGTCTCGGCCCTGCTCGGTGTGACCACCGCGGTCTTCGGCGGCGTGATGCGTGATATCATTTGCAACGAGGTCCCCTATGTGTTTCAGCGAACAGAGCTATACGCCACATGCTCGTTCATCGGGGCCTGGTGTTACCTTGCGGTTGCGCGCGGCGCGGGAAACGAGATCCTGGCGGTCACGGCCTGCATCGTGGTAACATTCACCTTGCGGATGTTCGCGATCCGGTATAAAATCAGGCTGCCGATTTAGTCAGTTACGAATCAAATTCTTGCCAAAATGAGAAAGAAAATCTAAAAAGCTTATTTACCACGGATGGACACTGATGGGCACGGATAAATAATAATCAAATTCTTGCGTCTTGTTTTAAATCCGTGTCAGTCCGTGGACATCCGTGGTGAAAAGAATTTGTCTTTGGTTCCGGCTTGTCCGGGTCAGGGATTGCGAGTAGTCGGCTGTACGCAGTAAGGAGCCGGGGCCGCGAGGGCATGCAGCCGAATGAAGAATCACGGGAGGTTTCAATGCCGTACGTCAACGTCAAGATAACCAGAGAAGGCGCCACAGCGGACCAGAAGGCGAGTCTTATCCAGGGCATTACCAAAATGCTGAAGGATGTGCTGGGCAAAGATCCGCAAACCACGGTCGTGGTCATTGAGGAAGTCGATACCGACAACTGGGGGATCGGCGGTGAAAGCATAACCGTGCGCAGGAAGCGGGAAAGAACATCAAAAGGGGAAATGTAACATGCTCATCGTCCTTCATCATTCGGCGACTGCCAGGGATGTCGAACAGATAACAAAGACCATCACGAAGATGGGGCTCAGACCGGTTGCCATTCCCGGGGCCGAGCGTACGGCCATCGGTGTGATAGGGAACCAGGGGTGGGTGGACGATTCACCATTGCGGGGCATCAAGACGATCCAGGAGATCATTCATGTAACCAAGCCGTACAAGCTCGTGAGCCGCGACTTCCATCCGAAGGATTCGGTGGTGTCCCTTGGCGGAACAATCGCGGTCGGCGGGAAGGCGCCCTTTCTCATGATCGCGGGTCCATGCGCGGTCGAGAGCAGAGATCAGATCATAAAGACGGCGAAGTTCCTCAAAAAGTTAGGAGTTGCTGTCCTGCGCGGAGGGGCATACAAGCCGAGGACGAGCCCGCACAGCTTCCAGGGACTCCGTGAAGGGGGACTTGAGCTGCTCGATGAGGTGAGGAAGGAGACGGGCATTCTTGTCGTCACCGAGATCGTGAGTCCCGAGCATGTGGAGCGTGTCGCGAAAAAGGTCGACATTCTCCAGATCGGGGCGCGGAACATGCAGAATTTTGATCTTCTGACCGAGGTCGGCAAGACCAGGAAACCGGTCATCCTGAAGCGCGGTCTCTCGGCAACGGTCGAGGAGTGGTTTGGTTCGGCCGAGTATATACTGCTCCACGGCAATGCCAACGTGGTCCTGTGCGAGCGCGGTATACGGACATTCGAAACCGCGACAAGGAACACGGCGGACCTTGCCATCATTCCCCTGGTGAAAAAAATGACCCATCTTCCGGTCATCTTTGATCCGAGCCATGCAACCGGCAAGCGAGAGCTGGTGCTTCCCACTGCGCTTGCTTCTGTTGTGGTGGGCGCCCATGGGGCCATGGTCGAGGTCCATCCTGATCCAGAACATGCGCTTTCAGACGGGTCCCAGTCGCTTCACTTCAAGGAATTCGAGAGCCTGCTCGCGCAGGTCAAGG